>Ga0164315_10000019_pt1 | contig 76977 bp, 88 predicted proteins | sample GuaBasSedimGuay6_FD_113737 | JGI IMG/M metagenome (GOLD analysis project Ga0164315, IMG submission 113737) | Subseafloor sediment microbial communities from Guaymas Basin, Gulf of California, Mexico - Guay6, Core 4569-2, 0-3 cm | ecosystem: Environmental > Aquatic > Marine > Hydrothermal vents... | reverse complement strand
AGAAAGAAGGTAAAATAGAGGGTAAAATAGAGGGTAAAATAGAGGGTAAAATAGAGGGTAAAATAGAGGGTAAAATAGAGGGTAAAATAGAGGGTAAAATAGAGGGTAAAATAGAGGGTAAAATAGAGGGTAAAATAGAGGGCAAGAAAGAGGGCAAGAAAGAGGGCAAGAAAGAGGGCAAGAAAGAGGGCAAAAACCAAACAATTCAAACCATGTATAAGAACGGTGTATCAATAACAGAAATTGCCAAAATTCTTGATATGAGCGTTGAAGAGATTAAAATTATAGTCAACAAAAAACCACCAGAGCCATCTATAACTGACTAATTAAATTTTTGCATAAATCAGGCAAAATGCTCTATTCCTACTATATTTTTTATATCATCTATTTTTAAATATTTATCAATGCTGGGGCAACACACAGATTTTTTATTGTTTGATAGTTTTTTGTATTTTGTTTTTAAAAGATTTGATAAAATAACAATCGTTTCTTTTTTAAATTCGTTTTCTTCAAATAAATTTGAATCTCTATTGTTAAATATTGGAATTATGTTATCAGGAATAGTTTCAGGCGATTTAATAGGCTCTACTCTATGCTCCAATAGATGCTTGTAAATTGTAAATATTTTATCTAATGACTCGTTGTTCCATTTTAAAAATGCAATAATTGCTTTAATTTTCATTAAATCTTCATAATCTTTGCTACACTCAACCACATATTTATGAAACCAAGCATAATCTATACTTCCTTGTAAGTGTCCACATAAAAAACCAAAAGACCAACCACTAATTGATTTTTTATCTTCAGATTTATCTTCAATTAGTGATTTAATCGCTTTTTTTAAATGCTCTAAAAAAATACTTTCAACATTATCGTTTTTAATTTTGTTATACAAAAGAGGCGATATATTATAAGTTCTACGAGCTTTATCTAACCATTGCAAAAAAACCTCTTTTGCAATGATTTTTATTTTAAAATACAAATCAGAATTTATAATTTTTTTTTCATAGTTCATTGATTATTTTTTGCATAGTAAAAATCTATATGATAACATAAACAAAATTGTCAAAAACGACAAGCTTGTCATTCATTATATTTTTAAAATAAATGTTATTATATTCGGCATGCAAAATAACAAACATACCTCTAATAACATATTACTAATAACAGTCGGTGGCAACTCGGCTCCGATTATAACTGCTATTTCGGCAACAAAACCTGCTTTAACTATTTTTATTTGCACCGAAGATTCTTGTCAGCAAGTAAGCAAAAAAGGTATTTTCATCAAGGCGAGTTTTGCTGACAAAAAACCAACTTTGCCTAATATTCCAACTCAGGCGAAGATTCAAAACTTTCAAATTCTTATCGTGCCTGCGGATGATTTAACCCAAACCTGCATCCTATTAAAAGAAAAAATACAACAACTTTTACAAGAATATCCACAACATAAAATAATTGCCGATTATACCGGTGGCACCAAAACTATGTCGGCATCTTTGGTCGTGGTCTCGTTGCAATATCGACAAATTCAATTAAATCTCACCACAGGAGAGAGATTAAACTTAATCAAAGTATCCGACAACACTCAAATAAGTCAAAATATTAAAGCAGAACAATTGCAAAATCAAATCGCCGAAAAACCATATTTATTATTATGGCAAGGATATTTTTTCAATAGTGCAGCCATCGGTTTTAAAAATATAAATAAAAATTACGCTACTTTGTGCCATGGTTTTGCCCAATGGGATGACTTTAAATATCAGATGGCATATGATATTTTAAAACCCTATAAAAAACAAATTATAAAAAATTATAACTCCGGTAGAGAAATTTTTAACAATTTAATCATCCTCAACAATCCGCAACATAAGTTATATAAGCCGTTGTTAATAATAGATTTATATCAAAACTGCCTAAGATGCGTTGATAAAAAAAAGTATGATGATGCGGTTATTAGAATATACAGAATGATGGAGCTTATCGCCCAATGGATGTTGGAGTTTCATTTAAAAATCAAAACCTGCGATATAGATGAATCCGTCATTAAAAAACTACCCAAAGAGATAAACATAATCAAAAATAAAGAAGGCAAATATCAGGCGGGATTGTGGGTTTCATATCAAATAATCATGGCCCTTTTGCCAAAAACTCATCTAACACAACAAATCAAAACAGAATTAGATATACTGCGAGATTTAACTTTGATTCGTAATAATTCAATTTTATCCCATGGTTTTGCTCCGGTTTGGCAAAAAGATTGGTTAAAATGGCAAAATTGGTTGCAAAATAAATTTTTACCAGTTATAATAAAACAATTTTTAATGAGTGCGAATTATAAAGTGCGATTATTACAATTACCCAATCAACCATAAAAACAAATGACCAAAAACCTGAATCAATATTATAAAATGACATTTTTAAATACTGAAAAATATTTAAAAAAACTATGTTTATATTTTGAATTAGAACCAACCAAAACCACTGAATTATTAACAAAAATCCCGCGAGTTAAAAACCAAGATAATGAAAATTATCAAAATATATATCAACAATCATTAAAAATTAGCACAGGTGACAAAAATATAAATGATGATAATAACAAATTTTTAACCTCAATATTCTCTAAAATCCACCACCAAAACACAGGTGATTATGTTTATAAACCAACAGAGCTTACAGCTAATTGTATTTTTCCAACAACGCAACAAGAGACAAACTATGACAACGAATTATTAAAAAATAATCTAATAACAGATTTTAATAACATCAATAATTTTGATGCCAAAAATCCAGATTTATGGTTGAATGATTTTATTAGTTTTTTTGAAAAATATGCCTCAAACTTACCCAGTTCTCAAAATAATGTCTCTTTATTTGATGAATATAAAATAACCACCGCTTTTTGTGCTGCCCTAATTGAAAATATTCAAAAAGATAAAAATAATTTGTTATATATTCAAGGAGATTTATTTGCCATTCAAGATTTTATCTTCAAAGATGGTGCGCAATCAACCAAAAATGCTGCCAAAATCCTCCGCGGCAGATCGTTTTATGTCTCACTTTTATCAGAATTAGCGGTCATTAAAATTTTACAACAACTCCAATTGCCACCTACATCTTTATTGTTAAGTGTCGCCGGCAAATTTAATATAATTGCTCCTAATACAGAAGATAACAAAAAAATTATTGCAGAGGTTAAAGAAGAATTAAATCAATGGTTTATCAAACATACCTTCGGTCAAAATAGCCTAGGAATTGCCACAACAGAGACCTCAATAGATGATTTTTTTACTGATAATTTACAAAATTTACAAGATAAAATCAGAAAAAACTTAGAAATTCAAAAATTCCAAAGGTTTAATTTGTCAAATACTAATCAATCACCAGTTTATCAAGATTATCTCAATAGTTTTGATAAAAATATGGGGCTGTGTGATATTGACGGCCAAACTCCGGCAACAAGCCAACAAGATAGTTTAAATTTATGCGATTTAGCCCAAGACCATATCAATATCGGTAAATGGCTCACTAATAACAAATTTATAACTATAACAGAAAAAAACAATAATTCTAAAAACAAACTTTTGCTACCAATTTTTGGGTTTTATGTATCTTTTGCCAACAAAACTGACAACATCAATAATACAATTATTAGATGGGATTTATCAAGCAAATTCACCGGCATCTCTACCATAAAAATAAACTCATATATACCAATATGGAACTCAAAAAATATACCAAAAACACAACTAGAAAAAGATAGATATAAAACAATAAGTGATGATAAAAATGATATTCATCTAGGTATGCCAAAAACATTTAGCCATCTTGCCTGTGAGGATCAAAAATACCACAAAAATCAAAATAAATACTTAGGGCAAAAAGCTCTCATTGCACTCAAAGGTGACATTGATGATTTAGGTTTATTGTTCCAACAGGGCATTGAAAATATGAACTTAGGCATAATGTTTGCCACCTCACGATTGTTGAATAATTTTTGGACGATATATTTACCAGATTTATGTCAAAAAGAATTTCCCAATACCTATACAGTATTCGCAGGCGGTGATGATTTTTTTCTTATCGGGCCTTGGCACTCACAAATAAAACTAACCAGCAGATTAGAGCAAGATTTTAAAAGATTCGTCTGCCATAACAAAAAAATTCACTTTTCGGTGGGTTTATCAATGACCCAACCTAACATGCCCATCAAGCAACTCGCCCAGATGGCAGAGCAATCTTTGGAAAAAGCCAAAAACTACAACCTAACTAAAAAAAATCTAGACCCCAAAAATGCCATTACTTGTTTTGATGAAACTATGAAATGGGATGAATTTAATGATTTAACTCAACAAAAACTACCAGCTTTACAAAATCTTATCACAGGGTTTGATGGCAACCTTAGCACAGGTTATGTTTACCGCTTATTGCATCTAATAGATATGCAAAACAAAGTAAAAGAAAATCCTGAAAATTCAATTTGGCAAGCATATTTTGCTTATCGGACTCATCGATTATTAGAGTTGCAAAAACACTTAACAAATGATGAAAAACAAAAATTAGCCCAAGATATGGCAGAAATTATTGCCAAAAATATTGAAAAACATTCACAAAATTATAAAATTGTTCTGTTCACCCACTTATACCAACAAAGGAGTTAAAAAATGCACCAACAACAACTTGACAAAATTAAATTTACTGGCACCATTGATGCGGAATTATTCAGCAGCACTGCCAAAGAAACCGCTCAAAAAATAGGAGAGAATAAAAACAACAAACCAACCCAACTCAGAAGATTTTATGATGAAATTGTAATGTGGCATGAAAAAACTCAACAAGCAGATGTCGATAAATTCAAAGAATATCTACCATTCATCAAAATGATAAATGCCAAGGTTGCTTATGCCAAAGGACGCAAACATGTAGATGATAATTATATGCAACTTATCAATCATTGTTTAAAACAGGTAACGGATCAAAAAACAATGAATATTTTTAAAACTTTTATGGAAGCTTTTATGGGTTTTTATAAAGTCTATGGTCCAAAAAGTTAAAATTTAGGAGAAAAAAATGAAACTTATTAACATTCAAAAAATCACTGCCACCATAAAACTTCAATCAGGTTTGCATATAGGTGCAGGCCATGCCCAGATGCACATAGGTGGCACAGATAATCCAGTTATCAAAAACCATACCAACAGTAACCCTTATATCCCAGGTTCATCCATCAAAGGCAAAATCCGCTCCTTGTTAGAATGGCACATCGGCACAGTCGGTGACACAGATGGTGCGGTATTAAGCTTCCAGCATATCGGTAAATTAACAGCCAACCAAGATGATGCCAAAACAATTTTAAAATTATTTGGTGGAGCAGCTGACAACAACACCTCTGATGAATTATTAAAACAAATCGGTCCGACCCGTTTATCTTTTTGGGACTGCAACTTAAACCCAGACTGGTTACAACAAATAGAAAATAAAAACCTACAAAAAACAGAGATAAAAATGGAAAACACCATTGATCGCATCCAAGGCACAGCAGCCAATCCGCGCAACATTGAAAGAGTGCCAGCCGGGGCAGAATTTGATTTTAATTTATCAGTGCGAGTGCATGATAATGATGATAATTTAGAAATGATTTTAAAAGGTTTGAAATTATTAGAATTAACCGGTTTAGGTGGCTCTATCTCCCGTGGGTTTGGCAAAATTAAATTTGAAAATTTAAAATTAGACGACAAAGATATTCAAGAAAAATTAGATCAGATTCAAATCAAATAAATAATAATGAAATTATATAAATTTTCAATCCAACCCTTGGCAGATTTTGCCACAGAATTAACCGGCGACACCCTGTTCGGACAAATCTGTTGGCAAATAGTGCACAGTCTCGGTGAATATAAACTAAACTCTCTGTTGCAAGATTATGTTAGAAATCCATTTTTAATTATATCGGACTCTTATCCTGCCGAGCATATAATAAAACCAACTCTGCCTTATTTTTATTTTGGCAAACATAAAACCCAAGATAGAAAAAAAATTAAAAAATTAAATTTTATCCAAATTGAAAATATTAAAAAACCTATCAGTCAATGGTTAGATAACATCACAGATGACAAAAAAAATAAAATTAAAAAACAGCATAGAACCCATAACTCAATCAATAGGTTGTTAGGTAGCACAACAGGCAATGATTATGCTCCATATCAAGTCGCTACCTTTTCATATCAAAACAATTTAGATTTTTATTTGTTGTTAGATGAAAGCCTGCTTGATATAAAAAATTTAGAAAAAATAATATCCCAAATAGGCGACATAGGTTATGGCAAAGATGCCACAATTGGAATGGGTAAGTTTAGGATTATAGGTTTTAAAGAACATCAATGGAATATTAACCAACAGGTTAATTCTTTTTTGTCCTTATCTTTGATGCAACTACAAGGACAAAATTATCAAAGCGATAATACATTTTATACTCCCACAACCAAATTTGGCAAACACGGTTCATCTGTCGCCAAGCCTTTTAAAAACCCCATAATGCTGGCAAAATCAGGAGCGATAATCACCACCACAATGAATAATCAACAATATCTCGGAGCCGCCATTACCTGCAATATATCCCAGAGCATTCCCAAGACTGTGCATCAAGCCTATGCCATTGTAATTCCAGTTTATTTAGATTATAATTATGAAAACATTTGATACTCACAATATAAAAATAACCGCTTTATCACCTATCCATATCGGGGCTAATCTTGATTTTAATCCAACTAATTATATCATTGAAAATGAAGTTTTATACTCGTTTGATACATTTTCTTTAATGAATATATTAAATTTACGAGAAAAAGAAGAGTTAGATAAAATTGTCTCATCAGTAGGTGATAAAGCCTTACTGGGAGTGCAAAAGTTTTTCAAAAATCAGACCACAAAAATAATCAATATATCAAATTTTCAAATCCCAGTCTCAACTGGCATCAACGAATTATACAACAAAAGAATAGGGCAAGCCGCCCAAAAAGAAAGCAATAATAAAGAACGAAAACAAAAGAAAGTTATCAATGCTTTGGAATTAGAGCGAACCGCTTTTAATCCATATGATAATTTACCTATAATTGCTGGCAGCAGTTTCAAGGGTGCTTTGCGAACTGCAATCTTAGATGGTTTAAATCAAGCCGAACCTCTTAAAAATGAAAAAGAAAGCAACCAAAAATTACAAGAGAGGTTATTAAATTATAAAGGTGGACAAAATATGCATCAAGATCCATTTCGCCTGATTCAAATATCAGATAACAGTTATCAAAAAACCACAACAGAAATAGATAACTCTGCTACCACCATCAATTTTGCCATCAATAAAAAAAATAAACGCTCCAAAATTACCGTAACAAAGGCAAGTGATATGGCACAACAATTTGAAAGCATAACTGTTTTTAATTATCAAGCCTTTGCAGGATCAATAAATATCCAAAACCTAACATCTATAAAAAACACTCATCAAGATAAAATCCCCCAACATAGCTGGAATATAAATGAGTTAGCCAAATTTGCCAATGATTTTTATAAACCTATTTTGATAGAAGAGTTAAAAATGTTAGAAGATTTAAATTATCAAAACCAAGACAACAAGTGGTTATCTGCCATCCAAAAAATACTGCAACTAATGGACGAACAAATAAAAAACAATCAAGCCTTTCTTATTCGTATCGGTCGTCACAGTGGAGCAGAGTCTGTAACCCTAAATGGTGCAAGAGCAGGAAAAATAAAAATCCAAACCCCCAAAGAAATGGATGATATAATGGCCGACAAACCTACGACAATTTGGTTGGCATCAGATCAAGCGAAAAATAATTATAACCTTATCCCATTCGGCTGGGCGTTGGTGCAAATTGACAATGAGAGTATTGACGAAAATATATCCAAACTTTGCCAAAATTATCATCAAGATTACAGACGAAAACAACAACAAAAAACTCACAAACTAAAAAAACAACAACAAATACAGCAAGCCCACGATAAAAAGTTGCAAGAGGCAGAAGATCAAAAAAATAAAGAAATTCAAGAGCGTGAAAACTACATCAATAGCCTGTCACCATTTGAGAGAGAATTAGAGCAAATGATCGACAAACGTCCTAATCCAACAGAATCAGCAGCGGTATTTTTATTCAACAAATTAAAACAAGATAACTGGGATGATGAAAAGCATAAAAAACAAGTAGCCCAAAAAATAAAACAAATCTGGCAAGATGAAAAAAAATGGATTCCAGATTTTGCAGGCACCAATAAACAAAAGAAAAAAATACAACAAAGATGTCAAGAAATAAATAAATATCTATGATAAGTGTTATAATGGTATTTTTTGCAAACCATAAAAATGAAACAAAAACTAAAAAAACTACCGCTTGGCATAACAACTTTTTCTGACATAAGAGATAAAGCCCAAAATTATCTGTATGTTGATAAAACTGCTATTGCATATGATTTAATTGAAAATGCAAAATATTATTTTCTCTGCCGTCCTCGCCGTTTTGGCAAAAGCCTATTCCTTGATACATTATCTGAAATATTCCTCGGCAACAAAGAATTGTTTGAGGGGTTGCATATCTATGATAAATATAACTGGGAACAAAAATATCCGGTTATAAGAATTGATTTTAATACTGGCGACTATAAAACAGATAAGGGTATAAAAGAGAGAATGTTTGATATTTTATTAGACAATGCAGATAGATTAGATATAGTTTGTAAAAAACCACAAAATATAACATCTTGCTTTAATGAAATAATAAAAAAAGCATATCAAAAACATAATCAAAAAGTTGTTATCTTAATTGATGAATATGACAAGCCGATATTGGATAATATAAATGATATAGAAACAGCTCAAATAGCTCGTGATCTTTTGCGAGTATTTTATACCGTGATAAAAGGTGCGGATAGATATCTCAAATTTGTTTTTATGACAGGGGTTTCAAAGTTTTCAAAACTGAATTTATTTTCTGGCTTGAATAATATTCAAGACATAACAACAATGCAAAAATATGCCAACATTTGTGGTTATACTCATAATGATATAAAAACCATCTTTGCAGGGCATTTAAAAGAAAAAAATGTTGATTTAGAAAAACTAAAACTTTGGTATAATGGTTATAATTATTTTGGTGATCCGCTTTATAATCCTTATGATATATTGTTATTTATCTCTAATGGTTGTGAATATCAAAATTACTGGTGGGAGACAGGTGGTCCAAAGTTTTTGATTGATATGTTAAAAAAGAATGATTATAATATTCCACAACTACAAAATATCGTAGTCAGCAAAGAAACCCTCAATACTTTTGATATTGAAAAAATAGACCTAATAGCATTGTTGTGGCAGACAGGTTATTTAACTTTTGATAAAAAAATACAAAAATTAAACAAAATATTTTATCAAATGAAAATCCCCAACAAGGAAGTGCAAGGCTCATTAAATGAATTATTTGTTAAATATTTTACCGACTCAACCCATAAAATAACAGACAATCAAATTAAAATATATGATACTCTACAAGAAAACATAGAAGATTTGGAGCAGGTTTTAAAATCTCTTTTCGCCTCTATCCCATATAACAACTACACCAAAAATGTAATGGCAAACTATGAGGGTTATTATTCCTCGGTTATCTTTGCCTATTTTGCCTCATTAGGTTTTGAAATTATCGCAGAAGATGCCACCAATACCGGACGGATTGATTTAACGATAAAACTGCCAAACCGCATTATCATCTTAGAGTTTAAAGTGGATATAAAAGAGACCGCTTTACAACAAATCAAAGAAAAAAAATATTATAAAAAATATCAAAATGAAAACAAAGATATTTATATTATCGGTGTTTGTTTTGATAGTAAGCAAAAGAATATAACAGAATTTGAATGGGAGAAAGTATGAAAAACAATTTATTTATTCTAATCTCAACCGGTCAGCAACTATCCAACTTGCCACCGGTTATTCAAAAATCACAACAAGACGACAGAATAATCTGGATAGAATCAGATTTATCAATTCAAAAAAACTGGACCAAAGGGGCTAATGAGGTGTTAAAAAAAAGAGGTTTAGTTGTTTTAGAAAGCATAAAAGTGGCGAACACCAACGAACCAAAACCGATGATAGCGGCGATTGAAAAAATCAACCTTGAAAATTATAACCAAATTTATGCCATCACCAACGGTGGCCAAAAATTCTCACCCATCGCTTTGTTTGTAGCTTTAAATCGTCTGCAAAAAAACTACACGATGTTATATGCCAATAATAAACCGGTTAATCTATGGGAATATGATAAAAACTTTAACATCAAAAAAACAACATATGACAAATTTTTGAGCCTTGATGAGATATTTTTAGTCCGTGGTTTTAAGATCAATAAAACCCCAAATATTTTTTGGCAAGTTGATGATAAAGAAAAACCTGTGCCTGAAATTCCAGCCGAATACAAAGATCAAAAATCAATTTATAAATTACACCAAGATCATTATGTAAAAAACCAATTTGAATGGTTTGATATGTATGCCCCCCGATATCAGAATCTATCAGATATTTTCGGGGCAGAAAAATACAAAATATGGCAACAAACAGCCACCGGATTTTTACAACAACAAGATATAGATAACCTACCGTCTTTTTTGAATTTCTTCCGCAAGTATATGGGGCAAGATCATTTTGGCATAGAATTTAATAAAAACAATATTTCAGAATACGCGATTGAAAAAATAGAAAATCTATTTAAAGATATAAGCCATAATTCAACTGATGGCACAATTAACCATATATCAACTCATTTAGAATCTCTATATGGCAGAGTCAAAAATATCTTAGAATATCATCAAAAAAAATACTTAAATAAAATAATCAACCCTCATAAATTATCAAGAATCGGCCCAATTTTTGAAAAAGTAGTAGAAAATAAAATTTATCGTTTGTTAAATGAAACCGCAGGTTTTAATGGCATAGTCTCCCAAGCAGCCGCCGGCATCAAAATTTTTTCACGCCTCTCAGGAGCACCCTATGCCGAATTTGATATTTTATTAGTCCTTAAAAATGCCATTTTAATCCACCTTGAATGCAAATCATACGAGGCTAATACCAAAGATATGAATGCCAGAATTGCCACTTTGCAAAACAGCACCTCAAACTTAGCCCAAATGTTAATCACAGCCCCCATCTATACCGAACAAAAAGATAACCAAAAAAATGACTGGGTTGCAGGTGTCATAGGCTTGAAAAATAGAATGGATAATATTAAATCTCTAACTTTTATCCCATTTACTCTGACAGGTCAACCAACCGAATATACCACTGCCAGAGGCATAACCTACGATATTCCAGATTTTGCCGATTCTCTGCAACAAATTTTACAAAAATATATCTCCGATGATGCATCAAAAAAAACCCCCGTCATTGCAGCGACTGCGAGCACGGCAATCTCATAAGGTAAGAGGACACCCTAAGAGATCACTTTGTCGCTACAGCTCTCGTGATGACGACTTATGGCTTGTTATGACAAAAAACCCCGTCATTGCGAGGAACGAAGCAACCTCTTTTAGGGAGCCGTCATTGCGAGCGTAGCGAAGCAATCTCTTGGCTAAACCAAAAGACTGCCACAAAAAACCCCGTCATTGCTGTATAAGTTAGGTAATTCGCAGACAAGAAATAAGTTAATATAAAACACCGCAACAGCACCAAAACATAACCCCGTCATTGCGAGGCGTAGCCGTGGCAATCTCCTGAGGTTACACACTAAACCCTCAAGAGATTGCCACGGTATCCGCTCTGCGGCGAATTCCTCGCAATGACGACTTCAAAAAGAGATAACCACCCTGACCACTTAAAAAATGGACTGGCATTATTTTTACTCGCCAAAAAAAATGACAAGCTTGTCATAAAACACATATTTAAAAAAATAATATACAATAGTGGTTTTTTTTAATTCCACCATTGTTGTTATGAGCTTAAAACCAAATAATCATTTTTATTTATTATCCTATGACATAAGTTGTCATAACACCCGATCTCGTATATGCAAGATTTTGCAATCCTATTCTTATCAATGGCAAAAATCGGTCTATGAGTGTTATCTGACCCCGGCAAATTGCCAGAATATAAAAAACCAGATCATCCCCCAACTAAACAAAAAAACAGATCGTTTTCTAATCATAAAATTACCTAAAAATAATCCTCTGATAACCTGTGGCATTGCTTTGAAGCCTGCTGAAAACAATATGATATATATCGGATAACAACTAAAATGAAAACAATCTATATTGACAAACAACACATCAACCTTGATACCGATGGCAAAAGGATCAAACTCAAAGCCGATAAAACTTATCAAGCCTTACCTTTGCAGCTCATCGAGAGAATAATAATCTACGGTCACTGCAATCTCAACGCCAAGTTATTATATGCTTGCCAAAAGCATAATGTCAGCATTGTTTTTATCAACAAAAGATCAGTGGAACCTGTCATAATCTTTGGCTCGCCTCACAAAGATGCCAAAGGCAGAATCTCACAATATAGATGGTTAGAAAAAAAAGATATTCCGCTTAATCTGGCAACCCATCAAATTACCAACAAAATCACCAAACAGCTAAAATTGATTAAAAAAATCACCAGCACTCGCACCGATAAAGATAAAATTTTACAGCAAACCTATGATAAATTAAAATTTTTATTGACAAATAAATCTCTGACAGAACCCATCAATACCAACCAGTTACTCGGTATAGAAGGCTGTGCCTCCAAATTTTTCTTTCAAGCCTATACTCAATTATTTGCTCCATCTTTGAATTTTACCAAACGAGCCAAACATCCTGCCCCAGATCCTGTTAATTCGGTGTTGTCTTTGACTTATACAATTTTATACAGCCAAGCTGTCAAAGCTATTTATTAAACTGGCAACAATAAACTTCTCTATTTTGACAAGGGGACATGTCCCCTTGTTAGTTCTTATGGGAAGTTGAATACATGTATTTAACTGCCGAGTTAATATCAAGCAGGTCTGGATCCATACATAGGTTTTCTACATAAACCATCCTACAATCATGCTGCTCTTGCCTCTGATATAATAGAGCCAATTCGCCCCTCGGCGGAATATTTTATCTGGCGTTTGTTTGCCGAGCAAGATATTCGCCAAGAACATTTTATTAAAAATGCTAAAAAATGCTTGTTATCAAAAACAGGGCGTAAAATCTATTATCATCAATTAGAAAAATGGCTACCACCATACAGAAGATGGTTAAGATTACAAAGTTATCAACTCAAAAACAGCCTCATCAATGACAACGATGACGATGTAGTGTTAAATATAACAACCCCCATTCAAGCGGAGTTATTTTAAAAAATGGCACATACAAATTTATATTTAATTTGTTACGATATAAAATGCAAAAAACGATTGAGAAAAGTTCACCAATACCTGTGTGCCATAACCTTGCCTATTCAATATTCGGTATATATGGCAGACACAACGAACAGACAAATCTTAGAATATCAAACAGATATTAATAAAATAATTGATCCAAAACAAGATGATATAAAAATATATCGTTTTGATAAAAAAACCAAAATTTCAATCTATGGCAAAGATACGCCATTAGATTATCTTTTACCAAAAAATTTTACTAAAATAAGGAGAAATAAATGAAAACCAAGCACGATTTAAGATGTGATTTAATAACCCAAGAAATTAATGCAGCTCGTCTGTTGCCTGATTATTTTATCGATCCTGCAATAATTGCCAAAAAAACCGACCAGATGATAAACGATGCTCCATTTCATATCGCCTATGAAGATCGGACAGTATTCCAAGAAATAGTCACAAATATGGAAATATTCTGCAAAGTCTATCAAAAACACAACTCTTATAATAACAATAACGGTTATACTGCTTATGATGATGACTGTCCTTTTTAATTATTAAACCTCATCATTGCAAGTGAGTGTGTGAATATGGCAATCTCTTTTAGGGAGCCGTCATTGCTGTATAAGTTAGGTAATTCGTTGCCGTCATTACGAGGAACGAAGCAATCTCTTGGGGTAAAAAGAGAGACTGCCACGTTTCGCCAAGCTCGCTCGCAGTGACGGATGAACTGTCATTGCCAGAAACGAAGAAACAAAGCATCGCGACCGCAGGGAGGAAATCTAATCTCTCAAAGCCACCCAAAATCAAAAAAAACCTTGACTTTTAAAACCATAAAATTGTATAATAAACACCAGTTTTTGACTCAAAAAAATAGTCAGATTTTCGCTACGACAGATTTCCGTTAACGGGGGTCTGTAAGTAATTGTTTTTAAAAGTGAAAAACAGGAGGTAGAGTCAGAGACCGAGACCCGACATAAAGGGGATTAAGACAAAGCACTATGCCATTCGCCACGACCAATTATTTCTGTGTCAGAGACCGAGACCCGACATAAAGGGGATTAAGACTGTATTTTACTACCTCTTCAGGCGATTACTTCTTCTGGTCAGAGACCGAGACCCGACATAAAGGGGATTAAGACGCATCTTTAATCCCACCATCAGTAACTGACAGGGTCAGAGACCGAGACCCGACATAAAGGGGATTAAGACCTTTCGTATACGAAACAGAACGAACAAAACCTTTCGGTCAGAGACCGAGACCCGACATAAAGGGGATTAAGACTGCTTTTACATTGCATAAGTGCCGTAAGTTTATTAAAGTCAGAGACCGAGACCCGACGACAATAATTGAAAATTAAAAATCAAAAATTGTGTATAACAAAATTATGGGATAAAACAAAACACAAGGTAAGGTTATGCAAAATTCTCAATTATCAACTCTCCATTTTCAATTATTAGAAGCTCGACATAAAGGGGATTAAGACCTGGTTATTTTATTGACAAGGGGACATGTCCCCTTGTTGTCAGAGACCGAGACCCGACATATGGCGTCTTGTAATCAACATAGGCAGTCATTAAATCAGCATCTTTGCACCATTGTCAAATTTTGTAAAAAACAACATAACAAGTTATGTTTATTTTTTAAAAATTCACCACTGGCACAAATATACTAATTTTCTAACTACCTCTGTCAATTACAAAACACCGAGGGGATTAAGACACCCTAATTTGGCAAGGGGACATGTCCCCTTGTTGTCAGAGACCGAGACCCGACTGAAATAGTTAATAATGAATAGTTAAAAATTAATAGTGATAACTCAACTAATAACTGTTAACTGTTAAATATCCAAGAGGCTGCATTTAGTAAAGCACAAAGAGAAGGGAGGGAATAAGGGTGAGAATAATATAGTCCAAACCAATGTATAAAAACGGCCTATCAATTATAAAAATAGCTACAGTTCTTGATATCTGTCGATTGAAAAAATTAAACACAAAGACATGATTCATTTGAGCCTAATATCTGACCAATCTTTGCCAAATATTTTACCTGCTTTGAATAACAGCATAAAACCTTAAAAGATAATTTTGTTTATCAACATACTTTGTGTTATTGTGTAATTTTTTACAAAATAGGGGGGAATGACAATAATGGCAAAGATTCTTATAAGTTTGCTGGGAACTGGCAAATCTGCTAAAAACGATAACAATAAAAACAATTATACTACAACTACTTACAAATTTGAAAATAACAATAAGTTATATAGAAATCAACAATATGCCACCAACCCTATAATTGAAAAGTATAAAATTGATAGATTATTTTTAATTGGTACAAGCGAATCAATGTGGGACAATATTAACGAAATTTATAGTGATAATGATGACAGTGACTATGCATATAAAATTTTAGAAAAAAAAGAAAATGCAGATATTGATGATTGCTTTTTACAGCCACTTAATGATAAAATTAGTAAAAAATTACCTGGATCTGAGTGTTTTGTTGTGCTTCCAGGAGACAATCAAGAGGAATTATGGGGTATTTTTGAAAAATTTCAAAAAATAATAGAGAACTTAAGCGAGCAAGATCAGTTGTATTTAGACATTACTCATCTTTTTAGGTCTCATTCTATAATGTCTTTAATTGTGGCAGAATTTGGCAAAATTCGTGCAGGTTTTAAGATAAAAGGAATCTTTTATGCTATGTTAAAAAAAGATGAGGCTTCTGTAATCATAGATGTTTCTATATTTTATGAGTTGTTAAGTTGGGGTCAGGCAATTAGTAATCTTAAAAACTATGGTAACAGTTTTGAACTTAAAAAACTAATTAATACCAACATTGATGACAAAAATATTTCAGGAAAATTTAATCAATTATCTGATGCCATTAGTATTTCAGATATGAGATCCTTACAAAAAAGCATAAACAGTTTATCACAAACTATTGATAATTTTAAAACATCATCCAACAAAATATTGCCATTGATTGCTTCTGATTTAGAAGATTTTTTTAATAGATTCAAAAATCAATCACTGCCAGAATTTCAACTTAATTTATCTAAATGGTATCATGAAAATAAAAATTTTTCTATGGCGTATATGTGCCTTGCTGAGGCAAGTGTATCTATTATGTGCAAAAAAGAAAAATTAGACGACACAAATAAAGATAACAGAAAAGAAGCTAAGGATATTTTATTTTCTTGGAGTGATTATAAGAACAACAAAAAATTATCAACAAAAGAAATAGAAATAGGCAAGACTTTTAAAAAAATAAATAATATCAGGAATAATATTGCTCATAACTTACCTGCAAGCAATTCCAGCTCAAAATCATCTCCTAATGACAGCATAAAGAATTTAGATGATTATATCAAAGTCATTGCAGAATGGCTTTGATAACAAACTTCAAAAAAACCATAAAAAAACCATATTTTTTATTCCTCATCCATAAATCGTCCCCAACAAGAAAATCACTCCCATATGTATCCTGTCAAATTGCTGCCATCTATTATTTTATGTAATTTAACATAATATACATTATGCGAAGTTATTTGTTAGTTATGAATAACATTATAACAAACTTAGAATCTTATGGTTTTGTTAATAATTGAATATTGGTTTTAGTTTTGGTTTACAATACCTATAATTTTTTCTTTTTTGTTTAGTTGTATGAGTTTTGATTTTGCTTTAAAACCTATAAATCCTGCTGTGCCTTTATATGCCACATCTTTGATGTTAAAGCATTTTATGCAAAAAAATAAAAACGAGAAAAAATTTTGCTTATTGATATGTAGCGACAAAAAACATGCAACTGATTTAGAAAAAACTTTAAAGTTTGTTATGACAGATGTAGATGACACTAACATTATGCATTTTGCTGATTATGAAACTCTGCCATATGATGGCTTTTCTCCTTTTAATCAAATTATTTCCCAAAGACTTAAAACCCTATATAGGTTACCAACAATTAAAAAAGGTTTTTTAATCATAACTGCAAATGTTTTAATGCAAAAAATAGTTCCCAGTAATTTTTTGAAATCAAATGTATTTCTTTTAAAAAACAACGATATATTGGATATAGATGATTTAAAATCTCAATTAGAACAGATGATGTGGACCCGAGTATCACAGGTAGAAAAACACGGAGAATATGCTATTCGTGGATCAATTATTGATTTGTATCCCATGGCTGCTAAAAATCCTTTTAGGATTGAGTTATTTGATAATGAGATTGAATCTATTAGAATTTTTGCTACATCTGACCAACGAACTATTGAAAAAATTGATAAAATAGAAGTTTTGCCTGCCAAAGAGTTTTTATTGGACGACAACTCCATTGATTTTTTTCGTAACAATTATCGTTTAAAGTTCCCCACCTACCGCTCTGATACAATGTATGAAAAAATATCGGAGGGCAAAACATTCGCAGGAGTTGAATATTATATTCCTTTGTTTTTCAAAGAGATGGCAACTATATTTAATTATTTACCTGAGAATTATGCAACTTTTGTTTTTGATAAATCTATGCAGAGTATGGATGATTTTTTTAAGATATGTCATAGCAGATATGCTTATTTAACAGAAAAAAATAAACCTATTTTAGATGTTTCACAGCTTTATCTTGACCCTGCAACGATAAAAAAAACAATAGAAAGTAAAGAAAATTATTATTTTACCGAAGACAAAAAACCTCTCAAAAAAACACTGCAAGTTATTGATAAATTTAACTATTCTAAAATTGATAAAAATGCTATTAAATCTTTTGTTGCTTATTCCCAAACACACACAGGATCAATTATTATCACCTGTCATTCAGCAGGCAAGGCTTTAATTATTCAAGATGCCCTATCTGACTTTGCAATAGATTCCACTCTTTGTGAAACATATCAACAACTCAAAGAAAATAACAGCAGAATAAAATTAATTGTCGCACCGTCATCAAATTATAATTATCTATTAAAACAAATAGATACATCTATTATCTGTGATGATACATTAACTAAATATAAAGCTATTATTGACAGCAAAACCCAACAAAAAAATACATATTCAGGCAATATTATTAACAATTTAGAAGATTTGAATCTGGGTGATGCTCTGGTTCATATGGATTATGGCATTTCTCGTTTTGGTGGATTGGGGTTATTTTTAAAAAACAGCCAGACGGAGTTTATTAAGCTTAATTTTGCTAACGAATCTTATCTTTATATCCCGGTTGCTAATTTAAATCTGATTTCTCGTTATACTGGAACAAGCTCTGAAAATGCTCCTTTGCATAGTTTAGGTAATAACAGATGGGAAAAAGAGAAAAAAAAAGCCACTAAAAAAATTCGCGATACAGCGGTTGCCCTTTTAGAATTGAATGCAAAAAGGCAGATGGTAGAGGGCTTCTCCCACAAAATTGATAAAAAATCTTATCAAAAATTTGTTCGAGAGTTTGAATTTATTGAAACAACAGATCAGGCAAAAGCTATCTATGATATTGAAAATGATATGGCAAAAAAACAACCTATGGATCGAGTTATCTGCGGAGATGTAGGTTTTGGTAAAACAGAAGTTGCTATGAGAGCTGCTTTTATTTGTGCAGGATCTGATAGACAGACTATAATTTTAGTCCCCACCACTCTACTTGCTATGCAACACCATGAAAGTTTTATTGATAGATTTGCTAATCACCCTATCAATATTGCAGCTTTATCGCGTTTTTCTACGACCAAACAAACAAAAGAAATTCGTGCAAAAATGCTATCAGGTGAGATGGATATTGTTATTGGTACCCATAAATTATTAAGTCGTGATAATAAATTTAAAAACCTAGGGCTTATTGTTATTGACGAGGAGCATCGTTTTGGAGTTCGTCATAAAGAAAAATTAAAAACCTATCGGCTTAATATTGATATTCTAACCATGACTGCCACCCCTATTCCTAGAACATTGAATTTTGGTCTATCAGGACTAAAAGAATTGTCTATAATTGCTTCGCCACCTCCTGAGAGATTAGAGATAAAAACTTTTATAACTCAATGGGATGATAACATTATCGTTGATGCTATAAATCGTGAAATATCAAGAGGAGGTTTGGTTTATTTTTTGCATAACAATGTGCAAACCATCAACAAAATGTGTCGCAACTTATCTTCTTTATTGCCAAATGCTAAGATTGATTTTGCCCACGGACAAATGAACGAAACTCAATTAGAGAGAGTTATGATGGAGTTTTCAGAGCAAAAATTTGATATTTTGGTGGCAACAACTATTATTGAATCTGGTATAGATATAGCAGCTGCTAACACTATTATAATCAACCGTGCTGATAAATTAGGCTTAGCACAATTGCATCAATTACGAGGACGAGTCGGTAGATCGTCTCATCAAGCCTATGCTTATTTACTGATACCTGATAAAAATTTAATAACAAAAAATGGCATCAAAAGATTAGAGGCAATAGAAAAAACTCATAATCTCGGAGCAGGTTTTACCTTAGCAAGCCACGATATGGAAATCCGTGGTGCAGGAGAAATCTTGGGCGAAGAGCAAAGCGGACAGATGCAACAGATAGGTTACAATCTTTATTTGGAAATATTGCAAAAAACAATTGCAATCCTAAAAACAGGCAAGGTTACTAATCTTGATAACCTATTAATGGATGAGAAAAAAACCAGTATTGAAATAGATATTCCTGCCCTGATCCCTGAGACCTATATTTTTGACATCAATACACGTTTAGTATTTTATAAAAAAATTGCCGCTTCGGTTGATAAAAAATCTCTATATGGTATTCAATTAGAGTTAATTGATAGATTTGGTTTATTACCAAAACAATTAAAAAACTTGATTTTTCAAACTCAAATTAGGTTACAATTGCAACATATGAATATAAAAACTATGCAATTGAATGAGGACGGTGGTTATATGGAAATTTTAAATAATCCTAAAATAAATATGACAAATTTAATTAAACTAATTGCCGACAAACCTGAAATATATAAATTAAAAAATAATAATAGGTTAGAATTTAACAAAACACTTGCCACAGATGATGAAAAAATAAACTTTATTGTGTCACTTATAGAGAAAATTAAACTATGAAAAAACTTATAATATTTGCCATTGCCCTATTTTATGCTATGCCTGCCATATCAGACGACAAAAATAATATACAGGTAGAATTAATTATTTTTAAACACTTAAATGTTGTTAAAAATAAGAATACGGACAATAATAAAAACACATCTATTCCTGAAACAGAACAATATTTTACTCTAAAAAAACTTGAAGAATACGGCTTTAAAATAACTCAACCAACCCTGTTAAAAGACGTGTTAGATAAATTAAAATCAAACGAAGGTAAATACAAAATAATTAAATATATCAGTTATATACAGCCTGTTGTTGATGTTAATAACCCTGTGAGAATAACAAATGGTAAGGAGCATCTAATTTTTAGCCCTACTGGAATATTAAATGCTATCAACATAAAATATAACAAGACTCGCATTATAGCCTTTGATGATTTACAACAACAATGGAGACAACAGTTTGTTATGAAAATTATAAACGAAAAACAAAATAAATTACACCCAGAATTCATAAGACAAATCAAAGACAATAATAGTCATAATGTTAAAAAATTACACGAATTTGATGGGTCTATTCTATTGAAATATAACGATAAAAAAAAATTTATTTTTTATGTAGACGTTGTTATGTTAAAACCTACAAAAAAATTAGATCAAATTATCAACATCAAAGCCTTAGATTTTTTGGATAGTTGGTTTGCAAAACTTGACTTTAAAAAAACCAATATATATAGATTGCAACAAAATCAAACCATAGAATTAGGTGAGAATTATTATTTTGATCACCCTTATTTTGGGATAATAATGCAAGCCAAACAGGCTAATATTGATAACTAATTTGACAATATCTACAATATGTGGTCTATAACCTGTGACAGCCTATCTATAGATACTATATTCATATTCTTTATTTTATTTTTTGGGTGATTAGCTCGTGGTATTATAGCATGTGTATAACCATGCTTTAATGCCTCTTGTAATCTTTGCTCCCCATTTGGAACAGGACGAATTTCACCTGCTAAACCTATCTCGCCAAAAATAATAGTTTTGTTAGATATTGCTATTTTTTTAAATGATGATATGCAGGCACATACTACGGCTAAATCTGCCGCAGTTTCATTTATTCTAACTCCTCCTACAATATTGATATAGACATCTTGGTCAAACATAGCAAGCCCTGTATGTTGATGCAATACTGCAAGCAACATTGCTAAACGATTGTGATCAAGCCCCAAGGTTAATCTTCTTGTCTGACCGTATGCTACATCAACCAAGGCTTGAATCTCTAACAATAGCGGTCTTGTTCCCTCATATGTCACCATTATAACAGATCCTGATACATCAGATGAGTGTTGTGATAAAAAAATAGCAGATGGATTTGATACAGGCAAAAGCCCCTTGTCGCTCATCACAAATACACCTATCTCATCAGCTGCCCCAAAGCGATTTTTAACACAGCGAATAATACGAAACCTTGCGTTGCTATCTCCTTCAAAATATAAAACAGTATCAACCATGTGCTCCAAAATTCTAGGTCCTGCTATGGCTCCTTCTTTGGTAACATGACCTATGATAAAAACTGATGTTTGGGTTTGTTTGGCAAAACGAACCAATGCTGCTGTGCACTCTTTTACCTGTGATACGCTACCAGGAGATGAGTTTATGTTGGTACTATATATAGTTTGAATAGAATCAATAACTAAAACTTGCGGTTGATGTTTTGCTGTTATCTCTTGGATATGCTCTATTCCTGTCTCACATAAAATCATCAAATCATTAGGGGGCATTTCTAATCTTTTACTTCGAAGTGACACCTGTTGCAGAGATTCTTCTCCGGTTATATACAAAACTTTGTATGTTGTGCTAAGATTGATCGCAGCTTGCAAAAGAAGGGTTGATTTTCCTATTCCAGGATCTCCACCGATTAAAACTACCGATCCTATAACCAAGCCACCTCCGAGCACACGATCTAATTCACTTATGTTGGTTGTGTTGCGAATTTGTTGCTGTGGTTTTATTTGTGATAAATACATAACCTCGCTTTGTTTTTGAGATCCTGCATAGTTTGTCGCAATCATTTTATCTGGCATATTAAGAGCAACCTTGATTTGCTCTAAACAATTCCAATTATGACATTTTGTGCATTGCCCTGACCATTTTATTGCAGTAGCTTGACAATTTTTACAAATATATTGAATCTTATCTTTGCTCATTTTATTTTTATTAACTTGACTGTTCGCACTTGGTTGTTTTGTATTCTCATAACCTCCAATGGGTTATCTTGCAGTAAAAAACTCACTCCTTTTTTAGGAATATCCTTCAAATATTCTAAAATATATCCATTGAGAGTTTTAGCAGAGTTCAAAGGGAGCTTCAATCCAAGGCTGGAATTCAATAAACGCAAACTGATGCTTGCATCTATTACATAGGAGCCCTTACTTTGTTTTATTATTTTGTTGGTTTGATGGGAGTTCTGATTGGTAAAATCCCCCACTATTTCCTCTAAGATATCCTCTAATGTGCTAAGACCTACTATGCTACCGTATTCATCAACAACAAATGCAGTTCTTCTTTTTAATAGTTGAAATTTTAATAATTGATCGGTGAGGGATGTGTTTTGAGGAGCAAATATTGGATCGCGACAATTATCAAGGATAGTTTTTTTGTCAATTTGTGAATTTATTATTGTTTTTAAATGTATTATGCCTTTGATATTATCGATGGTGTCAGAATAAACTGGCAACCGGATATATGGAGAATCCACAATAAATTGCTCATTTTCTTGCCATGATTCGTTGATATCTATACCTATTATCTTGTTGCGAGGAATCATTATATCATCAATAGTAATTTTTTCCAAATCAATGACATTTGTCAGCATCGTTAGATAATCATGAGGATTGTTGCCACTTGCTTCTTCGACAATATTGCGTAATTCATCGCGACTTATATCAATTTTTTTATCATCCAAACTAACTCCAAATAATTTTAATAAATTATTAGCAATTAGGTTTATAAACCAAATCAATGGGTATAAAACAAATAACAAGATACGATAAATGTATGCTGATATAAAGCTAAATTTTTCAGGATGATGAGCTCCAAGAGTTTTAGGGGCAAGTTCGGCAAATATCAAAATAACTAAGGTTAGGGTTCCGGTTGCAATAGCAATTGCCCCCTCACCTGAGATACGCATTGCGATAATTGTTGCAATAGCTGATGCTAATATATTGACAAAATTATTGCCAAGCAGAATTATGCCGATAAGTTTATCTGTTCTTTGCAGTAGTTTTTCGGTAATTATTGCAGCTTTGTGACCTTTATTTTTTAGATACTTTAACCTGTGTCGGTTAATTTTCATCAAAGCGGTCTCAGACCCTGAAAAGAATCCAGAAATAATTATTAAAAAAAATAAAATAATAAAAAGAGTTGTGTTGGTCATTAAAAAAATTTCTTGTTAGATATTGCATATTTTAACAAATTTAAAATAAAATTATTGTATTGTTAGCAAGTATTATTTGTTAAACTATGCAAATGCCTAATCATATGAAAAAAATACCCATTATTGGTTTTGTTGCCAAAAGTGGCACAGGAAAAACTACTCTCATTTGTAAATTATTGAAAATGTTTGATGATGACAACATAAATGTTGCTGTTATTAAAGGTTCTCATCATAATTTTGACATTGATATTCCTGGCAAAGATAGTTATAAGCTCAGATCTTGTGGAGCATCTTGTGTTTTGTTGAGTTCTCCATATAAGTGGGTTATGATGGCTAATAGAAAAAAAGAACATATACCAAATTTGCAAGACGAATTAAACAGATTGAATCAGGATAATTTAGATTTAATTATTGTTGAGGGCTTTAAAAACGAAGATTACCTTAAAATAGAAATAAACAGAAAAGAGTTAAAGAATGAATTGTTATACAGGATTGATAAAAAAATAATTGCGGTGGCAAGTGATTATAAAATAAATCTACCCAACTCTTTGACTTTGTTAGATATCAATAACATTAAGCAGATTTATAGTTTTTTAAAACAAATTTTATTTACGACCAGTTAGCGTAGGATTCATTTTTACCCTCATAACCGTCATTGTATCCTGCCTCATAGGCTTCGGTAAGTCTTTGTTCTTCTCGTTTTGGATGCTTCATAAAGCCACCTTGCCAACCTATTATGTAGTCAGTTTTAACACCAGCTTCTTCCATTTTTGTGGTTGTGTCACGATACTGTTGATTCATATTAAATTTCCATAAAAAATAAAAAGTGTATAATAACAAATTTATAATTAAAATACAAAAAAAATGCAAAAAATTATCTTATCATCCACATCAGAGATTCGAGAGAATTTATTAAAAAGATTACAAATACCTTTTGAAGCTGTTGCCCCATGCTGCGATGAAACCCCACTAAAATATGAAAAAGCATCAGATTTAGTGCAAAGACTAAGTATAAAAAAAGCAGATAGTTTAAAAAAAAATTTTACAGATGCTTTAATCATTGGAGGCGATCAAGTTGCAACCTATAATGATTTAATTATAGGGAAACCACTGACTCATCAAAAAGCGATAGAGCAGTTGACAAATTTTTCAAATAACAGTGTTAAATTTCATTCAGGAATATGTTTATTGAACTCAAAAACAAATAATTTTCAAGTGGCAAACATCGAAACTATCGTCCATTTTAGAAACAATAGCAAAAAAACAATAGAAAATTATTTATTTACAGAAAAGCCATATAATTGTGCTGGTAGCTTCAAGTCGGAGGGATTAGGTATTTGTCTATTAAAAACAATAGAATCACACGACCCTACTGCCCTTATGGGCCTACCTCTGATAAGGTTAATATCGATGTTGTCAAAAGAAAATTTAAAATTACCTGCTATTTTGTTATAATATGCTTTTTTTTTAAATTTTTTATTATGAATAATGTTGAAATATTAGAGAAAAATTTAAAATACCGCTTTAATAGTTTGGAACTATTAAGGAATTCTATAACTCATCGTAGTGCATCACAAACAAACAACGAGAGATTGGAATTTTTAGGAGACAGTATTTTAAATTTTGTCATTACTAGTGAAATTTATAAGCGACACACAAACTTAAAAGAAGGGGAGTTATCTCGTCTGCGTGCTAGCATGGTTCGCAAAGAAACTCTTTGTGCAATAGCCAATAAAATAGATCTTGGAGATTTTTTATATCTCGGTAGTGGAGAGAAAAAATCAGGAGGTTTCCGCTGTGAATCTATCTTAGCTGATGCTTTGGAGGCTATAATAGGCGCCATATATCTCGATAGTTATTATAATATGGATACTACTCAAAATGTAATAGTTAATCTGTATCGTAATAGATTGAATGCTGTTCCTGATCTAAAATCACTCAAAGATTCCAAAACAATATTACAAGAATATCTGCAATCTCAAAAATTAGATTTACCCTCATATGAATTACTAAAAACAGAAGGAATGGCACACGAACAAGACTTTATTGTTGGTTGCTTTATTGAATCCTTAAGAATAAAAACAAGTGGTCGTGATAAAAGCCGCAAAAAAGCAGAACAAAAAGCTGCCAAAGAAGCCCTAATTGAGATAAAAAATAAATGAAGCAGTGTGGGTTTATTGCCATTATAGGTCGTCCAAATGTAGGAAAGTCAACTCTTCTAAACTCTATATTAAAAACAAAATTATCGATAACTGCATCAAAAGTCCAAACCACACGAGACAACATAATTGGAATAGATACCCAAAAAACTTGCCAATACATTTATATGGATACACCGGGAATTCATTTAGGGAAAACTAAAACATTTAACCAAATATTAAATCGCACTGCCCTATCTGTCGTAAAGGATGTCGATTGTGTGTTGTTGTTAATTCAAGCCAATAAAATTACAAATGAAGATAAAAAAATTATAGACCATATGACTGAACATAAAATAAATATTCCTGTTTTGTTGGTTTTAACAAAAATTGACTTAATAAAAGATAAGAATGTTCTGTTGTTGCAAATTAGTAAATTAGATAAGTTATTTAATTTTTCACAAATTATACCCTTATCTGCAAAAAAAAATATATCAATTGACTTGTTAAAAAATCAAATACAACCATTTTTACCTAAAATTGATTTTATCTATAATAATGATGAGCTGACAGATAAATCTACCAATTTTCTTTGTGCGGAAATCGTTCGCGAGCAATTAACAAAACAATTAGACCAAGAACTGCCCTATCAATTAGTGGTTGAGATTGAAAAAATAATAGAAGAAAATAATATGGTAAAAATATCAGCTGTAATATTAGTGGAAAAAACACATCACAAGGCTATTATAATTGGTAAAAATGGTAGCAAATTAAAACAAATTGCAACAAATTCTCGTCAATCTTTGGAAAAGTTTTTTGATAAAAAGGTTTTTTTAAAAACATGGGTAAAATTAAAAACAAATATTTTTGAAGAAACTTTTAAAAACAGATGAATGTTTTTAAGCAACCATGTTTTATAATGCACCACATAAATTACGGCAATAACAGCAAAATATTAAAACTATTAAGCCGTGATTATGGAATGATAAGCCTGTTAGCAAAAGGTGCAAAACAATCTAAAAAACACAAGTTCTTATGCTTGCAACCATTTACTGCTTTGGCAGTATCCTACAGAGATAATCAAAAATTATCAGTTGCCAGCAAATGGGAGGCAACAGACAACAGATATCACAGATTAAAAGGGGTCAAGCTTATGAGTGCTATTTATTTAAATGAGTTAATATACCGCTTGCTACCACACAGTCTCGGATGCCCTGTTATTTTTTATTTATACAAAAATACCTTGAAAGATTTAAATCAGAATATCAACATTCATCAGGTTTTAAGGAATTTTGAATTTAGTTTAATTGAATTTTTAGGGTTTGGTCTAGATTTTTCGTATGATTTTAAAAACACAGAACCAATTAAAAAAGATTGTTTTTATCACATATTTCCTCAAAGAGGGGTAACTATCGCATACGACAAAAAACTTTTGTCCTATAGTGGATCCATAATATTACAATTGCTACAAAAAAAATATGATGTTGCAGTCAATTACTGGCAAATAAAAGAAATAGCAAAAACTTTAATAAGACCACATCTTACAAAACAACTGTTATCAATCAACAATGTTTTTAAATAAAAAAAAGGCACTCACAATCGAGTGCCTTTTAAATATAAAAAATTAAAACTCCTATTTTTTTTGTAAAATTTTAACCGCTCTTGCAGCATTACGGACTGTAATATCAGGACGGGTTGAAGAGTGAGTTGAAATAATTACATCAGATGGCTTATAAGCATTTGATGACATATAATAAATAACAGGATATATGTCCATGTTATTCACTCTTGATTTTGGCATTGCACTATTCACCAAATGAGGTCTAAATTTTTGAGTAACATAAGCTACAAGAAATTCAGCAGGCAATTTTTTACGAGAAACAATCGCCTTTTGCACATTATTTTCATTTACTTGCACATCCACATTTGATTTCAATATTTTAAATTTTTGATTAGGACTGGGGTTGAAAAAATATGATTTATCCGTGGCCACCAAGGAATATTGAACGGCTCTTGGCACGACTTTAAAAGTTGCACTCGTCAGACATTCTGTATTATTAACCTCACAAATTTCAGTTAATTGCACCCCATTTGATGAGCCTACAAGCACCTTGACATGACCTTCGTGAAAATGTTGGTGAGTTATTGGTAAGTTAAAATTTACAACCTGAGTTGTAGCAGAGCTTGCGGTGCGAAATATTTTTTTATTTGGCCCTACAAAAGTTAAGAGATTCGCTCTATGCTTTTCCGTTTTTGATAAATTAAGTTGTTTTATGGATCTTAAATCAGCACCATATGGAACTTGTGAATTAACATTTTGAGTATAGATTGTCAACAGGCGACGCTCACGAGTGTTTTCAATAGTAAGTTTCATTGGTACCATCAAAACTGCTTTTAGTTTGCCATTATGAGTCAACAAATCATCAAAATATTTAACTGGAACTGGAAATACATTGTTGTCTATTTTTGGTGCTACAACTTCTAGAGTATATTTTTCTGGCAATGCCTTTTTGCCTTTTATACTTGTGACATTATTACTATTTTCATTTGCTCGTTTTGTTGTTTTAGACTGTTTTTTGTTGTCTGGTTTTTCAACAGCACCCTCCACAACAGTCTCATCATCAATAGATTCTTCTTCTTGATTGGATGAGCAACCGACTGTGAATACAGCAAGAAAAGATAATAATAACAGATACTTTAAATAATTTTTAAACATAATAAATTCCTAAGAAAAGAGTGTCCTACTATACCATAATAAAAATATTAAAAAACATATTTATTTAATTATCTAATAATTTTTCTGCTTTTTTGATGTTTTTGTAATCTAATATCGGTTTAGATACTGAGTATGTGCTTATAATTTTATCATTACTGTGATATGCATCAGATGACATATAAGGAATTATAGGACGAATATCTATGGTATATTTTTGATTGTTTTTATTGTATCCCACAGAAAATGAAGCTGGTAAATCTTCGCGGAGCAATGTATTTCTTTTAATGTTGTTTTTAAAGATATGTAGGTCCACATTTGATTTATAAACTTTATTTGTGTGTGTTGGCGCATAATGTATGTAGTTAGAGCCTCCATTTAACTTAAAACCGTACTTAATGTATCTAGGTTTAATAGTAAAAGATGCATCTTTCATACATTTTGAATTTAGTTCACATATGTTTGAGAGCTCTGTGCCGTTGCTAGATCCGACAAGAATCTTCACAGATCCGCCATTGAAGTGTTTGTGGGTGATAGGTATTTTGAATTTTATAATATTAGTTGTATCTGATTTTTTTGTATGGTAAATATTTTTATCTGGACCGATAAAAGTTTGTAAATTGGCTACTTTTATTTGTTTTTTAGTTAGATGCACTTGGTTAATTTTTAATAAATCTGTGCCAAATTTTAATTTAGAATTGGAGTTCATGGTATAAATTGTAAACAACCTTCTTTTTTGTGAGCCAGTAATTGTAAGTTTAACTGGCACCAACAAGTAAGCTTTTAATTTATTTTTGTTATCCAATAAGTCGTTATAATAATCAATAGCAACTGGAAATTCGTTGTTATCTATAAGTGGAGCCTGTAATTCTATGACATATGTTTCAGCAGAAGAGCAAGCTACAATAACTTGCATAAATAGTGGCAACATAATGGCAATTTTTAAATAGTTTGTAAGCATAATAGCATAAAGTGAGACCTTTGCATAATTCAAGCACAATTTATAACAACAATAAAATGCACCTATTTTACCAAAAAACTTGTCAAATAGCAAGCTATTTTCCTCTTTTTTAATAAAATATGCACTATTTTCTTATTATTTAAATCGCACTTGAATTATGCAAAGGTCTCAAAATGGTTTTAATGTTTTGTAGACATTTTTTTGACTCTATTAATTGTCTGTGTGGTCAACTCTTGTTTTGATGTCAAATTAGTTATTGTTATCACATCATCAATAGAATACTTATCAGATGACATATAGGGTATTATGGGATATATATCCAAATTATTTTTTATTACAATAAAAGACTTTCTTATCAAACTGCGATTAAATTTACTTTTTTTTGCATCGTATTTAACTGTAAATGATGCAGGTAACTTATGATAATATATAGTTGTTTTTTTCTTACCGTTTTCTTTTATTAATAAATTTACATTAGAACTACTAATGGTAAATTTTTGTTTTGGTTTGTTCCTATTAAAGCCCGAAGTATTTGCCACATCAAAATTGTAATGAACATATCTTGGCAATATTTTAATAAAGGCAGGTTTTATACATGTAATATGTTTTTCACAAATTTTTGTTAATTCTATGCCATTGGTTGATGCTATTGAAACTTTAATAAAACCGTCATTAAAATGCTTGTGATTTACAGGCAGAAAAAATTTTATAATATATTTTGATTTTGATTTTTTTGTATGATATATCTGTTTGTTGTTTCCCACAAAAACAGCTAAATCATTTTCTCTCTCTTGATTTTTTTCTATAAAAACCTGCTTTACTTTTATTAATTTTGTGCCAATTTTAAGTGTTGATTTTGATTTTTGAGTAAAAATAGTAAACAGACGCCGTTGGGCTGAATTAGTGATGGTAAGCTTCATCGGTATCATCAATATTGCTTTGAGTTTATTTTTACCAGTCAAAAGATCGTTGTAATAAGGTAGGGACACAGGAAATTCATTGTTTTTTATTAATGGCGCATCCACTTCTATAGTATATTTTTCGATTTTTCGATATTTATTATTTAATTTTTTATAGTATTTAATTGAAGATATTTTATCGCTTTCTGTTTCATTATTTTTTACTAAAACTTTTTGATTTGTTGTTTCTTTTGTGTCTATATTTGCTTCTATTGGCCACTCCGATTCTATCAATTTATCTTCTGTGGCTGTTTTTTTAGCTACATTTTGTTGTTCGGTTACGGCTGTTTTTTTAGCTACATTTTGTTGTTCGGTTACGGCTGTTTTTTTAGCTACATTTTGTTGTTCGGTTACGGCTGTTTTTTTAGCTACATTTTGTTGTTCGGTGTTCTGTTTAATTTCTGCATCTTTTTTTAAATCAGCCGAGCAGGACGATATAAAAAACACAACAAATAAAGCGGAAAATAGCACTACATTATTTTTGAGCATAGCATAATTATTTAAATTTAAAAATGTAACGAGACCTTTGCATAATTCAAGCACAATTTATAACAACAATAAAATATGCACTATTTTCTTATTATTCTAAACAGCACTTGAATTATGCAAAGGTCTCGTAACAAAATGGAGATTATACATAAAATAACCGATATATATCAATTTATTTTTAATTTTATTGTAAAAAAAGTTGACTTTTCAAATAATATTACTATAATTGACACATTGTCATTATTTGACGAATAGTCAAAATAATATTATTTGGAGATAACATTGAATGATTTATTGAACAAAATTGCTGATAAATTTTGCTGCAAAAAATTATCACGCAAACAACAAGAAATAAATAACAGAAAGAATCTGGTTTTAGATGTTGCTCGCAAAATCCTATCAACTGATGGTTTTGCTGGTTTGTCTATGGACAAAATTGCCAAAGAAATCCAATGCTCCAAAGGCACGATTTATTTACATTATGCCAACAAAGAAGAAATTGTGGCAGATTTATGCACCTGTTGTATTGATAGCCACATTGATTTTTTTCAAAAAGTGGCTAATTATGAGGGTTCAACTCGTCAAAAAATAATAGCGATATTTTTTACTTACCAGTTATTAAATCGCCTACATCCTGATGATTTTAAAAATATGCAAATAATGCGCTCATCCCACATATTGGCTAAATTACAGCCTGCAACCTTAGAGCAGATTAAAAAAAAAGAAGTTTTGGTTATTGGTATAATAAACAATATTATAAAAAAGGCTTTTGATAACAAAGAATTGATACCTCCTAAATCCATTAGTTCTGAGAAAATTTTGTATGGCTTGTGGTCACAAGTATACGGAGGTGCATTGTTAGCAACAACAGATATAAACTGGCAAAATCTTGGTGTAGATGACACAGATTCTGCCACATTAAGCATGATCAATTCAACCTTAGATGGGTTAAATTGGCAACCCTTATCAGATGCAATTGATTGTAACAAAATCAAAGCAGATTTGCAAAACAATATTTTTGCTGATGAGTATGAGAGACTACATAACAATATGTAGTTTTTTATTTTTTAAAACAGGAGAGAATCATGAAAACTTTATTTAAAATTATAGGTTTATTTTTGTTGATAAGCAGTTATAATGTTATGGCAACCACAGATCCACTAACAGGAACCTACAAAACAATTGATGATGAGACAGGCACTGCAAAATCTATTGTGCAAATTTATCAAAAAAACGGTGCATTTTATGGCAAAATTATTAAATTATTCCGCAAAAAGTCAGAAGAGCAAGACCCAATATGTGATAAATGCACAGGCAAAAGAAAAAATAAAAAAATAATAGGTATGATAATTTTAGAAAATCTAAAAAAAGATGGCAAAGAGTATTCAGGTGGCACAATATATTCACCAAAAAAAGGCAAAGAATATGATTGCAAGATGTGGTTTGAAAATGGTAAATTAAAAGTTCGTGGTTATGTAGCTTTTTTTTATCGCACTCAAACATGGATTCCACAAGAGGTTAAAAAATGATTACAAAATATGCCAATTTTATTTTAAAAAACCGTTTTGCTGTTTTGGTTTTTATGTTGTTATTGGCGACTGTGGCAACATATGGGGCTAAAAATTTGGTATTTAGCTCTGATTATAGGATATTTTTTAGCGAAGATAATCCACAACTAATCGCTTTTGATAAGATGCAAGATACTTACAACAAAAATGATAATGTGATGATAATGCTTCGTCCTAAATCTGGCAATGTTTTTAATGCCCAAACATTTGAGGCGATTTTAAAACTCACAACAGATAGTTGGCAAACTCCATATTCTTCGCGAGTTGATTCATTGGCTAATTTTCAACATACTTATTCTGATGAGGATGATTTGATTGTTGGTGATTTGATTGATGCAGAAGAGACCATAAACAAGAACTATATTCAAAAAATTAAAAAAATAGCCCTTGCCGAGCCGTTGTTGATAAATCGGATTATATCTCCTGCGGGGCATGCCACAGGGGTAAATATTACGGTGCAATTGCCAGGGGCACATAACAATGAAATTGCTGAAATTGCTACATTTGTCCGAGAGATGTTAAAAAAATATCGAGCCGAATATCCTGATATTGAATTTACTGATACCGGTGGTGTTATGATGAATAATGCATTTCCAGAGGCATCAAAATCTGATATGCAAACCTTAGTGCCGATTACATTTTTGATAATTATGCTCGGTTTGTATTGGTTTACCAAATCATTAAGTGGCACACTTGGCACATTTTTAATTATAGTTTTATCAATCATAACTGCGATGGGCACCGCAGGCTGGTTGGGGATAAAACTCAGCCCACCCTCCGCCTCGGCTCCTTTGTTGATTTTGACTTTGGCAGTGGCAGATTGTGTCCACTTTTTGATGAGTATGTTGCAACATATGCAACAGGGTAAAAATAAAAATGAGGCAATTGTTGAAAGTATTCGTATCAATTTTCATCCCATATTTTTAACTTCGCTTACTACTGCTATCGGTTTTTTTAGTATGAATTTCTCTGATGCACCACCTTTTCGTGATCTTGGCAACATTACTGCCATAGGAGTTATTTATGCTTTCTTTTTGTCCTTGACAATTTTACCAATTTTGATGAGTTTTTTGCCTGTCAAAGTAAAACACGGCAAAGTGCAACAAGCAAAATATAAAATTATTGATAACTTGGCAACTAATGTTATAAAATATCAAAAACGTTATTTTATAGCAATGACAATAGTTATTGTAGGTTTGATAAGTTTAGTGCCGCTGAACCAACTCAACGATAAAATGGTGGAGTATTTTGATACCTCAATGGAGTTTCGCCAAAAAGCAGACTTATTAACCGATAATTTAACTGGTTTATATTTTATTGATTTTTCTTTGGGTAGCCGTGAGGCAGGTGGCATATCATCCCCTAAATTCCTCCACACTGTTGAAAAATTTAGTAAATATCTAAAAAACAAAAAAGATACTTTGCACGTCTATTCTTTTACCGATGTTGAAAAAAGATTAAATAAAAATATGCACTCAGATGATGAGGCTTGGTATAAAATCCCAGAAAAACGTGATCTGGCCGCTCAATATTTGTTATTATACGAGATGTCACTACCCTATGGTTTAGACCTTAACAATCAGATGAATGTGGATAAGTCCTCATTAAAATTAACTGCAACTTTAAACTCTATCTCATCGCAAGATATGATAAAATACTCAGATGATGCCATAGCTTGGTTTGATAAAAATGCCCCAGAGATTGATATTGACCCTGCCAGTTCTGCGCTGATGTTCTCGCATATTGGTATGAGAAATATCAAAAGTATGTTAAGCGGTGTTGCGGTAGCTTTAATTATGATATCCGCTTTGCTTATTTTTGCACTGGGTTCATTTAAACACGGAATGATAAGCCTTATACCAAACATTGCCCCTGCTATGATGGCGTTTGGGGTTTGGGGTGTATTGGTAGGACAAATTGGATTGGCGGCATCTGTGGTAACTTCGATGTCGCTTGGCATTGTTGTTGATGACAGTATTCACTTTTTAAGCAAATACTTACGAGCAAGGCGAGAGAAAAATATGCCGGCACCTGAGGCTGTGCGGTATGCTTTTAATACAGTAGGAGCCGCTTTATTAGTAACAACTGTAATTCTGGTGGGCGGATTTTCCGTCTTGTCGCAATCTGGTTTTAGTATCAATTCTGATACTGGATTATTAACCGCCATTACAATAGTTTTGGCACTTATTGCTGATTTTCTATTTTTACCACCACTATTGATGTGGATGGACAGAAAAAAAGCTTAGGATTTTTATTTTTTAGGAGATTATTATGAAATTTTTAAAAACTTTTATTTTTTTGCTGTTGATACCGTTTGTAGCCATAGCACAAACCCCACAAGAGAGAGGTTTGGAAATAAGCCAACAAGCCTATGATTCTGATTTAGGTTTTCACGATACCACAGCTCAGATGAAAATGACTCTCAAAAATAAACAAGGTGATACTAGTATTCGTTATATCCGCAATCGAACATTAGAGGTAACAGGTGATGGCAACAAAAGCATCTCAATTTTTGATAAACCTGCTGATGTAAAAGGTACAGCTTTTTTAACCTGGTCACACGGTTTAGAACCTGACCAACAATGGATGTATTTACCTGCTTTGAAAAGAGTCAAACGTATCTCATCCAAAAATAAATCAGGTCCTTTTATGGGTTCTGAATTCGCTTATGAGGACATATCATCACAAGAGGTGGAAAAATATACCTATGAATATAAGGGTGATGAAAAAATCAATGGAATTGAATGTTATAAAATTGTCCGAATTCCAGCCTACAAATATTCAGGTTATAAAAAGAGTATAGTTTGGATTGATAAAAAACGATTAGTAGCCATAAAAATTGTTTATCATGATCGCAAAGATTCATTGTTAAAAACATTGACAGCAGATGGATATAAACAATACGCAAACAAACATTGGCGTCCTGCAAAAATGACTATGATAAATCATCAATCTGGTAAATCTACTGTTTTAGAATGGAGCGATTATAAATTTAAAACAGGTTTAACCGACAATGATTTTAGAAAAAACATCCTAAAAAGAATTCGTTAATAACTCGTTAAACTTGATTTAATTTGAATTGTATCAACACCACACAACCCTCGGGGGAGTTTTTTGCCTCTGAGGGCTCTTTTTCCCATAAAAATTTGAATGTCCGATGGATTGATGGTAAAAATTCTTTTACCAGCATTTAATATTATTTTATCATTAGGATAAAATAAATTAATTTTTGATAAAATCTCATTATTTTGCAAACGAGATTTGGCAGGAATATTGATGATTTTAACTCCCTTGGCATTTGATAGGGTTGGCAATTGAGATAAATCAAAACAAAGCATATAACCTATACTACTAATGCTGATAATTTTTTGGGTTTTTTCATTTTGCACTATTATAGGTGGCAACATAGAATTATTATCGCCAATATTTATAATTTGTTTGCCCGCTAATAATTTACTTTTTATCTGTTGAAACTCACTCATAAAACCATACCCTGCATTCGTTGAAAATAAGATTTTATCAGTATCTTTCAAGCCCCCTATCATATCAATTATAACCGCTCCATCGGATAATTTGATTTTGCTACTAATCGGCTCGCCCAGACCTCTGGCACTTGGTAGATTTATAACTGCGATGCTATATGCCCTACCTGTATTGTCAATAATAACGACCTCATCGGTTGATTTTAATTCAACTGCTTTGAATAAACCATCTGATTGTTTGTAATTTAATTTTTCAATATCAATATTATGTCCTTTGGCGGCTCTTATCCAGCCGTGTTTTGATAAAATTACCGTAATACCATAGGTAGGTTGCAAAGATTCAATATTGATAGCGACAGATTTTTCCATCTCAACAATAGGGCTAATACGCGAGTTTGGATATTTTTTAATTGCCTCTTTTAATTCACTAATAACCTCTTTTTTAAGATTTTTTTGGTCTGATAAAATCTCTTTAACTGTATTTTGTTCTTCTTTTAATAAATCTCTCTCGGCTTTGATTTTTATCTGCTCTAATCTTGCCAGATTTTTTAACTTCGTCTCTAAGATTGCATCGGCTTGAATCTCACTCAAAGAGAATTTTTGCATAAGTTTTATCTTCGGCTCGTCTTCTTCTCTTATAATCCTTATCACCTCATCTAAGTTCAGATAAGCTATCAATAAACCATCTAAAATATGCAATCTTTTTGATATTTTATCAAGTCGCCATAAGTGATGAAGTTTGACAATATTTATCCGCCAGGATAACCACTCTTGCAAAATAACTAACAAAGATTTAACCTGCGGTCTGCCATTTATGCCGATCATATTCATATTAACTCGAAATGATTTCTCCAAATCTGTCAGTGCATATAAATTTTGCATTATTTTGGTGGCATTTTGTCTATTGCCTTTGATATGCAAAACGATTCTAATCGGGTTTTCGTGGTCAGATTCATCTCTTATGTCATCCAAAGATAATAGTTTTTTGCTCTGGATTAAACTACCTATTTGTTTTATTATTTTGGATGGAGATACTTGATATGGCAGATGATTGATAATTATATTTTTACCATTTTCCATATACACGGCTCTGGTGCGAATACTGCCCTTGCCTGTTTTATAAACCTGCTCTATCTCCTCTTTTTTGGATATAATGGTAGCTGCCGTAGGATAATCAGGTGCAGGCACTAGTTTAAATAATTGATCTTCGCTCAAATTAGGACTTTGTAAAATTTTAATACAAGCCTTGCATATTTCTGCTAGATTATGCGGTGGAATATCCGTTGCCATTGAAACGGCAATTCCAGTTGTGCCATTTAACACAATATGCGGCACGGCTGAGGGTAATAATTTAGGTTCTTGCAATGTGCCATCAAAGTTTGGTTGCCATTGCACTGTGCCTTGATTTATTTTATCTAACAATAATTCGGCAAAAGCGGATAACTTTGCCTCGGTATATCTCATCGCGGCGAATGATTTAGGGTCATCTGCCGAACCAAAATTGCCATGACCTTCTATCAGAGGATATAGGGTTGAAAAAGATTGCGACATTAAAACCATCGCCTCATAACAAGCACTATCACCGTGAGGATGAAATTTACCCAAAACATCACCAACAGTTCTGGCACATTTTTTAGGTTTGGCACTATTATGCAAGGAAAGTTGACTCATCGCAAATATAATCCGCCGTTGCACAGGTTTCAAGCCATCACCGATATGAGGCAAAGCCCGATCTAATATGACCGACATCGAATAATCCAAATATGCCTTTTTGACAAATTCAGCTAATTCCATTTTTTCATAATTTTGACTCACTAACATAAAATAAAAACCTTGCATTTTTTAAAAAAAAGAGTAAAATAGCAAACTTTTTTAAAAATTACAACTATTTTTTTATGTTAAAACATTTTTTATCCTTAAAAGACCTTACAACAGATGATTTTTATCATCTAATTAACCGAGCTCGCAAACTTAAAAAACAACATTTAAGTGGGGTTTTGCACCAGTATTTAATCGGCAAAACAATGGCGATGATTTTTGACAAAGCCTCGACCAGAACCCGGGTATCTTTTGAGGCCGGGATGAATCAGATGGGTGGTTCTACTATTTTTTTATCCCCTGCGGACTCACAACTCGGACGAGGTGAACCAATAAAAGATAGCGCTCGGGTTATCTCTTCAATGGTAGATATTATTATGATTAGAACTTTTTCTCAACAAGATATCGAAGAATTTGCTCGTTTTTCATCTGTGCCTGTGATCAATGCTTTGACTGACGAATATCATCCTTGCCAACTGCTCGCTGATATGCAAACTTTTTTTGAAAACAAAGGTGACATCAAAGGCAAAACAGTTGCATGGATAGGTGATGGCAACAATATGTGTTATTCTTATATCAATGCTGCCAAACTGCTTGATTTTAAATTACAAATTGCCATACCCAAAGGATATGAGCCAAATAAAAAATTATATCAAGATAATCCTAATGTTATTGTTTCTAATGAGCCCCAAAAAGCCGCTTACAATGCTGATTTAATCGCCACCGATGTCTGGGCGAGTATGGGACAAGAGCAGGAACAAAAAAAGCGATTAAATGATTTTAAAGATTTTATTGTTGATGATACGATTATGAGTCTTGCCAAATCCGATGCTGTTTTTATGCACTGCCTACCCGCTCATCGTGGCGAAGAGGTGTCCGCAGATGTTATTGATGGCAAACAAAGTTTAGTATTCGCAGAGGCACAAAATCGTCTTTTTTCACAAAAAGCACTGGTAGAATTTTTATTGAAATGAGTTCCGCCACAGTTATAGGTTTTGATTATGGCACCAAAAGAATAGGAGTAGCCGTAGGCAATACAATCACCAAAACCGCAGGACCACTTACCACCATTTTCAACAACCCACAAACATTTGACAATATTCAAAAAATAATCAAAGCATATAATCCTGGCGTTTTATTAGTAGGTTTGCCTTTGAAATTAGATGGCAATACTCAACCTATGACAAAATTATCCCAAAAGTTCGCCCAACAATTAGAACAACATTTCAAAATAACGCCTATAATGTGTGATGAGCGATTAAGCTCCTATCAGGCTGAAAATATGTTGATAGAAAAAAGAAAAACAGGATTGCATAAAAAAAAATTAAAAAAAACCGATATAGATAAAATAAGTGCTGTTGTGATTGTCGAGCAGTGGTTGGCAACCTATCAAACCAATACATGATTAAATCTTATAAGAGACCTTTGCATAATTCAATTTAATTTTTTACAAAGATTGTGAATTATTTGTTGATTATCATCATCAAGCAGGCGATATTTTTTCAATAGATTATACTCCTCCGCACTAATAGATTTTGTGTTTTTATTATCAATATCAACTGCAATATCATACATTTGCCCTGCTCCATCTCGCAACCAGCCAAGCGATACCCCAAGTTTTTTGGCAATAATCGGCATACGGGCTTGGTTTGGCATAGTAACACCATCTAACCACATCATAACTGCCTGACGAGTGACTAAAAAAATTTTTGCAAGTTGAGTCTGATTAAGTTTTGACAACTTGCTGTTACCAATGGCACCTTGCAACCTGTCGGCAAACTCATTACGAATTTTTTGTTGTGGATAATAAGACATAGAACATACCAATTAAACCGATAAAAATATATAATATTCCAATAAAATGTAAGGTAAATTAGCATTACAGGTAATAAACACTTGCATTAAAAATAGCATTTATATATAATATCCACTTTTTTACTTTTGAAATTTACTATGAAAACGAAAATTGCAACTCTTGCTGGTCTGTTATTATCTATATCTACCATACAGGCAGATGAAAATAGGACAGACAAAACATTTAGTGTTTTTAATCTCACAGATAATGATATTAGTTTTTATATCAACGATGAATTAAAAAATCTTAGTATAAATTCAGCCCTCTCAATGCCTTGTCAAACCGATGAGATAATTAACACAGAATATAATCAACTCTCGGCGGATTATAATTGTGGTGATACCCAGGAGATAAGATAATGAAAAAATACACTTTATTATTGTTGCCGTTTTTAATGCTTGGTGCTTGCTCTGAGGACGAAGATGAGGATGAGAGTAAAACCACATACAACACCTGTAAAATCACCGAATCAAATGAGACCCCAGAGGGCCAACGACTAAATGATCTCAATCAATGCTGGACAACTACTGCTACCAGCAACAAAGATACAATGTTTGCATGGTGCAAAGAAAAGGTAGAAGATTATTGTAGTGCAACCTATACTATTTTGGGCTGTGCTGACGGTATAAAATATCAAATATCAGATGATGGTTGCAATTAAATAACGATATCATTTTGTTATAACGAGCGAGCAAAAAATATACTGTCACTGCGAGCAAGCAAAAAATATACTGTCACTGCGAGCGAGCTTGCGAGTGTGGCAGTCTCTTAAAAGAATCCGTCACTGCGAGCGAGCTTGCGAGTGTGGCAGTCTCTTAAAAGAATCCGTCACTGCGAGCGAGCTTGCGAGTGTGGCAGTCTCTTAAAAGAATCCGTCACTGCGAACGAGCTTGCGAGTGTGGCAGTCTCTTTGGTGTTCGTCTGACCTTATGAGATTGCTTCGTTCCTCGCAATGACGGGGGTTTTCGTCACTGCGAGCGTGGCAGTCTCTCTTTTTACCCAAAGAGATTGCTTTGTCTCTTCGTTCCTCGCAATGACGGGATTCTGTTGCTCGCAATTGTATAAGTTAGGTAATGACGAGATTATTTTTTATGACAACAATAACAGTTTTTTTGATTGCCAACTGTTGTCGTTTTTAACTTTTTATAGCAATCAATTTTTGAGGAATTATATTATGAAAAAAATTATATTTTTACTATTTGTTGGTTATTTTGTTGCAGGTTGTAGCACTGTTCCTATGGCAACTGATGAGGAAGACCATACGGCAAAAAATTTTAAAGCACCAGCTGAAAAGGCAGGAATTTATATTTATAGGAATGAATTTTTTGGTGGAGCGTATAGAATGGAGACCATGTTAGATAACAAACTCATAGGTTTAACAAAAATGAATACCTATTTTTATAAAGAAGTTCCAGCAGGTACTCACACTGTCAAGTCAATAGCTGAAAATACAGATTCTGTTACCATCAAAGCCTTAAAAGGAAAACTATATTTTATCTGGCAAGAAGCAAAAATGGGAATACTTGTTCCCAGAACAAAACTGCATATAGTGGATGAAAAAACTGGTAGAAAAGGTGTACTTGAAAGCAAATTAATAAAATCAAAATAAAAATATCCGTCATAACGAGGCAGACGGAGAAAGGATGAAACACGGAGCAATTATCCGCCGTGGTTATCTCTTAATAGAGTCCCGTCATTGCGAGGAGCGGTAGCGACGAAGCAATCTCTTGGGGTGCTATTAGACCTGCAAACAAGACAGGACAAACCCCAAAAGATTGCCACGCTCGCAAGCTCGCTCGCAATGACGAGGTTTTTGTCACTCGTTATGACGGGATTATTTTTTATGACAACAACAACAGTTTTTTTTGATTGCCAAACTGTTGTTATTTTTAACCTTTTTTATGGCAATCAATCTTTAAAGGAATTTTTATTATGAAAAGAATATTAGTAGGTTTGATGTTGTTAGGTTTTGCAGGTGGTTTGTATGCCGAAGATGCAAAATTTTATGTAGGTGGTGATTTTGCAGTTGGTTTTGGCACGAAAGAAGATAAAATCGGCACAACCACAGCAGGTGATGATATAACTCTATCAGCAGGTGGTGGTGTGGGTTTTGGTTTGAATGTCGGTTATGTTATCAACCCTATGCTTGATTTTGAATTATCACTTGGAACACAAAAAAGTAGCATGACTCCAGTATCTAATGCCACAGGCGATTTTTCGCGTAATTTGATGTTGTTCACTCTAAAATACAAAAAAACTATTGATGATAAATCTCTGTTAAGATTTGGTGGTGGTTTAGGAATGTATTCTGCCGGCAAATTGGAGATGACATTTGACAATGCTAACATAGTTGGTTTTAAAAAATATGAACAAAAATATGAGACTGCCACAGGTTTTCATATAACTGCTGAATATGTTAAAAAGTTACAACCTGGCTTGCATTTAAATATGGGTGCTAAGTTCTATAGTGTAAAATATAACGAAGAGGACACTTTTACAACAGATGGAGTTAGTTACACAAGCTCAGATACCGAAACAGTTGATGGTGGTGGTCTTGATTTAACCATTGGAATAGCTAAGTATTTTTAATAAAGTTGAGTTAAAAAGTTAAGTTAAAAAGCCGTGCTAACACGGCTTTTTTTATGTGTTTTTTGCACGACAATCTCTCCGAAAAAACTCTGTCACAGCAATGCAACGAAGTGCAGTGTGGCAGTCTCTTAAAATATACCGTCACTGCGAGGCAGGATGCCGTGGCAGTCTCTTTGGGTGTCCGTCTGCCCTAGGAGATTGCCGCGCTACGCTCGCAATGACGGGGGTTTTTATTTTATTTTATTTGTTTGTTTTGGTGGAACTTTAATCTTTATTAAAAATATCACGGGTAAAAACCTTATGTCGGACATCACTTATATCATCCTCCAATCTATTAGTTATTATTATATCGCTTTTTTCTTTAAATTCAGCAAGTTTTTTAATAACTTTGGAATTAAAAAATTGACTGTCTTCTAAGGCGGGTTCATAGATTATAACTTCAATGCCTCGAGATTTGATTCTTTTCATTATGCCTTGAATCGCCGAGCTTCTAAAATTATCACTATCTGATTTCATGGTAAGCCTGTAAACACCCACTATTTTTGGATTTTGTTTGGTAATGGAATTTGCGATAAAATCTTTACGAGTGGAGTTGGCATTGACTATGGCCTCTATCATATTTGAGGGCACATCTTTATAGTTTGCTAATAATTGTTTGGTGTCTTTTGGCAAACAGTAACCACCATAACCAAAGCTTGGGTTATTGTAGTGCATGCCTATTCTTGGATCCAAACCTACCCCTTCGATAATTTGTTTGCTATCTAAGTTATGAGTTAAAGCATAAGAATCTAACTCATTAAAATATGCTACCCTCATCGCCAGATAAGTGTTGGCAAAAAGTTTGATTGCCTCAGCCTCCGTGTTGTGGGTATATAAAACTTGAATATTTTCTTTTTTTGCCGCTTGTGTTAATAAACCTGCAAATTGCTCTGCTCGTTTTGATCTCTCTCCTATTATTATTCTACTGGGATATAAGTTATCATATAATGCTTGCCCTTCTCGCAAAAACTCTGGCGAGAATATTATATTTTTGGTGTTAAATTTGTCTTTGATTGATTTGGTATAACCTACGGGAACCGTGGATTTAATAACCATTATTGTCCCAGGATTGATTGATAAAACATCCCGTATAACAGACTCAATCGATGAGGTATTAAAATAATTAGTATCGGGGTCATAGTCTGTGGGAGTGGCTATAATAACAAAATCTGCATTTTTATAAGCTTCTTTTTTGTCAAGGGTGGCAAAAAAAGATTTGTTGATAAGCTGTGGTAATATTTTTTGCATCCTGTCATCTTCGATCGGACAGATGCCCAGGTTTAACATAGTTATTTTTTCAGCAACGATATCAAGGGCTACAACTTTGTTATATTGACTTAATAAAATCCCATTTGATAAACCTACATACCCTGTGCCAGCAACGGCTATTTTTAATTTTTTTGACATAATTTTTTTATTAAAAGAAAGATTTGGTAATAAAGCTCTAATAATTATAAGAATAAATAATAAATACATTTTAGCAAGGGGACATGTCCCCTTGTTAGTAGTTAATCAGGGCTTCCACAAGGTAGCGTGTCCTCTTGTTATAAAGTAGCATATTTTAAAAACTTGCAAAACCTATGCTTTTCAAAATGAAAAAGAAAATAATAGCAAGGATTGCACCTGCGGGCAGTGTGATAGCCCATGACATAAAAATTGAGCGGACAACACCAAGATTCAAAGCTGCCAACCCACGAGCAAAACCTACCCCCAACACCGCACCTACGAGCGTTTGAGTGGTTGAAATTGGCAAACCAAAACCTGATGCTACAACAACAGTTGAGGCTGCGGATAACTCGGCGGCAAAACCACGGCTTGGAGTAAGTTCGGTAATTTTTTTGCCAATAGTTGCCATAACTTTGTGTCCGTAAGTGGCAAGCCCTATGACTATTCCTGCGCCACCGAGCAACAGCACCCATGCCGGCATTACTGATTTTTGTCCTACTTCTCCTGCATTTTGCACGATGCTTACCACAGCTGCCACAGGACCTACGGCATTAGCTACATCATTTGAGCCGTGAGCAAAAGCCATAGCCGATGCTGTAATCACCATTAAAACTCCAAATATTTTTTCAATGCTTGTGAAATGATATTCTCTATCTGCCTCTTTATCTATATGGATTTTACGAATAAAATATGTGCCAACTAACATAATCAACAAGCCAACCCCTGTGGCAATTAGATAATTTTGCCAAAGTGTTGTATGTAAACCAATATGTTTTAAGCCTTTAAATAACGTCACAAGAGATATAACAAAGCCCGCGAGAAACATATATATCGGAACATATTTTTTCGCATTTTTAAATGGGTGCTTGGTATCTAAGATTAGTTTTTGGACAGATCTGAAAATCAAAAAAGATAATATTCCTGCTATCAATGGGGTGATTACCCAACTTAGCATAATATCAACTACTTTGCTCCATTGCACGGCATCAACTGAAATTCCCACGACCGCAAAACCTATAATAGCACCGACAATTGAATGGGTAGTTGAGACCGGCCAACCAAGTTTTGAGGCAATCAATAACCAAGTGCCTGCGGCAAGCAAAGCGGCAAGCATTCCATACACCAACAAATCAGGCGAGCTATTTAATAAACCAACATCAACGATTCCTTTGCGGATAGTTTTGGTAACCTCCCCCCCTGCCAGATATGCCCCTGAAAACTCAAAAATAGCTGCGACTATTATAGCCTGTTTGATTGTTAAAGCCCCTGCTCCTACTGAGGTTCCCATAGCGTTTGCTACATCATTCGCCCCTATACCCCATGCCATAAAAATTCCAAAAGTGGCAACCAAAATTAAAATAAGATATGTATTTTCCATAGTATTTTATATTGTTGTTTTGTTATTTAGCTAACATCAATTGCAAACGACTGCCAACTCTTTGAGACAAGTCCGCTAATTCACCGGTATCTTCTATTATTTTATACAGAAAAATAACCTCAATGGGGTCTAATGTTTTTTCAATTATAAATAAAATATTACGAATCGTTGCCTCTTTTTTGTCAGCATCTGATTCTATTTTATCCAATTTATTTAACATTTTTTTAACAATTTTTACCTCATTACCACGAAAACCTGCGGTAACTAATTCGTCCAATTCATCAATAGCTTTTTTTGCCTGAGCTGAGGCATTTATACATTTATTTACAAATTTTAAAAATTTTTTATCAATTTTTTTAGGGATTATGATTCTACGAGCGACCACTATTCCTGCTATATCTTTGGCTTTATTAGCGATTCTATCCTGCATCAGCAAAACATTCAAAAGATCAGCACGAGCAAATGGCATAAAAAGACCTTTCGGCAAATTAAGTCTTATTTTTTTTTTCATAAAATCTGCCTCTTTTTCACATTCAGATATTTGAATTTTAATTTTTTCAGCAGATTCAAAATCTTGCATTATAACAACATCAAAAAATTCAGATAACAATGTTATGGCATCTTGAACTTTTGCCATATGTGCTTGTAGTGGACTTATAGGAGAGGAGCCAAAGACTCCAGATAAATAATTATTCATAATATCGGTATCAATTTAAAAACTGCATATTATATATAAGATTTTTACATAATTCAAGCATCAATCATTCAAATTTTTACAAAGAAGCCCTTGATTAACCTATGTTTTCGGAAGCAGCATTTTGCTTTTACAATTTTTATACCTTAAAATCAATTGTTTATAATATAAAATTAAAATATAACTTCCGTAGTTAGGAAGTTATCCATAAGTCCCCAAACAAAGATTGAATTCAATTGCTTAGTAGGTAATCAAACTGCTCTGATTTTTAATTCTATTTCGTTTATTATAGCAGGGTCATCAATCGTGGATGGCACAATATATTCATCACCGTCCACCATTTGACGCATCGTTTTTCGTAAAATTTTACCAGATCTGGTTTTTGGTAACCGTTTCACTATGATGGTTTTTTTATAACAAGCCACCGCTCCTATATCCGATCGCACCATTTGCACCAAATCATGCATAAGTTTTTGATAGGTTATATTTTCACCTGCTTTTAAAACGACAAAACCTAAGGGAATCTGTCCTTTTAGCTTGTCGTTTATTCCAACTACGGCACACTCTGCTACACTTTTATGTTTGGCTACTATCTCTTCCATCTCACCTGTTGATAGTCTGTGTCCTGATATATTGATAACATCATCAGTTCTACCCATAATAAATAAATAACCGTCTTCGTCAAAGTAACCGCCATCACCACTTGAATAATACCCTTTAAATCTTGATAGATATTCATTATAAAACCTATTATCATCACCGTAAATTTTTGTTAAACAGCTCGGCGGCAATGGTAGTTTTATACAGATATTTCCCTGCTCCCCTGTCGGTAATTCAACACCTTTATCATCTAAAATTCTAATATCAAAACCAGGAGTTGGCACGGTTGATGAACCAGGCTTTACAGGCATCTCTTCAATTCCTGTCATATTAGCTACAATCGCCCAGCCGGTCTCGGTTTGCCACCAGTGATCAAATACTGGTTTGCCAGTTTTTTCAACCAACCAGTCATAGGTTGGTGGGTCCAATCTCTCGCCTGCGGCAAAGATTTTTTCTAAACTTGATATATTGTATTTTTTAATCAGTTTTCCATCTGGGTCTTCTTTTTTAATTGCCCGAAAAGCTGTCGGTGCTGTAAATAAGGCTTTGACTTTATAATCTTCAATTATCCGCCAAAAACTACCTGCATCAGGAGTCATTATCGGTTTTCCCTCATAAAAAATACTCGTGCATCCTTGTAACAGAGGGGCATAAACTATGTATGAATGCCCTACCACCCAACCTACATCAGAGGCCGCCCAGAATACATCACCTGGATTCATATCATAAATGGCTTTCATTGAATATTTCATCGCCACAGCATGACCGCCACTTTCACGTGTCACACCCTTAGGTTTTCCAGTTGTGCCAGAGGTATAAAGAATATATAACAAATCATCGCCACGAACAGGCACACAATCCACAGGTTTTGCGATGGTTTTTAAAGAATGCCAATCCACATCAAAACCATCTACCATCTCAGGCACTGGCATATCTTCCAACTCATCACGCACTAAAACCACAGATTTTAGAGGTTGATGAGATGATAATTTTAAAGCATTATCTAAGATAGGCTTATAAGGGATTATTTTATTAACCTCAACCCCACAAGAGGCACTTAAAATTATTACAGGGGTGCAATCATCAATTCGCGAAGCAAGCTCGGGGGCTGCAAAACCACCAAAAACAACACAATGCACAGCTCCAATTCTGCTACATGCCAACATAGCAATAGCAGATTCTGCAATCATTGGCATATATAGGACAACTCTATCACCTTTTTTGACCCCCAATTCTACCAACATTCCAGCTGTTTTTGCGACCTCTTGTTTTAATTCGCCATAGGTGTATCGGGTAGATTTACCACTTACCGCCGAATCATAAATCAAAGCATCTTGTGAGCTTCTGCCATTTTCACAATGATAATCCACTGCCATATAACAGGTATTCATTTTTGAATCTGCAAACCAGTGATGGATACCTCCATCGTCCTTTAATGCAACCTCTGATGGTTTTTGATACCAAGGTAAATCAGCAGATTTTTCTTGCCAAAATCTAATAGAATTTTGTAAAGAATTTTGATATTCTTCTTTGTATGTCATAATGCCCCCATAAAATATAAAACACTAATTATAGCAAAAAATAAACTTAAAAAATATTTTTTTAAATATTTGTTGTTTTTTTATTGATTATTTGTTAAAATATCGCATTCTTATTGTATTGAGATTTTTGCATAAATAAAGCACAATTTATAAAATACACAAAATGCACTTTTTTGCAGCATTCCATAGACAGCACTTTATTTATGCAAAGGTCTCAAATAAATATTTTTAAGAGTTTATAATGAAATTTTGGACGTTTTTATTGCTTATATTTTTTTATTCATCTGCAATTTTTGCAGGTGATATTACCCCTAACTTTGCCAAAGAAAAAAGGTGGAGTGTTGCTATTGAAGATAGTTTGATGGATGGTGAAGTAGTATGGCTTAAAGCCCGCAAACATTCTTTTTTATCAATTTTGACTGCATCTGAAAAACCAAGCCGCAAAGCTGTGATAATTATGCATGGAATTGGTGTCCACCCTAATATGCAACAAATTATCCAACCCTTACGAATAGAGCTTACAAAATATGGTTATCACACCCTATCAATGCAAATGCCAGTTCTTGCTAATGGTATTGAGGCTCCTGAATACTTAAAATTATTAACTCTCGCCGACAAAAGAATTAAAGCTGCCATTGATTACTTGCAACAACAAAAATTAGAAGTTGATTTTGTCGTAGCTCACAGTATGGGAACTGTTATGGCATCTCATTTTATGGCTAATAATCCCCATCCATTTAAATATTTTGTCGGTATCGGTATGCCAAATTTTACCGTCAAATATCTGTCAAAAATAAAAATCCCAACCTTAGATTTATACGGCACAGATGATATTAAACCTGTTTTAGATTCGGTCAAAAAACGCCAACAAGCTGCTAAAAATAACCCTAAATACCAACAAATAGTAGTCAAGACAGACCATTTTTTTAATGATAAAAATGAATTATTAGTAAAAACCGTTCAACAATGGATGGATAACAAAAAATGAATACAAAAAAATATACTGGCTCTTGCCACTGCCAAGCCATTAAATTTGAATTTACAGAATCTGATAAAATTAGCACTGGCTTGAGATGTAATTGCTCTATATGCCAACGCAAGGGTTATGTTATGTCATCTTTTGTGGTGTCGCCTGATGAGATAAAGATAACAGATGAGAGCAATAATCTTACTATGTATCAATTTGGCGATAAAACCGCTAAACATTATTTTTGTCAAAAATGTGGCATCCACCCTTTTCATCAAACATTTCGTCAACCCAATCATTACCGAATAAACTTAGGTTGTATTCAGAATATTGATATGGAAAAACTAACTATCAAGGTTTTTAACGGCAAGGAACTTTAAAATGAATAAAAAAATTTATCCTATCATATTGTTGATTTTTATATTTTTTCACCAGCCGATATTAGCAGCAAATGGTGATGCCTTTGATGGTCGTAAATTATTTACCTCTTATTGTCAATTATGCCACGGCAAAAATGGCAAAGGTGATGGCACTTTGGCAAAAGCTATGAAAATCAAACCTGCCGATTTAACAACAACTGTCCGCTCTCGTAGTGATACAATTTTAAAAAAAATTATTACAGGTCGGGGCAAACAAACGATAACAGGTAGAGATAGACACAATATTTTATCAGATGCTATGCCAGAGTGGAACACAGTTTTTAATGACAGTCAAATAGATTCAATAATTGCTTATTTAAGATTTTTATCTCGTAGCCGGCATCAACTTATGGGAGACCCTAACTTAGGTAAAAAAACCTATCAAACCTATTGTGCGGTGTGTCACGGTAAAGATGGTGACGGTGATGGTATTATGACAAATTTAATCGGCATAACTCCGACCGATCACACCAACCCTATCAACACTAATAAACTTAGTAATCAAGACCTAATACAAAGCATTCAAAAAGGCAAAGGGCGTTTTATGCCGGCTTGGGATGGAATTCTTAACAAACAAGAAGTAGCAGGATTGGTAAGTTATATTCGTTTATTAGGTTATTAAAAAAATAGATACTCTTGTGCGTAATCAGGTGCTGTGGTTATCTATTGTTATTATCCGTCTGCTTTTGCAAGATTGCTTCACTTCGTTCGCAATGACAAGGTTTTAGGTTTTTTTATGATGCCAGATATAAAAAGAAATCGCAGCCTGCTCTTTTAACATACTCTTGCCGTCTGTGGTTTTACTGACACCATTTTTCACAGCCCATCAGAATAATCCATGTTATGGCAACGAAAATCAAACGACATTATAGGGCAAACAACAAGACCCAAAGAGATAACCGCATCATTCTGCCTCATTATGACGGAGTTTTTGACCTATACTATGACAAACTCTTGCAAAACTCTTTTGTTATAAGCTTTCCAGCCAGATGATAAATCAGATGACGAGCTTTGAATATACTCTGCCATTCTGGTTGAGTTTAGTTGTTGTAATAATTTATCATTATCGCCTTTATATTTAATGCAATAACCTGAATAAAAACAAGCATTTTTATTTTTATGATAAATAAAATTAGGTTTTTTATTCATCGGTGATAGCAAGATTTTCTCGCCAAAACTTGTCAGTAATCCTTGACTTCTGCCAAAGGCATACCATACTACTTTATTTTTTTTGCCATTATCTCTTTTTAATAAAATATCTTTGTTGGATGATAAATAAGCATAGGCAAGCGGATATTTTTGTTTTAACTCTTGTTCTTTGATGATCCTGTTACCATCTGTTGTTTTTTTGTATGGAAATACCACAAATTCTTTTATCGGCTCATCAGAGCTTTTTATTCTTGAGGCTTTTATGATAGGTTTACAAATAGATTTTTCAATCTGTATCACCCCATTATATTTTGATTTAAGATAAATATAATCACCCTCTTTTTTATATAGTGGCATCATATAAATTTTATCAGCCAAAGTTGTCAAACCCACATGAATATCGGCGATGTCTTTTAGTTTTATGCCTTTTTTGATTTTAAGTTTTTTGGTGGCTAATTGCCAAAAAGAATATTGTGTCAATTCCTTAAAATCTATATATCTTTGTTTAAAATCTGTATTATTCTCCGCTAATTGATATAAAAAATTATTTTGTTGTTGTTTGTTAAAAATAACTATTGCACTATAGGTAATCGCATTTTCAAATAACTGGATTGTGCCATAGTTACTGACTTGCAGAAGATTTTTATGGTCTTGAAAATACTCTCGTAAATATTTTGCAGTATCAGTATAAAAAAAAGAATTGGGGCTAATATAACCACAAACACCATCATTTTTTAATAAATTCAAAGCCAACTCATAAAATGCTATATATATGTCAGTTGAACCCATCTTACAAAAAGAATAGTTTTTTTTGATATATTGTCGTGTGCTCTCATTCAAATGTTGAATGCGAATATATGGCGGATTGCCGACAATAAAATCAAATTTTTGAATTTGTTTTTTATCGGAAAATAAATCAATTTGTCCGTTTATCTGTTGCAGGGAATTACAAATTTTTAAATTCCAATTGACACAGATATCATAAGGCTGGATTATTTTATCTAATTTTTGACGAGCAATCTTGATGGCTTTTTTGTCAATATCCCAGCCATAGATATTATTGAGATTATGTTGTAAATCGCAGAGTTTTGAATATTTTATTATCCGTTGAGCTATTTTTATCAAAAATCGTCCATCTCCACAGGCAGGGTCTAAAATTGTTTTACCAAGAACATCAGAGCCATCATATTTTATATCATCAAGAATTTTATCAACTATATAAAAAGGAGTCCAGATTTGCCCTGTAAGTTTTTCTTTTGAATATTCTTTTAGTAGTGATGCCATTATTTACCGTATGTTTTACCTTGGGTTAAATCAACAAATGCTTTGATGGGTTTATCAAAATCTCCCACTTTTTCTAAGAAGTTTAGATAATATTAATATATTTTAAGCAAAAAATAGAATTATAAACAAAAATATTTATTTTGTCAATTTATCTGATTTTCGTGTATAATAATTTCTAATTACCAGCATAACTTAATCCTTGATAGATTTTAAGCCTTGACAACTAAAAGAATGCCCCAAATCACAGGCTTTTTTAAAGTATGTTTTGGCTTTGGTTTTGTCTTTATAAATGCCGTGTTTTTGATTATGCATAATTCCCAGATTAAAACAAGCATCAGCATAATGATTGTTGCAAGATTTTTGATATAATTCAAAAGCTATTTTTGGGTTTTTTTTAACCCCTGTGCCGTTGGTATACAGGACTGCGAGATTATAACAAGCACCAGATACCCCACCATCACAGGCTCTTTGCCATAAATCAGCAGCTTTGGTATAATTGCCCTTATCATATTCATTTAATCCATTATTAAATAATTTTGTTAATTCTGCCAAATTTGCAGGATTTTTATGGTTTGACGATTTATCATTAAAAGAATAAACAGAACTTGCCACAAAAAATAACATTGTAGTTATGAGATATTTTTTCATTTTTTTGTCTCATAAATATCAATCCAAGGGTTAGTATTGCCTTGATATTTTTGAATTAAAATATTGCGTTTTATTTCCCAGTTATTTGGCGGATAAAGTTTGTGCCATCTTAAATATTGCTCTAATTCTTGTTCACTTAATTGCAAGGAATAGGTGTCATTCATATATAAATAGGTGCGAGCTATTGTTCCTTTTTTGCTGTTTGGTGGCGATACCAGTTTTGCTTTATGGGTAATCTTTAAATCACATTTGCTAATTTCTATGTGTGGGCTATTTATATTATCAATAAATGGATAATTTTGTCTTTGATTGTTTAATATGGCAACAGTAGGGCGAAGATTGTGTAAGTCACTTTGAGATAGTTTGTAGTCAGGTGATTTTTTTCCTAATGTTGACCGAGGAACAATATGTTCCGAATCTATTGTGTTTTTTTGTAATTCCTTGCCTTTGTTGATATTCAGCGAGCAGTCTTTTTCATAACACTTTCTATCAGGTGATTTTTTATGCTGTTTATATGGACGATCACAATAAAATGATGTTTTATTGTAAAGTTTTGTGTGTAATAATTGTTTTGCACCCCCTTTTGCCTTTGTATTTATTAGGTGTTCGTTTTGGATTATTAGCAATTTTGCAAGATTGGGTTTTTTGGGCTGTAGTGGGTTGTAAGTCTGATGGTATTTGTGGATAAGTTTGATAATTTGAACAATTATCTACCCCCCCCCGTTTTTATTGGAAGTTGCATACACTGCTACACCGCCGATTAGGATAACAGCAACAGGGACTGTGGCAATTTTATTAAAAATTTTCATAAGTTTTAAAAGAGTAAAAAGGTACTATCATAACACATTTTATAAACTTTATTTTTGAATATTTTATCCCAAATGTTTGCATAGATATAAAAAGCAAAAAGAATCCCATTATAACAGGGATTTTTGCTAGATAGGTTTTTTATGGTGCCAGATATAAAATGAGATGGCAGCCTGCTCTTTTAACATTCCTTTGCCGTCTGTAGTTTTGTTGGCTCCGTTTTTATCTGCCCACAGCATAAAATTAGTTGGCTTTTTGCTGTATGCTAAATCATAACAAAGTGTTGTATTGTGTATTATACCTGATGTTAAAGGCAAGGTTTCGCCACTTAATCCGGTTGAGGTGGCATTGATAATCAAATCATAACAGTTATTATTTAACTTATCAATTGATATAGCTTGTATGTTGCCAAATTTATTGAATCTCTCTGCCATATCATAGGCTTTTTTGATGGTGCGATTAGTTATATCAATATTTTTTGGTAGGTTTTGTAAAATTGGATAAATAATTCCGGCGGTTGCTCCCCCTGCCCCATAGATTAAAATTTTTTTATTTTTTATTTTATAATTTAAGTTTTGTTCTAAATCATTTACCAAACCTGCACCATCGGTATTGTCGCCACAGATTTTATTGTTTTTATCAAGATATAAAGTATTAACAGAGCCTGCCATATTTGCCCTATCCGATAAAATATCACAAAGATTAAAAGCTATAAACTTAAAAGGTACGGTAATATTTAAACCTACCCCACCATTTTTAAAAAAATCTGTGACAATTTTTTTAAAGTTATCATCTGTGGCAAGAATTTTTTGATATTCTAATTTTATCTTAAATTGTTTAGCAAAATTTTGATGAATTATAGGCGACAAACTATGTTTGATAGGGTTGCCAATAACCGCAAATTTTTTCATTATTTTAAGAGGCTTTCAATCAGTTCGGAGTATTGTTTTTGCATAGTTTTTATATTGTTATGGGAGGCTACTATGATATTATGCAAATCCTGCACGGCTTGTTGAAAATCATCATTGATAATAAGATAATCTGCCTCATCATAATGAGAGAGCTCAATCTTGCTTTGTTTTAACCGATTTTTAATTATATCAAGGTTATCTGTGGCTCTTATATTGAGTCTTTTTTCAATCGTCCCAATTGATGGTGGTAAAATAAAAATACTTATTGCATCTTTAAAGACTTTGCGAGCGATTTTTGCTCCTTGCCAGTCAATCTCCAAAATAATATTTTGATTTTCAGATAATTTATTTGCAATCTCCTGTTTTGAGGTGCCATAAAAATTATTAAAAACCTCTGCGTATTCTACAAAATCATTATCATTAATCATTTTTTTAAAAGATAATTCATCAATAAAATAATACTCAACCCCATCACGTTCACCGTCTCTGGCAGGTCTTGTTGTGTGTGATATTGCCAAATTTATACTCAAAACATCCTGTTGCATTAGCTCGCGAATAAGCGAAGTTTTACCAACCCCAGATGGGGCAGTAATAATAAATAAATTAGCCATTTTTATCCTCTATTATAAGTGGAATACCTAAATAACCTATGCAATCGTTAAAACTTACAACTTTATCACCGCTTGCAAATTTTTAAGAAGCTTGTCAGAGACTTACTATTACCGTCTTCTTAAAGATTCACAATCGGAGGCAAACGGACTATTTTACCAATCACATAGGTCATTCAGATCTTTCAAAAAAAGGGGCAACTTTGAAAAGCATTAACATTCCAGGAATTGCCAAGAAAATACAGACCCAAAAAAAGTTACTCCAACCCATATAGTCTACCATAATTCCTGTGATAGAGTTGGCAAATGTGCGAGGAAGAGCTGTCAAAGCGGTTAATAGGGCAAATTGAGTCACGACAAATGTTTTGTTTGTAGAGCGGGCAATAAAAGCCACAAAAGCTGCGGTGCCAAGCCCTACCCCCAAATATTCAAAAGCGATGACGACTGCCAAAACTGCCAAATTATTGCCGACTTCTGCCAAAACTACAAAACCACCAATTGTAATAATCTGCACGAAACCAAACAACCATAATGCTTTATTGATACCAATTTTAACCATCAATAAACCGCCTGCCATACCGCCTATTACCATCGGCCATAAAGCGGCATTTTTAGCGACAATTCCTATTTGAGTTTTGGTAAATCCTAAATCAAGATAAAATGGAGTTGATAAAGCCGTTGCCATTGAGTCGCCGAGTTTATAAAACAACATAAAAGCCAATACCCATAAAGCTTGTTTGACACCATTGCGAGTAAAAAAATCAATAAACGGCAAAACAATCGCATCTTTTAAGGTGTTCGGGGTTTTATTTTTATGCTCTAATTCTTTGATAAATAAAGTCATAAAAATCCCGGGCAAAATAAATAAAGCCACAATAAAATAAACCCACTCCCAACTTAAATGATCTGATAAAATTAAAGCCAGTGATCCCGGGATTAAACCTGCCACCCGATAAGCATTGACATGAATTGAATTACCAAGCCCTAACTCACTATCTGGTAATAATTCACGGCGATAAGCATCAAGCACTATATCCAAAGAGGCACTAAACAAAGCCAAAGCAAAAGCTAAAACTGCGATACTCCACAAGGATATATTAGGTTCAAACCAACCAAAGGCGGCAATTATAAAAAATAATATAATCTGGGTTATAAACATCCAACCACGGCGAATCCCCAGAAATGGCAAAGGGTATCTATCAATTAAAGGTGAGTAAAAAAATTTCCAAGTATATGGCGTACCCACCAAAGCAAAAAATCCGATATTAGTTAAACTTACCCCCTCACTTCTGAGCCACGCAGGCAATAAAGTATATACAACATACAAAGGCAAACCCGAGGCAAAACCTGTAAAAACACAGATCAACATCCGTCGATTAAATAGGCTTTTAATAATTTGATTATCAGACCACATATTTAATTATTTCTAAAAAAAATAAAATAATAGGTTTCATGATCGGCATCAGATAACCACTTATCAACAACAACACCACAATAATCATTCCATAGGGTTCAGCTTTGTCAAGATAAATGGCATATTTATCTGGCAAAAATCCTCGTAAAACTCGCCCACCATCCAAAGGAGGAACTGGCAACAAATTAAAAACCATTAAAAATATATTTAAAAATACTCCAAGCTCTGCCATCAAAATCAACAGATGGATTTCAGTTGGTATAAAAAATTTTAAAGTTATCGCCCAAAAAAATGCCAAACATAAGTTAGTCAATGGTCCTGCGATGGCTACCTTTACCATATCAATTTTTGGATTTTTTAAATTAAACCAATTAACTGGCACCGGACGTGCATAGCCAAACACAAAACCTGCTTGTATCATAACTAATAAAGCCGGAATTAAAATCGTGCCAATCGGGTCAATATGTTTGATGGGGTTCAATGATAACCTACCCATCATTTTTGCGGTGTTGTCCCCTAATAAATATGCGACATATCCATGGGCTACCTCGTGCAAAATTACCGCTGATAAAATCGGCAATGCCACGACTATAATAATTTCAAGAATTGATAGATTTTCAAACATTAGGATAAGTTAATTGTAAGTATGTCTTGCGACATTAAAAACATCTTATTATAACATTTTATCTATTTTTTTGTTAAAATATACTTTTTATTTATTTTTAAAATTATGAGCTTAAAACACAGTTATTCCTTGATTGCTCCTTTTTATGATTTTGCTGTTAAAAAATTCAGCACTACAATGCGCGAAAAAAGCATTAAAAACTTAGGCCCTTTAAGAGGTAAAAAAGTCTTAATTGCAGGAGTCGGCACAGGCCTTGATTTACCTTTTTTACCAAAAGATGCTGTTTATAATGGCTGTGATATTACTCCTGCTATGTTAAAAATTGCCCATGGTAGGGCAGAAAAATATGGAGTAAAAATAGATCTTAAAATTGATGATGTTATGGATTTATCCTATGCAGATAATAGTTTTGATATCGTTATTATGCACCTTATTTTGGCAGTGGTGCCAGATTCTTATCGTGCCTTGCAAGAGTGTTCCAGGGTACTTAAAAAAGATGGCAAAATAATCATTATTGATAAGTTTTTACAAAAAAATCAACCTGCCCCCATAAGACGTTTTTTATCTCCCTTAGTAGGTAAGATTGCCACTCGTTTAGATGTTGTATTTGAGGATTTATTAGATAACACACCAGCTTTAAAACTTATCAAAAAAGAGCCTTTATTGGGTTCGGATTGGTTTTACCGCTTTGAATTATCTAAAATCTGAAAATTGCTGTTTTGCTTATAAAATTTTTTTAAAAAACCATACCATGTCCATATGCTGTCATGGTTAATAATAATGGGATAGATAATATTGTATTTATCCGTGAGGCATACAGCGCTACAACTTTTGCACCATTTATTTGATCGGGAGTGGCTTTCGTTTTGCCAAGCCCCAAGATCTTTTTTTGGTTTGGCCAAATAAGAACCCATACATTAAATAACATTATGCTACCCAAATATGCACCTATGCCAATTACCTCAAACCCAGGTTGTAACATAAATGCTTTTAATGAGGTGCCAGGAGCCATCGCTTCTAAGCTTGTAATGCCTGTAATCCAGGTTGCAAGAGCTGCCCAGCGAAACCACAATAATGCTTTGGGAGCTACATATTTACCAATAGCAGCAGGACCCGGACCATTTTTATCCGCCAAAGCATCAGCCATAGCAGGAACTTGAATAAAATTAAAATAATATAATAACCCAATCCAAACTATGCCGAATATTACATGTAACCACACTGATAACTCCAACAAATTAAAGTTATTACTTTTAAAGACGAAAGCTAGTATTAAGGATAATGCAAAGCCTAATACTATGGTTTGGGGGATAGATTTTAGTGGGTTCATAAAGCTTGTCCTTATTTTAAAAAAAACACTATGATACTAAATTTATAATTAAAAAGATATTAACCACTTTATCATTATTGTTTTTTATGAGACCCTTGCATAAATCAAGTGCGATCTATGGAGGACAGAAAATAGTGCATTTTTATAGCAAAAATGAGGAAAATGGCAAGTCCTTTGGAGTTCCTCGCTACGCTCGTGATGACGAATTTTTGCTATTAAAAGGTGCATTTTATGTGTTTTATAAATTATGCAAAGGTCTCTATGCAAAGGTCTCTTTATATGTTTATTAGATTGAATATATGCCATCAAGATTTCTATATTTTTCATTTGAATCCATGCCATAACCTACGATAAATTTATCTGGGATATTTAAAGCCGTATAGTCTGCTTTTATAGGGCTTTTTTGTTTGTCGGCAAGCATTACGGACACTATTGAAGAGGCTTGATTTTCTTGACAATATTTGATAATTTGAGTAAGAGTTATGCCCTCGTCTAAAATATCATCAACTATTATTATATCTTTGTTTTTAAGGGTTAGATTGGGATATTTTAACCATTTTAAATCTCCACCTATATTTTTTTTGCCATATCTTGCAACACAGATTGAATCTACCTGACAATTAAAATCTAACAACGGCAATAATTTTCCAAAAAATACTATTGCCCCATTTAAAACACATAACAATAATGGGTTTTTATTTTTGTAGTCTATATTAAGTTGGGTGGCAATTTTTGTGATTGCTTTTTCAATTTGTTGATTGTCATAAATTAGTTTTAAGCCTGTCATAAGTTGTAAGTTATAAGTCCATTTGTAAATCGTGATTTTCAAATTTATTTTTTATTTTTTGCGAAATATTTTGATATCTATTGTTATATTTTAATTTATCATATGATGTTATATTTTTGCCGTGCATTCTCAACAATCTCATTGATGATATGGCTTGATTATAATTTTTTATTTTATCAACATCTAAATTATCTAAGATATTATTAGCCTCCGCAGGATGGTTGCAAACTAATACCATATCACAGCCTGCATCCAAAGCCTTTTTTGCTCTTTGAATATAACTGCCTGCAAATTTTGCCCCTGCCATTGATAAATCATCTGAAAATATTACCCCCTCAAATTCTAACTTATTCCTTAGAATATCTTGGAGCCAAAATTTACTAAAACCTGCGGGATCTGGATCTATTTTTTGATAAATAATATGGGCTGGCATTATGGCTGCTATGTTGTGTTGTATCATAGCTTTAAATGGTCTTAAATCTGCGGTGTAAATTGAATCAAAATCACGGTCATCAATAGGCAAAGATAAATGAGAGTCGGCTTTGACATAGCCGTGTCCTGGGAAGTGTTTGCCGACAGCTTGCATACCATTGTCTTGCATGCCTTTCATTAAAGAATGTGCTATGGTTGTAATGGTTAAAGGGTTATGTGAAAATGCTCTGTCTCCTATTACCCCACTATTGCCGTGATTTATATCCAAAACCGGAGTAAAGCTAAAATCAATGCCGCAAGATTGTAACTCCATAGCTATGCACTCCCCTATGTTATAAGAATATTCTATCGCATCTTGCTTGTTTTCTTGATATATCTTACCTAATTCTGCCATAGGTGGTAGACTTATAAAACCTTGATGAAATCTTTGCACTCTACCTCCTTCGTGATCTACGCATATAAGTGGCGATGGTTTTTTTATGGCACGGATGCTTTGACATAGATCATTTAATTGTTTTTTGTCAGAAAAATTTCTGCTAAATAAAATTACTCCACCACAAAGCGGATTTTTTATCATAGTTATCTCTTGCTCATCAAGCACGAAAGATCTGATGTCTATCATAACTGGACCTAACATTTTTTATCCTCCATAAGAACTACACAATGCACACTTATTCCTTTTTTGCCACCAATAAAACCTAATTTTTCGCAGGTTGTGGCTTTGATATTTATATCGTCAATATCAATTTTTAATATTGCAGATAAATTTTCTTTCATTTTGTTTTTATGTTCTGATATTTTTGGTGTTTCGGTTATTATTGTCATATCAATATTATTGATTTTATAATTTTTTTGTTGTGCCATCTGGTATGATTTTTTTAATAAAATCGTGCTATCAATATTTTTATATTTGTCATCCGTATCTTTAAAATAATCGCCAATATCCCCCAATGCACTTGCCCCTAAGATTGCATCACATAACGAATGGATAGCAACATCACCGTCTGAGTGAGCTTTTATCGCTTTATTGTGTTTGATTTTTATACCATTTAATACTATATTATCGCCTTCCATAAAAGCATGGGTATCTATTCCATAACCTATTTTTAACATATTTTAACCTTTTTTATTGTGCTTGATTTTGTTTTTTTATATTCGCAGACTTCTGTGGCAACTCTTGCAAAGTATAAAATTTTTTCTTGGATAATTCTTGTTTTTGCATCAAGTCTTTGATTATGTTGTCAATGTTATATGAATGATTTTTTAAATATTCATCTTTATTTTTCCAAACATCTTTTATTATTGTGTCAGTATACATATTTTATTTTTCAATCCAATTTTCAATTTTTAAATTGCCAATACGATTAAACTCTTTTTCATTGTTTGTTACCAAAGTAAAATTTTGGCTGATGGCAGATGATGCTATTAACATATCAAGCGACCCTATAACATTGCCTGTTTTTTCTAATTTTGCACGAAGAGAACCATAAGTTTGTGATGCTTTTTTGTCATAAACAAGAATTTCAAAAGGATTAAGAAAGTTGTCTAATTTGATTAAATTATCATCTTTATTTTTACTTTTATGCACTCCATAAAAAAGTTCCGAGACAGTAATTGATGAGATATGAATATCGCCTATTGCAATTGTTTTAAACTTATCTACAACCTCTTTATAACTATTGTTGATAATATAAATGCAGATATTTGTATCAAGCAAATAACTCATCTATTTTCGCTCTGTTTTGTTGTGTTTTATTCTGCTCTCTTTTAATTTTTAAATCAGAACTAAACTCGTCTAAATTTTTCTGCCATTTATCCCATATATTATCATCATTATTGTTTTCAGCTGGCATCAAAAGCACACCCTGTGGCACTTTTTTTAAATACACTTTGTCTGTTTTAAAGTTATATGATTTAGGAAAACGAACGGCTTGACTATTGCCATTTAAAAAAAGTTTAGCGGTTTGCATAATTTTTACCTAATGTTTTATAATGTAAAATAACCATAATAGCAAAAACAAAAATTAAAAGTTGTAAAATCGCAATAATATTTTTTCTCGGTCAGATAAAGATATTTGCAAAAATTAAAGTATTAAGGTATAGTAGTCAATTTTTCTTGTTTGCAGTTTTATGATGAAATTTGAATGGGACAATAAAAAAGCAACAAGTAATTTAAAAAAACACAAAATCTCTTTTGAGGATGCTTTGTCTGTATTTTCTGATCCTTTTTCATTAAATAAGCAGGACAATGAAAACTCTCAAAATGAAGACAGATGGATTATATTAGGAAAAACAAAAAATAATTTAATTGTGGTTATGGCACATACATACAGAGGTTTTGATAAATTTGAAATCGTTCGTATTATAAGTGCAAGGCTCGCAACCAAAAATGAAAAAAACCATTACTATCAAAGGTGCAAAAAATGAAAAAAGAATATGATTTTACTGATGCCGAACAAGGTAAATTTTATCGCCCTGAAAATGAATTAGATATTCCGATTTACCTTGACAAAGAAAACAAAGAATTTTTTATAAACAAAAACAAAAATAGCAAGGCAAATTTTTCATTAAATAAAACTATCAACAACCTAATCCGCAAAGATATTGAAATTTTGCAAAGCATATCTACATAATTAAAAACCTAATAATCACTCTGTTGATATTTTACCGCAGGATTCTTTATGTCCTAATTTACAAGATTTTTTAAAATAAAACTGGCTTAAACCTTGCATTTTTTCATCTTTTGCATTCTCTGACAATGTTCCTAACTTATAACAAGACAAACCATGATTACCAGTATCACAAGAATATATTAGAAGTTTAAATCCCTCACCCCTAGTGTTTTTATTTATTTTTACTTCTTGTCCTAAAAGGTTCATCTCTGCCAAATTATAACAACCTATATAAGTCTTGCCATTACAAGCCTTTTCAAATAAATTCAAAGCAGATTGATGATTTTTAGTTGTGCCTTCCCCCAGCCGATACATGCCACCTGCATTATTACAAGATATAAACTTACCATCATTGCAAGATTTTTCAAAATAAATCAAAGCTTGTGAAAAATTTTCAGCTTTATAATAAGTCATCGCATTTTTAAAATTATCTGTTATGTTGTCGCCACTACCGTTTATAGGGGCAGAACTTATTCCTTGCTCGTTGAGTTTTTTGTAGGCTTCACACCCTCGTTGATGCCCCAAATCGCATGCCTTGCCAACATAAAATTTACTTTTTACTAAATTTTGCTTTAAAATTTGTCCCTTACTATACATCAACCCAAGATTAAAGCAACCCATGGCATCTCTTCCATCACAGGCTTGTTTGTAGAGCATGATAGCTTTTACTTTATCTTGTCTAACACCTTTGCCATTGTCATACATGACCCAAGATTAAAACAACCATTTGCATTACCTTCATCACAACTTTGCTTCCACAATACGCTTGCTTTTTTATAATCACCTTTTTTTTGTGCGTCATATGCCATAACTGCTTTTAAAGGGTCATACTGATAGGCGAACAATAGGTTAGTTAAAAATAAACTTAAAATAAAAATTACTTTTTTCATAAATTGCTCCGGTTTTAAAAAATCATCTATTATAAACTTTTTTGGTTTTTGTTGTTGTTTTTTTTGTTCTGTTTTTAGAGCTTGTTTCCACTATGTGGAATTGCGAAATAACTAATTTTTATATTTTTGCCAAACAAAAAAAGAATCCGTCATAACGAGGCAGACGGAGAAAAAAGAGGAACTGGTGTAATCAACTGCCGTGGTTATCTCGCAGGGTTTCCGTTATCCCCTCAAGAGATTGCCACGGCGGTTTAAGTGCTTGATATTACACCATTTTTCCGTCCGCCTCGCAATGACGGGAATTTTTTTAGGTTAGCGACATAGGCAAAATCTCGCAACTATATTTGTCGCGGATTTCTCTCATTGTTTGCACTAATCCTGTTGTTGTTTTAATTGTTTTCATAGTTATAAATTATAAATTTAGTTTGTATTTATTTATACCTATTATAATTATGCGATTGTTGTTAGTCTCAATTTTATATGGAATTACATAACCTTTGAATATTAAATCTCTCATATTGATTTGCGATATTTGAATGGCATATTTATTATGTTGTTATCAATTTCATCATCTAAACTTTTTCTAAATTTTAATGCTCTTGATAAATTATCTTTTGCAATATATTCCATGATAATTTGCAGTTTTTTTAGATATTGAGTGCTTTTAATTATCTGCATATTTTGATTTTAATTTTTCTTCAAAATCAGTTATTTGGGTTTGATATTCGTTTTCTTTTAATAGTTTTGATTTGTTGTTGTTAATGTCATCTAAGCAAGATTGAAAATAAATTTTATCTTTTGTGAATTGTGGTGAGTTTTGATATTTTTTGGTTAAGTTTTCAGTTGTTGCATTTGATATTGTAAGATTTTTTATTAAATTAGTTTTTAGATTATTTAAAATAGTTAAAAATGTTTCAATATTTTTATCTTCAATTTGTAATTGTATTGTTTGCATTTTGTTATGTTTTTTTTAAAAATTGATATTATAGCAAAAAATAATTTAAAAGGGGAATTTAAAACAAGGTAATATCTTGTTTTTTAAAATCAGCTGGTTTTAAGGGTTAGTTGTTGGTATTGTCTATCAACTTTTCAATTTCTGAGTCCGTTATTATTTCTTGGTTTGACTTGGCATAAATTGTTAATAAAATTATTTCGTTTTGCTGATTGACAATGTATGTTATGACTCTATATCCTCCGCTTTTTCCTTTATTAATATCGCTGTTTTTTAATCTTATTTTGTAAGTGTTTGTTGATAATTTAGTGCCAATTGTTGGGTTGTTTTCAAGCTTCAAACTCAGGTTTTCAATATCTGTTTTTATGTTTTTGAATTTTTTGCGTAGATTTTTTACATTTTTTATAAATTCAGGGGTTGGTATTATTTTATATGGCATTTAAGGAAGTTCTGAATAACTGCGGTGATTAGAAAAATAGTCAATTTATTTAATTGTGATTTTTTTTAAAGGCCATTATAGCAAGGTTCTGTGGGCTTTTTTAAAAAATTGCAAGTCAAGTGCATAGTGGCTGTTTTAATGATTATCGTAGTTATTTAGAGCTTCCTTAAGGCTTGTTTTAAATCTATTTTTTCTAATTTGCCATTTTTTATGAGCTGTGCTTGATGCAAACCTGTTGTTATGCTTTGTTTTATTTTATAATTTTCAATATAACCTATTAAATTATCAATGAATTTATTTTGATTATTTTGACAATCTTTTTTATAAAAATTTTCAATTGTTTGGTTGTTTATGGTTATTGATAACATTATATTTTTAAAATTAAAAAATTGGTATTATAACACGAGATTTTTGAATGATTTAATTTTTTGTGTTATTGTGGTTTAATTTTTTAAAAACTATTATTTTATGCAAACTTTAAAACTTCAAGTCAAAGATAATTTTATGCAAGATTTTCTGACTATTGTGGCAAAATATGGCGATTATATTAAAATAGAAAGAGATGATAATCTAAAAGCAGACCCATATTTTTATGCACGACAAAAACAACTTCATCAAGACTTAAAAGATATTGATAGCGGTAAAGTTGTTATGCACTCAAAAGCACAATACGACAAAAATATGAAAGATTTTTTGCATAAATTAAATGCCAAATATGAAAATCAGACGGTCTCGTAGGCACGAGGAAAATCTCTATCAAATTTTAGAATGAGACCTTTGCATAAATCAAGTGCTGTTTAGAAGAATGCAGAAAATAGTGCATTTTTATAGCAAAAATGAGGAATATGGTAATTCCCTTTGACGAATTTTTGCTATGAAAAGGTGCATTTTATGTGTTTTATAAATTGTGCTTGATTTATGCAAGGGTCTCATATTATATTGCTTATGATAATTTATCTGCTTGTAAAAATTTTAAAGATAAATTAGATGAGGCGATTGATGACATACCAAACTTTCCATACAAACATAGAAAGTAAATATATTTCAATAATCAAAATGTCAGAAATATGATATATAAAGGTTATACTATAATTTACAGAATAAACCAAACCGATGATTGTATTGATATAATTCGCATATTTAACCAAAACAAACCGCCAATATCATAACCTGCCAAGATAAAAATTACTTTTTGTCTTTATTATGGAAATTTTTTATAAATGTCTTTGCGGTGAAGTATGCGGATTATTGTGATAATGTTATTTTGATAGTGAAAACCAAGTCTGTAATCTGATATTTTTAATCTATAATAGTTCTCGTGTGATTTTAATTTTTTTATATTTTGAATTGTCTCCATTGTGTTTTGAGTTTCAAATAATTCAAAAATAGTTTTTAGTTTTTGTTTTAATTTGTCGTTGTTTAGTTTTTTGATGTCTTTTAATAACTTTTTTTCATATCTTATCTGCATTAAGATTTAACCGATAGTGCTTCAAAAATTTCATTTTTATTGACATAATCTTTTTTGTGATTATTTTTTAAGGTTGATAAAAATAATTCGTCTTCATTTTTTGCTATTGTGATTTTGTTTTTTGGCAAAGCTTTTAAGATGGTTTTAAAATTTTGCATATAATCATCGTTTATGTTTAATGTTATTGTTTGCATTTTATTATATTTTTTAAAAAACTGATATTATAGCAAAAAATAATTTAAAAGGTGGAATTTAAAACAAGGCAGACGAGGATAATTGAAAATTGAGAATGGATAATTGAGAATTAAAAACTCTATTCTAAATCTAAAAAAAACCGTCATAACGAGGCAGACGGAGAGAAAAGAGGAACTGGTGCAATCAACTGCCGTGGTTATCTCTTTGGGTGTCCGTTATCCCCTCAAGAGATTGCCGTGGCGGTTTAAGTGCTTGATATTACATCATTTTTCCGTCCGCCTCGCAATGACGGGGTTTTTTGGTTTTGTGGGATTTTTGTTGTGTGGAGGATTTTGGTTGTCCGTTCACTATTAACTAATAACTGTTAATTATTAATTATTTTCGTCCGCTACGATGAAATTAGTAATTCTTTCGCATAATCTAAGTCTTCTTTGGTCGTGATTTTTATATTGTTGGCATCTCCTATGATAATCGCAGGATTAACTCCTAAATTTTCAACTGCCATCGATTCATCCGTTATATTTATTTTTTTATTTTTGGCATTTTCAAAGGCTTTTTTTAATAAGCTAAGTTTAAAAAATTGTGGTGTTAAAGCCCGGTATAAGTTGTCCCTATTGAGAGTTTTTTGAATTTTGCCATTGATAACTTTTTTTACAGTCTCATTAATATTGGCAACAAGAATCGCTCCACTATCATTTTTTGCCTCTAATAAATTGTTTAAATCTTTTTTGTTAAATAACGGACGAGCGGCATCATGCACTATCACAAAATAATTATCGTCCTCGTTTTTTATCGTTCTCATCGCATTATAAACACTATCAAAACGACTATCTCCCCCGATGCAGGTTGTTATTTTTTTGATGTTTATAAGATTAGTTGTTTTAAAAAAATTATCATTTTTGTTGATAGCGATTATTATTTTATCTATTTTTGGATGAGATATAAATTCTTGCAAACTCCACTCTAAAATAGTTTTATCAGCAATTTTTAAATATTGTTTTGGGGTTTTGTTTTTCATTCTCTGCCCACACCCTGCGGCAGGAATTATGGCTGTAATCATTTTGCAAGATTTTTATCAAGCGGATAAAATTCTTCATTTTTCTTTTTCATATGTAATTCATATCGAGCATATTCCTCAACCGCATCAAGTCTTTTTTTTAGTAATTGCACTTTTGCTCCATATTCTCTATTTTGCTTGTTCATTGTCTCTATCTGTTGGTTTAATGTCTCTATGCGCTCTTGCAGATCTTGTAACTGATTATAATTTGCCTTACCAAACCAAAATCTATATTGCAAGGTCAATAATAAAAACAATAGAATTATAAAAATTATTTTTTGCATAAAAATTACAAATATTGGAATAAAAAATAACCAAATGTTTGGGTTGCCCCTGATGGGGTTAGATGATTTTCATCAATTGCTGTTATCAATTTAAAATCATCACCCATTTCTTGGCAGATTTTTGTTTGGTCATATTTTCTTATCTCTAAACCGCTACACATGTTAGGTCCATTTTTGTTAAAAGTTGCTATGATAACAAAACCTTTTTTTTTGAGTGTATTTTTTAATATTGTTAGATATTTTTTTCTGTCCTGTTGATGAATTAAAAAATGAAAAACTGCCCTATCATACCATAGATTATATTCATTATTTTTTACTTTGAATTTGGTAATATCACATACATAGTAAGTAATTTTTGTATTAAATTTTGCCAATCTCAGACGAAGCTTTTTTATAGCGCTCTGTGATATATCAAGAACTGATAAATTATCATATCCTGCTTCACACAAATTATCTAATAGACTCGATGCTCCTCCTCCTATATCCATAATATGATTTTTTATTTTTGTTTTTTTGATAAGATCTAACGATATTTTTGGCATGCTTTGGTGCCAACTTAACTCATTATGATTTTTGTTGTCATAGATATTATCCCAGTATTGCTGTTTATTCATAACAATATTAACCTCCAGTAAAAGACATGGGTCTATATGTTGTTGATTCTTTTGAAAAAGTATGCTTCTCTGGTTTTTTTAATATAGCATCTTTGATAATTTGCTCCAAACCATCATCGGATATATTTTGCATCAAATGCCGTCTCAGATCAACTTTATTATCCTCCCCTAAGCATAGATACAACATTCCATCCACCGAAAGCCTTACTCTGTTGCAAGCATCACAAAAATGTTGTGATATTGGTGTTATGAAGCCAATTTTAAAATTAGTGTCCATTATTTTATAATATTTTGCAGGACCAGAACCCATAAATTCTGTTTTTATTAAATTATATTTTTGTTTTAAATCGTCAATCACCTCGTTAAGATTGATATAATAATCGCGTGCTTTGCGACCTCCTATACCAACAGGCATAGCCTCAATAAGCCTTAAAACAAATTTATTCTCCATACAGTATTCTATCATATTATCTATATCATTATCGTTGATGCCCCTCATAATGACCATGTTTATTTTAATGGGAGTTATGCCCTCTTTTTTAGCCACCTCTAATCCATTTAATGTATCTGATAATTTAAAACCACAGGTTATATCATGGAAAGTTTTGGGATTCATAGAATCCAAACTGACATTTAATCTATCCAAACCTGCTTGTTTCAAATCATAAGCCTTATCTATCAATAAACTCGCATTGGTACTCATTGAAAGATCCGTGATGTTTTTATTGTTTTTTATGGTTCGCACAAGATCACAAATTCCAGCACGAACCAAAGGCTCACCTCCGGTTAAGCGCACACTTTGCACTCCAAGATTTGCAAAAGCATTCACAATTTTTTCAATTTGAATAAAATTCAACCTACGCTCTGGAACTGTAAAATCTCTATAATCCTTTGGTAGGCAATAAAAACAACGCATATTACATTTATCCGTGACACTAATCCTTAAATATTTTATTGGACGGTTAAACTTATCTATCAATAGATTTTTATTATTGCTGTTATTATTCATGTTTTTATAATTTTGTCTCATCCTCAATTGCAGATATTTTCCTAACCCATGGTTTAAATTTTTTAAAATCATTTGATATTTTTTTAGCATAAGCAAAAGCGCTCTCATAATCATCAAAAATACCATAGATTAAAATATGTTGTTTTTGGGACTGATCTGTTTTACGGCTATAATGAAAATATGACGATTTTATATTATTTTGTTTTAAGAATTTTAACAAAGTATCGAAATTAAAAGCTACTAACAATTGCAGGCTATACTTATCGCTACCCTTTATGCTTGAAAACCAATTATGACCCTTAACTGCTTCGTAAATTTCTTTTTTGTCATGTGTTTTATGATTTTTATATTTTTTATTTTCCTTGTATGATGCCCTATTATTATTTTGATTTTTTAATATTTGGGACGATTTATAATTGCCATTTTTTTTAGCTTTGTTGAGCCAATACATGGCTTTTGGCTTGTCAGATGATACCCCTATACCGTATAGATATGTTATACCAAGATTATGGGTGGCTTTTATATGACCATTATTAGATGCACGTTTGAACCACCTGTGAGCTTCATAATCATCTTTTGGAATTTTAGTTCCTGATATATAATACACTCCCAGAGTATACTGAGCATCTTTATTTTCTTGTTCGGCACTCATTCTTAACCAGTGAATTCCTTGTTTTATGTCTTGTTTTATGAGATCACCTTTTAACATTATAAGCCCTAACTTAAACTGAGCAGAAGAGTTTCCAGGAGCACCTGATTTTTTTAATAATTTTAATGCCCGTTGTTGTTTTTCTTTTGAAATATTTTTGTCTTTTAGATATGTAATGGCAAGATGATATTGTGTTGCTGCTTGCTTTTTTTTACCATTATTTGTATTCAATTTTTCTACTATTTTTTGTTTTTTCTCTCCATTTTTGCCAATTTTTTGGATGCTATTTAACAAAGATTTGCTGTTTTTGTATCTTATCTTTGCCATGGGTTTTAAAATTTTCTCAGCCGCATTGTATTTTTTTTGTTCTATCAGTATTTTAGCCTGCTTATAAGAGATTTGATTTAATTTCTCATACAAAGAATCTATCTGAGAGCCACCTCCATTATAAGCTGCCTTATCCAACCAATACCTTGCCATTAAAAAATTTTTTTTTGTGTAGTCTCCTTGTAGGTAAGCATATGATATAACCACTTGACTTTGCCACATATTGTGTTTTGCTGCTATATAATGATATTTATGGGATAACTTGAATAGCTTCATATGCTTTGATTTATATAGGTATTTTGCTAAACTCACTGATGCTTTGAGATAACCCATATCTGCTATGGGCACAAGATTATTTAAAGCTTCTTTGAGATTATCTTTTTGTATTGCTGTTATGCCCTTTTTTAACAATAATCTTTGTTTAGCGTCTGGTTTTATTATTTTTGGGACATTTATGTTTTCAAAATTTTTCCATGCTATTGCACTATTTGAAAATAGCAACAATATCAATATAAAAATTTTCATACGACAGGATTTTTCAATAGCCCTGATTTTAACATGTGGCGTGCTTGTGATGAAATCAATTGTTTCGCTTTTAATGTTTCATCGGAGCTAGGATTGCCAATTTGTTTTAAAGTATATTTAAGTGCATTGGCAGATGTTTCACTTAAAACCTGTAAAAATCTTTGAACTATATCTCCATCAGCACCACTTAATGCCGTGGCAAGCATTCTTCTATCTACGGCACCTATTAAGTTTTTTAATGCAATATTTGGTAGCTTTGTCAGATCATTAAAATTTAAGTAGTGTTGCTTAATTTTGAAAAATAAATTTGGATCGTAACTTTTAATAGAATTTAGAATCATTTTTTCACGACCCTCATCTAATTGTCCTAACATATTCACTAATAATTCAACTCCATCAACCAACACATTATTAAAACTTGGGATTTTTTTGGATTGTTTTGCTAGGCGTGTAGCTATTTGTCTGAAAGTTGCAATTGGCAATTCTCTAAAATTACTAATTTCTATTGCAATTAAGCTGCGTTCTCGGTCTTCATAGTCGCTAATAATTTGGGCGGCTTTTTTACTATTTAATTGAGACAAAACTAAGGCTTTTATTTTGTAATTTTCATTTTCTATTAAATACTTTATATGAGAATTATTCATTTTTTCTAAAAATGCAAACGGCATTGATAAACCAGAGGCATTGTTTGGTCTTGACATAATGTTACAACTAAATAACCTATAAAGCTCTCTTGAATGCCTTTGAAAATCAGAATTGCTGGTGCTTTTTTTATACTCTAACACAGCATTATTAAGAGAAGCCTTATCATCGTCACTCAATTTGTTAAACACACCGTTAAAAATCCCTTCACCTAATAAAGCATAAGCAGTTATGATGTATTTTTTTGCCTGTTTGGAATTTGAATTTATCCATTCTTGGATTTGCTCCGTAAAATTTGCAGGTTGTGATATAATCAAATTAACCAACTCATCTTTATAAACGGATTCTTTTAATTTATTCAAGGCCTCGGTAGTTTTACGATCATGACCATTGCTATTACCATGATATTCCTTAACTAAGGATCTTTCTCTCTGTGATGAGGTTTTCTGATAAGGTGGTTTTTGTTGCGGATTTATAATTTTAGTTTGAGGCTCGGCTATAATTTGAGGTTGACTACGATGTATTAGTAGATCAGGAGTCGCCTGCGAGTTAGCAAAATTATAAAAATAATCATCGTTATTAAATCTTCTTTGGGATGATTTTTTGTTAAAATAATATATGATAAAAACTAATAAAAGTATTCCAGACCACCAATAATCTATTAAAAAATTTTTAATGTCAAAAAATTGTAAAGAGGTTATGCCTGAGTAGTCAAACAAAGAAGGTTGATAATTTTGTCTATCGATTTGAATCTGTGGTTGTGGTTGTGGTTGGGGTTGAGGCAACACAATAGGTTGTGGGGGGTATTGTTGACTGGGCACAGGCGCAATCGTAGGTTGTAAATAATTTTGCCTATATCTCGCATTGGCATTTTGTTGGTTTTTATGCTTATTATTATCAATAGCATTTGGGAAAGTGGTTCTAATTAATTCCAAGGAATCACCTCTATCAAAAGATAAATTCGTTTGTGTTATGATTAGGTTTCTAATAATTTCTTCTTTTTCAAAATCAACATTTTCGTCAATAAGAACATTTATTTTTAATCTATCTACTTTAATTGAAGTTCCTATTAATTTATAGTTTTTTTTTGTTTTTTGACGAAGTTTATTGATTCTTTGCAATGCTTGAGCTTTTTGATATTTTTGATAGGTTTGCAATTGCCTGTTTTGTTGTGGCGATAAATTATACTTACTTGAATTTGTTATTTGTATGCCAGGTAGTAGCATATTTTGTGAAAAGCTACCATTATTATCAACAATATTAGGGTTAGGGAAGTCAATGACATTATCTGGTTCTGATCCCATCTGTAAAGAATCGTATATGTGATTAGATTCTGTTTTATTTATTGAATCCATGGAGTTTATACCAGGATACACCGGAGAATATTTTTGGTTTATTTTGGGAGCAAATTGATCGTTTATGTATAAATCTAATGCAGGATGGTAGGTATTGTTATTAACAGGTTTTGATGGCAAATTTATGACTTTTGTTTTTTGCACATTTTTAAGATTGGCATCAACTTGAACGATAAAACTATTATTACCAAGAAGTTTTTTAATGGGTATTGAAAGGCGTCTTTCCATGTTGGAATTAAATCTTTGATTTACGTTGGCATCCACACCATATTTTTGAACTATAATCTCAGCATCAGTGTTTTGCCACAACAAGCACAAAAATATTACTGTATAATATTTTAATCTATATTGTGGTGTTTGTTTTATCATAATAACTGTGATTCAATTAATATACCTTACCTGGGATTTGTTTTGCAACATCATCATTTCTTGCATTCTACGATGTTGCTCATCAGATCTTCTGATGTTTAATCTGTGACTTACAAACCATATAAATAATATAATCAACAACCCTATCCACCAATATTTTATAAATTCTGGCAATTGTATTTCTGGATATATTTTTTTAACTATTTCTTGTTTTGCAGGCTCTATTTTTATAATCTGTGGGGGGGGCGATTGTTGTTGCTGAATAACTATGGGCTTTCTTATTATTGGTGGTTGTGAAAAAATAATAGGAGGAGGAATATAACCATTTGACCATGTTTTATAGTCAAAACGGGCACGAACAATGCTCAAAGAATTAGCAGGATTTTTTAAAAGTTTTGCTCGCTCAATAATAAGGTGTGAGATAAATTCTTCTTTTTCAAGGCTTACACTTTCGTCAAGCAAAACATCAATCTTGACAGATTTTACGCCATAATAATTTCTATGAAGACGGTTTTTGGTTTTAGGCTTTAGTTTACTTTTTTGTTGATACATTCTTTTTATGTTTTTTAAGGCTTTAATTTTATCGTTCGGTGGATTGTTTTTTTTAGAAGTCATTGGGATGTCTGCATGCATCTCAAATCCTGGTAAAGATTTTAACCCAACCTGTGGTGAATTATTTATATGGGGTATATTTGCATTATCTGGGACACCAGGTGATCTATTTCTATTTTGGTTGAGTAGTTGCTTTGTATCCATGACGATCAAATCATGGAACAATGGCTCATTTATTGGATTTTTTTCAAATAATCCGTCTAATAAAAATCCGGCAACACCTCGATTCTGATTTTGTGCAGTAGCAACATTAAATCTTTTGTCAGGCATTCCTGGTAATTTTGATGACGATCTGTTGTTGTGTTGAGAAGAATTACTGTTGTTGGCAGACAAATGTGCGATTTGATCGTTTATTAACAATATTTTATTCTTATAATTCTTCTTATTCTTTGTTATTTTTTTCTTCTGAGTGGGGTTTAATGTCGCAAAAACATGGATAACAAAACCATTGTGTCCGACAATCCTTTTAATTCTTGATGACAGTTGTGATTCCAGGTGACGATTATAACGATTTTGTGCCAATTCTTGTGAACTCTGAAAATTATACATAGTAGAATTGGCACTACCTGAAAATAGCACTAACATAGCGACAAATAAAGTTTTTATCATATTGTTGTTATTTTTTATCATTAGTTTAAAAATAAATTGTCTCCAGATGCATTCGGACTCTATATAAGGTTGGGTCCAACTCAATGGCTTTCTCCCATGCTTTTTTAGCCTTAGATAAAAAACGAGCTTTATAGAAAATGCTACCGCGAATTTGATAACCTAATGCTGAATATGGATTTAATTTAATGGCACGATTAACAGCATTTAAAGAACTCTGTAACCTATTGGACAAGAAGAATTTTTGTGATAATAGGATATACTTACCTGATTCTGCAATACTCTCCGCTGTAACTTCAAGCTCCTCTGATTCCTCTTCTTCTTCAATTTCTACTTCAAGCTCATCAGACTCAAGCAAACATATAGAGGCTCCAAGATCTGCTTTATCTTGAATAGGGCTATAAGCCTCTTCATCGTCTTCATCGTATTCTATCTCTTGTTCGCCATCAGGCAAAGAGTCTATATAGTCACGATCTAACTCCATTTCATCTAAAAAGGAATCATATTCTTCTGATTCTTTATCAAAACAAGAATATCCCTCCTCTTCATAAAAAGTTATCTCTTCATCGCCACCCTCTGCATCCTCTTCTATGCCACCACCACAGCCTGTAAAAGTGCCAATAACAAAAGCACACAGAAATATATATAGTTTTTTGTTGTCAATAATTTTATTCATAATGTTTTTTACTCTCAATAAATTTAATAAAAACTTAACTGCCTTTTAACTTCATATAATACAATAGCGACACTATTTGACAGATTAATTGATCTAGATCCCGCTCTCATTGGAATAACTAGACTTTTAAACCCCTCTCTTATTTTTTTTGGTAATCCAGATATTTCGGATCCAAAAATAAAATAATCACTATCTTGAAAATCAGGTTGAGTATAAATAGTTTTGCCTTTGGTGCTAACTGTATAGATATTAACTTCTTTATCTACGCTTTGCAAAAACTCGTCCCAGCTTTCATGTTCCTTAATTTGCGTCAAATCATGATAATCCAAACCTGCTCTTCGCACATTTTTGTGATCCAATAAAAACCCATATGGTTTTATCAAATGCAAATACGCAGGTATATTAGCACATAATCTAATTATATTGCCAGTATTTGGCGGTATTTGTGGATGATACAAAACAACATTCATACCAAAATAACAAACCAAACAAAAGCCAACAAAACCATAGCTGTAAAAACTGCCGCCGATCCTACATCTTTTGCTTTCTCTGCCAAAGGATGAATGTCCTCACCAGTTTTATCAACGACAGCTTCAATAGCAGTATTTAAAAGCTCCGCTATCCAAACTAAAAAAATAACAGCGATCATTAAAATCAACTCAATTTTTGTTTTTGACAAATAAATCGCCAAAGGAATTAAAATTATACTAACATATATCTCTAACCTAAAAGCTTCTTCGTCTCTTATGGTGAATTTTAAACCCTTGATGGAGTATTTCGCTGCCGCAAAAAGACGAGAGAAACCAGTTTTAGGTTTTTGTATATTGTTCATCTGTATTTTTTGTTTACTTTTAAAGTTCGTATAATACTATATAAAACAAAGAATAACAACAAAAAGTTAAAGTTTTTTATAGGTTATTTTAAATGATTATAAAATATTTTCAAAAAATTAGCAAAAAATTAAACCTGTCGCAGGATTTTTATAACATTTGTATAGATGCCTTATCAACCAAAAATCATGGTGATTATAAAAAATGGCAGATAGTTATTGATGACATTCAAAAAATAAAAACCAGTAAAATAATATTAGATACAGATTCTCCAACTATCTGTTTTGATAAGGCTTTTATCAACAAACAAGAGATGGAAAATATTTTTAAAATTTTTATGCCCTGGCGAAAAGGACCTTTTTTAATCAATGATTTAAAAATAAATGCAGAGTGGAGAGCTGATTTAAAATTTAACAGAATTATAAAAAAATTAGGAAATATGGATAATGATATTGTTTTGGATGTAGGTTCCAATAATGGTTATCATCTTTTCCGTTTTGCTGGAAAAAATGTCCGTTTTGCTGTAGGAATTGAGCCTATGGTTCTATTTAATATGCAATTTTTACTCTTACAGCATTTTTATAATATTAAAAATATTTGCACCTTGCCAGTAAAATTAGAGCAAACTCCAAAAAATTGGACAAAATTTGACAAAATATTCGCAATGGGGGTGTTATATCACACCAAATCACCCATTATTTTTTTAGAACACTTAAAGACCCTTTTAAAACCAAAAGGAGTTTTAATCTTAGAAACTCTAATTATTGAAGACGACATAAAACAACTTCTTATGCCCCATGATCGTTATGCAAAAATGAGGAACGTTTGGTTCATTCCAAGCATATCTATGTTAAAAATATGGTTAGGTAGAATAGGTTTTAAAGAAATAGAAGTGATAGATATAAAGCAAACAACCACAGATGAGCAAAGAGCAACAAAGTGGTGTGAGTTTGAATCGTTAGTAGATTTCTTAGACCATGATGATAAAAACTTAACAATAGAAGGACATCCTGCCCCCACAAGAGCCATATTATTTTGCAAATAAGAGAATTTTTGCATAAAGTTAAAGGTATGTCTTTAGTTGCCAAGTCAATAATAATTCCAAGTTTTTATAATAAGAGACCTTTGCATAATTCAAGCACAATTTATAAAAACAATAAAATGCACCTATTTTGTCAAAAAACTCGTCAAATAACTAGTTATTTTCCTCATTTTTTAACAAAATATGCGCTATTTTCTT
>Ga0164315_10000018_pt1 | contig 79601 bp, 74 predicted proteins | sample GuaBasSedimGuay6_FD_113737 | JGI IMG/M metagenome (GOLD analysis project Ga0164315, IMG submission 113737) | Subseafloor sediment microbial communities from Guaymas Basin, Gulf of California, Mexico - Guay6, Core 4569-2, 0-3 cm | ecosystem: Environmental > Aquatic > Marine > Hydrothermal vents... | reverse complement strand
TGAAACCCGTCGTGAGCGCATTGAGTCCCTGCTGGCGCTGCGCGAGGTCCATCAACGCCACGGTCACCTGCAGGAGGTTATCGTACAGAATTTCCGGGCCAAGCCCGGCACCCTGATGGCCGCCGCGCCGGAGCCCGACCTCAATGAATTACTATGGACTATTGCCGTCACCCGGCTGATTTTCGGTGCGCGAATGAGTATCCAGGCGCCCCCCAATCTCAGTCCCGGTGTGTTGCCACAATTGATCGCCGCCGGCATCAACGACTGGGGCGGTGTCTCTCCGTTGACACCGGACCATGTCAATCCTGAGGCGCCCTGGCCACACCTGGAACAGCTGACCAGGGAAACCGCCAGGGCCGGCAAGTTTCTGGAGCAGAGACTGACGATTTACCCACAATACGCCGCAGCGGGGGAGCGCTGGCTGGATGCCGCGGTGCGCCCCGCTGTGCTGCGGCAAATGGATGGCTCCGGCTTTGCCCGGCGGGACGACTGGGTGCCGGGAGGGGACCAGGCGGTGCCGGCAGTCGATGCCGAACTGTTGAGCGGAAACCCCCGGTTGGAGGTGGTCTCTGCTGATGTGCGCGATATAGTCGCTCGCTGTCGCACCGTGGGTGAACTCAACGAGGCGGATATAACGCGACTGTTCAACAGCCGTGGCGATGACTTCGCCTACGTGGTGCGCCAGGCGGACCAGCTGCGGCAGCAGGTGAATGGCGACCGGGTAAGCTATGTGGTCAATCGCAATATCAACTATACCAACGTCTGCTATTTCAAATGCCAGTTCTGCGCGTTTTCCAAGGGTAAGCTGAGCGAGAGCCTGCGCGGCCGGCCCTACGATATCAGTGGCGAGGATATCGCCCGGCGCTGCAGTGAGGCCTGGGAGCGGGGCGCTACCGAGGTCTGCATGCAGGGCGGAATACATCCGGATTACACCGGCCAGACCTACCTGGATATTCTACATACCGTGCGCAGCGCCACACCGGGTATGCACATTCACGCATTTTCCCCACTGGAAGTCTGGCAGGGGGCAGAGACCCTGGGCGTGGATGTGCCGACATATTTGCGACAATTGCGGGTGGCGGGGCTCAATACCCTGCCGGGCACGGCGGCTGAAGTATTGCACGAGGAGGTGCGCAAGCAGTTGTGCCCGGACAAGCTCAACACCGCTCAATGGTTACAGGTAATGGCGGCTGCCCATGATGAAGGCTTTCGCACCACGGCGACCATCATGTATGGCCATATAGACCAGCCCCGGCACTGGGCCAGCCATTTGCTGCATATCCGGGAGTTACAGCAGCGCACCGGGGGTTTTACCGAGTTTGTGCCTCTGCCCTTTGTGCATATGGAAGCGCCCATGTATCTCAAGGGCAAGTCGCGCCGTGGCCCCAGTTTCCGCGAGGCCATCCTGATGCATGCGGTGGCTCGCTTGGCATTGCATGGATTGATTGACAATATCCAGGCCTCCTGGGTGAAGATGGGTGCGGCGGGCGTCGCCGCCTGCCTCGATGCCGGTGTCAACGACCTGGGTGGTACTCTGATGAATGAGAGCATCACCCGTGCCGCCGGTTCCGAACATGGTCAGGAGTGGGCTCCGCTCCACATGGAGGGGCAAATTCGCGCTGCGGGTCGCCAGCCGCGTATGCGCAGCACACTCTACACAGAGGTATCGTCCGAACGGCGCGAGGCGGCTTTCAATGCCGCGCCGTTGGGCGAGATTGAGAATGCAGCAGCGAGTAAGAGGCAGCGCAGCAAGTGTCTGGCGCCTGTTGTAGTGAATCCAGCCGTGGTGGAACTCGTCGCGGTGGCGCCAGCCAGACTGGTGCAGGGCGCCGCGTTGTATGAACGGGTTGTCCTGATGGCCGCCTGTAACTGACCGAGCGGACACCTGACGTGATGGCCACCCAGGATAATGCAATTCAACTTGAGCCCAGTTGGCTGGCCAGGCTGGCTCCGGAGTTCGAGCAAACCTATATGCAGGACTTACGGGCATTTCTGCGGGTTGAAAAACAGGCCGGCAAGCGTATCTTCCCCGCTGGTAAAGAGTTCTTCAATGCGTTTGCCCATACCCCCCTGGACAAAGTCAAGGTAGTTATCCTGGGGCAGGACCCCTACCACGGTGAGGGCCAGGCCCACGGCCTGTGTTTTTCGGTGAAACCCGGTGTCGCCGTGCCGCCCTCCCTGAAGAATATCTACAAGGAAATTCACGCTGAACTGGGCCTGCCCACCCCCAATCACGGCCACCTTACCGCCTGGGCGGACCAGGGCGTGTTATTGCTCAACGCCGTGTTATCGGTGGAATGCGCCAGGGCCGCTTCCCATCGGGGCAAGGGCTGGGAGACGTTCACCGACCGGGTCATAGACGTGGTCAACCGGGAGCGAGAGGGTGTGGTGTTCATGCTGTGGGGCAGCTATGCCCAGCGTAAAGGCGCGCTCATCGACAGCCAGCGCCACTGTGTACTAAAAGCACCCCATCCCTCGCCCCTGAGCGCCCACCGCGGTTTTTTTGGCTGTGGTCATTTTGTTGCGGCCAATAACTATCTGCAGGGTCGCGGGGAAGCGCCTATCGACTGGTCTTTGCCTGCACAGCCGTGAACCGATCCATGGGGGCTTGGGCTCGGGCCGGCCGTAGCACTAAGCGCAACAGATGATCAGTCAGACTTCAATGAGTAAGGCAACTCCCCGATACTCAAGACCAGACCATCCTTGGCGCCCAGATAAAGCCCGTTTTCCAGCCCGCTGGCAGTCGCCACAACCAACCCCGCTACTTTTCCGTCAGTAAGGACACTGTTGACCACATTGCCCACGCTCTGCTCCGTGCCGGTGCTGAACAGGGGTGTGCCCGCTACCGCCGGTTCGGTACCCGGCAATTCGGCCAGGTACATGCGGCGCTTGGGCTTACCCCGGTAGTGCAGGCGGGCGACGACCTCCTGGCCGGTGTAGCAGCCCTTGTTGAAGCTGATATGACCAGTGAGGTCGTAGTTGAGCATCTGGGGGATGAATTCCTCCACGGTTGCGGTCTCGATACGTCCGATGCCACTGGCAATTTGCAGTGCCTGCCACTCGGTCTCGGTGGATGGCTGCATAAGCTCGCCTATCTGCGTCAGCCGCTGCGGATTGGTTTTACTGTCCAGGTAACATTCAAATTGCTGGCCGCCCTCATCGACCTGGACCAGGACAAAGTCGTCGCCAGCGCAGGCGCCAAAGCTCGCGGTGGGCGCGATGCCGAATATTTCACACAGGGCGGGCGCCGCACCCGGCCCCCAGCACGCCACCACCTGCCAGTCGTCCCGCTGGTCGTCCAGCTCCGCCTTGGAGAATATGATGTATTTGCCGAAGGTGGCGCTGCTACTGGCGCGGATGTTGCGGCGCATGCGCAAGGCGTAATGATCCTCGGCCAGTTGGCTGAGCAGAAAATCGCAGACTACTCGGCCCTGCGGCGTGCAGTAAATGCCAGTGAGGGCTCGCTCCGGGTCCAGGTTGCGGGTGTCGCAGGTGGTCTGCCCCTGCAGGAAAGTCAGTGAATCAGGCCCCTCGATGTGTAGCAGGGCCTCTTGTTGCAGCAGGCTGTATTGGCAAGTCAAGAGTGGCTACCTAATGTACTGTAATGAATAGGTTGTGGGCCGCTAATAATAGACGCTGTAGACGTCGCTGTCAGTAATTCTTATTGGCTGGCGCGCTGTTTGTCGGTTAGTGCGCCACTGACTGAATTTGACGATATAATAACGCACTTTGATAGCCCCCCGGGATAATTGTACTGGTATGATATCGAACGAAGAAATCAATCGTGTGCGCTGGGCCACCAGGCGCGGCATGCTGGAACTGGATCTGGTGTTGGAGCCTTTTGTGACTGCACGCTATGCCGCTCTTGATGAGAGGGATCAGGAGCGGTTTCAGCAGTTGATGATCTGCGAGGACCAGGATCTGTTCGCCTGGTTTTTGGGGCGTGAGCAACCCCGGGACGAGGAGCTAGCCGTAATTGTCAGTAAAATACTCGAGTTCACCCGCACTCCGGCTGATCATAGGTAAGTCGAGGCTTCGCCGTATTCTGCACGGGGCGTTCTGCCTGTGTGTCTGTTTTGCGCTTTACCTGTTGTACGCCAGGGGCTACCCGGTCCTGGCTCTTATACTACTGCCGCCGGTCAGTTTTATCTTGTGGCGGCTGCGCTGTGAGCCTATGGCCGGTGCGGTTGTGTGCTGGCGGTGTGGAAGCTGGACAGTGGAGCACGGTGCAATCAACCGGGCGGTTCGCCTCTGCTCCAACAGCACATGCTTGCCCTGGGTGATTTATCTGGCCTGGCGGGAGTTACCTGCTGGTCGCCGCGGCTCAGTCTGGTTATTTGTGGACAGCGCGCCACCGCGACAACTGCGTTGTCTGCGTGCCAGATTATCCCTGCAGGGGTGAGTTCTCTGGCTGCAACACCGTGTCCTTTGCCTCGGCCAGTTGCTGTGGATAGTCAAGGGTGTAGTGCAGGCCGCGGCTTTCCTTGCGAGAGATAGCGCAGCGGATCATCAACTGTGCCACCATAGCCAGATTGCGCAATTCCAGCAGGTCATTGCTGACCTTGTAGTTGCTGTAGTACTCGGCGATTTCCGCCTGTAGCATCTGTACCCGGTGCTGGGCTCGCTGTAGCCGTTTGTTGGTGCGCACGATCCCCACGTAGTCCCACATAAAGCGGCGCAACTCGTCCCAGTTGTGGGAGATCACCACATCCTCGTCCGAATCGGTCACCTGGCTTTCATCCCAGGGGGCTGCGTCAATGAAGGTGTCGTTCTGGTCCACGGTCTCGCTGATGTGTGCGGCGGCGGCTTCGGCGTAGACGATGCACTCAAGCAGGGAGTTGCTGGCCATACGGTTGGCACCATGCAGTCCGGTGCAGGAAGCTTCCCCAATGGCGTAGAGCCCGGTGACGTCGGTGCGACCGTTGGTATCGACCATGATACCACCACAGGTGTAGTGAGCGGCGGGGACCACCGGAATGGGCTCAGTGCTGATATCTATGCCAAATTCTTCACAGCGCGACATGACAGTGGGGAAATGACTTTGCAGGAAGTCCCGCGACTTGTGGGAGATGTCCAGGAATACGCAATCTGCGCCCAGGCGTTTCATCTCGTGGTCAATTGCCCTTGCTACCACGTCTCGCGGCGCCAGCTCTGCCTGCTCGTGGAAATGCTGCATGAAGCGCTGGCCATCGGGCAGTAACAGTTTGCCACCTTCCCCGCGGATGGCTTCGGTAATCAGGAAAGACTTGGCTTTGGGATGGTACAGGCAGGTGGGGTGAAACTGGTTGAATTCCAGATTGGCAACCCGGCAGCCGGCGCGCCAGGCCATGGCGATGCCGTCACCGCTGGCCCCGTCGGGGTTACTGGTATAGAGATAGGCCTTGCTCGCCCCCCCGGTCGCCAGTATCACCGCCCCGGCCTGGAACAGATCCACATGGCCAGTCTGCTGGTTGAGAATGTAGGCGCCCTGACAGCGGCCCTGGTCCACGACCAGATCGACTGCCACCCGATGAGTGAAAATCTCTATATTGGTTGCAGCCAGAGCCCGCTCCGTTAACACTTCGGAGATGGCCCGCCCGGTGCGGTCTGCGGCGTGAATAATCCGCCGGTGGCTGTGGCCACCCTCCATGGTCAGGTGGAATTCCCGGTCCTGTCGATCGCTTTGGTCTTCCCGCAGGTCGAAGTCGACCCCCTGTTCCACCAGCCATTCAACACAACGCCGGCTGTTGCGCACGGTAAATTCCACAGCCTCGCGGTGACACAGGCCCGCACCGGCGGCGAGAGTGTCCTGGACGTGTGAATTGACAGTGTCCCTGTTATGCAGTACCGCGGCCATGCCGCCCTGGGCCCAGTAGGTTGACCCCTGGTTCAGGTCGGCCTTGGACAGCATCGCCACCCGATAGTGGCCGGGCAGGCGTAGGGCAAGGCTGAGACCGGCAGCGCCACTGCCGATAATCAGTACTTGCTGTTGGTGACGGGATGCCATAGAACTCAGTGCTTGCCGCTGTGGTGTGTGAATTATTTGATGTGGCCCAAAGATTAAGCTTCGATTAATATCATTACTGTAATGCACACGTTATTCATTACAGCACACAAGACGCGAGTATATACGACCTCGTGGAAAATAAGAAAACTCTCCTGTGGGGAACTTTATTAATACAGACCCCTCATATTACCGGCTGTATCGGGCCAGAAGCGAACTTTTGGGCGTTTCCGCTGTCTCTTACTGCAAGTGGTTGGATATCGCCAGGACAGTGGTGTCATGGACCAGGGAGAGGGACAGGGCATGACTGCCGCAGAGACGGATCAGCAGCTCGTGCTCAGGGCGCAGAAGGGTGACTCCAGGGCTTTTGACCTGCTGGTGTTGAAGTACCAACACAAGATTTTTGGCTTGATCAGCCGCTATGTACGTGATGCCGATGAAGTACAGGATGTTGCCCAGGAGGCTTTCATCAAAGCCTACAAGGCCCTACCGAGATTTCGTGGGGACAGCGCGTTTTATACCTGGCTTTACCGGATCGCCATCAATACGGCAAAGAACTATCTCGTATCGCGCTCCCGGCGACCACCCGGCACGGATGTTGAGGTGGAAGACGCGGAATATTACGAGGGCGGCGGTGCCTTGCGTGACATCGAAAACCCGGAAAATGCTCTATTTGGAGCCGAGTTGAAAGCCGTGGTAGACAGAGCTATTGGCGCGTTGCCGGATGATCTGCGGACCGCGGTAACTTTACGCGAGTTTGATGGTCTCAGTTATGAGGATATCGCTGACATTATGGATTGTCCGGTGGGTACAGTGCGTTCGCGGATATTCCGTGCACGCGAGGCGATAGATGTACAGGTAAGGGAGCAACTCGGTGGTGAAGCCTGATGCTCTGGATTCAACATGCCACCTGTTGAGCATTCGGCCGGGGCAACACAAGATGATACGTGTACACGCACGAAGGAAGTGAACGATGAGTGAAAGAAAGCATGAGTCTCTTTCCGCATTGTTGGATGACGAAGCTAATGAACTGGAACTGGAGCGTGTCTTGTCACACATAGCAGATGACGATGATCTGCGCCAGACCTGGGTTCGTTACAACGCGGTGTGTGCAACAGTCTCGGGCCACCAGCTTGCCCATATGGAACTGGATATATCCACGCAGGTGAGGCAGGCCATAGCAGCGCAAAAAACAACCGCCGCGCAGCGAATGCCATCTGCTGTGCACAATGCCACAAGCCTCAGGCAGCGCTTCCTGCGCCCGCTAGCCAGCCTCGCGATTGCGGCATCGGTAGCGGCCACTGTCGTTATCGGCGGACAGCAACTTGCCCGGATAGGTGGCGTGGATCCGTATGGCAATGGCCAGGCCGTGGCGGCCAGTGCCTCGCCTGTGGGTCTGGTCAATAATCTCGGTGCGACAACGGTACAAGCCAGTTACGGTACGCAGACCATGCCTGTGCTGCAGCCGGCTACCCGTACCGCATATCGGGAATTGGCACGCCAGCGGATGCACAAATATATGCAGGAACACGCGGAGCAGGCCGCACTCAATTCACCCCAGGGGTTGATTCCTTTTGCCCGTGTGCCCCGGATTCGGGAATAGGGAATACCGCCGCGTGCTTCAGAACCTGCTTAGATACCGCTGCTCGCATGTCCTGCTTGCCGCCTTGTCGCTTATTACGACTGGTGTGGCAAGTGCGGCCGTTTGCCCCGGGGCCGATGCGGCCGCTTTGTCCTGGCTGGACAAGATGTCCAGAAGTGTCCGCCAGGTGAGCTACAACGGGGTGGTGACATTGCAGCGTGGGGATGACATGCAGGTGATGCAGATCTCTCATTCGGTGGGGGAGGGCACCATTTCAGAGCGCCTCACAGAATTGACCGGGCAGGGGGCGCAGGTTGAGCGTGCCGATCACCCGTTGGACTGTATTCATCCTGGACACAGGTTACTGCGCCTCGGTGCGGATCTGCAGGCCGGGCGCTGTGGTATAGCACAGTATTACCGTTTCAGTGTCACCGATGGAGAGCGGGTTGCCGGACGCATGGCCGTGCGTATTCGAATCGAGCCCCGGGACATGTATCGCTTCGGTTATGTTATGCAGTTGGACGGGGAAACGGCGCTGCTGCTCAAGGCGGAAACCATCGGGCGCGGTGAAAAAATCCTGGAAAAGTTCCAGTTTGCCAACCTGTCTTACTCGGGACAGATTCTCGATGGCACTGAGGTCAACCTCGTGCATGAGGCGCAGCACCCCCTGCCCCCGGCAGCTGTGCCGACCGCATCGGACGGTAACAAATGGGGTGTAGGCTGGGTACCGCGAGGATTTATCTCCACCGATATACCGGTGGGCGGTGGTGGGCGCAGGACTTATACGGATGGGCTGGCGGTTTTTTCGGTATTCCTGGAGGAACTGGGCCAGGAAATTCGCCCCGGGGAGGGTGTGGTGCACCGTGGCAGTACCCTGTCCTATACTCGTGGTATGCGCTTCACCGGACAGTCGGTGCTGGTAACCGTGATTGGTGAAGTACCGGTTAATACGGCTAGAATGGTAGCTGACTCTGTCGACTGGACACCATGATATGCTGATTGAAACCGGGCGTGTGGTAGCTGTGGACTCTGACGGGCTATGGGTTGAGCCTATCCGCCAGAGCACCTGTGGCTCCTGCGCAGCGCAAAAAGGCTGTGGTCACGGTCTGCTAAATCGACTCTCCGATGGCAGGCGCGGCTACATCCGAGTACTGCCCGGCGGTCAGGATGAGGGGGTGTGCAGCGTCGATGACAAGGTACGTATCGGTATTCCCGAAGAAGTCATCCTGCGCGGCTCCCTGATTGTCTATATGCTGCCCCTGGTCTGTATGCTTGCAGGTGCGGCGACCGCCGTGGGGCTGGCGCCGGGCAGCCAGGATGTGTTGGCCGCGCTTGGCGCCGCGGGTGGCTTCGGTCTGGGCTTTGTGCTGGTGCGCTGGCATGCCTGGCGTCATCGCGATGACCGCAGTTTGCAACCGACCCTGCTGGAAGTGTTGCGCCCCCTCAAGGAGCGGGTCACTGTAGTCTAATCCACTGTTTTACAACTCGACTAATACCCAATTCCAATGGATAGAATGAATGAAAGCCATAACTCGATTGATGACCCCCGTTTTTCTGATTTTCAGCCTGGCGATGCCAGGACTTGCCGCAGCGGTAGAGCCACCTGATTTCCGTGAAATAGTTCGAGAAAATTCCCCCGCGGTGGTGAAGATCATTGTGCAGCATAGCCGGGCCCACGGCGGGCAGGGGCAGCCCGGCCCTGAAGAGATTCCCGAGTACCTGCGTCGCTTCTTCGAGTTCCGCGGCACCCCGCCGTCCCGACGGCAGCGCATGGCCATGGGTTCAGGTTTTATCATCTCTGATGACGGCTATATCCTGACCAATAACCATGTTGTGGAAGGTGCCGACAGTGTGCTGGTACGTATGAGTAATCGCCATGAATTCAATGCCGAGGTGATTGGCACCGACCCACGCTCCGACCTGGCCCTGCTGCGCATCGAAGCCACAGATTTACCGGTACTGAAACTGGCCCACAAAGACAGCCTGGAAGTGGGCGAGTGGGTATTGGCTATCGGTTCTCCGTTTGGGTTGGATTACTCAGTGACAGCCGGTATTGTCAGTGCCAAGGGGCGCAGTCTGCCCACTGAACGTAACGAGAATTATGTACCGTTTATACAAACGGATGTGGCGATCAACCCCGGCAACTCAGGTGGTCCCTTGTTTAACCTCGATGGGGAGGTGGTTGGTGTCAACTCGCAGATATTTACCCGCAGCGGCGGTTCTATAGGCCTTTCTTTTGCCATCCCCGTGAGTGTGGTGCGCAATGTGGTGGCCCAGTTGAAAACCGATGGTCGGGTGACCAGGGGGTGGCTGGGCGTCACCATTCAGGATATTGACAAGAATCTGGCGGAGTCCTTTGGCCTGGATCATCCGCACGGTGCGCTGGTGGCGCAATTGGCTAAAGGTGGCCCTGCTGACAAGGCGGGCCTGCAGCCCGGCGATGTGATCATCCGCTTCGATGGCAAGGATATCCCTACATCAGCCGACCTGCCCCACGTGGTGGGCCTTATCTCGCCCGACACCACGGTGCCGGTGGAGATTGTGCGGGACAGAAAACATAAAAAGCTGAAGGTGAAGGTGGGCGGTCTGGACGCCGATGACAGCTTTGCTCTCATTGCCGGGGGGGCAGAGGACGGCCACGGTGGCAGGCTGGGCCTGGTGGTCGAGACAGCCAGCGACGAGGCTCTGGAGCGTTTGGGAATCAGCGGCGGCGTGGTAGTGCGCAAGGTGGTTCCTTCATCCGTAGCCGCCGAGGCCGGAATTCTACCCGGGGATGTGATCACGCTGATTGCCTCCAGCCCGATTACCTCTACGGAAACCTTTGATCGCGCGGTGGACAAGCTGGAAGGGGGCAGCTCCGTGCCGCTGCGCCTGATACGGCGCGGCTCACCGATGTTCATAGGACTGAAGTTGAAGGGCTGAAGTTGAAGGACTGGTTGGAGCACTGGCCCCCAATAGGGTACAATCGCGCGTTTTTTGGTGGCACAGCACCCCACGCCGAATGGGTTTGGCGGGGGCGTCACCGCAACCGGGCCCTAGAAGGGGTACTAGTGTGTGAGCGACCTCCGTAACATCCGCAATTTCTCTATTATCGCCCATATCGATCACGGCAAATCGACCCTGGCTGATCGCTTCATCCAGCACTGTGGTGGTTTGAGCGCCAGAGAGATGGGGGCTCAGGTACTCGATTCGATGGATATCGAACGGGAGCGGGGCATTACCATCAAGGCCCAGAGCGTGACGCTGGACTACGAGGCGCGCGACGGCCAGACCTATCAGCTCAATTTCATCGATACCCCCGGGCACGTGGACTTTTCCTATGAGGTGTCCCGCTCGCTCTCCGCCTGTGAAGGGGCGCTGCTGGTAGTCGATGCGGGGCAGGGTGTGGAGGCCCAGTCTGTGGCCAACTGCTATACGGCCATTGAGCAAGGGCTTGAGGTGCTGCCAATCCTTAATAAGATGGACCTACCACAGGCCGACCCGGACCGGGTAAAGCTGGAAATTGAAGAAATCATTGGCATCGACGCCACGGATGCCTGCGAGGTCAGCGCCAAGACCGGGATGGGCATCGAGGATGCCCTGGAATACCTGGTGGAGAATATTCCACCACCGGAAGGTGACCGGGATGCGCCGTTACAGGCGTTGATCATCGACTCCTGGTTTGACAATTACCTGGGCGTCGTTTCCCTGGTGCGTGTCAAACAGGGTGTATTGCGCAAGCGCGACAAGATTATCGCCAAGTCTATCGGCAGGGCCCATCAGGTTGACAGCGTGGGCGTTTTTACCCCCAAGCGTCAGGAGACGGATGCCCTGCAAGCGGGTGAAGTGGGTTTTGTGGTCGCTGGAATCAAGGATATCCACGGTGCGCCAGTGGGCGATTCCCTGACGCATGCCAAAACCCCCGAAGTGGCGGCACTGCCCGGTTTCAAGCAGATCAAGCCCCAGGTCTATGCCGGTATATTTACCATCTCCTCCGATGATTATGAGGATTTTCGCGACGCGCTGGCCAAGTTGACCCTCAATGACGCCTCCCTGTTTTATGAGCCGGAATCCTCCGACGCCCTGGGTTTCGGGTTCCGCTGTGGTTTTCTGGGTATGCTACATATGGAGATCATCCAGGAGCGGCTGGAGCGGGAATACAACCTGGACCTGATTACCACTGCGCCCACAGTGATTTACGAGGTGATAAAAAAGAATGGGGATGTGGTCAGGGTGGACAACCCGTCCTCTCTGCCGGATGTTGGCGATATCGAGGAGATGCGCGAACCCATCGCCCGCTGTAATATACTTGTGCCCCAGGATTATCTGGGTAACGTCATCACACTGTGTGTGGAGAAAAGGGGCGTGCAGCGGGATATGCAATTTCTCGGCGCCCAGGTGTCGGTAGTTTACGATATTCCCATGGCCGAGGTAGTACTGGACTTCTTTGATCGACTTAAATCAGTGAGTCGCGGCTATGCTTCCCTGGATTACGGTTTCGAGCGATTCGAGGCGGCAAACCTGGCGCGCCTGGATGTGCTGATCAATGGCGAGCGGGTCGATGCCCTGGCGATTATTGTGCACAGAGACCAGGTACAGCATCGGGGCAGGGTGCTCACTGAAAAAATGAAGGAGCTTATTCCCCGGCAAATGTTTGATGTGGCGATTCAGTCAGCTGTTGGCGGCAAGATTGTGGCGCGACAGACTGTCAAGGCGCTGCGTAAAAACGTGACGGCCAAGTGTTACGGTGGCGACGTGAGCCGCAAGCGAAAGTTGCTGGAAAAACAAAAAGCGGGTAAAAAACGCATGAAACAAGTCGGGCGGGTGGAAATACCTCAATCCGCCTTTCTCGCGGTACTTAAGGTGGACGGCTGACAAATGAGCGGTGTGACAATTGATTTTCCTCTTATTCTGGTAATTCTGGTTTTTGGCAGCGGCCTGATCTGGGTGCTGGATGCCCTGTTTCTGGCCCCTCGCAGACGTCGTGTCATTGGCGATCTGCAGGACCAATACCCCCAGTGGGAGCGGGAGGGTAGCGCCGAGGCGCTGAAGTACCAGGCGGGAGTGGCCCAGAACGCTTCCGAGCCGGTAGTGGTGGAGTACGCCAAGTCCTTTTTCCCCGTGCTATTCGTGGTCTTCGTGCTGCGTTCCTTTCTGGTGGAACCGTTCCAGATACCCTCCTCTTCGATGGTGCCTACTTTGCAGGTGGGTGACTATATCGTGGTCAATAAGTACACCTACGGTATACGCCTGCCGGTGCTGCGCACCCGGGTACTGGCACTGAATGAGCCCCAGCGTGGTGACGTCATGGTATTTTTCCCGCCGCACATGAACGACACCTATTTTATCAAGCGGGTGGTAGGGCTGCCCGGTGATACGGTGACCTATCGCGACAAGCAGTTATTGGTGAACGGCCGGCAGGTGGAGAGTGAGGCGCTGGCCCAAATCCCCGACGGGAGACCCCGGTACAGCGTGGGACTTGAACAGCTGGGGGAGGCCAATCACCTGGTACAGGTCGATGATAGGCGCCCGGCCCGTGATTTTTCCGTAGTGGTCAAACCGGGGCACTATTTCATGATGGGTGACAATCGGGACAACAGCAGTGATAGCCGGATTTGGGGTCAGGTGCAGGAAAAGGATATGGTGGGCAAGGCCTTCGCTGTCTGGATGCACTGGGGTTCCCTGTTTAGTATCCCGAGCTTCAGCCGTGTTGGCCTGATAGAATGACTATAAAAAGATAACTGGGGGATAAAAATATGAACACACGTCAACGCCAATCCGGGATGTCAATACTCGGCATACTGATAATTATGATTATGGTGGGTTTCTTTTTGATGTGCGCCGTTCGTATGTCGCCACCGTATTTTGAATACCTGAGTGTGAAAGACATTATCTCAAGAATTGCCAATGAGCACGCCTCCGAGAAACAGGGCATAAGTCAAATTCGACGTAAAATAGCCGATATATTCAATACCAACCAGATTTACGAGCTGGATCCGAGGGAAGTAGAGGTCTACCGCAGGAAGGGCAAAACCTATATCGATGCTAGCTATGAAGTAAGACTTCCCATCATGGGGCGTATCGATGCGGTGCTGAAGTTTGATGATTTGCTGTTTGTGACGGGTAGTCTTGAGCCTATTGCAGCGAGTAAAGCGAACGCTGCCCCAGAATAGCAAATGGCCGATGTCGCACGCCTGCAGCGGGCGCTGGATTACGTGTTCACTGACCCGCAACTACTCACCCTGGCGCTGACGCACCGTAGCGCCGGCGGCCACAACAATGAGCGCCTCGAATTTCTCGGGGACTCTATCCTCAATCATATTATCGCTGAGGCCTTGTACCAGCAGTTTCCCCAGGCAAGGGAAGGTGACATGAGCCGTATGCGGGCCTCGCTGGTCAAGGGAGATACTCTGGCGGAGGTGGCCAGGGAGCTGCAACTGGGTGACTACCTGGTGCTCGGGCCCGGTGAGCGCAAGAGTGGTGGACACCGGCGCAGCTCTATTTTGGCGGACGCCTTTGAGGCTGTGGTCGGTGCGGTCCTGCTGGATAGTACGGTAGAGCGGTGCAGGATGAGCGTGTTGGGCTGGTTTGCCGTGCGACTGGAGCAACTCAGCCGTGGCGCGGCTGACAAAGACGCCAAGACCCAATTGCAGGAATACTTGCAGGGGCGGCGCAATCCATTACCTGAATACGAGTTGCTGGGTGTTCAGGGTGAAGACCACAAGCAGCAGTTTCGCGTGGCCTGTCGCCTGCAGAAACCGGCACTGATAGTGGAGGGCGCCGGCAGTAGTCGCCGCAAAGCGGAGCAGGCCGCGGCCCGCTGTGCCCTTCAGAGATTGACCAGTCATGCCAACTGAAGTCAGGCGCTGTGGTTACGTTGCCATCGTCGGTCGCCCCAATGTGGGAAAGTCGACCCTGCTCAATCATATCCTGGGCCAGAAGATCAGTATTACCTCCCGCAAGCCGCAGACTACGCGTCACCAGGTATTGGGTATCAAAACGGAGGATCAGCACCAGATCATATTTGTGGATACGCCGGGCCTGCACAAGGATGCGGGCAAGGCGATCAATCGCTATATGAACCGTGCGGCGAGCTCGGCTATCAAGGACGTGGACCTGGTGGTGTTCGTGGTGGATCGCACCGCCTGGACTGAAGATGACGCCATGGTACTGGAGCAGATCCAGCGAGCAGGCCTGCCCACCCTGCTGGTGGTCAACAAGGTAGACCTGCTGGTGGATAAGGCTGACCTGCTGCCCCACCTGCAGATGCTGGCGGACAAAAGCGACTTCGCCGTGATTTTACCGGTGTCCGCCCTGCACAAGCACAATGTGGCTGAGCTGGAGACGGAAATCCTGAAGCTCCTGCCCGAGTCAAAGCACTTTTTCCCTGAGGACCAGATCACTGATCGCAGCCAGCGGTTTTTGGCAGCGGAAATTGTGCGCGAGAAAATCATGCGGCAGTTGGGGGATGAGTTGCCCTACGCCATCGCCGTTGAGATAGAGGAGTTTGCCCAGGAGGGAGCAGTACTGCATATCTCCGCGGTAATTTTTGTCGAGCGAAAGGGTCAGAAAAAAATTCTTATCGGCGAGAAGGGTTCCCGCCTGCGCTCTATAGGCACCGATGCCCGCCGGGATATGGAGTTGTTGTTCGACAGTAAAGTCATGCTGCGGCTGTGGGTCAAGGTCAAATCTGGCTGGTCTGATGACGAGCGCGCGCTGCGCAGCCTCGGCTACGATGACCGCCGGGTTCTGGCAAATCATGCGCGTTAGTTTACAACCCTCTTATATACTACATAGTCGTCCCTACAGAGACAGCAGTGCCCTGCTGGAAGTACTTACCGCGGAATACGGACGAATCAGCCTGGTGGCCCGCGGCGCCAGACGTCGGTCGCGAGGTGTCAGTAGTGCTGCCCTGCTACAACCGTTTATACCTCTATTACTGTCTTTCTCAGGCCGCACAGAACTGAAAACCCTGACAGCTACAGAAGCTGTGGGCAAAGTGTCTATGTTGCGGGGGGAGCGCATGTTCAGTGGACTGTACGTCAATGAATTGGTGGTGCGCCTGCTGCACCAACACGATGCCCACCCGCAGTTATTCGCAGCCTACGCCCGGACACTGCAGGCGCTGGCGGGAAATGAGGTGGTGGACACTGTGTTGAGGCGCTTTGAATTCTCCCTGTTGCATGAGTTGGGCTATAGCTTTGACCTCAGCGTGGACGGAGCCAGTGGTGCCCCGGTGCGAGAAAACTTGTGGTATCACTACCACCCCGATTTTGGCATGGTGGCCAGAGGCGATGCCGTCGATCAGTCACATCCCGCCTTTGGTGGATCTGATTTGCTGCTTATGGCCAGTGGTGAATTTGGCGGACAGGTTCGACTCACCGCCAAGCGCTTATTGCGCCAGGCGCTGGCCACTCATCTCGGGAATACCCCTCTGCGCAGTCGTGATCTCTTTCGTACGGGAAGCGCAGTCCGCGAGCCTTCAAAAGGCCCGGTAGAGTTAAATACAGGAGACAAACTGTGATCGCGGTAGGCACCGATATCCTGAAGGTAGATCGCATTGATGACGTGGTGGACCGCCTGGGCGACAGGTTCGTGCAGCGCATTCTTACCGAGACAGAACAGGCCGAGTATCGCGCCAGCCAACAATCAAACCGCCTGTTGGCCAAGCGCTTCGCCGCCAAGGAAGCCATTGCCAAGGCGCTTGGCACCGGCATAGGCCGGGGTGTGAGTTGGCAGGATATCCAGATTGAACACGATGACAATGGCGCGCCATTGGTGCGCCTCAGCGGTGGGGCCAGCGACGTGGCGGCGCGGCGTGGGGGTGCGCGGGTGGAGTTAAGCCTGGCGGATGAGCTCGACTATGTGATCGCATTTGCAGTATTGGCCAAATGATTGTCCCGGGGAAGTTCTATATAATCTGAGTTCCAGTTCGCGGTAAGCCACTTATGCCAGACTATCCGACAATCGAAGCCTGTATCGGCAATACGCCACTGGTGCGACTGCAGCGTTTGCCGGGCAGTACCAGCAACACCATTCTCGCGAAACTGGAAGGCAATAACCCCGCCGGGTCGGTCAAGGATCGGCCGGCGCTTAGTATGATTGCCCAGGGCGAAGAGCGGGGCGATATCAAGCCTGGAGATACGCTTATAGAAGCGACCAGTGGCAACACCGGAATCGCTTTGGCGATGGCCGCAGCCATCCGTGGTTATCGGCTGATACTGATTATGCCCTCCCATATGAGTGATGAGCGCAAGCAGGCTATGTCGGCCTATGGTGCGCAGCTGCTGGAAGTCTCCCAGGAGCAGGGTATGGAGGGGGCCCGGGATCTGGCGCTACAAATGCAGGCGCAGGGCAAGGGTCGGGTGCTGGACCAGTTTGCCAACCCGGACAACCCCCGGGCCCATTTGGTGGGAACCGGGCCGGAGGTTTGGCGCCAGACCGATGGTACGCTAACTCACTTTGTCAGCTCCATGGGCACTACCGGTACTATTATGGGATGCTCCACCTACCTCAAGCAGCAAAATCCGGCCATTCAAATTATCGGGCTGCAGCCACTGGAGGGTTCCAGTATCCCGGGTATCCGGCGCTGGCCCGAGGCCTATCTGCCCAAAATTTATAAGGCGCAGCGGGTCGACCGGATAATGGATATTTCGCAACAGGAATCGGAGGTAACCATGCGCCGCCTGGCGCAAGAAGAGGGCATTTTTTGTGGTGTGTCCTCCGGTGGTGCCATCGCCGGCGCCTTGCGCGTGTCCTGTGAGGTCGAAAATGCGGTTATTGTGGCGATCATCTGTGACCGCGGGGACCGCTATTTGTCTACCGGTGTATTTGACGGTCGGTGATGATGCAGGTACGCGAACAATCTCATATCAATGCCTCTGGCGATATTGACCTTGAGTGCTGGCTACAGCAGTTGCCGCTGGAATTGGACGCCGCGGATGCCTCACGCCTGTTAGCCGCTTGCGAGTTGGCGAAGCAGGCCTTGCATGTGCCCGGGCGGGATTGTGGGGATTGGGCCCGGGAGACAAATTGTTTTATCGCCGGTCTCGATATCGTACTAATTTTGGCCGAACTGCATGTAGGCATGGATTGTCTGCTGGCGGGAATTTTATACCGTGCCGTGCGCGAGCAACGACTACAGGTAGATGTGGTAGTGGCACAGTTCGGGGTTGAAGTTGCCGACCTGATTGACGGCGTGGTGCGTATGGCCTCCATTGGCGACCTCAAAATGCAGGGTGATAACCCGGTGCTGGGGCAGGCTCACGGGCAGAAGGACAACATCCGCAAGATGTTGATCGCGTTGGTGGATGATGTACGTGTCGCGCTGATCAAATTGGCGGAGCGCACCTGTGCCATCCGGGCAGTTAAAAATGATGAGCAGCGCCGCCATGATATTGGGCAGGAGGTTTTCGATGTATACGCCCCCCTGGCGCATAGACTGGGTATAGGTCACCTGAAGTGGGAGTTGGAGGATTTATCCTTCCGCTATATTTACGCCGATGCCTACCGCAAGATCGCCGGCCTGCTGGATGGCAAGCGCCTGGAGCGGGATCATTTCATCTCACGTGTAGAGGAAGAGCTGAGCCACGTGCTACGCGATGCCGGGCTGGACTTCGAAATCACTGGCCGCTCCAAGCACATATATAGCATATGGAGCAAAATGCAGCGTAAAGGCGTAGGCTTCTCACAGGTATACGATATCCGGGCGGTACGTATTCTGGTACCCAGGATCAAGGATTGCTATGCGACTCTGGGGCTGATGCATGGATTGTGGCGAAATATTCCCAACGAGTTCGATGATTATATCGCCAACCCCAAGGAAAACGGCTATCGCTCATTGCATACCGCGGTAATTGGTCCAGAGGGCAAGATACTCGAGGTACAGATCCGCACACAGCAGATGAACGATGAGGCTGAACTGGGGGTTTGTGCCCACTGGCGCTACAAGGGAGCCAATTCTGATAAAGTGCTAGCCAGTACGTATGAGGAAAAGATAGCCTGGTTGCGCCAGGTGCTGGACTGGCATGAGGAAACCGGTGACGCTCGCAGTGTGGCGGAGCAGTTCAGTTTTGATGTGGCCCAGGACCGGGTCTACGTATTTACCCCCCGGGGCGACGTGGTCAATCTAATGCAAGGCGCTACGCCGCTTGATTTTGCCTATCATGTGCATACAGAAGTAGGGCACCGCTGTCGTGGCGCCAAGGTTAATGGCTCTATCGTCCCCCTCACCTATTCGCTGAAAACCGTGGAGAGAGTTGAGGTGCTGACCAGTAAGGAAGGGCTGCCCAAGCGCGACTGGTTGCATCCGGGCCTGGGGTACCTCAGGACTTCCCGTGCCCGTGCCAAGGTTCACCACTGGTTCAAAAGCCAGGCGCGTGAGGACAATATTGATGCCGGCAGGCACTTGCTGGAAAGAGAGTTCAAGCGGCTGGCCCTTACCAGTGTCGATTACCAGCGCATCGCCAAAAAAGTGCAGTTCAATACTGTGGAGGATATGTATGCCGCGTTGGGAGCCGGTGATCTGTCCTCAACCCAGGTCTTGAATGCAGCTCAGGGCCTAATAGAGAGCCGCCCGGAACCTGAGCTGCGCCTGTCCAGGGCTGGCGCAGGCAGTTACCGGGATCAGGTGCAGGTACGGGGCGTGGGCAACCTTTTGTCACATATGGCAGGTTGTTGCAAACCGCTACCTGGTGACGCGATTATCGGCTTTATTACGAAGGGCCGGGGGGTGAGCATCCATCGGGCGGATTGCGCCAGATTGGTCAATTTGCAGGAGTCCGCTCCTGAGCGCGTTATTGAGGTGGAGTGGGGGGCAGCCCCCATGGACAACTACGAAGTCGATGTGGCTATCGAGGCCTATGATCGCCAGGGCCTGCTGCGTGATATAACCGGACTGTTTGCCAACGCCAGGCTCAATGTGTTGACCATCAATACCCAGACCAACAAGAAACGCCATACGGCCACCATGCGCCTGCGAGTGGAGGTTCCAAATCTTGGTTCATTGTCCAAGCTGCTGGAGCGTATCAATCGCTTGAAAAATGTGGTGTCGGCGGTGCGTATTTCAGAATAGGAGGGGCGCATGGAGCAAGCGCAATATGCAGTGGCCGATTTGTTGCGTGTTATGCAGCGTCTGCGCGACCCGCAGACAGGCTGTCCCTGATATACGCCAGGATTTCAAAAGTATTGTGCCCTCCACCCTGGAGGAATGTTATGAATTGGCCCAGGCCATCGAGCATGAAGACTACCCACACATGGCCGAAGAGTTGGGTGATGTTTTGTTCCAGGTTGTTTTTTATGCGCAACTGGGTAGTGAGCAGAGCCTGTTTTCTTTTAATACCATTGTGGCGACATTGGTGGAAAAACTGGTTCGGCGCCACCCTCATGTGTTCGCAGGGGGCGCCATCGAGGGTGTGGTTCCCCGGCGTGCCACAGTCGATGACGTCAAGCAAAGCTGGGAGGCGATAAAACAGTTAGAACGGGATGGCAAAGACCAATCGGGTATCCTGGCGGATGTGCCTGTGGCTTTGCCGGCCCTGCCAAGGGCGCAGAAGCTGCAAAAACGCGTGGCGCTGGTTAATTTTGATTGGCCCGATAGCGGAGCTGTATTGGACAAGCTGCAGGAAGAAATCGACGAATTACGGCAGGCTTTAGCCACGCAAAGTGAGAGTGAAGTCGCCGAGGAAATGGGTGATGTACTGTTCACCTGCGTTAACCTGGCCAGGCATCTTGGGCTGGACGCCGAGACGAGTCTGAGAAACGCTTCGGGCAAGTTCGAGCAGCGTTTCGCCAACATGGAGGCGATGGCGGCTGCTGATAATACACCTCTGGCAGGCATGGATGAGGAGCAACTGGATGACTTATGGAAGCAAGCCAAGCGGGTCGATATGAGCCTGAAATAGCGCCTGAGATGGGGGGTTGTAACCTATCCATGTGCTGTGTATCGTTACTGCCCTTCGATAATCCTGGATTTGCACTGCGGCGGTGATTTATTCCCCAGCCGACAACACTACTGAGGAAATTTCTGCATGCGATTGATTCTATTGGGTGCCCCGGGCGCTGGCAAAGGTACGCAAGCCCAGTTCATCACCGAGAAATACGGTATTCCCCAGATATCTACCGGCGACATGCTGCGAGCAGCGGTGAAGGCCGAAACCGAGTTGGGTTTGCAGGCCAAGAAAGTGATGGATTCCGGCGGGTTGGTTTCCGATGAGATCATCATCGGCCTGGTAAAAGACCGCATCGTACAGGACGATTGCGCCAACGGCTTCCTGTTTGACGGCTTTCCGCGCACCATACCCCAGGCGCAGGCGATGGTTGAGGCCGATGTTATTATAGACGACGTGGTGGAAATCGCAGTGGATGACAATGAAGTCGTGGCGCGTTTAAGTGGACGTCGTGTACACCCGGGTTCTGGTCGTGTGTACCATATCAAGTACAATCCGCCCCAGCAGGCCGGGGTGGACGATGACACTGGTGAGCCGCTGGTGCAACGCGATGATGACACGGAAGATACTGTGCGCAAGCGATTGGAAATCTATTACTCGCAAACCAGTCCGTTAATAGATTTCTATCAGAATATGTCCGGTGACGATGCGCCGGGCTACCACCGGATAGAAGGTGTTGGTGGCGTTGAAGACATTCGTGACGCAGTGTTCGCTTCCCTGGGTGGCTGAACAAAGTGTATAGCTGAAAGGGGGCCTGCCCGGGGTGATATTGTTTAAGTGCGAGCCTGGCGCACTTGTTTTATAAGAATTTTTTAAAAAAATAAATTTATTGAAAATGAGCCTGTCGGGATAGTTTGTCCGAATTGTTTTCTTTTTTTTATCCAGCAAGGTGTACAACCGCTTTATTTAAAGCATATTTCTTGTTGTCGCCTAATGCTGACATAGTGCCGCCAGCATTTTATTGAGTAATACACTGAGCTAAATGTTGATTATTTGGTAGTTTTTGTATGCTTGATGCTATTGTATCCCGATGAAATTATTGTTAATTTCGCCGGTGAGTTACCCTATAACCACAGTGGAGATGTGCCGATGGCAACCGCTAAGAAAAAAGCAGCTACAAAACGAACCGCCGCTACAGCCAAAAAGGCTCCTGCGAAACGTAAACCAGCTGTTAAAAAAGCAACGCGAAAGGCGGCAGCTAAAAAACCCGCAGCAAAAAAGGCGGTTCCCAAGACCGCGGCTTCACCAGCGGTAGTCAAGGCGCAGGAGGCAGTGGCGAAATTTAAAAGTGCTGTGGAGTCAGAAAAGAAGGCACTTGCCGCCGCACGCAAAAAAGTAGAGGCGGCGCGCAAGAAGGCATCTAAAAATGCTACTGCGGCAAATAAGCGGGCAGTCAAAGCGGCCTCGGCAGCCTCTGCAAAGTCCGCTGAAAAAATAAAAGCATTGCGCGCGCGGGTGTCTACAGCTCGCGATCGCGCAAACGATTTGGCAGAGAGTGCGAAAGTTAAAGCGAACCGACTCGCAGCCAAAGAAAAAGTAGCCGCCCATAAGGTTGAACTTTCAATCAAAACGGAACTTGATCACGCCAAAGCGATGGCCAGGCACGCGCAGAAGTGGGTGAAGACTCGCACCACCGCGGACAAGAAGAGACTGCTCGCATTGGAGAAGAAGCTTGCCAGGCAGCTGCAGGGCGCTGAACGTAAGGCAGTGGCTAAAGCCCGAGCAGTTGAGAGAAAAGTCGAGACAAGGGCCAGGGCTGCAGCGAAAAAACTGGAGGCGAGAACAAAGAAAGCAATGGGTAAAAAGCCCGCAGCCAAGCCAAAGCCCAAAGCTAAAACTAAGCCCAAAGCTAAAACTAAGGCCAAAGCTAAAACTAAGGCCAAAGCGAAGCCAAAAGCCAAAAAAACGATTGCAGCCAGGAAGAAATAGTACGGGGTGCTGAAGTCTAAAACCCGCTGAGAGCGATTTCAGCGGGTTTTTTATGTACAGGATGTACGGTATGTCGCGAGAGGCAGGACGCCGGCAGTGATTCTCTGCTCTTGTTTAGAACACACTGCAGACTGCTAATCCAGGTGATTGTAGTTCCTGAATGCCCCTGCCTGATCTGAGAAATCGACAGCGACGCAATGGTGCTGTTGATACCAGTGCCGTACTGCACGATGGCCTTCATCGAGAAAGCGGGTAAGAGAACCCAGGCACTGCCGGTCAATGGCGGCGCATAAATATTGCCCCCGCGTCCCATCGTGAGCGTAGCTGATCTGGGGCTTGCCATATTCGCTCTTGTACAAGTGGGATTGCAATCGTTGTACAAGATCATCGGGTAGTCGTGGCGTATCGCAGGCAACGATCACCAATAACTGGCTACTTATAAACGGCGCGGCGGCTTCCAGTCCTGCCAGTGGCCCTTGAAAGCTTCGGCGTGAGTCAGCTACCGTTGTTTCTGCAATCTTCCTGTATTGCTCGAAATTGCGATTGCAGCTTATAAGCAGCCGCCCAACCTGGGGGCGAAGGCGCTCGGCGACGTGTGCAGCCAGAGGTTCGCCGTGCCAGTCAATCAGGCCCTTGTCGCGCCCATCTACCCGTCGCCCGGCGCCGCCGGCCAGGATCAGCCCCGTAATGTCTTTTGTTGGCGCCATACTGCTGTTACCGATTCAATTGTTTTTGGCCCGCCAGTAGTTCTTACCGATGGCCGCCTGTGTGATAATCCAAGTTTACCATTGTAGTGGTCAGGCGCAGCGCTATCTAATCGCTGGCGCTATCTGTAAGTTCGTTGACACTATAGGAAATGGAAGTATATGACAGGTATTCTGGCAATCGATACCGCGACTGACGCCTGTTCAGTCGCGGTATTTGTCGATGGACAGTATCGGCAGCGGCATGAGGTCATACCCAGGCAGCATAGCCAGCGCCTTTTCGGTATGCTGCAGGAGTTGTTGCCCAGCGGGAATCTGCGCGCTCACGGTATTGAGGCTATCGCTTATGGCTGTGGCCCCGGTTCGTTTACCGGCTTGCGCATCGCCGCCAGTGCGGTACAGGGGCTGGCCTATGCCAATAGCTTGCCGGCGGTTGCTGTTTCAAGCCTGGCCTGTCAGGTCCAGACAGCGTTGCGTGTGGGAGCGGTTCATGTCGGCGATACAGTGCTCAGTACCATGGATGCCAGAATAAATGAGGTGTACGGCGCAGTGTACTCTTTTGAGCAGGGTCTGGCGGTCTTACAGCTGGGCCCCTGGGTCTGCGCTCCGGCAGAGATTCCCCCCATTCAGGAAGAGCCTCTGTGCGCAGTGGGCAGCGGCTGTCATTTTCTGGATCAATTTCCGGCGGCGGTGAGAGCGATTCTACAGCCAGGAGCAAACCACCTGCTACCCGAGGCGCGGGATCTTGTTCCCCTGGCGCTGGAGAAACTGCGACGTGGTGATACTCAATCCCCGCAACAGGTACAGCCAGTTTATATCCGCGAGGAAATATCGTGGAAGAAACTGCCGGAGCAGGGGAAACAATTGTGATCGACTGGTGCCAGGCCGTGATGTTGGCCCTGCTGCAAGGTCTCACTGAATTTTTGCCGATATCCAGCTCTGCCCACCTGGTTATCCCGTCGCTGCTGCTGGATTGGCCCGATCAGGGGCTGGCTTTTGATGTGGCTGTGCATGTGGGCACGCTATCCGCGGTGTTGCTCTACTACCGGGATGACCTTATGCGGATGGGTGATGCCTGGTTTCATTCGCTGGCGGGCGGGGGTGTCACGCAGGACAGTAGACTGGTCTGGTACCTGGGACTGGCCACCGTGCCAGCGGGCGTGGTAGGTCTGGCTGCCGGGGATTTTATAGAGGGCAGCTTACGTAACTTGCCCATAATCGCCACTACCACACTGCTCTTCGGCATCCTGTTGGGCATTGCTGATCGCGCCGCGCCGGGTGAGAAGACAGGTAAAACCCTGACCTTATCTATCGCATTGCTGATTGGGCTGGCCCAGGCCATGGCCCCCGTGCCGGGCGTGTCACGCTCCGGAGTGACAATCACGGCGGCCCTGCTGTTGGGTCTGAATCGCCAGGCGTCGGCGCGGTTTTCTTTTTTGCTGTCTATTCCCATCATCGCCAGTGCCGGTGCACTGAAGGTATGGGAATTGAGTTCCAGTGGCCTGGCGGTGGACTGGTGGACACTGGGGCTTGGTGCCGCTGTGTCCGGTATAACCGCCTACTTATGCATAGCGGTATTCCTGCGTCTGCTGGACCGTGTTGGGCTAATGCCTTTTGTCTATTATCGAATAGTGCTGGCGGCTGTTCTATTTTTACTATGGATGGTGTGAGTCGCTTTTCACCCCAGGGGTTGTATTTATGAAACACGACAAATTCAACGAGCAGCTTTGCGAGTTTCTGGCTGCGGCAACCACACCATTTCACGCTGTGGCGGAAATGGCAAAACGGTTGGAGGCAGGCGGATTTACCCGCCTGGCCGAAGATGCCGGCTGGGATTTGCAAGCCGGAGGCAAATGCTACGTGGTGCGCAATGGCAGCTCTATCGTGGCCTTTGTCGTCGGGCGTGAATCCGCCCCGGTCGAGGGTATGCGTATGGTGGGGGCTCACACCGACAGCCCCTGCCTGATGGTTAAGCCGACCCCTGAAAAGGTGCAGCAGGGGATGTTCCAACTGGGGGTCCAGGTCTATGGTGGAGCGCTGCTGAATCCCTGGTTTGACCGCGATCTTTCACTGGCGGGCCGCGTCAGTTACCAGTGTGAAGACGGGCAGCTGCGAACTGCCCTGATCGACTATCGCGACGCCATCGCCACTGTCCCCAGCCTGGCCATTCACCTGGACAAGGAAGCGAATAAGAACCGCAGCATTAATCCCCAGACGGATATCCTCCCGGTGCTGTGTCAACCGGGGGAGGGCGACAAGCTGGATTTTCGCGAGTTGCTGAAGTCACGGCTACTGGAAGAGCACCCGGATTGCGCGGTGCAAAAGGTGTTGGACTACGAATTGTCATTCTACGATACCCAGCCCGCGGCGGTGATCGGGCTGAAGCGGGAGTTTTTGGCCTCCGCTCGCCTGGACAACCTGCTTAGCTGCTTCACCGGTCTGCAGGCATTGTTGAGCGGTGATGGTGGTGTCAGCTCTCTTTTAGTCTGTAACGACCACGAGGAAGTCGGTAGCCTGTCAGCCGCCGGTGCCCAGGGCCCCTTACTCAGTTCGGTACTCAAGCGCCTGGCGGGGGATGAGCAATCCTATGCGGCGCTTACCGACCGCTCTATGATGATTTCCGCCGACAATGCGCATGGCATTCATCCCAACTATGCGGATCGGCACGACAGTAATCACGGGCCGCTGCTGAATCGGGGGCCGGTGATCAAGATTAATGCCAATCAGCGCTATGCCTCCAACAGTGAAACCACCGGGCTGTTTCGCATGCTGGCGGCAGCCGAGGACGTGCCGGTGCAATCCTTTGTGGTACGCACCGATATGGCTTGTGGCAGCACTATAGGCCCAATCACCGCAGGGGCCACGGGGGTGCGGACACTGGATATTGGCGTGCCCACTTTCGCCATGCACTCGGTGCGCGAACTCGCCGGTACTTGTGATGCGGCGGACCTTTGCCGGATATTGCAGCGCTTTTACAATTACCGGGGTCGCCTGTCAGCAGTGTGAGGCTCCCGGCGTGAAGGTGCTGCTACTGTCGGCCTACGCGGCGCAAAGCCAGCAACTGAGCCTGTTGGAGGCACAGATGGTCAGCCTCTACTCGGCGCTGGCAGCCGATTGTATCCTGTTCAATTCCACCTACAATATGGACTCTTTCCTGGCGGGCTGCAGTGCACTGCTGGATAAATTGCCGGACCGGGTACCGGGCGTCCAGGATAGCTAGTAGGCGTCAATCCCAGTATCATTGGCGCTTTTTTAGAGCAAGCGGATATTCATGGCAAAGCAACGCGTACTCACCGGTATTACCACCACCGGCACACCTCACCTGGGTAATTACGTGGGCGCCATACGCCCTTCTATCGAGGCCTCCCGCAATGAGTCCATGGACGCTTTTTTCTTTCTGGCGGACTACCACGCCCTGATCAAGTGCCAGGACCCGGCCCTGGTGCGCCAGTCCAGTAAGGAAATCGCCGCCACCTGGCTGGCCCTGGGCCTGGATACTGACAAGGCCCTGTTTTACCGCCAGTCGGATGTACCGGAAATCACCGAACTGACCTGGGTGCTTTGCTGCAATGCCGCCAAGGGCCTGATGAATCGTGCCCATGCCTACAAGGCGGTGGTGCAGGCTAATGAACAGGCGGGAGAGGATCCGGATTTTGCCGTCACCATGGGGCTGTTCAGCTATCCCGTTTTGATGGCAGCGGATATCCTGATGTTCAATGCCGGAAAAATCCCCGTGGGGCGAGACCAGATCCAGCATGTGGAAATGGCCCGCGATATCGCCCAGCGCTTCAATCACAACTTCGCCGACGTATTCACCCTGCCCGAAGCGGTGGTGGATGACAATGTGGCCGTGCTGCAGGGCCTGGACGGCCGCAAGATGAGCAAAAGCTATAACAACACCATTCCCCTGTTCCAGACGGAGAAGCAGCTGCGCAAATCCATTAACAAGATAAAGACCAATCTGCTGGAGCCCGGCGAGCCCAAGGATGCGGACGACTCTACCGTATTCCAGGTGTGGTCAGCCTTTGCATCGGCTGAAGAAATCGCACGTATGCGCAGCGAATTTGAGAACGGTATCGCCTGGGGTGAGGCCAAGAAACAATTGTTTGAGCTGGTCAATGGTGAGCTGGGCCAGGCCCGGGAGCGCTATAACGAGCTGATGGAAGACCCTGGACATATTGAAAGCGTACTGCGCAAGGGTGCAGACAGGGCGCGGGAATACAGCGCGCCGTTGATGCAAAAGGTGCGTGAAGCCGTCGGTATCTCCGCGGTGGTATAAGAATACTTAGCCCAGAATATCCAGAGCAATGGCCTCGGCCACTTTAATGCCGTCGATACCGGCGGACAATATTCCCCCAGCATAGCCTGCGCCCTCTCCGGCGGGGTATAAACCCCGGGTATTCAAGCTCTGGAAGTCGCCTCCGCGCACAATGCAAATGGGAGATGATGTGCGGGTCTCAACCCCGGTCAGGATGGAGTCACTCATGGCAAAGCCTTTTATTTTCTTTTCGAAAGCCACAATGGCCTCTCGAATGGCGGCTATGGCATAGGCCGGCAGGGCTTTCGAAAGGTCGGTGAGGGTAACCCCCGGCTGGTAGGAGGGGGTGACGCTTGCCAGCTCGGTGGAGGGCTTGCCCTGTAAAAAATCCCCGACCAACTGGGCCGGGGCATTGTAATTTTTGCCGCCCAGCTCATAGGCGAGGGCTTCCAGTTGTTGCTGCAAGTCTATACCGGCAAACACATGTTGCGGGTAATCCTGCTCCGGGGTAATGCCGACCACGATTGCTGCGTTGGCGTTGCGCTCATTGCGTGAATACTGTGACATACCATTGGTGACCACATGCCCCTCCTCGGAAGTGGCGGCGACAACCGTACCGCCCGGGCACATACAAAAACTGTAGACTGAGCGGCCATTGTCACAGTGATGTACCAGCTTATAGTCGGCCGCGCCCAGTAGCGGGTGCCCGGCCTGCTCGCCAAAGCGGGCGTGATCAATAACCGATTGGGGATGCTCGATGCGAAAGCCGATGGAAAATGGCTTGGCTTCAATATGAACCCCCTGATCGAGCAGCATCTGGAATGTATCGCGGGCGCTGTGGCCAACTGCCAGAATGATGTGATTGCCGGGCAGGGTTTCTCCGGTACTCAGGGTCAGCCCTGTCACCTGGCCATTACCCTCCTGGTCGATGTTGCGATGGATGGTTTCCACCTTCTGCTCGAAACGGATTTCACCTCCCAGGCGGATGATTTCCTCCCGTATGGCCGCTACCATTTTCACCAGTTTGAACGTGCCGATATGCGGTTTGCTGACGCTCAGGATTTCCTCTGGCGCTCCGGCTTTGACGAATTCGGTTAACACCTTGCGCCCCAGGTGTCGCTTGTCCTTTACCTGGCTATACAGTTTGCCATCGGAGAATGTGCCGGCGCCACCTTCACCAAATTGCACGTTAGATTCTGACTTCAGTTTGCGCGCGCGCCAGAAATCCCAGGTGTCTTTGGTGCGCTGCCTGACGTTCTGTCCGCGCTCCAGGACAATGGGTTTGAACCCCATCTGGGCCAGTAACAATGCCGCCAGAATGCCGCAGGGGCCGAAGCCGATTACGATAGGTCGCTGCTGGGTGCTCACCGGAAAATCGTCATTGGCCCTTGTGACAAATTGATACCGTGTGTCGGGAGTGGGGCCAACGGATGAATTGGTGGGGAGAGAGGCAAGAAGGTCGCTCTCCATGCCCTCATTCAGAACCGCATCGACTTGGTATACCAGCAGGATATTTGATTTATTGCGCGCGTCATGGCTGCGCTTGAAGACAGAAAAATCCAGTAAATCAGCCGCGTTGATCCCCAACTTGCTGACAATGGCGGCGGCCAGCTCATCATCTTCGTGATTGAGGGGCAGTTTGATTTCGTTAAGGCGTAGCATGGTGCCGTAATATAAAGGATGAGTGAGGATTGCACCACATAACCTGACATCGCTTAACCAAATGCCAATTGAGTATTAACCCCCATGGCTCTCAACTCAGATGTCAGCTTTGCCTGCTCGGCCCTGATCACAGGGCTCCACTTCTCCATTGGAGCACTTTGCTCCTGAATTTGCTGCGCCAACTCCAGCGGATCGATGTCCAGATCAAGCTGGGAAAAATCAGGTCCCAGGGTATTCGCACCCACACCGTTTTGCCATGCGGATAACATCAGATACCCATACTTGAGATGTTTGGTTAGTTGGGGATCCCCGAGCACCGTGATGCACACAGAGATTGCGTCCTTGATAAGATCCTTGCTGTGAGGGAGCTCACTTACATCGGCAACACGGCCGGGCATTGGGGCGGAGGTTTCCAAAAAGACTTTGTAGTCCTGGACAATTCCCCGGGCAGTTTCGATATCCAGTCCAGTGGCGCTGGCCCTGGTCACATCTCTGCGCAACAGGCGGTTGAACACACCCATGCCGATTACTCCTCGCTGGCCCAGCGGTCCACCAGTACGGTGACAACCAGCATTTGCATTATCAATACGTGTGCAATACTTTCTTTCCAGTCTTTCATCTCAATTCTCCAGTAATCAGTGAGGAAGTGAGACTATTAGGCGCCTAATTCGCGTGATTGGGCATGGCCGGGGGCGCCAGCAGCATGGCCGGGAGCGACACAGGGGGCTCTATTTGGCCGATCGGCGCTTTTTGTAAGGTGCTTTGCTCACTTTGATATTTTTCAGGCTCTCCGGCAGTGCCGCCTGGCTCTGGCTGATCAGTTCATGGAGCGACGCCTCCAGCGGCTGCATAAATCCCTTGTAGCTACTTGCTGATAGTACTGTATATAAACACAGTTCCACAGGTCATTTAGGGATAAATAGGGATTACTGCGCTACACTGTCCATTCGTGTTTATAATGTCAGTCTTTCAGGGTCAGGGCGCGAGCAATATGCAGGCTTCCTTCAAGATAATCGGAGTAGTAGGGCGCAGCCAGCAGAGCGGCCTGCGGGAGGTGCTGCAGCAGTTGGTGGCCCTGCTGGAGGCACGTGGTCTGGAGGTCGTGCTGGAAGACCGTTTGCGAGAGGTGCTGCCAGAGCACGGCCAGCGGCTGGCTACCCGCGATGAAATCGGCCAGGAGACCGATCTGATCATCGTGGTGGGTGGTGACGGCAGCCTGCTCAGCGCCGCGCGCACTCTGGCCAAGTACGAGACGCCGGTACTGGGCGTCAATAGAGGACGGCTCGGTTTTCTTACGGATATCACCCCGGATGAGATGGCCCGCGAGATACCTCCTGTTTTGGAGGGGAATTTTGAGCGCGAGAGCCGCTTTCTGCTGGATGCCGATGTGAGGCGCGATGGTGTGGTGGTGGGGCGGGCCGACGCACTCAATGATGTGGTCGTCAATTCCGGTACCTCGGCCCAGATGATCGAGTTTGAGCTGTATATCAACGATACTTTTGTTTACCGGCAGCGGGCGGACGGTCTGATAGTATCGACCCCGACAGGCTCCACCGCCTACTCCCTGTCCGGGGGCGGGCCCATCATGCACCCTACCCTTGATGCCATGTTGCTGGTGCCCATGTTCCCCCACGCCCTGAGCAGCCGCCCGATTGTGGTGGACGGCGACTCGCAGATCCGGGTGGATATCCTGGAGCGCAACCGCATTCACCCACCGGTTACCTGTGACGGGCAGGTGAATATGACCGCACGACCGGGAGATTCGGTGCATATCAGCAAGAAACCCCACCGGTTGACCTTACTGCACCCGGTGGGTCACAGTTTTTATGCCAGTTGCAGGGACAAACTGCACTGGGGCGACGCCCTGGTCAATTGATGTCGGATCTTCATGAAGCCCTCAGCGTCAATGTTGAGGAGGACCTGCTGCCGTTGAGCGTGCTACTGCACCAGCGCGGTGTGGCGCACCGGATATTTGAGGAGAGCGGTCGCCAGGTGGTTGTGGTGCAACATGCGGAACAGGCGCAGCTGGTGGCCGCCCTGTATCGGGACTGGCGTGCGGGCAAGCTGCGGATTGAACTGGCGGGTAAGGCGCAGCGAACACCACAGGAAAGTACACTGCGCTGGCGCAGCGCTCCCGTTACCGTGGCCTTGATATTGCTGAGTATTGGTGGGTTTTTGCTGATTTACCTGCATGCCCCCATGGATTGGTTGGCCTACCTGACCTTCACCCCCTTCCAGATAGTCGGTGGCGAGCCCGTATTCGGCAATATCGATGGCCAGTACTGGCGCTTGATTACTCCGGTTTTTTTACATTTCGGCTGGCTCCATATTGTGTTCAATAGTCTGTGGATGTGGGAACTGGGCGCCAAAGTGGAGCGGGTGGTAGGGCTGCTGAATATGGCCTTATTGTTTCTGGTTATTGCACTGGTATCCAACGCCAGCCAGTTTATTTTCAGCGGTGCCGGCATATTCGGCGGGATGTCCGGCGTGGTGTATGGCCTGCTGGGGTTTTCCTGGGTGGCGCCCCTGTTTCAACCACAATGGCGCATACAACCCATGCCCACCCTTATGTTGTTTATGATCGGCTGGTTGGTGGTGTGCATGGTGGGACTGGTGCAGGTGCTTGGTTTTGGCGCCATTGCCAATGCCGCCCACCTGGGTGGTTTGCTGTGCGGGTGTGGCCTGGGTGCGGCCTTTGGCCTGCTATCGCGCCTGGCCGACGACAAAGGCTGAGTAGCATGGGTATAATCCCCACCCTGAAACACCGGAACACCGGAATAGTCCATGGATTACCAGCAGTTGATCGATACCCTGTCCCCTGAGATATACCAGAGCCTCAAGCGTTCGCTGGAGGTGGGGAAATGGCCGGACGGTAAACCCCTGACAGGGGAGCAGCGGCGCAATACCATGGCGGCCATTATCGCCTGGGGAGAAAAGCACCTGCCTGAGAAGGAGCGGGTGGGCTATATCGACAAAGGCCATAAAGCCGGTGGCAGCTGTGATGATCCAGAGGAAACAACCCTCAGCTGGAAATAGGAGAACACCGTGGGCGATATATTGGCATCCGGCACGGTACGCAAAATGCGCACCAGCCTGGAAGATCCGGTGCAGTACACCATGCTGCTGGGCGGGCACGAGATACCCCTGAACCAGTACCTGGGCCGGCAACTACAGCTGGATTACCAGGGGGTGATCAACTGCGTTCACTGCGACCGTAAAACCAACAAGAGCTTTAACCAGGGTTACTGTTATCCTTGTTTCAGGCGTCTGGCCCAATGCGACAGCTGTATTATCAGCCCCGAAAAGTGCCACTATGCGGCGGGCACCTGCCGCGAACCCCAGTGGGGCGAAGAACACTGCATGATTGATCACTTTGTCTACCTGGCGAACACCTCCGGCCTCAAGGTGGGTATCACCCGGGGCAGCCAGGTGCCGACCCGCTGGATGGACCAGGGCGCCTCACAGGCTCAGGCGATCTTCCGTGTAAGCTCTCGCCTGCATTCGGGTCTGGTGGAAGTGGTGTTCAAGAATCATGTCGCTGACAAGACCCATTGGCAGGCTATGCTAAAGGGGCCGGCGCAGCCGCGGGATCTGGAGGAGGCGCGCTGTCAGTTGATGGAGGCATGCGCTGTTGATATTGAGCAGCTGCGACAACAACAGGGTTTACAGGCAATCACTGTGCTGGAAGGAGAGCCACAGACCTGTATCTCCTATCCGGTGCTGGAGTACCCTGTCAAAGTGAAATCCGTCAACCTGGACAAGACCCCCGGTGTCAGGGGCACCCTGATGGGTATCAAGGGGCAATATTTGATCTTTGATACCGGGGTAATCAATATGCGCAAATACGGCGGCTACCAGCTGTCGCTAACTCTGAACTAACGGACTGAACTGAGTACAACCATGAAAGACGCCAAACCGGAAACGATCTATCTCAAGGATTACCGGCGCCCAGCCTATTTGATCAATCGGACTGAACTACACTTTGAGCTGTACGAAGATTATGCTGTGGTATCTTCGCGCCTGCACCTGCTGCGCGACCCCAGCGTGGCGCAGGACGAATCACTGGAGCTGCACGGCCAGGACCTGGAGCTGCTGGCGATAGCGGTTGACACGGAGGAACTGGTTGAAGACCAGTATGTGGTCAGTGCTGATTCATTGCTGATCCACAATGTGCCGGAGCAGTGCGTACTGGCCTGCAAGACGCGCATACGCCCCCAGGACAACACGTCCCTGGAAGGCCTGTACAAGTCGCATACCCTATTTTGCACGCAATGTGAGGCAGAGGGCTTTCGGAAAATCACCTATTACCTGGACCGGCCCGATGTGATGTCGGTATTCACCGTGACTATCGAAGCGCAGCAGAGTCGCTATCCTGTATTGCTCAGCAACGGCAACCTCATAGACAGTGAGCAACTCGAAGGCGGGCGGCACCGGATTACCTGGCATGACCCGTTCCCCAAGCCCGCTTATCTTTTTGCCCTTGTTGCCGGTGACCTGGCGCATATCGAGGATAATTTCACGACCAGTGGTGGCCGGGATGTTTGCCTGCGTATTTATGTCGATAAGAAAGACATTGGCAAGTGTGACCACGCCATGCTCTCCCTTGTGAAATCCATGCGCTGGGATGAGGAGGCATACGGGCGGGAATACGATTTGGATATTTTCAATATTGTCGCCGTGGACGACTTCAATATGGGGGCGATGGAAAATAAGAGCTTGAATATCTTTAATACGTCCTGTGTTCTTTGCAGCCCGGAGACGACCACCGACATAGGTTTTCAGCGCGTGGAGGCGATTGTCGCGCACGAATATTTTCATAACTGGAGCGGTAACCGGGTCACCTGCCGGGACTGGTTTCAACTCAGCTTGAAAGAGGGCTTTACCGTTTTTCGTGATGCACAATTCTCGGCTGATATGGGGTCGAGCGCGGTGAAGCGCGTGGAGGATGCGACCCTCATGCGCACCGTACAGTTTGCCGAGGATGCCGGGCCCATGGCCCATTCTGTACGTCCGGACTCCTTTATGGAGATCAATAATTTTTACACTATGACCGTGTATGAAAAAGGTGCGGAAATAGTACGCATGATACACACTCTGCTGGGCGCGGAGGCGTTCCGCAAGGGCTCAGATTTGTACTTTGAGCGCCACGATGGGCAGGCGGTAACCTGTGAGGACTTTGTGCTGGCGATGGAGGATGCCGGCGGCGTGGACCTCGGGCAATTCCGCAACTGGTATTCCTATGCGGGGACCCCGCTGCTGCGGGTACGTGATGAGTACGATGCCGACATACAGCAATACCGCCTGCATATAGAGCAGTCCTGTCCGGCCACACCGGGGCAGGCTTCGAAGCCGTCGTTTGTGATCCCCCTGGCCATGGGCTTGTTGGGTGAGGCGGGCAATTTGCCCTTGTGCCTGGCTGATGCCAAGCCCGATGCAGAAACCCCGGATAATACCCACACCGTGTTGACTGTGGACCAGCCCAGGCAGACCTTTGTGTTTGAAGGGGTAGGGGAGCGTCCGGTGCCATCCTTGCTGCGGGGTTTCTCCGCCCCGGTGCGCCTGGATTACGACTACAGCAAACGTGATTTGTGTGCCCTGATGAGCCATGACGACGATGGCTTTGTGCGCTGGGATAGCGCCCAGGCACTGGCCATCCGTGTCATTCATGAGGTACAGCGGCAAATACAGGAGGGTGTGCCGGTTAGCGTGGACCCGCTGTTAGTGGATGCCTGTGGCAACCTGTTGGCGGATGAATCGCTGGACGGTGCAATGGTGGCGGACATGCTGGTGTTACCGGGAGAAAATTACCTTGCGGAGTTGGCCAGCCAGGCGGGTGGTGCCGATGTCGACACCATCCATCAGGCCAGGAATGCCGTGCAGGTGGCGATCGGCCAGGCCCTGCCCGACACCTTTTTGGCGACCTACCAACGGCTGGCCAGTGATCGGGTTTATGCGCCTGATGCCACGCAGATTGCCGCCCGTAGTCTGCGCAATACCTGCCTGGAATTTTTGGCCAGTGCGGATACGGGCGGGATAGAACTGGCGTCAGAACAGTTCAGCGCGGCCGGCAATATGACTGAACGCCTGGGCGCACTCAAAGTGATTGCCGTTTACGGTGACACTGTTGTTCGCGATAAAACCCTCGATATGTTCTATCGGGATTGGCGCCATGAGACTTTGGTAGTTAATCAGTGGTTCCAGGTGCAGGCCATGATTCCCGATGCCGGGGCATTGACACGGGTACAGGGGCTGATGTCCCATGCGGATTTTGACCTGCGCAATCCCAACAAGGTGCGCGCCCTGGTGGGCATCTTCGCCAACCAGAATCCTGTCAATTTCCACCGCATGGACGGCGAGGGTTATCGCTTTCTGGCCGATATCGTCGGCGACCTGAACAGTATTAATCCACAGATCGCCTCCCGGTTGCTGGTGCCCCTGACCAAGTGGCGTAACTACACGGGCAGGGCAGAGCTGATGCGCGCCCAACTGGAGCGGCTGGCGGACTTGCCGGATTTATCCGCTGATATTTTTGAAGTGGTTACCAAATCCCTGCAGTAATAAGCCCCTGCTGTACAGTGAGCAAGGGGCCTGTTCAGGCAGCACCATACAGTTGCAAGGTTTGTGCATTTTGCCCGGCGGTATTGTGATGCTGGCGGCGTAGTCTGCGTGCAGCTTCGCCCAGGGCTGTTCCGTCCCAGTTGCTACTTGTGCTGCCGTAAAGACTCGTGTCGAGCGCAGCCAGTGCTGAAGTGAGCTCCCGATCGGCAAATGCCGCCGCGACCTGGCTCAGGGAAACCACCGTTGCCTCTGGTAATAACGCGGCCGCCCAATCGATAACAGCCCCTCTCGCGCGCAGGGCGCTACCGCTGGTGCAGGCGGCCAGCAGTTGCTTGAAGGTAGTCTTTTCTGCGGGGTTGCCCAACCTGGCTGCTTGTATGGGTTTGAGTTTGCGGCGCGACCACAGCAGGTAGGCAAGGGTGAGTATCCAGCCCATGCTGCTGACGGCACTTAGTATCTGCCACTGCCTGCTGTCACCGGAAGCGCTTGCCTCAGGGGGGACAATAGTAGTGCCTGTGTCGATCTCAATTTCAGGTGCCGCCACCAGGGTAGTGCTGGTGGCGGGATCCGCGGCGGCGACGGTGATTTCGCGGCCGGGCAGGACAGCATAGCGCACTGCTCCGGACTCGATATCCCACCAGGGAATGCGGATCCGGGGGATAGTCCAGGTGCCGGCGCGGGTGGGCACCACCGCGGTGCTGTCCTGGCGTGATCCCAGCAGGCCTGTGGCCATCTCCACATCGTTGATTACCGGCTGGTCCGGATAGTATTTTATGCCCTCTGTCGCCGGGAACATCACCGGAGGCAATTGGGCGCCTTGTAAACCCTCCCCCAGAATACGGATGGTGCGGGTAGCGGATTCACCCGCACGCAATTGCTCCGGTGCTGTGGACCAGCTTTCCTCCAGTGTCAGGTTGCGGGCGGGCAGCCATGTACCAGCCGGAAATGTATCCGGGCGCGGCAGCACCTCAATAGTCAGCGGTTCAGTAGTGCGACGCAATTGGCGGCCACCGCCGTTCAGGTCGAAGAAACCGCGACGGGCCTGGCCTTCGCGGGCGGAGAAGGTTTGTGAGGGAATTTCCAGGGTGCCACTGTGTTCCGGGAAGATAGCGTAGCGCACCTCGTGCACCAACCAGGGCCGGCCGTCGATTGTGCGCTGGAAAGAGTGTTGCTCCAGTGGTTTCACAAATGCGTTATCCATCTGTAACTCGGTAATGCTGCGTCCGTCCAGGTTGACTGCCTGCTGTACTCGCAGTGTCAGGATTACCTGGCCCTGTACATAAACAGTGTCGCTGTCCACTTCTGCCTCGAACAACACGGTCTGGCCACCGCCGATTGAATCGGGGGCGGGGCTGACGGACACCAGTAGCAGTTTGGTAGCGCTCTGTCCCACACGCATCGGAGGAATTTTTAGTGTCCCTTCTCTGCGGGGCATGATATCTATCAGCAGTTGTTTGGTGTGGCTGCGACGGCCGTTGGTAATACTGGTATTGCTGTTGGTGGCGCGCTGCAAAATTTCAAAGTCCGCCAGCAGCGGGCGCAGGTCTGTGCTGTTTAACTCCTCGTTTCCTGTGACGGTAATGGTGAGTCGCAGGGTGTCGCCCATGGCGACCCGGTCACGATCGAGACTGGCGTTAACTGCCGCATAACTGGCTGAGCTGCCCAGAATCAGGGCCAGTGTGCACAGGGCAGCTAGTGCTCGCTGCACTGCTTTACCAATAGATTTCATCATCTTTCCTGTTTCCCTGCTCTTGCCGCTGGCGGCTTTCATAGCGGAATTTCTCGCGCAACAGGCCGGAGGGGTCGTCGGGCACCCGCCGCAGCCACTGTTCCATGGCCTGGTCACGCTCCTGCTCCTGTGGGTCGGCCAGAGTGGCTTCCGCCTGTTGCTCCTGCTCCCCCTCGCCCGGTTCGTCCTGTTGTGGCTCGCTCTGTTGTTGTTCCTGATTGTTTTGTTGGTCTTCGTTGCCGGACTCGCTGTCGCATTCCTGCGGATCCTGATTTTCATCCTGCTGCTGCTCGTCTTTGTCCTGCTCCGACTCCGATTCCGACTCCTGGTCAGACTGCTGCTGATCGCCCTGTTGCTGGTCCTGATTCTGCTCCTGATCCTCGTTTTTCTGGTCCTTGTCTTGCTCTTGTTGCTGTTCCTGTTGCTCTTGCTGATCCTTCAGTTGCTTAAGCAGTTCCAGGTTTTCCCGGGCGTCCGCCTGGTCGGGATCCAGTGCCAGTGATTCTTCATAAGCGGAGATAGCATCGTCCAACTCGCCGCTACGGGCCAGGGCATTGCCACGGTTGTACCAACCACTGGCGCTGTTATTTCCTGAAAAATGCCCAGTGGCCGCCTTGAAGTCGCCGCTGCGATAAGCGGCTGTGCCGGCCCAGTCCTGATTCTCGAACAGTGCGGCGGCAGCTTCGTTATCGCCTCGCTGCAGGGCGCGCTGGCCCTGTTGATCATCTGTGAGCCACAGGTTGTCCCAGCTTTGGGCGTGGGCTGGCTGGGGCTGTGTGACAAATAGCAGGGGTAGGAGACACAGTAGCCAACCGCGGCGAAACAGGCCAAGCACCAGGGGCAGTAGCACTAAAATGAACCAATAGCCCTGATCGTCCCAGGTGTCAGCGGTGCGATCAAGAGTCAGTGTAAGCTCGCCGTCAGGCAGTGTTGTCTCAGTCAGCAGGTAGTCCAGATCGCTATCGTCGATCTGCATGCGCATATACCTGCCGCCGCTGGCTGTGGCCATGCCGCGCAGGTTTTCTTCATCCAGAGACGGCATCACGATAGTGCCCGCCTTGTCTTTAAGAAAGCTGCCGCGGGGCAGGGGAATAGGGGCGCCGGTCGCAGTGCCCACGCCCATAATAGCCAGGTGTGCGCCTGTTCCCTTGAGAGCTTTTACAATTCCCTTGCGATCCTTGTCCGTCACGCCGTCGGTCACCAGCAGGATTTTACCCTGGCGAATGCCGGCGGAATGCAGTAGTTCCACTGCCTGCGCCACCGCAGCAACAGCATCACTGCCTGCTACGGGCATCATGTCCGGGTGCAGTGCGGGTAACAGGTTGGCGATAGTGGGGGTGTCATCGGTCAGGGGGGTTACAATATGGGCGTCACCGGCGTAGGCGATAAGACCGGTTTGGCCCTCTCTGCGCTGCTCCAGCAAATCGAGTAATTTCTGCCGTGCCCGGTCCAGTCGAGAGGGAACGATGTCTCCCGACTTCATGGAATAGCTGAGATCCAGTGCCAGCACCAGGGCATCCTGCTTCTGGTGTATTGGCTGGGGAATCTTCTGCCAGCTCGGTCCAGTGGCTGCGAAGACGGCCACAATCCAGCCGACAAATATCAAAGGCAGGAAGTTGCTGCTGCGTGGCCCCGCGCGCTCGCCAACCAGATGCGCCAGTAGTTCCGGTGCGATTACATCACTCCAGCCACCGCTGCGGCCGCGCTGTCGCCATAGCAGTAGCATCAGAATCAGTGCGGGAACAAGACTCCACAGCCACTCTGGCCGCATCAGGTGTAATTCTGTCACAGGCCCTCCCGCAGCGCTTGTGTGTTTCGTTTAGTGATGCGCCAATCAGCGGATCTCCAGCAGTGTCGCAGGGCCAGTAAAAAGCTGAGCAGCAGTGCCAGTAGCAGCGGCAGGTAGCCCAGCGCCTGGCGCGGACGGTAGGTGGCCGTTTCCTGCTCCACTGGCTCTAACTGGTCCAGCAACTGATAGATATTGGCCAGTTCCTGGGGGTCGTGGGCCCGAAAATACTGTCCCCCGGTTGTCTTTGCAATTTCTTGCAGGCCCGCTTCATCCAGCTCTGTTGAGGGGTTGACCTTACGGCTACCGAAACTGGAGCCGAATAAGCCGGGCAGGGTCATTTCATCTGCGCCAATACCAATCGTATAGATGCGGATGCCGAGGTTCGCTGCCAATTTGGCGGCGTCCAGGGGTTGTACAGAGCTGGCGGTATCCTGCCCGTCGGTCAGCAGGATCAATACCCGGCTTTGGGCGGGGCGCTCCTTGAGACGTTTCACCGCCAGGCCAATGGCATCGCCTATGGCGGTCTCCTGGCCGGCAAAACCTATCCGGGCTTCCAGCAGGAAGCGCTTGACGGTAGCCGTGTCAAAGCTCAGTGGCGACTGCACATAGGCGTTAGTGCCAAACAGAATCAACCCCAGACGATCGCCCGTGCGGCGCTCGATGAACTGGGCGCCCAGCTGCCTGACGGCGTCGATACGCCGGGCCACAGTCTGCCCGAGCTGCATATCCTCGATACGCATGGAACCGGAAATATCCACCGCCAGCATGAGGTCGCGGCCGCTGTTGGGCAGCTCTATTGGCTCTCCGATCCATACGGGCCGGGCTGCCGCCACAAGTAACAGCAACCAAAGCAGCCATAGTGAAAGGGTGGGTATTGTCCCGCTGGCGCTGGTGTGTGTCTGCTGGGACTCGCTGAGCTGTTGCCACTCGTCAAAAAAGGGTGCGCGCAGTGCCGGGTCCTGGCTGCGGGCCGGAGTCGCCAGGCGATGCACCAGCCAGGGCAGGGGCGCCAGTACCAACATCCAGGGCCACAGCCATTCGATCATCGCGCCGCCTCGTGTCGCCTGATCCATCGTTGCGCTGCCCGGTGCATCTGCTCCATATCCATATCCGGGCAGGCTTTGCTGTAGGCTGCGGTTACGAACCCGGGCTGAAATTGCTCTGTGCTATTCATCCTGCTATTTAGAAATGTGAGCCATTTTTCGCCGCTGCTGGCGGCAACCTCGCGGCGTGGATAGCTGCGCAGCGCGACGCTCTTTAACAGCGCATTGGTTCGCGCCACATACTGGCTGGCATCCTTTTCTGCCAGGTATTGTTGACGCAGGGTCTGCAATTGGGCCAGACCCTGACGTCGATAGGCGTTAGCGCGATAGTGTTTGACCAGGGCATAACCCAGGCCCACCACGCAGAGCACGGTAAGAGCGATTAACAGCCACCAGCCCGGGGCCAATGGCCACCAGCTGATTGGCCCGGGTTCCCGCAGGGGGTGCAAGCTGGCCAGTGCTTCCTGGGGGTTCACTGGCGCGGATCCCCGTAAAATTGTTGCAGCAGGGTGAAGGGTGCCTGGTCGGTGGTGGCCTGCAGCATGGGAATTCCCAGGCGCAGTAAATCCTGGGACAACAAGTCCCTGTGCCGCTGGAAACGCTGCTGATAGATACTCCGCAGCTTTTTATCCGCCGTGTGCAGTTCACTGCGCGCACTACCGTCAGTTACCGCGTATTTGCCTGCCCGGGGCAACTTTGATTCCATCGGGTCGCTGCATGCCACAGCGGTGAGCTCTGTGTGCTGTGCCAATTGGAACAGGTGCTCCCTGGCATGCTCACGGGAGGCGCCGTGAAAATCACTGACCAGGAACAGGCTGCTCCCGGGGCGCGCAATTCTGCGCAGATTCGACAGCATATCGGCAAAGCTGTCCGGTGCGCTGGCGTTGGCCAGGGGCAGGGCGTGATTATAGCCGGCAATCTGGGACAATAGCGCCAACACGGTTTTGCGGCTGCGCCGCGGGCGGATTTCCCGATGCTCTGCGCCGTTGAATACCAGCCCGCCAACACGGTCGCCCGCATCCAGGGCGCTCCAGGCAATCAGGCTGGCCAATTGCGCTGCCAGCACTGATTTAAAACAGTGGCTGGAGCCGAAAAACATACCATTGCGCTGGTCTACCACCACCAGCACCGGCCGCTCGCGTTCCTCGCGAAATAATTTGGTATGGGCACTGCCTGTTCTGGCGGTCACCCGCCAGTCTATGGTGCGGATGTCATCGCCGGGCTGGTAGCTGCGCACTTCCTCGAAATCGATACCCCGTCCGCGGAAGTTTGACTTGTTGGGACCTGCCAGGGCGCTGAGGGCCCTGTTCTTTCGTGCCAACCGCAGCTGCCTCGCGGGAAAACGCAGGGCAATCAGCTCATTGAGGTCCGCATAAGCACCCCGGGCCGGTAATGTGATGTCCGCCATCGGCAAGTGTACCTAGCCTACCGGCACCAGGGCCAGCAGTTCCTGAATGACCTGGTCCGGTGTCACGCCGTTGGCTTCCGCCTCGAAAGTGAGTAACAGGCGGTGGCGTAACACATCCGCCGCCATGGCTTGAACGTCATCCGGGCTGACAAAATCCTGCCCCTTCAGCCAGGCGTGTGCGCGGGAGCAGCGGTCCAGCGCAATGGTCGCCCGGGGGCTGCCACCGTATTCAATCCAGCTGGCCAGTTGTTCGCTATAGCGCTCAGGGGAGCGTGTGGCGATCACCAGTTGTATCATGTATTGCTCCACCGGCGCGGACATATGCAGGGCCAGTGCTTCCTGCCGTGCGGCGAACACCGTCTCCTGCTTGAGTCGTGCCGGCGGTGTACCGCTTGCCTGCCCGGCTTCGGCCCGGGTAAGCCTGAGAATCTCTGCCTCGGCGGCGGCGTCCGGATAGTCTACGTTAACGTGTAATAAGAAGCGGTCGAGCTGTGCCTCGGGCAGAGGATAGGTGCCCTCCTGCTCAATCGGGTTCTGCGTTGCCATCACCAGGAACAGGTCCGGCAAGCCATAGGTCTCGCTACCGACACTGACCTGGCGTTCCGCCATGGCTTCCAACAGGGCCGATTGCACTTTGGCCGGTGCCCGATTGACCTCATCGGCAAGCACGAGGTTGTGAAAAATCGGGCCTTTCTGAAAGTGAAAACTAGCCTCCTGGGGGCGGTAAATCTCCGTGCCGGTGACATCGCCGGGCAACAGGTCCGGTGTGAACTGGATGCGGTGAAAACTGCCCTCCAGCCCCTCCGCCAGGGATTTAACGGCCCGCGTCTTGGCCAGGCCGGGGGCGCCTTCCACCAACAGGTGGCCATCTGCCAGCAGGGCGATAATGAGTCGTTGTACCAGATGGGACTGGCCTATGATCTGGCTGCCAAGCCAGTCTTCCAGTGCTCTTATGTCTGCGCTTGCCACGCGGTCTCCTGTATCACTTGATGAAATTACTGTTATGCCTGATGTTGCTATCGTGCCGCCTGTTTTAGTCAAGCGGGAGCCTCAAAAAAGCTCGCATTGTAGCGAAACTTCGGGGTTCGTCCAGTCCTGTGGTGAAATCATTGGAAAAGAGCTGCATTTGTGACTTTTCCAGGGTTGAAAAGTTCCAATCTACAGTAAATTTCCCTCGGTTTGAGCTAGACTTATAAACGACATGCAGCGGGGTCATCGAGCCCTTTTGAAAACTATAGAAAGGAATCATTAGATGGCCTGGAATACATTGAAGGAGAGTTTGCTGTCAGAACTGGCACAGCGCATTGATGATCGTGCAGAGCCATCAGACAGGCAGTCACTACACAACTTGTCCTCAGCCTTTTTCAGCCGCTTTCCCGCGGAGGATATGCACGGCCGTTCGGTGGAGAACCTCTATGGCTGTCTCTATGGCCTGTTGCGATTTATGCTCAAGTGGCCTGACATCGAGCCGAAAATCCACTTTTTCAATCCGGAGATCCAAAGCCACGGCTGGGAGAGCAAGTACACAACGCTCACGATTCTTTGTACTGGCATACCGTTTACCACGGCCTCCGTGCGTGGTGAATTGAACCGGCGCAATTTACGCGTCCATACCATTGCCAGTTCAAACCTGACAGTCACCCGTGATCCTCAGGGTAATCTGGAAGCTGTCCTGCCCAGTGACAACGGCGATCGTACCTCAGCTCCCGGTGAGGCACTGCTGTTTTTTGAGATCGGCAGACACTCCAACCCGCAAGAGCTGGAAGAGTTGCGCGATACCCTGGCTGATATCCTGGGAGAAGCCTCAGCGGTGGTGGCCGATTATCCTGCTATCTGTGAGCGCATGCACGATGTAATCACGGCCATTGGCGCCAGTGAATGTGTGGCGCAAGATTACCGGGATGAGGCGGCGGCCTTCATCGATTGGATGGAGCACGACAATATGACAATGCTCGGCTACGAGTATCTGCAAGTGAAGCGTTCCGGCTCATCCGTGAGTGCCAAGGTGGACAAAAAGAAGAGTCTGGGCCTGCTGAGCCATCGTAAAACAAGAGGCGTGCAGGATTTAGAGGCTGACCTGAAAAACATGCCCCTGGAGCAATTGCACAAAAAACAGTTGAGTTTCTCCAAATCGCGGGTGCGCTCCAGGGTGCACCGCCTCACCTATCCCGATTACGTGGTGGTAAAGGTTTATAGCAAGGCCGGTGAGGTAGTGGGTCAGCACCGTTTTATCGGGCTGTACACATCGTCGGTCTACACCATGGATCCGCGATTGATTCCCATCCTGCGCCGCAAGGTGGAGCAGATCCTGGAATTGTCAAATATGGAGTGGGCGGCACACGAGAGCAGGGAATTGGCCCGTGTGGTTGAGGTCTTCCCCAGGGATGAACTATTTCAGTCCAGCGTGATGGAGTTGTACGAGACAGTGAATACGGTCAATCGTATCCAGGAGCGCCGGCAGACGCGCCTTTTTGTGCGCAAGGATGTGCACGGCAAGTTCGTTAACTGCATCGTTTACATCCCCAAGGACCGTTACACAACCGAACAGCGGCAAAAGATGGAGAATATCCTCACCGCCGCCTTCCACGCCGAGGAATCGGAATTTACCACACACTTCTCGGAATCCATTCTGGTGCGCTGCCACTTTGTACTGAGAGTAGACCCGGCGATTCCATTGGAATTTGAAGTCAGTGAAATCGAGGATCAGATCGTGCAGGCCACACTGGCATGGGAAGACCGGCTACGGTTGCGACTGGTGGAGGAATTTGGAGAAGAACGCGGGGAACAATACGTCCGGGATCTCGGTGCGGGTTTTCCCCCGGGTTACCGGGACGATTTCGACGCCAGGGTAGGGGTGTTGGATATCAAGAAGATCCTCCGCTTGATGCAAGGCGAAGAGCTGGCCATGAGCCTCTATCGCCTGGTGGAGGAGGGTGATGATATGTTGCGTTTGCGCCTCTACCACAAAGGGCAAAGCCTGCCTTTGTCGGATGTGTTGCCCATCCTGGAAAACCTTGGTCTGCGTGTGGTCACAGAGCGGCCCTATGGTATTCGAGCCAGCGGTGGCGAAGTTTATTGGGTGCAGGAATTCAGTCTCATCTACGCCCTGTCACACAATATCGATATGGATAAGGTGAAAGACGAATTTGAAGATGCCTTCTCACGTATCTGGTTTGGGGAGGCGGAAAGTGATTCCTTTAATCGCCTGTTGATTGGTACTCGCCTGAGCTGGCGGGAGATTGCGCTGCTGCGCGCCTATGCCCGTTACCTGCGGCAGGTGCGATTTCCATACAGCGTGGAGTATATCGCCGAGACCATGGCCAATCACCTGCATATCACGGCCTCTGTTGTCGAGTTGTTCCTGACACGGTTTTCACCCGTATTTGACGGGGATGAAGATTGGCGCGAACAGCGAGAGCTGTCGGTGGAAGAAGGTATTATGGATGCCCTGGAAGAAGTGCAGAACCTGGGCGAGGACCGCATCATTCGCCAGTTTGTGAAAGTGATCAAGGCGACATTACGCACCAACTTCTTTCAGGAGACAGACGAAGGCTCTCTCAAGCCCTATTTCTCCTTCAAGTTGCGACCGTCGGCTATCCCCAATATTCCCCAGCCTGTGCCCATGTACGAAATTTTTGTCTACTCGCCCCGGGTCGAGGGTGTACACCTGCGTGGTGGCAGGGTCGCCAGGGGCGGGCTGCGCTGGTCTGACCGACAGGAGGATTTTCGCACCGAGGTGCTGGGCCTGGTTAAGGCGCAACAGGTAAAGAATGCCGTTATTGTGCCGGTTGGAGCCAAAGGCGGCTTCGTCGCCAGGCAATTGCGGCCGGAGATGTCCCGGGAAGAAGTGCAGGAGGAGGGTATAGCCTGCTATAAGCTGTTTATCCGCGCCCTGCTGGATATCACCGATAATCGCAGTGAAACGGGGATAGTGCGGCCCCAACAGGTCGTCACCAAGGACGATGAGGATCCCTACCTGGTGGTAGCCGCGGATAAGGGTACGGCGACATTCTCCGATATCGCCAATGCGATTTCCGCGGAATACAACTTCTGGTTGGGGGATGCCTTCGCCTCAGGTGGCAGCGCAGGTTATGACCACAAGAAAATGGGCATCACTGCACGCGGCGCCTGGATTTCCGTGCAGCGTCATTTTCGCGAGATGGATATAAATATCCAGAATACGGATTTCACCGTGGTGGGAATCGGCGACATGGCAGGCGATGTGTTCGGCAATGGTATGCTACTGTCCCGGCATATTCGGCTACTGGCCGCGTTCAACCATATGCACATCTTTGTCGATCCCGACCCGGACGCCGCTGCCAGCTTTGCGGAGCGCGAGCGTCTGTTCCAGTTACCGCGCTCCAATTGGTCGGACTACAAGCAGGAGCTTATCTCCGCCGGTGGCGGTATTTTCAAGCGAGCGGCCAAGTCCATCACCCTGTCACCACAGATGAAGGAATGCTTTGATATCGAAGTGGACCATCTCACGCCAACAGAGTTGATCTCCCACCTCCTGCGAGCTCGGGTGGATTTGTTGTGGAATGGCGGGATTGGAACCTACGTGAAATCCAGTTTGGAATCCCACACGGATGTAGGCGATAAAGCCAATGATGCCCTGCGGGTGAATGCCAGGGAGTTGCGCTGTCGCGTTATCGGAGAGGGCGGCAACCTGGGCATCACCCAGTTGGCCCGGGTGGAATATGGACTCAATGGCGGTTGCTCCTATACAGACTTTATTGACAATGCGGGCGGTGTCGATTGTTCGGATCATGAAGTGAATATCAAGATCCTGTTAAATGCGGTCGTGGCCCGTGGTGACCTGACCGAAAAACACCGCAATGCCCTGCTGGAGGAGATGACCGACAGTGTGTCTGAGCTGGTACTGGCCAATAACTATCACCAGGTGCAGGCCATCAGCCTGGTGGAGTTCCAGGCGGAGGAACGCAGTGGCGAGTACCAACGATTTATCAAGATCTTTGAGGAGTCGGGGCGGCTGGACCGGTCACTGGAGTTCCTGCCTTCTGACGAAGAAATCCTGGAGCGGCGGGTGCAGGGTAAAACACTGACCCGACCAGAACTTTCAGTGCTCGTGTCATACAGCAAGGCGGCACTGAAGGAACTATTGATGGAATCTGATCTGGGGCAGGACCCTTATCTGGCGAACGCAGTCAAGACCGCGTTCCCACCGCGCCTGATCGAGCAGTATAACGAGGAAATACTGGAGCATCGCCTGCACCGGGAAATCATGGCGACCCAGATTGCCAATGATATTGTCAATCGTATGGGGCTAAATTTTGTGATGCGCCAGGAAAAAGCCACTGGGGCGCCGGTAGCCGATGTGGCGCGAGCCTATACCGTGGTAATGGAGATTTACCGACTGCCCGGCCTGTGGTCGGATATAGAAGCGCTGGATCATAAAGTGCCTTCCGGGGTGCAGATGGAAATGATGCTAAACCTGATGCGCCTGGTCAAGCGCGCTACACGGTGGTTTTTGCGTAATCGGCGACACCATTTGTCACCCACAGATGTTATTGCCGAATTCAGTGGCGGTCTGGAGCAGTTGCGCCAGGAGTACCAGGGAGTATTGCGCGGGCGTGCGGCGGAGCAATTCCAGGTCTTGTATGACCACTATATCGATGCAGGTGTTAACGAGAAGTTGGCCGGGGAGGTGGCGAGCGCCCACCATGGCTATACCGCTTTGGGTATCATCCAGTCGGCGGTGGAAACCGATGCGCCATTGATGGATGTGGCCAAACTTTATTTCTTTATGGGTGAGCGACTGGAACTGGACTGGTTCAGTAGCCAGATACTGGCGGCCAAGATAGATACCGAATGGCAGGCACTGGCCAGGGATACTTATCTTGAGGATCTCGAGTGGCAACAGCGCACACTCGCGGCCGGTGCATTACGCTATATGGGTGAGGATTCTAACCTGCTGAGTTGTATGCAGCGCTGGGAGTCGGAGGAAGCACCGCTACTGGAGCGCTGGCAAGCAATGCTTGCGGAACTGCACGGCACCTCCGCACCCGACTTTGCCATGTTTGCAGTGGCCAACAGGGAACTGCTGGATCTGGCGCAGAGTAGTAGCAGAATCGAGAACTAAGTAAACCGACTGCCGGACGTTAATCCGGCCCGGTGGGGTAAACGTTACTCTTGTTGCGGTGTGTTCTGGAGAGAATCAGACCGCGCGTATTTTGTGAACTCCGGATACTCCAGTAAGGCCATCCCATTGGTCACTGCGGCCCTCTCGCCACCCTGCAATCCAATTGTGGCGGTGTTCCTCATCCTCATGGGGGCAGAAATCACTGCTGCGCCCTGTTACACCGGCCTGGTAGCCCTTGTCGAATGCCCTTGAATTCATATCGCGCTTCTGTCTTCTCATAGAGTCTGTCTCCGTGGCGGGTTTTGGTGTCCTGAAAATCGCGAGGATATCCTCTTGCACACCCTCATAAAAACAGAGCGTGGATCGCAAGTCGACTAATGTTTCGTTCTGAGTAGATTGTTTTATATAACCATAATCATGGAAAGCCCGGATGAATCGCAAAATCCTCCGCTATCTATTGATATACCTGGTAAAAATAACGGCAGATCATCACTAAAAAGTGCTGTTTTGGCGCCGCGGGGGCATTGTGCTATCCGGTTTTGCACAAAAACGACACTGAGGATGATTAATGCGTCTGGTGTATGATCAGGTTTACGGTCTAAACTGGCGTCCGGGGTCTGTGGTTTACTATTGTTGGGGGAGAACGATAATGTTTGCCAAGTTGAAGGAAAAAGTATGAGTGATTTGCCCAATTGTCCACAATGTGGTTCACAGTACACCTACGATGACGGCAGTTTCTACGTGTGCCCGGAATGCGCACATGAATGGTCGAAGGATGCAGCCGCTGACGCTCTCGAGGACGATGCCGTAGTCAAGGATGCTAACGGCAATGCGCTGCAAGATGGTGATACGGTCACTGTGATCAAGGACCTGAAGGTCAAAGGCTCATCATCCGTGGTCAAGGTCGGCACCAAGGTTAAAAATATTCGCCTGGTTGATGGTGACCATGATATCGACTGTAAAATCGACGGTATCGGCGCCATGAAATTGAAATCGCAGTTTGTAAAAAAGGCTTAGGGAACTCCTGATTATAGTCATCCCCGCGAAGGCGGGGGTCCATAACATGCTGAACTTTATAGATTCCCGCCTTTGCGGGAATGACAAAAACCGGCTTAATCAGAGGCTTCTCAGGTCACTCAAAGGGAAAATTATGGAAACGTCTGAAGCCATTGCTATCATAGCGGCGGGAGTATTTTTTCTTAGCGGATTGCTGACTGGCGTCTGGAAATACTTACAAATCAAATCCAGCGACAGTGCTACGGCGCACCCCTACGTGGATATCGCACACCGGGCATCATTGCTGTACAGCTTCGCGGCCTTGCTGTTGGCGAGGTTCTGTGAAATCAGCCAACTGCCGCCCAGTGTGGAAATATGGGCTGTGAGCTTGCCTCTGCTGTACTTTGCCAGCGCTATTCTTATGTACGTGATGCACGGTGCGCTGCGCGACACTGATAACCAGCTAAAACCACCATTTCACCTGGGGCAGACACCGCTGCCGGGGGCGTTTATCACCGGGTATATGTGGACCTTGATCACTGCGGAAATCGGCGGATTTCTGGTGCTTTTCTATGGTGTGTTAACCGCGATTTTATAGCTGTTATCCGCCTAAGCTTGCCAGATCACCTTTTGTCCTGAAGCGTACCACTCGTCCAGGTGGGGAGCATAGGCCTCCTCGACCACGTTGCGCTTGATTTTGAGGGTGGGTGTCAGGAAGTCATTGGTGATGTCCCATGTGTCTATAGCCACAGCTAAAAACTGCATTTGCTCATAGCCTTCCACCTGGGTGTTGACCTCTTTTAGCAAGGCCTCCAACTGCGCTGTTATCTCGTCGCGAACGCTCTGGTCGTCAATTTTGGCATGCAATTCCTCCGCCAGTTGCAAGACGGCATAACAGGCGGGGCGACCGGAACCCGATACGCATGAAAGCTCGATGTTGCTGTTGCAATTTAACAGGTTTTCAATCGGGACCGGCGCCACGTATTTGCCCTTGCTGGTTTTGAACAACTCCTTGGTCCGCCCGGTGATTCTTAGCAGTCCTTCAGGGGAATATTCGCCCCTGTCGCCGGTCTTGAAGAAGCCATCTTCCGTATAGCATTCAGCGGTCATTTCCGGGGCTTTGTAATATCCCACCATATCTCCCGGTGACTTTAGCTGGATCTCGCCACCGTCACTGACCCTGGTCTGTACATCGCTCCAGGCCACACCGACATAGCCCGGTTTGCGCTTTTGGGGAGTGGACATGTGGGAGTAGGCGAAATCCTCGCTCATGCCGTAGCCCTCGATAATGTGCAGGCCAAGCCTGTCGTACCATTCGATCAGGTCTGCTGGAAGAGGGGCCGATCCGCTGCCTGCTATACGCACATCGCCCAGGCCCAGGCCCTCCACGATTTTTTTGCGCACAATATGGCCAATCAGCGGGATTTTCAGCAGGCGATCCAGTTTTTTCTCTGGAAATTTCTGGAAGACACCGAGCTGGAATTTGAGCCACAGGCGCGGTACTGAAATAAACAGGGTGGGGCGGGCCCGGTGCAGGTCTTGCAGGAAGGTGTTCAGGCTATCCGCAAAGTAGATGTGCGTCCCCGTGTAAAATGAGGCACATTCCACCGTCGCACGCTCCATCACATGGGCCAGTGGCAGATAGGACAGTATCCGGTCGTCAGTAGTGATTTCCAACTCCCGGCCAAAGCCCTGAGCCGGAATCGAGGCGGAGGCGAAGGAGTGCATGACACCTTTGGGCCGCCCCGTGCTGCCGGAGGTGTAGCACATCAGCGCCAGTTGCTCCCCCGGGGGTGACGGGCTGTCGGTAATCGGTTCGTTACGGGCGATTATGTCGTCCCACTTGTCGAAGTCCGTCTTCGGCGCCAATGGCAGCGCTATCTTGGGCAGACTGTCGGGAATGCCGAGTTTCAGGTCATCCCAGTCGTCCAGCTTGCCAATAAACACCAGGCGGGAATCCGAGTGGTCCAGGATATACTTGACGGTATCCGCATTCAGGGTGGGGTAGAGGGCGATCGTCGCATGCCCGGCCATCCAAATGGCCAGGTCGCACATGACAAAATGCGCGCAGTTTTTGGAGATCAGCGCGATGTGGCTGTGCTCCGGAAGATCCAGCGAGCGCAGGTGGGCGGCCATCCTGCGCGCCTCATTCATGGTCTCGGCCCAGGTGTAATCCACGACTTTCCCGTCGCCCAGGGGCTGGGTCATGTAAACCCGGTTTGGACTGTTTTTTTCCCACTCATACGCTGCGTCGAGCAGCAGTTTGTCTTTTGGGTCGGCCATAGTTATCCACCGTCAACACTGTATTACTTACTCAATATAGCAGAGTTACCGGTATCACAATGATGTCGGTCAAATTAATTGCAAGATCGAGAGGTTTCCCTGTTATCAGGTGGCAGGGGCGTTAGTATCGAGCAGCTCGATCCAGTGCGCCACGGGAATACCCGCCGCGCCCTGCATATGAAGCTGGCAGCCGACATTGGCTGTGGCAATCAGGGCAGGTGCGTCGCCGGTCAGGGCCTGCAGTTTATTGTCGCGCAGGCGCTCGCTGGTCGGCGCCTGCAGGATCGAATAGGTTCCTGCGGAGCCGCAACATAAATGCTTGTCAGTTGTCTGTGCCAGTTCGAACCCGGCCCGTCCCAGCAGCTCTGGCACCAGATCGGGTAGTCCCAGGGCATGTTGCAGTGTGCAGGGGGTGTGCACGGCGACCTTGCCTATGGTGGTGTTAACAGCTAGTCCACTCAAATCTTCCCGTAGCAGTACTTCGCCTATGTCCCGGGTCAGGTGTGATATGCGCTTTGCCTTGTGCGCATAGGCCTGGTCGTGAGCCAATAGCTCGCCATACTCCACCAGCATGCTGCCGCAGCCGGAGGCAGTGTTAACAATCGCCTCGGCGCCGCTTTCAATATAAGGCCACCAGGCGTCTATATTGCGCCGCATGTTGTCCAGTCCGTCCTTATGTGCCGCCAGATGGTAGTTTACAGCGCCGCAACATCCCGCCCGGGGGGCGGCAATAAGTGTAATGCCCAACCTGTCGAGTACGCGTCGCGCTGCGTCATTGGTATTGGGCGTGGCAGCGCTTTGCGCACAGCCTTCCAGTATCAGCATCTGGCGCGGGTGTTGCGCCGTGGGCAGTGGTTTGCGGGACTGGCGCGGTGGCACCTTGTCGCGCAATGTTTTTGGGAGTATTGGCCGCACCGCCTGTCCCATTGCCAGCGCGGCAGCGAACAATCGAGGCCGGGATAATACGAAGCGCAATAACCAGCGCAAGCCCCGGCTATAGACGGGCCTGGGAACCCGCTGCTCCATCAGGCCGCGACCGATATCCACCAGGCGTACCTACTGCATGCCGGACGGGCATGTAGTCTCGCAACTGCGGCAGGTAAGGCAGCGGTCCAGGTGTTTGTGGGTTTGTCCACTGGCGGCACCGGTTTCCAATAGTTGCTTGATCAGGTAAATACGCCCCCGTGGGCTGTCTCTTTCGTCCCTGGAGTCCAGGTACGTGGGGCAGGTCTCCAGGCAAAAGCCGCAGTGAACACAGGCGCCGGCCAGGCCCCTGGCGGTTTTGCCTTCAGTTGTATCGGCAAAAATAGGATGCAACTCCACGTGCATACGTGTGCTCCTACAACCAGCTATACAGGCGACCGGGATTGAGAATGCCATCCGGGTCGAAGGAATGTTTGAGCCGCTGCTGCAGGCGTTGCTCCACGGCGCTCAAGGTTGATCGCACTTCACTGCTGCGATCACCGCCGCGGAACAGGGTGACATGACCTTCGCCTGCAGCAGCAGTTTCCCGCAGTACAGCGCTGTCGTGATCGCCGCGCACCCAACGCTGCGCGCCGCACCAGTCGATCAGGGTGTTTCCCAGTGCGGTATTTGCCGGCGCAGTGGCCTTTATGGAAAAGCGCCACAGCGGGGCATCCCCGGCAAAAAAAGGCAAACTCATGTCGCGCAGGTCACACCAGCTTGTGTCAGAAGCGCCCAGGACCTCCCCTCCCCATTGCCTGGCGGTGTGTTCCACAGCATCCATCGCTCCCGCGAGGCGCAGGTGTAACCTGCCGTCCACCCAGAATGCGCCTTGAAGGGGTTTGGGTTGGGCGGCCCGTTGATTCATGGTGTCGACGGCTTCCTGCGCCGTCATTTCATAGCTCAAACTGAGGCAGTGCTCGTATCTGGGCAGGACCTTGAGGCTGATTTCGCTCAGTACGCCCAGTGTGCCCAGTGCTCCAGCCTGTAGCCGGGAAACGTCGTAGCCGGCTACATTCTTTATTACCTTGCCACCGAAGTTGAGCAACTCGCCCTTGCCATTGATCAACTGTACGCCCAGCACCATGTCGCGCACAGAACCGCTCCAGGGCCTTGCCGGGCCGGACAGGTTACAGGCCAGGGTGCCGCCGAGTGTGGCTTTGCCATCGAACAGGGGAGGGTCGAAGGACAGCATTTGCCCATGCTCATGCAGGGCATCCGTCAGCCGGGTTAACAGTGTGCCGGCACGGGCAGTGATCACCAACTCGCCCGGGTGATATTCAACGATGCCAGTGTGCCCCGATACATCCAGTACCCGGGCGTTGCAATCGCGCCCTACCAGGTGGCGTTTACTGCCACCGGCGTTGATATATAAAGGCTGTTGCGCGCTGCGTGCCTCGATTACCGCCCCGATGATGTGCTGGCTGAGGTCCCCGGGGCTGGCATCAATGGTGCTGCCTTCAGTCATGCTGGTGCCTGGCGGGTAGAGCCCGGTATTCCTGGCAGCGCTTGAGAATGGGTACGCCCTTCCCCGGATTGAGGGTGAGGGCGGGGTCGAATGCGTGTTTTACCTCCTCGAATTGCAACAATTCCGCTGTGCTGAACTGGCTGGGCATCTGGCGCAGCTTTTCCAGTCCCACCCCGTGTTCACCGGTGATGCAGCCACCTACCTGGACCGATAGCTGCAGTATCTCGCTACCGAATTCCTCTGCCTTGCGCACTTCGAGTGGGTCACTGGCATCATACAGTATGAGTGGGTGCAGGTTGCCGTCGCCGGCATGAAATACATTGGCAACACGCAGCTTGTATTGCTGCGATAAACGGGAGATTTCATTGAGTACAAAGGATACCTGGCCGCGGGGAATGGTACCGTCCATGCAAAGGTAATCGGGGGCCAGGCGGCCCACAGCGGGGAAGGCTGATTTGCGGCCTTTCCATAACAACGCGCGTTCTGTTTCGTTTTGGGAAACCATGATAGAGCTTGCCCCCAGTTCCCTGAACAGGCTTTCTATTTTCGCAGTATGTTCCGCCACTTCCTCGCCGGTGCCGTCTACCTCACACAGCAGCATGGCCTCGGCGTCCCTGGGGTAGCCCGCCCGGGCAAAGTCATCGGCTGCCTGTATCGCCAGCCGGTCCATCATTTCCAGGCCCGCGGGGATAATGCCGGCGGCGATAACAGCGCCTACTGCATCGCCTGCCGCGTTTACCGTATCGAAGCCGGCCATCACTACCCGTGCAACCTCGGGGCAGGGCAGCAGGCGCACGGTGACTTCCGTCACAACCCCGAGCAAACCTTCAGAGCCTGTGAACAATGCCATCAGGTCGTAGCCCGGACTGTCCAGTCCCTGGCTGCCGACGGTGAGTCGTTCGCCCTCCACGGTGAGCAACTCCAGGGATAGTACGTTGTGCACGGTGAGCCCGTATTTAAGACAGTGAACGCCGCCGGAGTTTTCCGCTACGTTGCCGCCGATGCTACAGGCGATCTGGGAGGAGGGATCGGGGGCGTAGTACAGCCCATGGGCGGCTGCCGCATCAGATATAGATAAATTACTCACCCCGCTCTGCACCCGGGCGGTGCGGGCCAGAGGGTCTATGTCCAGTATGCGGTCCAACTTGCTGAGGCCCAGCAATACACCCTCCGGGTGTGGCATGGCCCCGGCGCAGAGACCGGTTCCCGAACCCCGGGCAACGACTGGCACATTCAGCTGGTGGCAGATGCGCAACACATCCCGCACCTGCTCGACGGTTGCAGGTAGTACCACCACCAGTGGCAAATCCCGGTACAGCATCAGCGCATCGCATTCGAATGGCCGCTGGGACTCCTGTTCCACTATGAGACTGTCGGACGGCAGTACCTGCCGCAAGCGGTGCAGGAGTTCGACGCGTACCTGCTCGGTAATCGGGTATAAGCCCTGCCCCTGGTCCTGGATGGAAATCTGCTCTGTCACTCAACCGGCTCCACTAGGCTAACCCTGCCTCGATTCACCAGCTGATTTCGATCTCGATACTGGACTCGTCGCTCTCCACCTCAAGTTCGACTTCGACTGTGACCTGGTTCGGTACGTGAATGTGGAAACTCTTCCCGTTACGTGTGAATTCCACCTCGTTGTGGCGTGCTAGCGAGTCGGCGAGCCGGTGCAACAACTTCGCGGTCTCTTCACGCCCCATCTTACGCTTCTCAGAAATTTCCATCAGATCCATGTCAGTTCCTTCGGTACCGGGTGGGGAGATTCTGACCCAAGTTAGCACAAAAATAAACTGAGGAGTTAAGGAGAGTTTATTTTTTGAACCTGGCTACTCGCCAGACACCGGGTCAAACAACGACTCTACTTAGCCGCGTAACTTGACCATGTAATTTAACCGCGTGCTGATTTGTGTGCCGTCCGTCGTTTTTTTGCGGGCGTCTGCCTGGCGCGGGCCGGGGTGGTCGCGGAGCCGCCTTGCCACGTTTTTCTCGCTTCCAGTGCCAATTTTCGAATCGTAGCGATATCCTTGTCCGAGAAAACACCGTTGACACCTGAAATAGCGGCCAGCCGCATACCGTGCTTCAGTCCGAGCTTGTATATTTCATGGACTTTCTCCCACTCGATATTCCGGCCCACGGTGAAGTTCTCGAATCGCCCTTCCAAAGTCAGTACGATGGTCTCTGCCAGGCAAGCATACACTACATTGTGATCCTCGAACCCGATTTGCTTCATGCGGACATCGCCTGGCAGATAAACTTCACCTGACTCGATGACCAGCACGTCGGGACGTTTTTCGACCTCCTCAGCAGGCAGATCAAGGGGGCGGGCGACATCCGTTATCACACAGCCCGGTTTTACTTTCATGATATCCAGGATTTTCTTGCCCGCCCCGGATGTCGCCGTGACAATCATATCCATGTCGCCGATGTTCTTGTCACTGTCCGCGTATGACGACAGGACCAGCTTTGTGGCCGGTGACTCTTTGAGTATGGACTTTTCCAGGACCAGCAGTTTTGCCGATTCCGGTGATACCAGATGTACCTCCTCCGCTGTTCTGGCCAAAAGGCGGGCACAGGCGCCGCCGATCGCCCCGGTTGCGCCAACAACCATGGCTTTGCCTTTGATTTTTTCGCCTTTCGACAGCTTGACCAGCCCCAGCCTGGCAACGGCATCATGTGCGGCCCATAACGCACCGGAAGCGCTGTAGCTGTTCCCGGTGGTGATAGGCAGCGGAGCCCGCTTCGCCACGGTAACACCCGCATCACCAACAACTTTGGTGAATGCTCCCAGACCCATGATTTGGGCTCCCAGCTTTTTCGCCATGTCCGCGGCGGCCAATAACTGGCGATAGGTGAATTCCGGGCTGTGTGACATGATCTGCTTTGGGGTGCCGCCGACAGAAATCAACCAACCCTCCGCTTCAACCCCAGTGGGCGAGATGATACCCTCGACTTTCGAGTAGACAAATGGCGGCGAGTAGGCTGCGGCCTTTTCGACAATGTTCATTACCGCCGGCGGTGAAACCTTTGACGCAAGCTCCAGGGGTTTCAAATTAAGCAGGTATTTCTGCGCGAGTGGATGGATAACAAATGCGAAGCGATTGATTTGCTTTTTTCCCTTTGTTGGGTAAAGGATTCTTGGTTTGAGATCCAGGTCGGTAAATATTTCCAGGTAGTCGTCGTGTGAAATATTCTCAGCTTTTTTCTCCAGTGCGGCCATGAACATTGCTTCCACAACATTCAGCCCGACCGTTTGCTTAAACAGTTGAATGCTGCAGTCGATAACCAGGCGTACTCCTTTTTCCTTCAATATCTTCAGTCGCTGTGCTGAGATAGACGATGTCAGGACCGTTTTTCCCGCCAACTCTTCCCTGTCGTAGCGCTGCAACTGGTCATAGGAGGCGACGATAACATCTGCATGCTTGATGGCATTTTTCAGTATGAGCCTGTTGAGGAACTTGACGGGCGCAAGTGACGGTACCAACGCCGCGATGGTTTTGTAGCGGATGATCGGGTGGCTGCCTGCGGCGTATAACTCAAGAGTGCGCAATGAGTGCAACAGGTTGGGGGCTCCGAACTGCAACACGGGATCTGCAAAGGACAGGTTCTGGGTGTATTCCGCCATGATCGACGCCATCCGGTAGTTGGTCGCGCCAGACAGGAACAGCACCTTGGCGTTATTGAAGATGCTCCCGAGTTCCGCCTGGGCTGAGCGCAGAGACCACTCCTGTACGATTTCCCGCAATCTGGCGCCAGTGCTTACCGGTGTATCACCCGCCAGTTTTTCCAGTTTTTGGGTGCTTTGTTGGGGGAAGCAGTTTGTGCCCACCCAATATTGGCCTTGCACCATGCCGAGCCCAATAGCATCAGCCTTGCTGCGCCACTCCCGAAGATGCTTTTCCGCTGTCCGAATATTCCTGTCCGTCCCGATGCGCACGATCTGAAAATTCTGACCAAGGAATTTTGTCCTGAAGCTGTAATCGAGGTTGCTGGAACCCAGGCTGATACTGACGACTTTTTTCATGCTATATTCTCCGGTCGCTGCGGCTCGCTGCTGATAGTTGTGTTGTACTCGCGACTGACAATACCAGAAGTGCGGCTATGTAGTTAGTGTGCGTCCCGAAACACCGTGCCGCTAACTTTGACATCATTCCCGCGCAGGCGGGAATCCAGAAAAATCAAGGGCTGACCTATTCTGTAGGAGCGGAGGGACGGCGGTTGTGCCAGGGCCACGTCGACAGTGCTTCAGCCTCAGCCGTACAATCGTCATTGAGTGGCAATCCTTTTTCCCGCACACGACCAATTTCTTCGCCGACCACAGTCATCGCAGTGAGGAAGTCCTTGTTGGTATGTAGCTTAGCCACCGCTGCAGCCGCTACCATTCTTCCGGCCACCACATCGCTATACCAGTGCACATTGCAGACAATGCGGCTCTCACCGAAGGCCCTGCCCCTGGCGAGTAGGGCATCGGCGCGCTCCGGCGCCAGTTCGGACAGGATCAGAGCCCAGCCCCAGCCGATGGAGGTGTGGCCGGAGGGATAAGAGCCGTCGTGCCTTAGCTCTTTCTCTTCATCGGGTGTGCAGGTGGGTTCCTCGTTGATCATGAAGGGACGCTTGCGCTGGTAGAAATTTTTGGCGGAATAGGTCGCGAGCCCAACGTCCGCCAGAGTGCGCCTTAACAACATGTACAGCTCCGGTGTTTCCTGTTCACTGACAGGTATACCCAGCGTGCAGGAAAAAGCATTCGCCGCCGCCGGGAAACCCAAATGTGCATCGTGCTGCGCTAGTGTCCAGCGGGGTGAGCTGCGCAGGGTCAGGGCTTTCGCACTCACCACATCATCCAGTTCCTGTCGTGGGGAATCTTCAGCCGGTGCTGGTAGTACGAATGCCTTGCTGTCTACCGGAATGTCCATCGGCAAATACCCCTGCAGAATCCCGGGCCGGATTTCCGGTACCTCCGCTTTTTTGCTCTCCATGCCACTGCATGCACTGAGGGAGAAGATGAATAGAAGGGGTAGCGATACGATGGGGTATTTGAGCATGATATTTTACTCTCTGTGGATTGACCCACTCACTCTAGGGTATATCGGTCCCTGGGAGACTGGGCCTATGTGGACGCCGATCAGGGAGATTATGACGATATCCGATGGCGTCGGTATCGCTTATGGCGTATACCAGATGGGTGAGGTATAGGCACGCTCCTGGGTCATCATGGGAACATCATCCGGCATGTCCACACCGAAACGCCCGGCATAGGGTGAGAATTCGGGTGCGGCGAGAACGCTGGAGACCTGCTCCTTGGTCGGCATAGCGACCTGTGCCCAGGCCGGAGAAATGGACAATATGACCGTGAGCACCATAGGTACAACGGCAAAGGTCTTAAGTTTCATTTCCACCTCTCTTTGCTTGTGTCTGTGAGCTATTGACAGGCTACATCAAACCCTATGGATTGTCAGTAGAATCGACTCACAGCGAAATAGATCAACACTCCATAAGCTATCCTTGGCATGACGAAGCAGCTTCGCCAGTAAAGTGAGCAGGTGGAAAAGGTTTTTTTTTAAAGAAAATTATTTTCTATTACCCCATTTAGTTACCTAAATTTGACCTACGTAAGCATTTATGTACACTTGGGGAAAAGGGGTGTGGTATCGAAGCGTCCAGGGTGGTGGTTTAACTACAAGTGCTAGAGGAATAATCATGAAAAGTGTTAATAGTAGGTTGTCGGCGGGTAAACTGAGGATTTCCATGACTTTGGGTGTAGCGATGGCGGCTACTGTGTTGTTTTTCGGAGCCTCCGCCATGGCGGACGAAGGGGTCGAGGCTGCAGGCAAGAATCGCTACATGGACTATTGTGCGTCGTGTCACGGAGTCGACGCGAAAGGGGCCGGGCCTTTTGCGGTGATGCTGACGAAGAAGCCCTCCGATTTGACCTTGCTGAGCAAGAATAACGGCGGCACATTTCCTTATGATCATGTTTTCGAGGCTATCGATGGCCGTGATATGATCGGTGGCGCGCACGGCAGCAAGGACATGCCAATCTGGGGCGGCGAATGGAAAGACTCCGGTCTCGCTTCGGAAACCGCTCTGCGTGGGCGCATCCTGGAGATGCTTATCTATCTGAAATCGATACAGCAGTAATTGAGGGTCGTGCTCCGGATGATAGAAAAGGTTGCACGATGCCGTGGAACAAGTGACTGAGAAGTAACTGAGGGTGTCTTTTATGAAACTTGCACTTTACCTACCCAACTTCCGGAACAAGATTAGCGTTGAGGAAATCGTTGATTTAACCAAAACCGCGGAAGAACTCGACTTCGATTCCGTTTGGTCGCTCGACCGTGTTGTCGTCCCGGAGGCATCGGACCGGGAGGAACTGGAAATGTCGTTTGGTGGCATGCCGGAGTTCCCAAAGGGGCTACCGGTCAAGTCAACAGGCGAATGGCTCCAGGGTCTGCCGCTGGTCCCTTATCTCGCCGCGATCACAAAAAAAGTGAGGCTCGGGACGAGTATTATCGTCACGCCGTACCGGGCGCCAGGGGTTCTGGCCGCTGAGATCAGCACCCTGGATCAGCTCTCCGGCGGTCGCATCAATGTCGGCGTCGGTACGGGTTGGATGAAGGAGGAGTTCGAAGCTGCTGGCGCCGCGCACATCTTCGGCAAAAAGAACAAACACGTGCGCGAGACTATCGAGATCATGCAGGGAGTTTGGACCAATGACCTGTTTGAATACGATGGTGAGTTTTCCTCGTTCCAGAAATGCGGCTTTGGCGCCAAACCCGTGCAGAAACCGCATCCGCCGATCTTTTTTGGGGGCTTGTTAAAGCCCGAGACAACGGCACAGCGTATCGTCAAATACGGTCTGGCGGGTTGGATTGGCGCGATGGAGACTCCCGATGCCATTGCGGCCTGGCGAGCCACCATCGCGGCAGAACTGGATAAGATTGGCAATATTCAATTGCTGGATGATTTGACGATATCATGCATGATTAACTTCGATATTACGGCCGAAAAAACGGACCAGACAGATCGGGGCAGACTCACACCTACACTCATCGGGACTGAGGCTCAGATCACTGACAACCTCAAACGGTACCGGGACGCCGGTTTGACATTGCCAATGCTGTGGCCGCCATTCAGTGGCACGCCGACGTCGAAAACTATCGACGACATGCGGCGATTAAAAAACGACATCATGCCGAAAGTCCTCGACTAGTAGTCGCTCAGACAGGTCAGCATCGCACACGCCGCCGGACCGCAAACGGGCCCGGTAATCAAGGACTTCGGGTCTGTGTTCGCTGCGCCGGATGGATCCTATAACCTCGAAAACAACGCCCACTACAAGGTGACCATGACGCTCGTTCTAGTCGCTGTAATTATTGTCGTTGTCCTATCTCTGCTACTCGCCCTGGCATTGTCGCTGGGGCCTGCCAGACTTGATGGGAGCATGAACACCGTAATTCCCCACGCCGACTACGAGTTCTCCGCCGAGGCCAGGGCGCTGCACAAAAGCCTGGTGATTGGCGACCTGCATGCCGACAGTACCCTGTGGCAACGCGACTTGCTGGAGAGCGGCGACCGCGGCCATGTGGATATACCGCGCATGCGCGAGGGCAATGTGGCTGTGCAGATGTTTACCTCTGTCACCAAATCCCCCAGCGGCCTTAAGTACAAAAACACTATCAGCGACGCACGTGACAACATAACTTCGCTGGCAGTGTTGCAGGCATGGCCTCTGGCCACCTGGAACAGCTTGACTGAGCGGGCGCTTTATCAGGCCGGGCGCCTGCATGCCATGGTTGAGCAAGCTCCGAAGCAGTTTCAATTAATTCTCAGTGCTAAAGACCTGAAAACACTGCTATCCCGGCGGGCAAACGGAGAGACTGTGGTAGGCGGTGTTCTTGGCGTCGAGGGCTCCCATGCCCTGGACGGGGAACTCGACAACATCGATAAGCTTTATGAGGCCGGCTTTCGCATGATGAGCCTGCAGCACTTTTTCGACAACAAACTGGGCGGCTCCCTGCATGGCGAGAGTGGCGCCGGCTTGACTGAATTCGGTCGCCGGGCGGTGGATAAAATGCTGGCCAGGGGTATTATGATCGATGTCTCACACTCCTCCCCCAGGGTGGTTGAAGATGTATTGGCCCGCAGTAGTGCGCCCCTGATTGTCAGCCACACAGGGTTCTATGGCCATTGCCCAAGCCCTCGAAATATCAGCGATCAACTAATGCAAAAAATTGCAAAAAACGGTGGGATCATAGGTGTTGGCTACTGGGGTGGCGCCGTATGCGAAGCAACGCCCCGGAGCATTGTCGGGGCCATACGTTACGGTATCGATCTGGTAGGTGAGAACCACGTGGCCCTGGGCTCTGATTTTGATGGTTCAATATCAGCGCCCTTTGACATCTCTGAGCTCATTGTCTTGACGGACGAGATGCTTAAAGCCAACTTCACCGAAACGGAGGTCCGCAAGGTGATGGGTGAAAATATGATGCGCTTTTTGCGTGATAATCTACCCGTTGACTAAGGTACCCTGGAATTGCTTTCAGGCGGCGCGGGTGAGCCAGGGTCTGATCTATCATCTTGTTTCAACTCAAGTGACTACAGCGTGGCGGAAAACGGCGGGATAGCCCACAAATTGAGGCATATCAGCCAGTTCTGCCATCTGACGCAGGCCAGCATCATCAGCTACGCCGTCTGGCTGTACTACAGAGTCAATCAATGAGGTGACCAGGGTCAGGGAGTGAGGTGGTAGCTTGAACTGGGGTGTCCCAATTCTCGGGATTGGAGACTTTAACTTGTCAGTACTCATAGAGGGGATCCGCGATCTTTAGAGGAAAGCCAATTTGGAACATTCCCACAGGGCATTACGCAGGGAATATTTGACAGGAGTTTGTTGGAGATTTAAAGTGGGCCACCTCTCTGTCGACCTGGGCATTACGTAGAGAATATTTGACAGGAGTTTGTTGGAGATTTAAAGTGGGCCACCTCTCAGTCGAGCTGGGCATTAAGGGGGGGGGGGAATATTTGACAGGAGTTTGTTGGAGATTTAAAGTGAGATTGTTTCTTTATCGACCTATGGTAAAAGGCTGCGTATTGGCTATTTTCACTAGTTTCGTACTTATGGTGGGTTCAGTGGTCGTGGCGAGCGAAAGTGAACTTGCTCCAAAATTCAGTTCGCCTAACCTTGATCAAAGTGATTTGAGCGATTTGACCCCTATTGCCTTAAGTGTTCGTGGTGCTTCGGCAGGTGTTACGGTGGATTATTATGAGCAAACTGTGATTGATGCGATTAATGCCAGTGAGATATTTTCCAGTGGTGATAATCAGGATTATTCACTGGAGATCCGCATTATCAAGGTTGTCACCCCTTCATTCAGTACGAACATGACAGTATCGATGAAAACAATATGGAAATTTTCGCACACAGCGCAAAGGGCACCTTTACTAGAGGAAAGCATATTGTCAACCTATACGGGTGGGGTATTTGAGGGCGGTATAAGTGGGGCAAATCGTGTTCGCGTCGCTTTGGAAGGTGCCGCAAGAGAGAATATTCGTATTGGTATAGAGTTGCTTGCCGCTCTACATCTGGAAAGATAATACAAATTATTCAGATTTCCATAGTTCCATTTCCAACATATATGTATTTATGAGAGAATTCTAGTGCCTCAAAAAAAACGAAAATCCTACTACACCGCTGCAAAAGCCCTACACTGGTTGGTTGCCTTAATAGGTATATTGTTACTCATGTCTGGATGGCGAGCGGGAGATATTACACCCGACAATAAACCAGTATTTATGATGATTCATTCCGGACTGGGTTCGTTAGTATTTGTGCTGATGCTAATTCGGTGGTGGTGGCGCAAAAAACATAAGCTTTATGTGAGACGACAGTGGTATAAGAAACCCTCCATACTTATACAGTTGCTTTTCTATCCCTTGCTATTATTGCAGCCCATTATTGGAGTATTGCAGGCCGCATTCACTAAATACGATGTGCGTGCGTTTGATCTGATAAATTATTCTGCACTAGCAGTAGAAAATGAGCAGATGTTCAACATATTCCACAAACTACATGGGATCATCGCCATAGTGCTCATACTCCTCCTCTGTATTCATACCATCGATAGAGCAAAACAGTTCTTTGTTGAGGATGAGGTGTCAATACCAAAGTAATTCTCCCCATTAGTGCCAAAGTAAAATTCCCCACCCCTGGTTAATATTTAGTCAACAGCCACTCGATGTTGCCGCTGGGCACCGTGGTCTGCACCGAGACTCTTCCCCCAGCGCTTGATGCGCTTGCGCGGGCTATTGTCTTCAATGACCACGATGAATACTTTACGCAGCCGATCTTCCGGACAATGAATTTCGCGTACACCGTGCCAGGAGTTACCGCGCCGACGAAAAAGGAAACTGTAGTTCTCCAGCGTCTGCGCCGGGACGGCGGTATCAAAGTCCTCCCAGGCCGGCGCTGACTGTGCCTTGAAACGGGCGCCATCATTGAGCACCACGGTCTCGCCACCCCAGGACTGCTGCCAGTCGTCATTGGTATTCATGTAGAAGATGTGCGAACCCAACTTGCCACGTGAGTCGCAATGTGGCGAGACGGAACAGCCATTTGGGGCGTAATGCCAGTGGTAATGGAGACGGAAATTACGCGTACTCAGCATGCCGCGAAGCCAGGCCGTGTAACGCGGGTCTTCGAGTTCGTCGATGAAGGCCTGCCAAAGCGGTGGAATGTCGAGACCGCGTTCGTACTCAAGGCGGTAACGGTCATGTGACTGCTGACCGTACTTGCGCTGCTTGCCGAAAAATTTCTCGCAATCCTCGAGCGGTGGCAGCGCCCCCACCAGGCCACGATAAGCCGCCTCGGTAAGCACCCCGTGGGGATTCAGCCAGGGAAATGGTCGGGCGCCCTCAAAGGCTTCCGGCTCAAGTTTGTCGAGTATTGCGTAATCAATCAGATCCATGGCACGAATAATCCTCCTCCTCCTGCGCTGCGCACTGGCATTATCACACCCATGCAAACTGAAACCACGATCGGGCAATCTTACGCGATTCCAGCACGGCCTCCATCGGCCGTCTGACCTACCATTTTTGTACCCAACTGACTCTCCACTATGCGGGCTTTGTCGCGAGCTTTTACAAGACAGGTATAAACTTCCTGGTCCTCCTGGAATGCCTGCTATTAGTAGCTACTCCTGTACCTGGTGAAGATGACAATGGACAGTACTAATGACAAGTTAAAGTCTCTGATCCCGAGAATTGGGACAGCCCAGTTCAGGCTACCGCCCTGGTCCACTCTCCAAACACATTTCAACTGATAGTGATTTCCCGCTCAGCTGGCAGGTCTTCGATATCTCGATGGCTCAGATTGAATCTGTAGTACAGCCAGACAGCTTAGCTGATGATGTCCGGGTGGAAATCTATGATGGTGGAAATCTATGATGGTGGGAATCTATGATGGTGGGAATCTATGATGGTGGGAATTTATGATGGTGGGAATCTATGATGGTGGGAATCTATGATGTTTGCAGGGTATTCATTTGCCGATTCTACCAATTTTAGTGAATCAACTTGGTGGAACTCCTCTATGGCATCCAGGTCTATCGAATGCCATAGAGGGCGTAGACTATCCTATATTAACCACCTAAGGCTGGATCATTTTGCTCTGACCAATCCTGCTCATAAACGGTCCATTCTCCTTCCTCGACATCCTCTTCCTTGAGACGGAGTTTGCTACCTCGAGAGAGGATGAACCAAACTAGCGGTAACAAGCCACCTCCTATGAAGACTAAACCACCCAACGCTCTGGCGGAAGTCAGGTACACAAAGACGTTGCCTGTTGCAATTGCCTGTGATCGTGCATACCAGGTGCCGTCTGTGAAAGCGACCCAAGTTTGATAAAGTCCTACCCAGAACATATCAAGGAACATCATCATCGCCAGGCCAATATTCAATGACCAGAAAGCAGTTTTAACAAGTTTCGCGTTCCAGGCCTCTTTATGAAATAAGTGCTGGCAACAAAAAAGCATGCCGCCCAACGCAATATTTCCCTTCACCCCAAACATCGCTGCATGCGCGTGGTTTCCGGTAAGGTAGGTTGCATGCTCATAATAGTTGACGATCGGCAGATTGATCACAGAACCCAACACACCGGCACCAAAAATATTCCAGAAGTTCACACCAAGAATGAAGAGCCAAACACCCTCCATAACATGGTTCTGTTTTCCAGCCATGCGATTTTTATTTGCCCAATGACCCTCTTCACGCATTTGCCACGCGTCTAAGGTCAACAACAGTAGAGGAAGTACCTGAAGGGTTGAAAAGACACTTCCCAGCGCAATTATTCCCGTTGGTTTTGCGATCCAGTAAAAGTTGTGGGAGATACCGATAGTTGCAGTGATAAGGAAAAGCATAACGGCTAAAAAGATCACCCGCTCGGCCATAACCCTGGTTATCATGCCCATTTGAACCAGCATGTAGCCGATGATCACAGTAGTGAAGACTTCAAAAGTTACCTCAACCCACATGTGAACTACCATCCACCGCCAATAGTCTGCAATGGCGAAGTTCATCTCTGGCTGTATAAAAAGCCCAAAGAACAGGAAGAAGACCATAATGCCGCTACCGTAAAGCAGCCACGACGGAACAGACCACATGTTCTTTGCGGTGAGCCATGGCTTGACAGCTCGATAGATAATGAATATCCAGAGTGCAAAAGAACTCAGCAGAGTCAACTGGAAGAATCTCCCCATCTCCATGAACTCCCAGCCCTGGCTGCCTAACCAATATGCAGCGTCACCTGTTAATACGCCTGATTGCCCCAGGTAAATACCCACAATTGAGCCAACGCCTGTGATAAGACATAGGACAAATAGCACATCAATTAGAAGTTTTTGTCCAGTGGGTACTTTCGAAATTCTGGGTAAGAAAAAGATGGTATAGCCCACCCAGCACATAAAGAACCAGAAGATCTGCAAGAGGGTGTGGTAACTTCGCGCTATTGGAAATGGGATAATCTCGTTAAGCGACATGCCTCCCGGGCGAACGAAGTCTGTTGCAATGATAGTACCGGCGATAATTTGAACCGCAAATACCACAATGGCCAACACAAAAAATTTGTAAGTGGCTTTTTGCGTGGGTCGAACATATTCATTTTCAAGATCATAAGTGGTTAGTGTTGTGCCCTCTTCGGCCTCAAACATATCCTGGTCCTGATCTTTCATTTCACCATAGACGTAAAGTACAGCCGAAATGCCCAATATCAATGCGAAAACTGAAAATACACTCCACATAAATGTTGCAGAAGTCGGTGCATTTCCTGCAGCCTTATCGCCCGGCCAATTGTGAGTATAACTGTAATTTTCACCGGGTCGATTAGCCGCAGAGACCCAACCACCCCAAAAGAAAAATGCCGTTAGGTTCTTAATATCCGTTGGATCAGATATGTATCCCGCTGGGTCAAAGGCTTCCGAATAACTTGGGTCCATAAACATTGAAGTGTAATGTTCATTTAATTCCTTCAGCGCAAATATTTGCGCATCGTTAATTTCGATAAGCCCGCGATCCTCGTCATAAGCGTTATTATGCAGCTCCCGGACGACCCGAACAGAAATCGCATCTTTATCGTATTGGGTAGCTGGTCTCCCTGAGTTAGCTTCGACTTCCAACTCATAAAAACGCCTCATGGACATCGCTGTGCGGTGCAATGCATCCGCGGTGAAATCCGGTCCTCGTTCACCGCCATCGCCCCAAAAAGATCCCCAACTCATCAATCCCCGAAGGTGAAATACTGTTTCACCTTTGTGGATCTGATCACGGGAAATGATGACATCACCAGTGGATGATTCATAATTCTCGAGTGGCGGTGCTCCAGTATAGGTTGCACCGCCTAGATAAATTAACCCGGCGACACTTATCGCAGCGACTAATAGAAAGACGCCAAACCAATTTTTTCTACTCGTTAGGACTGTGCCTAAATTCTGACTACTCATTCTCTACTCCCGCGACGTCAAATTTCTACGCCTGATTAGGTTATTCGGATCCAGCGGGCACACTATAACCGGAATTACAGAGAGTCCGACTCCGTCATTTGACCGATGGATAAAAATAAAATGGGGAGTTGTATGAAAAAGAGTGGGGTTATATTATAAGAACACTTTTTTTTATTCAAATGCCGAGCATTTTCACCCGAATATTGATCTATATTCTTGGCAATATGCGTTTTTTCCGCATTATCTGCTTTGTAAAATACTCTCGGCGTACAATGACGAAGACCAGAAATGATGCGCAAATTCCGAACTTGGTTTACAGCTCTCAGAAAAGGCAAGCAATCTGACGGACCTTTTGAGGAGCACCACAAGAATGGCCAGATTAAATGCAGGGGAAACTACGAGAATGGTCAATTAGTGGGTGCTTACGAATCCTACTACGCCAATGCGCAGTTGGAATCCAGGGGAAACTACGAGAATGGCCAGTTAGTGGGTGCTTACGAATCCTACTACGCCAATGAGCAGTTGGAATCCAGGGGTAGCTTCGAGAATGGTTTCAAAACGGGGGATTGGACCACATTCTTTGAAAACGGTCATACACAATTTCAGGGGCATTATTCGGACGGTCAATTGCATGGTAACCAGACCTGGTTTCACAAAAATAGCCAGCCTCGCGAGAGACAAACTTACACCAGCGGAGCGAAAAACGGACGATGGGAGCTTTACCATACAGATGGCCAGCTCAAGTCCAGGGGGAATTGTCAGGATAACATGCGAACAGGGCTATTTGAGGTCTTCTTTACCAATGGTCAATTGCGCTCGAAAGGAACCCATAAGCACGACAAACGAGATGGTCAGTATGAATCGTATTATGAGAATGCTCAAATCGAATCAACAGGGATATTCAACAATGGTAAAAGAGAAGGGTTGTGGGAGGTCTATTTTGATAACGGACAGTTACAACATAAAAACAATTACAAAGATGATATTGTCATCGGCCCATTCGAACAGTTTTATAAAAATGGTCAGTTGGAGTCTGTTGGCTGCCTTGTCAATGGGAAAAAACACGGTTTATATAAAGAGTATAGCGAGAATGGGCAGCTGATTACCCTTGAGAATTACAAACACGGCTTACGCGACGGTTCTTATGAATCTTATTACCCATGCGGTCAATTAAAGTCAAAAGGCGCATTCGACAACGACACTCTCCACGGCCCTTTTGAAATATACCAGGAGAATGGTGAATTAGTGGAAAAAGGCACCTACAAGAATGGAACCCCGCAGTAACCCGTTACAGTTTCTCACAACTCTATTAGCTTCAACTTATCGTCCACGCCATCCCACTCCTCCGTGTCCGGAGGCGGTAGAACTCTCTCAGTAATTTTTGGCCAGATCTGCGACATCTTCGCATTTATCTCTATAAATTGTTGTTGATTTTTTGGTATTGTCCGACTTGGCGTAATCGCACCCAATGGACAGGCCGGTTTACAGCGCCCGCAATCACCACACGCATCGGGATTGATCACCAGAAAATTGGGACCTTCATGGAATGCTCCCGCCCGGCAGGCTTCAACACACATTGTGTTTTTGCAGTTGATACAACTTTCTGTAACGATAAAAGCCATTGCTTGACTCAACCCGATAGCTGTGGATAACGCGACTCTGACACCAGGCTTCAACGCCCGGTACCCCGGTTCATATTTACTTAGATGAACTTGTTGTGCGACAGGGTAATTGACATATTGTATTGTAACAATAGACAGGGGGGGATGATTAATAGGCGAAGCCTCTTCCACGTGGGTTATTATCTTCCCTCTATATGGTACTGTAATTGTGGTGAACAGGCTTCAAGCAAAGGCAAAAGACGGGTATGAACAAAAAAATCGATACAGAGGATAAAACAGAGGCAAACAGAGCACCCTTTAGACAATCCACTCTCGATGCCATACTTCTGGAGTCTCTCGAAGAAGATGGCATGCTCCTATGTGTTAAGGACATCGACAGGACGGTATTGAAACAAAACGGAGACTGCAAAAAACTATGTGGTGACCGTGAAGGGCAGGTCTGTTGCGATGGCTGCATGGAAATTTACGATAATGATGACACCCAGCAATGGAATCATTGGGGTAACAGAACCTACGGAAACTGCTACATTCACGATAGTTACTTCAACGTTACCTTGCTCTGTAGTGATCGATACCTGATCACAATTATGCAGCCTCTGGAAGAAAAACAAGCTATTGCCTTGAAGTACTACCGGGAGGTGGGTATAAGTAAACGTGAGATGGAAGTTATCACGCAAGTGATTGAAGGTTTCACTAATGCGGAGATCTGTGAAAAATTGACAATTTCCAATTCAACGCTGCGTACTCATCTCAATAGTATCTACAATCAGGTCTACGAGGCTGGCGGTTCGCTGGAGCACATACCCAGGGAACGTAGCGGAATCAGCACGTAAACCCGGCTGCGCAAGTCTGTTGCAACCGTCGACTTCGATACCACTTTGGAGTACTCTCGGTAGTGTTTCATAGTGGGTTTTGTTGGAAAATGCGTAAGTATGACCGCTTGCCCCCGTTTGCGGCTCAAATGGTCGCTGTCGTTTGCCTGGCAGGCTTGGCTTTCGGCGCGGGCTTATAACCCACTGCGGGACTTTGAGCCGGTTTCGCCCGCCGTCGAGTTGGAGGTGCCACTGGCATCCGCATCCCGCTCTGCCACCTATCCGGCTGAACAGGTTGGCCGGGGGAAATACCTGGTGAAGTTGCTCGGCTGTGGCATTTGTCATACTGATGGCGCCCTCATTGGCGATCCCAATTATTCGCTCAATCTGGCCGGTTCCCGCATCGGCATTGCCTATACCAATCCCATGATAGATAAATATCCCGGTGTGACCTATCCATCTAATATTACTCCCGACGTTGAAACAGGCATCGGCAGCTGGAGTGAGAGTGAAATTGTCCGCTTACTTCGTAGCGGTGAAGCCAGCCACGACCTGCTCAACCCAGGAAGACATCTGGTATCGTCTGGGCATTATCGGAATCTCAGGGAAGGTGCATTTTCAGAGTGGAGTAAAGCGGCTTGTGAATCACATAGGCAACCCCGTGGTTCAAACCACTTACGCCGAATCATCAGTTTTTCCCTGATTGTGTAGGGGCTGGTGCTGGGTGTAGAGGGTTCCCAGGAAATTTTATGAGTTTGCGAAGAATCTCCTCCTGTTCCGGGTAGCGCCATTCCCATTGCTCAAATTCATCCACGTGCAGGTAGAAGGCCTGGCGGACTTCCAGCCGCGGTGGAGGGTCGATCTTACCTGAGTCGGCATTGCGCTGACATTCGTAGAGGTAGAAACCAGTTGTAAATGTCGCCAGCATCCGGCCTGGCTTGAGGGTGAGGCCGGTTTCTTCCCAGGTTTCCCTGACAGCAGTGCATTGCGCAGTCTCGTCGCTATTGCTGTTACCTCCCGGTGGGCTGATGCCACCCCTCAGGCCCTGTACCACTAACAGTCGCTGGTCGATGACTGAAAAACAGCCGGCGCTGGGTGCGACAGCGGGTTCACCGCTAAAGCTACAGGACGGTGCGTCTGGATAGCTGCATGCACACAGGAGGGCGCTTGTAAATACAGTCGGAGCTAATTGTTTTTTCATGGGCGCTTACACAAGGCTAACACGCTGCCGAATGCCTTGCTGCCCATCAAGTGGCACAATAGTAACAGATTACTTTGATGCGGTGGGGCAGCGGGACCGAAACTGAACGTATGCCGGACCTGGTGTGGGTCGGTGGGTGATCTCGTTGCCGGCAACTCAAAGATTTCCAAGTGATTTTCTAAAGCAAACTTCCGAACCTGGGCCGAGCTGAACTGACTGGCAATGACTTATCATCGAGAAACAGATTTCAAAAAGTGGAGCCAGCAGCCCCGCACTCGATGAGCAGTTGACCCTCAAGACCGGCCGCACGATGCTGCTGGGCGTGCTGGTAATCCTCATCTCTCAGCATATTTAACATGACTTCTGTTGATGGGTATTCGATGAGTGCGACTGAATCCCACAAGCCATCGCCTTCCCCTATCAGGAGACCTCTCACCCCACCCGAATAGAGTACTCGTACCCCTCTTGGCTCCATTATCTCGTGAAAAGCATTGGCATATAGTTGATAGGCCTCGAGACCAGTCAACTCGGAAGATCGACCGTCTTCATAGATAGCCTTTTCCTTGAACTTGAGTAGATTCAGCATGGCAATCGGCTCTCCTGTCTGTCGATCCCGAAAAGCCCGGACCTGCTCACCAGTAGGTTGTAATACATTGATCATGTAGTAATTTCTCCAAATAGATTGGGGTGAGTTTTCCTACGCGACACTGTCACTTGCCAGTGCAACTGCAACTGGACATCAGTGAGGTATTGTTCCTCACCAGTGACCCATCATGTCAGGGTAGCGGGATGCTGACAACCTCACTCTCAGCAACGCCTTGAATGCCTGATGCAGACGCGCCTGGGTTAGCAAGCATGCCCAATAGTGATCTCTTTCTGACGGTGTAGTCAGTCACTTCAGGGGGCTTAGATATGCAGGTAAAGAAGATAGATGGCAACGATAACGAGTAGCCCACCCATGATGCGATTACACCACTGCAAGTTGCTTCTGTCGTACAACAGCCCACTGACCCTGGCGCCAGCAAAAGCCCACACGGCGATAGAGAAGAAGCAGATTACCAGATAGAGGCTGGCGAAGATAAAAAGTCCATTACCCAGCGTGGCCTCGAAGGCGGAAACTCCCGAAAGACTCGCTATCCATGCCTTGGGATTGAGCCACTGCAGAGCTGCCCCCTGGAAGAAGTGTGGTTGGCGCTCGGATGCTCCTGGCAATTCCGGGTGTGCGGTGGCAATTTTGTAGCCCATGTAGCATATAAAAGCGGTACCGGTGTAAGCCAGCACCTGCATCAGCACGGGGCTCAGTGCGATGATCTCGCCCAAACCAAGTCCGACGACCACTAGTAGTAGAGTAAAACCTAACGCCGCCCCCGCCACGAAGGGCAGAGATCGCATAAAGCCGTAATTCAATCCCGAGGAAAAGGTCACCAGGTTCACCGGGCCGGGAGAAACCGACATGGAAAGTGCGAACAGACTCATGGCTATAATCAGGGACATGACGACTCTGGATTAAAATACATTTCTACAAGATAGGCTCATAAACCGCAAATGCCAATCGTCTTCACCGCAAGGAGTACTGACAATTTAACACACTCTCCTGGATAACTCGGCGGTGAATGCAGGTAATGACCAGGTGGCGTTTGCCTACGAAAACATTCAGGATGTTCGGTAACGACACTTTTAGAGTTAAATTAGCGTTTGGTAGTTTTGTGACTGTGCACCCCACGAGAGGCAGGGTAGCAGGTAAAAATATACATCAATCCCCTGCCTTCTCTATCTATAAACGACTAGACAGTTCCTGCTGCGACAATGTGTCGCATTCTCCTAAAAGCAAATTCATACTACGCTATACACACTTCATTTTCCTCAACGTGAATACTTGGTCGCAGATGTTTGTAGTCAATCAGCGCATGGGTATGACTGGGGCCTACATGGTGACTTGGGGTTTAGTCTTTCCTGTTTTATATTGCTGATATCCTAACAAAAACCCAGTTTGGTTTTAAATACTATTTCCCCCCATAGATTCTATTGAGATAGTAAAGTTACTCTAATCGACAAGCTGTGACAATTTGCCACATTATTTTTGTTCAGATTCGGGAGTAGCATGCACCCCAAAGTTTAAGATCAGATAGTCTTTTTTATTTTGGGGTAAAAAATGAAATATTCAACAGGATATTCTCTGGTTCCTCTGATGGTTCTTTTTGGAGGAGCTGGCACTGTTCAAGCTGTTCAGGAAAATATAGAACCTTTATTACTCGAAATAGTAACAGTTACTGCTACCCGCATTGAGCGTGATATCAAGGATGTACCTGAATCGATCAGCGTTATTAGCAGGGAACGTATTGATAGCTCGCGGATGTTCAATATTGCCGACGCCATCAGCGGTACACCAGGGGTTAACATCACTTCAAAAAATGGTGGTTACGATACCCGCCTGATTATTCGTGGCGGAGGGCTTAAGGCAAATTATGGTATACGTGAAGTTTTTTTGATGCGTGATGGCATTCCGATTACTGATCCGGATAGCTTTAGTAAGCTGGATTATATTGATACCCAGGATATCTCTCGCATTGAAATTACCAAGGGGCCTGGAAATATTTATGCGACAGGCTCGACGGCAGGGGTGGTGCATATTATTTCCCGCTCTGTATTTGAAGAAAGCGCTAACTATTTTGTAACAGGTGCTGGTGATGATGGTCTTGAGAATTATAGTCTGCGCCTGGCTGACCAATCAGAAAACCGGGGTTATGCATTAACGGCTTCTTACCGCAAAGACGACAACGGCTGGCGGGTCAACAATAAATTTGAATCGAGCCAGGTGAATTTTAAGTACGGCCACCAGTGGGAGGATGATAGCCAGTTGTTATTTGAAGTGGGCTACACTGATGCCAATCTTGGGCTTCCCGGTGACATGACCGAGGAGCAGTTTGAGGAGTACCTAGATAGCGGGAAACAATACGACAGCAACAGTCAGTTCAAGCATCGTGGCCGGTTTTCAGAAACCGTCAATGCCAATCTGAAATACAGCACTGCGCTGGGTGAAAACTGGGAATTTAACCCCCGGATTTATTATACGCACTGGGAGCAATACCACCCCGTGGTGCCCATGATTACAACTGCCTCCGGTGTAGATGTAGCCGGTACCGATCTAGAAGTTTCCAGGTCTCAGAACTTTGGTAGCCTAGTGACAGGTGTGACCTACCGCATAGAGGAAAATGACAATAATAAGAAATATGAGTACGGTGATGTAAACACAATTTCCGGTGGACGTATTGTTAGCACTAACAGTGATAAAAAGGGGCAGTTAGCGGAGCAGTCGGACAGCGAGAATATTGCCGCAGGTGTCTTTGCGCAACAATCCATTGATATCCTTGAAGACTGGATCTTTGATATCAGCATGCGTTATGACCGCATCAGCATAGATCAGGATATACAACGGTTCCGTGAATTTAATTGGGGCCGTGGTGTTTATCAGGATGTTGCCGAGGAAGATAAATTTCAAAACCTGGATGAGACTTTTTCGCTTTTGTCGAAACGCCTTGGTGTCAGCTACAGTATCAGTAATGAATGGAGTGTGTTTACCAATTTTGCCAGTGGAGAGCAGGTACCCTTTGCTAGTGAGTTGGTGGATAACCCATCACTCAGTGAGTCGAGCGTCGATAGTTATGAAATAGGGCTGAAGGGACGTAGTGCCAAATGGGAGTACGACCTTTCTATCTATTCTATGGAGGTTAAGGATGAGATCGTCCCCATTCTTGATGAAAATGGTCTGACTGAGTTCCAGAATGCGGGTAAAACTGACAAAGTGGGTTTCGAGCTGGCAAGCAGTATAAACCTGTTTGAATCGACAACACTTGGCAGCCTATGGGGTGGACTAAATTACGCTTACAGTGATTACAAATTTGACGAGTTTCTGGAGATTGTCACTAGCTACGGCAGATATGGCCCCACCAGTACGGAGGTTGATCAGTCAGGCAACCAGCTGCCCTTTATTCCCGAACACTACTACAGTGTCAGTTTAAACTACCGCCATCCTAGCGGCCTCTCCGCGCGTCTGCAATCTGACACCTGGGGGGAATACCACATAGATAATGCCAACAGTGAAAAGGATGATGGCTATGAGTGGTTGACCTCATTGAATATCAGTTATGCATTTAGGACACATCACCAGTTGTCATTGAATATGGCCAATATCAGTGACAAGCGCTATGCCAGTGTAGTGAAAAAGGATGTGGGTCGAGATAAGGCCTATACTCCCGGCGCCCCGCGTAGTTTTTTAGCAAGTTACCGCTACAGCTTTTAAAAAGTTAAAAAGATGAAAAGATGAAAAGTCACAGAGTATTAGAGGGGAGTACCGATGATAGAGAATACACAGGGTTTAGGTCGATCTGAGCCCTTGCTGGCCAGACGTTTGACCAGTGAGTCGGATATTATTGCCCGCTCCGGACAGGTGGTGGAACGAAGGAGTAATGACCTTTTTGCTCTGCCAATAATAGGAGGGGTACTTAAGTCTCCTCGGGCTTTATGGAGTCTACGGGTGTTGATTCTTGCGCTCTTTGTCTATGCAGTTGGTTATGGCTTTGTACTGCCTTCAGCCGAGCAGAACCATGTGACTACCGGTTTCTTCTGGGGATTGTTCTGGCCGCTGTTTATGCTGGTCTCGGTGGCGACGCTGGGGCCCGTTATCTGCACTCTCTGTCCTCATGGCTTTATCGGTAGCTACCTGACCCGTTGGGGACTTAAACGTCCCATGCCTAAATACCTGCGCACCCCCTACATAGGACTGTCAGTGATCCTGATTGCCTACTGGGGGGTGTACTACACTTTTACTCCCTTTGGTTCGCCTTTGATAACAGCAATCTTTTTTACGATACTTACTGTAGTGGCTGTTATCAGTTACCTTTTGTTTGATGGTATGGCTTACTGTAAATACCTATGCCCCCTTGGGCCGGTTAAGTCTGCTTTTGGTAAGCTAGGTTTTACCTGGTTATCGGTCTATGAGAGTGCCTGTGCAGGTTGTAAAACCTTTGATTGTGCCAAGGTCTGTGATTATAAATTATCACCTTTTAATTTTGATAAGTTTGGGTCAATGGAAGAGTGCACTCTGTGTATGAAGTGCGCTGATGCCTGCCCTTCGATTCGCTGGCGTTTGACACTACCTTCTGCCTCCCTGCTTGGCCCTATCAAGCGCATGAAAAATATTGATGTGTGGGTATACATCATGCTACTGGCCGTCATCAGTATTGCTATGCGCTTTCATCATGCCCTAGGGGGTACCGCCATAGCCGATGAATTCCCGTGGTCGCGTGCAGGGCAATGGTTGGAACAACAATTTCCAGTACTACCAGTGATGGGGGTTGATAGTGTCGGTGTCAGTGCGTTGCTTATGGCCGTGGCACTGACAGTGGTTGTTTCAATAGGTGGGCTGTATATCGGTAGTCGTATCCTCGGTCAGCGTTATGACCGTACTTTTATTAATCTCGGTTATGCCTTTGCCCCTCTTATGGTAATTGGTGGTCTCAGCCATATTGGTGAGTTTTTTTTCCTGCATTACTACAGCGATATCGGTAATTCAGTAATCCAGGCTTTTCATCTGCCCTATGGTGAGGTGGAGCCCCTGGCTCGGCGCGGAGAGCCGTGGTTACATCGCTTTGTAGCATTCCAATACTTGGCTGTAATCTGGTCCTTCTATTTGTTTTATCGTCGTATGCAGTTGATAGATACATATGCCATACGCAAGTGGTTGGCATTTCCCTTTGTTAGTGCAATCGCCAGCGTGTACCTTGGCTTACTACTTTATACTGGGTATGTATTTTCAACCTATGGTGCAGCAGTTATGCGCCATCATTGATGATATGAGCCTGGTGACGACCGTCGAAAAAACTGGTGATGGCCCCTACGGAATCGACCAACAAAGCCCGGACAAAGCCTATGCTCTTACAGTGATCCAGGTCATTAGTGGAGCCGCAGATTGATAGAGCAGATTTCCATCCGAGTGAAAGGCCAGGGCTTATACCCGATTACCGAGCAGGTAAGACCCCTCGTGTCCAAATACGGCCAGAGAGAAGGTCTGTGTACCCTGTTCATCCGCCACACCTCTGCCAGCCTGCTGATTCAGGAAAACTACGATGACAGTGCCAGGGTGGATCTGGAGAACTGGCTGAATCGGCTGGTACCGGAAAACGATTCCCTCTACACCCACACACTGGAAGGTGCTGACGACATGCCCGCCCACATCAAGTCGGCCCTGACAGCCACTCAAATCAGTGTCCCTTTCCAGCACGGGGAGCTGATGTTGGGTGCCTGGCAGGGCATTTATCTGTGGGAGCACCGACATCAGAGCGGTTCACGTAGTGTGGTAGTGCATTTGTGAACACAGCAGTGGCGGGAAGAACTGGCTCGGCAGATGACTAGTGAGTGTAACTGTGGACTTCACGCAAAATCCGTAATAATCTCGTCTTGAACCAAACGAGGAGAATCTGAAATGACCAAAATAAAACTGTTAATTCTCACTCTTGGTCTGAGTGTGTTCATTGCCCAGGCCGCTACTGTAGAAGAAGCCATGAACAAGCCCGACCGGTTGCAGGGTGACATAGAGCGCGATGCGCGCAGCCACCCCGAGGCGGTCATCCCGCTGCTGCGACTTGAGGAGGGTGACCGGGTTGCGGATATCTGGGCGGGCGGCGGCTATTACAGCGAGCTGTTGGCAGATGTAGTCGGTGATCAGGGCGAGGTTCTCATGATCAACAACGCCGCCTACAAACAATTCTCTGTCCAGGGTCTGGCTGAACGGTTTGAGGGGCGCGACCCGATCGGGGTGCTTGTCCGTGAGCGCGAAGCCGAGGATCTCGATCTTGGTGAAAACCAGTTGGATGCCGCAGTTATCATCATGTCCTACCATGATATTTACCATGTCGATGAGAAAAACGGGTGGCGGGCGATTGATTCCGCGAGTTTCCTGAGCCAGATCTACACGGCACTGAAACCCGGAGGCCGCTTCCTGATAGTCGATCACATGGCTGAGCCCGGCAGCGGTAAGCGCGACGCCCAGGATCTGCATCGCATCGACATAGCGTTCGCGAAAAAAGATATCAGTAGCTACGGTTTTAAATTCGCCGACAGTTCCGACGCCCTGCGCAATCCCGACGATGACCACGCCGTCATTGTGTTCGATCCGAAGGTGCGCGGCAAGACAGACCGTTTCATCCTGGTTTTCACTAAACCCTGAATGGCAGACTCCCGGACCTGGGAGGATACTCCCGATGATTGAGGATGATGCTCTGGATAATATGAACTGAACACAAAACCAAGGACATCGCTGCCATCATCAACGACTCTTGAGTCCATAAGGCGATCAAGGCCATCAACAGCGGCTTCCAGGTTAGCCATCACCGCAGTAAGATCGTGCGTGATTTCCCCGAACCCGCTGTCGTATATCGCTCCTGCGGTAAAGTACGGTTCCAAACGTTACCAATCATTATCTTCAAAGGTGACCTCGAAAGCGTCTGCATACTCCAGAAAACGATCCTGCATGTTCATAGATATATCCTTGGTGATTTTTTATGAATACACCGCAGGTGCGAGCGGTGTCTTTCAGCTCGAACGTCCGCTATGAACTGTGTGGGCGGTCTGATTGGAAAGGCCGGGGCGTATGAAGCCCGGAGGGGGTCGATAACGTGGCACCAAAATGCAGAAGGCTCAGCAAACGGCGCCGGGGTTTGGAACGAGTAACCAGCTACCCTCAAGCACTGTAAGCAACCTGATAAGCCTCCCACGATCCGTTGCGGGGCTTATCATTTGCATGTGTCCGTGCCTTGCTAACCGCTGTGGCGGATTCGCGATTCACCCCACTCTCCGCTGCCGCACCGGTTGGTTGCGGATGGTCTGGTCCACCGGCGCGACCAGTATTCGTTCATTTCAGAGTCAGCGACCGAACTCCCTAAGAAATTCTGCTCACTACAAGCCATTGATTTGTCATATACTTCATCCCGTTTCAATAATCCTAGTGTACTGCGGTGGATAAAGCCTACGTACAAAAAATGTAAATCTATAAACAAGGAAAAAACTATGTCTGATGCCTATATTGTTGGTGCTGTGCGCTCCGCCGGTGGTAAAAAAAATGGACGCCTGTCTAGGACTCACCCGATCGATTTGGGTGCCGCAGTCGTTGATGCCCTGGTGGAAAGAACCGGCGTTGCAGTTGACGAGATCGATGACCTGATTTTTGGCTGTGTCTCACAGGTGGGTGCTCAAGCCGGCAACCTAGGTCGCAATGTTTGTCTGTCATCTGTTTTGGGAGAGGCAGTGCCAGGCACTACCGTCGACCGCCAATGTGGTTCCAGTCAACAGGCCATGCATTTTGCCGCTCAGGCAGTGATGTCCGGCACCCAGGATATCGTAATTGCCGGCGGTGTTGAGAGTATGAGCCAGGTGCCCATAGGGGCGAGTGTTATCGATGGCATGAAGGCCGAACACGGCCTGCCTTATGGCAAGGCGATCAGTGAGCGTTACCCCGGAGTGCAGTTTAACCAGTTTTCCGGTGCGGAGATGCTGGCGAAAAAATACGAGTTGACTACTGAAGAGCTCAATGAGTTTGC
>Ga0164315_10000017_pt1 | contig 82664 bp, 153 predicted proteins | sample GuaBasSedimGuay6_FD_113737 | JGI IMG/M metagenome (GOLD analysis project Ga0164315, IMG submission 113737) | Subseafloor sediment microbial communities from Guaymas Basin, Gulf of California, Mexico - Guay6, Core 4569-2, 0-3 cm | ecosystem: Environmental > Aquatic > Marine > Hydrothermal vents... | reverse complement strand
GGTAGATTTAAACGGCTAAAAAATAAAAAAATAAAACAACTATTTGGAGAAAATAATGTTTAGTGCTAATGGTAGATTAAAACCTAACAAAGTAACAGCAAGTAAAGAAACTACTGAGCAAACAATTTGCTTAGATTGTGGGAATGTTATGCCTAGAATGAATAAAATATTTGGCGAACATATTAGATGTGACAAATGTGACTCAACTAATATAGAAGTAAAAATAGGAAAGTAATTGAAGAAAATAATTGCTATAAGTAGCACACATGGTACAGGTAAAACTTTTTTAGCTTACAATTTGTGTATCTTCCTAAAGAAACAAGGCAAGAATGTCATTGTTCTAGATGAATTAGCTAGAGAATCTCCTTTTACTATTAATACTGGTGCAGATGATAATACACAGGTATGGCTACAATGCAAACAAGTAGTAAGAGAACTTGAACTAATGGATAAGTATGAGTATGTTATAACAGATAGAAGTGTTTTAGATGCTTTTTGTTATGGCAAAGTTCTAGATAAGCCAGGTACTCATTGGACTTACACGTACTTAGAAAAATTTTTAGTGGAACATATAAAAAAATATTATCATAAACTATATCTTTTAGATATAGATCATTTTAATTACAATGTGGAGGACGGTGTTAGGGATACAGATGAAACTTTTAGAAGGAACGTTTTTAATCAATTAGTTAATACGTTTACTGATAATGCGTTAGAGTGCTCTTTAATCAGGAATGACTCGGATATTTATTCAGACTTTACAAATTAGAATAAAATAACATGTTAAATGTTGACAAGTAATGTAAAATAAAGTATAATGCTCTTTCGGTTTAGGTATTATACTTTTTTTGTAAAAAAGGGAGAATATTATGGAGTTAAAAGAGATTATAAATAGTTCAAGTCCTCTTATGGAAAGATTTAAAGAGGTAACACCTGGTACTTATAATCATTGTTTAGCTGTAGCAAGTCTGGCTGAGAGTATTGGGAGAGAATTAGATGTTGATAACGAGATGCTTGTGGTATCTGCTACGTTACATGATATAGGTAAATGTAATAATCCAATGTACTTTTTTGAAAATTTAGGAGATGATCAAAATCCTCATGACGATTTTGATCCTAAGATATCCTATCAACTTATTTCTAGGCATGTTTCTGATAGTGTACTCAGATTAGTTCAACTAGGTATGCCAAGTGAGGTTATACATATAGTAAGTGAGCATCATGGGGACACTTTAATAAAGTCTATATATCAAAAAGCTAAAGATGTATATAATGGAAGTACAGTGGAAGATCACTATAGGTATAAATCAGTAAAACCTTCAAGTGTTTCTGCAGCTATACTTATGTGCGCTGATGTAGTAGAAAGTGCCAGCAGAGCTATGCATAATGCTGGAAAACTAGACGACCATAAAGCTTTAGTAGACACTTTAATTAATGAACTTATGGATGGGGAACAGTTAGACATTTTAAAACTAGGAGAGTTACGTACCATAAAGAATGTACTAATAACAGAAATAAAAGACATGTACCACAAAAGATTAGATTATGATAAGGAGTAGCTTATGGCGAGTACTTTTAATGAACAAGAACAAAACTTAATACGAAAAGCTGCTGAATCTATGGCTATTGAACTGTACGATGAGTCAGATAGCACATACGTTGGAGCAGAAATGGAAAATACTCTTACAATACAAGGGCTTAAAGTGTGTTTTTGGGTATGTGCTTTTTGGGAGAAAAGCAAGTACTTTGATTTTAAAGCTACTTGTGGGGAAACTAAGTGTACTGGGCATTTGATAAGTTTTTAACATCATATACAGGAGGTTATTATAATGTGTGGACAAGGAAAATCGTGTGATGAATGTAGTATGGGTCCTTGTGGCCCTTCTATTTTTGATAAGAGAACACCCAAGTATGCATTAAAGAAAAAGAAAAAGGCAAAGAAAAAACTTAAGAAATAAAATGACATTTTTTAAAACTAAAAGTTTAAGGGGTAGTTATGCAAAATATAGCTGTAATTTTGGGTAGTTCTAATGAAATTTTAGGAAGGAAAATATGTAAGGAATTAAATATAGAACCTGTAACTTCAAGTATGATAACTTTTGGTAATGGTGAAAGACAAATAGAACTAAATGAAACTGTTAGAAATAAAGATGTATTTGTAATACAATCTTCAAGTAACGAACAAACTAATGATCATTTAATGGAATTATTTTTAATACTTGATACTTTAAAAAGATCAAGTTGTTACAGAGTTACTACTGTTATGCCTAACTACCCTTATGCAAGACAGGATAGAAAAATAAAAAGTAGAGTTCCAATTTCAGCTAAACTTGTAGCAAATTTAATTCAAACCTCAGGTACAGATAGGTTTTTAACTGCCGAGTTACACAGCCCACAAATTAGTGGCTTTTTTGATGTGCCTGTGGATAATCTTCACATGAGTAGAGTATTCCTTCCTTTTATTAAACAAAAGTACCCAAACAATAATATATGTATAGTAGCTCCAGATGCAGGTAGTGTTAAAGCTGCCAAGATGTATGCTGGTAGGTTGGGTTGTGAAGTAGCTATGATTTACAAGAACCGTTCTGCTCCTGGCGAAATCAAAGAAATGAATTTGATTGGTGAAGTAGCAGGCAAGAGTTGTATTATAGTAGATGATATGGCAGATAGTTGCGGAACAATTTGTAAAGCTACAGATTTAGTTATGACTTATGGTGCAGCGTCAGTAGAAGCTTACTGTACACATGCTATACTTAGTGGTGCTGCTATAGATAATTTAAATAACTCTGACTTAAAAAAATTATACGTTACAGATACAATAGATAACCCAAGAGTTAGGGACACAAGTAAAATTTTTGTATTGCCAGCAGCAGAATTATTCGCTGAAGCTATAAAAGGTATTCATAATGAACATAGTTTAAGCTACTTATTTGATATGTAAACATCACAGAAATAAATGAGGTCGCGGTTCATAAGACGGCTCGCTTCGCCCCAAAAAAATTTTAAATACATATTAAAGAACAACTACTATAGTCTATAGTAGTCTAGCGCTCTCGTTCAAGTAGGTATACTAAAAGTAGAGGAAGTAAAAAATGTTAGGAGTAGTACATACAAGTAGTGATTTAGACTTACTTAGAATTAGTGCTAGGGTAGTAGGAGAAGTACACAGGGAAGTAAAGAAAATAATAAAACCTGGAGTACAAACCCTGGCACTAGAAGAAGTAGCAAATGAAATAATTTTTAGTAACAATTGTATACCTTCTTTTAAAGGATACAAAGGTTACCCTTATACTACTTGTATTTCAATCAATAAGGGTATCGTACATGGTTTTCCTTCTAAATATGTATTACGAGAAGGGGATGTAGTAAGTTTTGATGTAGGGGCTTATAATGGCCTTCACGGAGATGCAGCTTTTACAATGATCGTTGGGGAAGCTAACAATAAGATTGATACATTGTTAGTAAAGACAACAGAAAGCTGTCTTATAGAAGCAATAGGTATTGCTAAAGAGGGTACTACTACAGGAGCATTAGGTAATATAATAGAAACTACTGCTAATGCTTCTGGTTTTGATGTGGTAAAAAATTATGTCGGGCATGGAATAGGTAGAGAGTTACATGAGTTTCCTCAAATACAAAACTATGGTAAAGTAGAAGAAGGTTTAATACTTACTACTGGTATGTGTATTTGTATAGAACCTATGCTTGTTTTTGAATCATCTACAAATATAACCTTAGATAATGGTTGGGAAGTTGTTACTTATAACGGCAACAACTCAGCCCATTTTGAACATCAAGTAATTATACATAAAGATTATGCTGAAATTATCTCTGTTTAATTTTTTCTATGACTTGATACTTAAGTACTTCGTAATCAATATCAAATTCAAAATGTATGTCCTCTATAATACTCATCTTAACTTTTGTAGAAGTATTAGAATAAACATAATATTCATCATTAATACTGGAAAACATAGGTGTACCGCTATCATGTATAATGTCTTTAAATTTTTTATTTAATCCCTTGCAATTATCATTTTTTAAAACAATTAGGGGCATAGGTATACTTTTATGTGAACGATAAGAAAGTTTAGCTTCGTATATTTTTTTATGACCTAAATGTTTTAGTACTTTTTTTAATAAGTTTACACCCTTATCAGCCGCGATTATTTTATTGGATGTTTTAATTATAAATTTTTTGTCTTCTAATAAAGGTTCTAAGTCATTAAATCTAGCTTCTAATTTTTCTATACGTAATTTATAGTCATTACATTTAATTTCTACTAAATTATTTATGTAATTTTTAAATCTTTTTATAAACATCTACACTCCTTTTATTTACTAATAACTTTTTTTCTAAACAAAACAGTTCGTATAGTAATATCTCTAAGCTCCGCTATACAGTTGTCTATGTAAAGCATTCTATTCTGTTCTTTAGAAGTTAATTTATTTCTTTTTAAAAGTACTAAAGCTTTCTTTTCTTTAAGTAGTAATGGTCTATGATTTAATAATTCTAAGTTGTATAAAAAATCATCTACCCTTGAATCCAACCAGGCTTGTCCGTCTAATTCTTTCCAAGCTATACCTTCATGCCTATTGTAGTACCAACCATCTTTACCTATCTTAGGTGTTATTTTAGTATAGTACTTGTTACCTTCTCTTATTATTAAAGCTTTGTGTCTTTCATTTAGAGCTTTAAAAGGTAAGACTTTAAGTATGTTTTTTTCCATTTTTATTCAAAGCCTCTTCTAAGTCAAATAATACTTCAGATATAACATCTTTTGGAGAAGCAAACTTGTCCACAATTATAACTTTTGAATACTGTGGACAAGTTTCATTTAAACAAGTCCAACCTTCACCTTGTATATTTAATTTGTCTTCTCCACAGTATTTACATACAGATTTATCAGCATACATAATATCAAGCCCAAGTCATATTAATAGAAGTAGTATCTTCCAGTTCTAAGTAGCCATCATCAAAATTAGCTTCGTTAGGCTCAACTCCATGATCAGAACATTCTTTTGTAAATGCTTCTTCTAATTCCTCTGCTGATTTAAATATTTTTGCTGAGTTAATTGTATTATTTTTTATAACAGTAAGTATAGGTGTAAGATCACTAAAGGCCATAACTATTCTCCTTATATAAATTCTTTACCTACTTCTTTAGGTATAAAATTTACTTTATCTATAAAATTTTTAAGATCAATAAGAGTTTCAGCATACAATAGAAAACCATGGTTTCGAAGATTGATCGCATAAGCTGGAACATTCTTTATATATTCGGATGCTTCTTCTGCTTCTCTTAAATCTCCACAAGAAAAATAAGAACTTGTAAAAGGAATCATTGAGTACTTATCATCTATGTAAGCATGCCCGTGAATCATATAATTAATTTTTGGAAATTTATTATATAACTCTAATTGAATAGGTGTATCAACACTTGGTTTAATTTGTTTAACACCCTCATATCTTATTGTATCCATCTTACTTGATTTATAAACTACAACCATATCAGATGCTTCCAAACGTTTTTTGTTACTGTTACGTCTTGATACAAGGATACGTCCATTATCAGCTCGAACACTTGGAAACATTAAAGCACAACGAGTAGAACAATTTCCAAAATAACGGTTAGTGCTTCCATTTTCTACTTTATCTGCTACCAAAGTATTAAGCTTACAGAACTGTCTAAGATCTGCATACTCTTCTGGTAACATAGAATGTTTTAAATCAGTATAAGTGCTTCCTATTCTCTTAACACTTTGTGTCCAAGTATAAAATCTAAAAATAGCTTTAGCTAAAGTTCTAAGATCAGAAGTTCTTACCCAACCATTACCAAGAGCGTCTAATAAAGTAAAAACAAATCTATCATTAACTTTTTCAATAGCTAATACAGCATTACCATGCATCTTAAAAATTCTATCCACTGCGTCATAAATAGTTCTATTTTTTCTAAGTACTTTAGAGCATATAAGAATACTACCTACAGGTTTTCTAGGATAAATTTTTAATTCTTCGTTAGAAACATTAGGCAGCCAGAGAGAAAGATCAGAATTAATATTATTAGATAATTCTGCGAGCTCCTTTAATCCGCCACCATTTGCTCCGTAAGTAAGTATAGCGTCTTCAAATATTTCTCCTAAATAATAATTAAGTTTTGTTACTATAGAGGATTCCTTACGTTTATTAACATCTCTTGAAAATGTACCACCTATAATTTGAATCTTTTTATATTTCATTTTATTTATCTCCATTTGTATACATTAAATAAAATAAATAAGGAATCAATTTATATATTATAAAATATACTGCTATAATTGTTGCAATAATTATAAGTATGTAATACATATTAAACTATACTACTATGTTTTCTTATTAGAGCAAGTGTTATGGCACTTCTAGGGTTAGAGGCTGTTATAGTAGTAAGTAACTTACCTCCACGGTTATAAATATCATCAGTTCTTAATTCATTACCTTTAAATCCAAAATAAAAAGAAATACCTACACTAGCTAAATTAATTACGGCACTAGAAGCTGTAGCATTTAATCCAACTATATTTACTAGTATTCCTAAACAAAGGAGACTTCCTACAAGTATTACAGCTATTACCCAGAGTTTCTTAAATAAGCACCACCAAAACGAGAAGAAAAATCCAGGCCAAGAAAAGCCCTGTTTAACTGCTTCATATTGATTTTGAGATTTTTCATATACTTTATACTGTTTCATGCAACTTCTCCTTAAGTTGTTTTATTCTTTTTTTAGCACCAGTTAGGTAACCAAGTTGCTCCACAGTATATTTATTTATGGACTCGTATCTTCTTTTTTGTACCCATTCCCTAATGTAAGTATCATTAGCATGTTTATAAGGGTTATGCCAATATTCAAAACCCATCGTAACAACTTCTTCTGCTAATGTCAACCAATCTTTTTTAATATTACTAGGAAGATTCATTATTTTAGCGTATTCACATATAGGATAAAGATGTTCTGCTGTGTTAGATTTTATTTCATAAGGAGTAAACGGTTCTCCATCTTCAATTCTCCAATCACGCATAAATTTGGTTTCATCTTTTTCTTCAGACATTATAGGAATATTAAAGTAATCTTCAGGTATTTTTTTATCAATGCCTTCTATATCTTCTGTAAGACATACAAGTTCTCCGTTTTCCCACTCATAACCATTACCATTAGTAAAAAATAAATGATTAAGTACTTTTTCTTTTGAGTATTTATAATTTGTATCTTTATAAAGTTGTGGATGGTCTAAAATACTGTGTATAATAGTTTGTTCAACATTCATTTTTTAAATCCCTCTCAAAAATATCTTTTGACCATGATAGCCTAGTAGTACTTATACTACTAGGCTACTAGGTAAAAAGTTATTTTATATTTTTACCTACCAATTTTTCCATAACAGCCTTACCCACTGGAGTTTGGCTTAGTGTTTCAAGCATGCTTCCTAGCTCTGTACCGCCTTTAGCTGAAAACACATCCATCATTTTGTTAATACCACCTTCAGTAGTGCCAGCATTAGTAATAATTTTCAGGTCTGCTGTAGCCATAGCTTCTGCTTTAGCTTCACCTACTATCTGTCCAGCTTTAATACCTTCTGTTCCAAGTAAGTAATCCATGTAACCTTCATTACTACCAATCTCTTGTGCAAGAGTAATCTGTGCCTCTACAGGTGCCATAAGCATAAGTTTTTCTGCTTCAGCCTCTGACTTACCTATAGCAAAGATACCTTCAGCTTCTTTTTCTTGTTGGATAAGATCAGCTTCAGCAGAAAGACGTTTAGCTTCTTTGTCTTTTTCAGCATTGATAATAGCAACATTCTTATCAATATCTGCCTGTTTTTCTTGTTCTACTTTAAGAACAGCCATGTCTTTTTCTGCAGTAATCTTAGACTGTGTTTTAATTTCTTGTTCTGCAATTTCTTGAGCAATACCTACAGCTTTTTCTTTTTCAGCAGCCTTTTCTCCTACAATTTTTAAGGCCTCTTGTTTTCGTACATCTGCTTCTTTTTTAGCATCAATCTCAGCCATTTCTGCTTCTTTATGATTGTTTGCTACTTCAATACGACTTTCACGTTCAATTTCAGATTTCTTTTTGGCCATAATATTGTCAATAACATTTGACTCTCTAGCGTCTCTAATATCCATAAGTTCAATATTCTTAACAGATTTGACACCCCAAGCTGAAAGTTGCCCTTCAACTTCTGCTGTAAAAGATTCACCAAATTCTCCACGATTGCCCAAAATATTTTCAAGTGGGGAGTTAGCAAGGATAGTTCTAATAGCACCTTTTAAAATATTTTCAAGCTGCTTATAAAGCTCTTCAAAATTGTCTACTCTTTGTGCTGCTACTTCAGGAGTATCTACTTGAAAAAATCCCATTACATCTACAACAAAAGGTAGTCTGTCCTGATCATACGCACTATAATCATTGAGATTAATATCAAAAATTGACGTAGGCATAATAATACGGGTAATACCTACAATAGGTACCCAAGAAGGCCAACGATAATATACATTTCCATAATCTAAACCTTTACCGTAAGAAGTAGTTTTCTTTTTTGATTGTACAGTATGTACTTTATTAGTAGGAACGACTACTCTAAAAATAAATGATGCTATTAAAATTGTTATACAAAGTGCTACTGCAATACTGACTACTGCAATACTAATCATTGTTGCTGAAAAAAATTCCATATTTAATTCTCCTTATTTAATGTTATTACATGTAAATCTGTTTTAATATTTTTATTAGTACACCAGGTACCCATATCATTATAGATACAATTTATTTTAATGCCCATAGTCAAACTTAATACATTTATCACAAATATAACTTGTATATATGTATTTATCTTTACCAATCATGTGTTCATTTTTAACCTCAGTACCTGTCTGTGCAAATTCTTCACATTCTGAACAGGTGTGAACTTTTTTATATATAATCTTAGAAGTAATATCACTTACTACTTTAGAAGCTTCTATATTTCCATGTTGCTCACCGTTCATGGCTGGAAAAAAGAAATGGTTTGAAGACATCATTATAACTTTAAATTTTAGAAAGTCACTAATATGTTGTTCTATACTACCATTTAGAATGGCATCTTCGTAAATATCCATAAAAAAGAAACAATCTCTGAAGTAGCCATCAAATAATTCATTTCTAAGATCATAAGTACTAATAAAACAATACTCGTTATTAGCTTCTTTATCTTTTATTTTTTTAATTTTTTCTTGGGCAGTTTTAAAATTTTTGGTAAGATTTTTAAAATATCTATTAGTATTAAATATTCTTATAGGATCTACTTGAATCATAGCAGTATAAACCTTTTTATTTATGAACATACCAGCCATACTATTAAGAATATTAACTATTTGTTGCTTATTATTTGCAACATTAGGATGGTAGCCTGTAAATTTAAAAAAGTCATTTAAAAATTGTCCTTTACCTGAGTAAGTTGCTGCGTTATTAGAAAAAGTTTTTCCGGTAGAAGATACAAAAGAATATACACAATTTTCATCTGTTCGTTCAACATGCAACAAACAATCAATATTTTTATACTTATAATCATACCAATTTTTTGTAGCTAAAGCTTCAAAACCAATTTTTTCAAGAAATATAGCACCAAATTCAATTTTTGTATTTGATAATGATTTTTTTTCTAAAGCAAAATGTTTAAATAAATTACTAAAGTAATCATTAACACCCCTTGATTCAGTTACAATGTTCAAGAAATCTTCTACCTCTAAGCCAGTAAATTTTTCTATAGCTTTTGTATTAGCGTCCTCTTTGATGTTTTCAAGTGATCCGTAATCATTGTATTCACCAAAAATAGGCAGACAAAAAGGATCATAAAAACAATTAGTATAGATAAGCATAGAAGCATTTGAGCCAGGTAAATCTGTTATAATCCTATTTTCAAAACCTAAATGCTTATTTACAGGAGGGGTAAGAGGGATAAAAACTACATCTTCTCTATGACTTATACTTAAATTACTAATAGAACATGCTACATTAAAACAGCCCATTTAATTCTCCTTTAATAGATCAAGTGGTTATAAAACTTAAGATTTTTATTTTTACGTATAATAATTCCCACTCTACGTAAGCAGTCTTTAACTGTTTCTGTATCATGTAAAGCTATTACTTCTCCACCAAAATTTCTTTTATACCGTCCATAGATAGTATGGATAACTTCTTTTCCTGCTTCTAATTGTTTAATTCTTTGCCAGAAAATATTGTTACCTTCTTTTTCTCGCTGACATGTTGCTACTTCTAAAGATTCAAATTTTTTCCAATCAGGATCAACACCTTCAGGCAAACAACTCCATATCATTCTTGCAGACATATTTAACCCTTATCTAAATCTTTTATAAAATTTTGTATTAAGTCTTCAGTATTCTTTTTAGATAGTATCCTTGATAATTCTATATAACGAATTAACTCTTGTTTTTTTGCGTCAATTGCTTTTATATAATTATAGTTTAAAGTTTTTAAATTATCTATAGCTGCACATTTACCTAAGTATAAAGTATTTGAAATAGTTAATATAAAAATAGGAATAATATATTTAAATTCAGCAAATATTTTAGGTGTAGTATCAAAATCTATAAATATTACTGAAGATTTTACATAATATAAAATAAATATACAAACATATATAAACAGAAAAGCTGCAAGTATAGTAGATAACAGTGTGTATGTATTGTTAATTGCTTGTTTCATTTATATTTTCTCCAAAACTTTCATTTCTTGGGCAAGGTACCATAGACCGCCTTGATGTTCAGGTCTTTTAAGTTCAATATAGTCTTTAATTTCTACTTTAATCCAAATTCTACCTTTCATACTTAAGTGGGGTGCTACAGGCTTAGCAGTACAGTGCCAACCTTTTCTTATTTTATAACCTTTTTTAGGATGAAGTTCAGCAGGCATCCATTGGTTATATGGCACCCTAAGTCTAGCATTTATAAAAAGAGGACCTAAAGTACCATCTTTTCTCTCCTTTATTAATTTGTACGCTATCATAGCCCTCCTTATTATAAAGTGTAAACTACTTTTTTAATGTTGTAATTTGAATACCTTCTTTTAATTGTTTAGTTACTGCTGTTTCAAGTGTGTATAACTTTTCTAATGCATCTACTAGTGCATAGGTGTATCCTTCAAAGTCATCACTTTTTGGATTATACCCGTAGGTATCTACCATCATTAGGGCTACCTTTTCTACATCTATACTTATAGTATTAGTTTCATGTTTTAATTCAATAATTTTATTAGCAGCTTCTTCTAATAACTCACAAAGCCTGTCTGGCTGACCATCTTGTACACTTTTACGTGTTTTAATTTGTTTGCGTATCTCAGATCTTTTTCTTAATCTGTATACTATATCTTCTTTATTCATAAAGTATTACCAAGAAATATTTACTGGATCAGACACCATAGTTACACAACCATTTGTTCCACAATTAATACAATTTACATCTACATAAATAATACCTTTATCATAATTTACTACTAGAGTTGTCCAGTCTGGTTCGTGTTTACAAGTATCTTCCTTATTACAATTTGAATCTTCTTTTACCTTAAAATCATTTTTAAAATTTTGCATTTTTACACCTTAACTGTAGTCTTCTTGCATCCACTTTTCAAGAGTATCTTTTTTTCCGGAAAAAATAGTTAGACAGGGTTTTAAATTTGTTACCTCATGACCTTGTTCAAATTTTATATCATACAAGTTTATGTGGTAAGTAATACCATCCTCTGACCAAAAATTTATGTCTATACTGCCAAGTTCTATTGTTACTAATTCAAACCAACAGTCTTTTTCAAGGTGAGGTTCACAAGTATTCTTTACAGTGTGTTTAATACAAGAAATAACCTCTTCTTTAATTTTTTTAATTATATTTTTCATTGTACTTCTATAATATTATTATCAGGATCATATTGCATTGATCTTCTAATCTATTCATATTAATAAAATAATTTTAAAACAGCATCACCAGAATCTTTAAACATATCTGTACCTTCTTTGCCTGCAAGTTTATAGATAGTATTTTTAGTCTCTAGTATTTTATTTTTCCTATCTATTTGTACAATTAAAGAACTACGCATATGGTGTCCAGGTTCCCATCTACCTGCTGGATCATGTACTACTGTTCCAGTAACTACTTGTGGTTTAAGATTCATTCCAGGATATACAGCTTCAAGCTGTTTTTTAGTAAAAGATAAGTTATGTACTTGCCAATTTTTTATTGTACCACCGTCTCTTTTTTCCATTTATTCTCCTATACTTAAGTCTTCTTGTGTAATTACAGTAGTTTCTGTTTTTATTATTAGTACCTTAGTAGTATTACAGTAATCAACAAGTTCCTTACATTTTTTTATTGCTGGTTCAATACTACTATAGCTAGGACCCATAATAACAAAAGAAGAATATACTTTTGGTTTTGCTTGTGGTTGAAATCTACAATTAGATATATTCATATTTTAATCCTTAAATTTTTTATTCGGTAGTAACAGGACTCGAACCTGTATCAGTACGACATTACTCCTACGGTTTCGGTACTATCCTCTCCGTACAACTCATTAATTGAGTTATTTTATGCCTATACTACCATGTAAGATGTCAAGTACTTATTTTTCCTAATACAAAACACATAATAAAGCTAAGCATACAAAATACAAATATTACGATTTGTAATCTTTCTATACTAATATCTGGAGATACTTTTCTTTTTAATTTTACAACTTCCTCTTTTGGTTTAGGGGGTTTTCTATAATTTTCAGGAGTACCTGTAGAATGCCAACAACTATCTTTATCACTCCACCACATAGCACAATTATTTTTTATTTTTCCTCCACAGTAGTTGCAAGGGCCGTCCGGGTGTTGATCTACATAAATACGTATTTTTCCACAAGCAGTACATATAGTAGTGCTAGTATAACCACCTTTATAAAAATAATTTACAGGTTTTATGTGTTGCATAAATTTAACTCCTTGAGTACAACTTTTATTTTGCGCCGCCAGGACTCGAACCTGGAGAGGCCATTTATGATATGAAGTAACACTTTTTTACACCATCTAAAAGAGGAATAAGCAAAAAGTGAGATTTTCCATGTTACCAATTACATCACAGCGCAATGTATATATATATATCTTGACATATAAATTTTAATATGTCAAGATTTATTTTTTATAAGTATTTTTTCACCATCCCATAATTGAATGGCTTCTACTTGTTTAGGCCTAATAGGACCGCTAGCGTAACAAAAAGGACAAAAAACATAATAACCTTTAAATTTTTTACACCAACTGCCACTATATCCACTTTTTAACTCTACCTCTTGGGTTTGGCAGTACTTACATGCTTTCATCTTCTTCAAATTCCTTTTTAACTTTTTTAATATGTGCTAATAAAACTTCTTTACTAGCATTACAAGGTAAAGGATTATTTAAATTGTCAGGGTAACGAGCTTCAGAATAAGGATAACCACACTTAATACATTCAATTCTAACATCTGTTTTTTTACACATAAGACACCGATTTTACTTTTTAAATTGCGACAAAAAATACTTTTAGACCACGATAATTGTAGACAAAAAAATAGGACGTAAGGTTTGCACCTAACATCCTACTAAAATTAAAACGATATAACACATAACACCAAGAACATTGAATGTATGAATGCCATCTGCTATATCATATTTAAATTATTCTACAATAGCAAAAGATAAGTAAGGCATTTTAGAATAAGAAGCGGAACCACCAGAAATACCAGTACCACCTGCACCTACTTGTCCTGAACCATAAGCATCTGAATTAACTGTTGCCATATTGTAAGATAGACCTAATCCCCAACCACTAGAACTTAATTCAATCTTAACACCTTCACCAATAAGTATAATATTAGTACCACCAATCTCTTTTGCTTTCTTTGCTAGTGCATAAAAAAGTTCAAAAGAGTTGATATCATCATCATCACTTTTTATAGTACCTAAAGCGAGTACTCTACGATTACTTTGAGCTGATCTGAGCTTTTTTGCAACATCTGATCCTTGAATACTAAAACTAACTCTACTCATATCTCTAGTACCAAGTCTTTTAATGCTTGTTTTTTCAGTTGAAGCTAGATTTACTGTAGTAATATCTATTTTTACATCTTTAAGGTTAAAATCAGCATCGGCAAGATTATTTAAATTCCAAGCTCCCATCATTGAAATAAGATTAGAAGCAGAAACAAAATTCTCTCCTTTATCTTGTTGAGGCCTAGAAAACATTTGAGGTGACATGCCTTGATAAGACACACCACTTGTTACAGGCAAGTAACGAATAGGTTGAGAGCCATTAAAAGAATTTTCAAATACTACTGCAGAATTACCCGAATTTGTTAATTCTTGTGCTTGTCCCTGCGCTTGGTCAGCAGAAGAATTTGCATAAGTATTATAAGGTACTTCAGCAGCTAATACTACACCTGCACTAAAAATAAGCATAGTTATTAAAATAACATTTATTAATTTATACATTGTACCTCCTTAATATGTAATAAACCCATCAATATTAACAGCTGTCGGATTTAATTGTGAATTAGCTTGATTGGACATACTCCAACCATTATTTTCTAGCACACCTCCGGCAATAGATATGGCATTACCATTTGTATGTGTTATTGCGCCCATTCCACCTACAACGCCAGATACTTCCTGTGTTGAATTTGGTTGAACTAGTGTAGCATCAACTGTAATAGCAGCTTGTTCATTCATATATCTATAATTGCCACCATTGGATGCTCCACCAGCATAAGCTGTTAAAGATGAACCATTTGTGGTACTATTTTGAACTTGGCCGTCACCTACTACACTATTAACATCACTGGCACCTACACCTACTTGTTGTTGCATTTGAATTCCTATGGATATACTATTACTATTACCTACAGGAATAGGTACTGATACTTGGTTTTGTCTTTGTGCGTTTATAACTTCGGATGATGTGAATCCATCACCCATACTATTAGAACTAACAAACATTAAGCCAAGTACAGTGATAAATATTATATTTTTTTTCACTATAACCTCCTTACTGTACTTCTTATAAAATAGATGGGACAAGTACACATTACTTGTCCCACCCATTATTACCTAACTATTGTTCTTTTTACTTAAGGAAGAACAACAGAACCATCAAGAACAGCATTGCCAGTCATAACAGAGCCAGCAGCCCATTGTGACTGTGCGCCGTTAGAAGCACTCTGAGTATAACTATGAGTTTGTGTTTGTTGACCAATAGAACCAGCAGCAGCAGTCCCACCAGCACCTGTTGCAGTAGCATTAGCTGTTTCAATAGAACCGGCAGAGGCTCCAGCGCCCGCCATAGAAGTTCCGACACCGTTATTAGTAGCAGCAGTTCCACCTACTTGAGTTGCCTCTAGTCCAGCAATTCCACCACCGTTAGTTCCACCAGCACCAGTAGCCATGATAGCATTCTGAGAACCTGCCTGACTAATACTAGAAGTTGCGCCAGTATTTGTGTAAGTGTAATCAGAATTATAATCAGCTACAGCACCTGAAGCGCCACCAGCAAAACCTAAACCACCTGCAGCAGCTCCCTGATCAATCTGCATTGCAGAACCAGAAATAGAACCTGTACCTAAACCATCACCAACAGTTGCAATACCACCATCTACAGACTGTGCTTCAACTTGTGCGCCGACGCCACCATTTACAGCAGCTGATCCGCCAAAAGTTACGGCAGTTGAATTATAAGAATGCGTAGCGAAACCATTTGTGGCAGAAACAGTAGTATTTTCGCCCTGTACTTGTCCTTCTGCACCAGCAGAACCTGCCATTGCAGCAGAACCGCCAATACCAGCTTGAGTCTGGTTGATACCAGAAATGCCTCCATTAGCTCCAAGATCTACTCCTCCCATTACTTGAGACTGGTCTTGAATATTACCAGCAACTCCTACAGTAAAACTGTCAGCCATTGCTACACTTCCACAAGCTACCATTGCAGCGACAGCTGCCAAACAAATTACTTTCTTCATTTTAAATCCTCCATAAGATTTAATAAATTAGAGCTTCTATATGAAACTCTTTTATAAAAAATATATGGACGATGACCACTTTGTAACTTTACAAAGCACCCTAACAGAAAAATTTCTCCCCTTCGTTCCATATAATACCTGTTAATTAGAAATTATAAGTTACAACAGCACCTACAAGATTACTGTCCCAGTCGATGTTATCAACTGCATCCATATAAGTGTATCTAACACCTAATTTCCAGTTGTCATTAATATCATAATCAATTCCGGCACCAAGTTTCCATACAAATGAGTGATCGTCACCAGATACGTTAGAATCGGTGTAATCAAACCAACCAATACCAATACCTGTAGTTACATAAGGGGTCCAGCCGTTCCAATTATGAAAATCGTAATAAACATTTGCCATAAGAGAGTTAACTTTCAAAAGATTATCAGTATCAAGATACTGGTACTCACCTTCAAGTCTGATGTGCTCTTGAATACGATTACCAATAGCAAGATTTCCTTGCCAACCTTCATCAAAATTAATGTCTCCGGCATCTGTTCCGGTATCAAAGTTGATACCCACATTACCAGAGATGTAGAACTCATCCTGTTGGTTTTCTACTGCTCCTACTACACTAGAACAGGCTAGCATAGCAAGTCCTGCAAGTACTACTAAAACTTTTTTCATACTATTTTCTCCTTTTTTTAAAATTTAGTAATGGAGTTTTATACAAAAGTGTACCATTACTGTTTAATATTCTTATTTTAAACTTATGTTCAGTATCGGTAGTATCATCTGGAAGTGTTATTACAATATTGTAATTATGACTATTACCTTTGTATATAAGTTGTCTTTCGTTTCCTTTTTTAGTGTCACTATTGTACTTATGCTCTAACCAAGCTTGATAGTAAACTTTGTTAGAATTAGTAATACTTAAATAAATATTACTATATAATAGTTCCGTATAAACTTCTATACCATTACCAAACATTTTAAAATCATAACCCTCGGATACCTTTACCTGTTTTTCAGAACAACCAAAGACACTAAGGCTTAAATACACGACTAACAATAAGCAAACTACTCTTTTTCTCATTTGATTTACCTATATACAGTTAGTTTAATATAAACTATTTTGATTTACTTCTATTTGAAATGCCCGAATAACCGTCTTTTTCCCAACCTGAACCTTTTAAAATAAAACTAGATTTAGAAATAATACGTTTTCCTATGCCTTTACATTTTGTACAGCCATATTCTCTAGTGTTTCTATTTTTAATTGAAGATTGTGCTTCAAAAATAGTACCACATGTTAAACATTCATATTCATAAATTGGCATTTTAATCTCTTCTTTAATGTTATACCATAATAAACTATGCCCACCCCTACCCATTCAACCTTGTAAGATCTTTCATTCTTACATTCTAAATATTTTAGTCATCGCAGCGCGAAAGCATACTCTTAAAATAGTTAGTATTACACTTCCTTTTAAATTAAAGTAATCCACATTTGCGCATTACCATACGTTCAAAAGGAGGTATGTTTTGTTTATTATGTCTTGTATTTAAACTTACTAATTCTGCTTTTTGATGTGTTTCTTCATCATTATCAAACAAAGTTTCAACATCTTCAAAATTTACATCTCTCGTGTCCATCATAGCTTCTGCTAAACCTACTGCTTCAGCAAAGTCTAAAGGATTTCTATCTTCAACTCCTTGTACTGCTTTAATTTCATTACTTTCAAACATATCACACAAATCTAACACGTAACCTCCTTAATTTTTAATATACATATTATAACACATTAAAAATATTTTGTCAATCTTTTTTTTACTTTTATTTATTTAATTAATAACTAGCCCACCCCTTCCCATTCAACCTTTCGCCTTCATATAATGTATATAAACACAAACATTTATGGTTTAATAATAATTAAATACTTAGTATTATAATTTGTATTAGTCCCATGTCTAGTTGTAAAAAATATACAGTATACTAATAAAGACTTTAAGCTCCGTAATCTTCGGCTTACAGAACTTACAATAAATTATTAATTAAATTAATTTTTATAAAAATGCACAATTTTCCATAGCTTGTAACCATTTCACACATGACTCACTAAAACCATCAATATGTGTCCAAGCGCCATACCCTACACCATTTTGATAAGAGGCTACATTCATCATATAACCTTTACCTTTTGGATTAGGTACTTTATCTGCGGACTGTTCATCAGTTATAACAATAAGACGTTCTGGACTTAGTCCTTGGCCTTTAAACGTAAGGTGTCCCCTGTAATAACCAGAAAACCTGTCACTACTACCCTTCTTTGCATAAATATTTTTTACTGCATGGCCTAAATATGTTCCACTATGATCTTGAGAATTTATAATCGCATCCCTAAGTGCAAAACCTCTTCTTGGAGCTACACTTTTTAATTCTAATGAGAAAGTATAAATATCTATATCTTCACAAATTTCTCTAAGTAACATAGCTAAACCACAAGCAGTATCAATTCGTAACATATCTGATTTACTTGAAAGAGATTGCCACATAGAACCAGAAACATCAATCAAAAGAACTGTATTTCCTTTTAATTTATCGTGTGTAACTAAAGAATTAAACATAGCATACTCTAATTCTGGTTCAAATTTAGGAGCATATTTTGCTGCAGCAATGTATCTAAAGGGTAAAATAAAATTAGATTTTATTTCTGTAATACTTTTTTTAACTAATTGCTTATCTACTCCTACATTCTCCATGTTACGAAGATTTCTGATAAGAGCCATACCGCCCAACTTTTTCTCTTCTAGTAATCTTGTCCATGTTTTTTGCTTATCTGCTCCTGAACTAAGTGCTACTTCCCAAGTATCAGGAACTTCAAGAGTATCATCAGCAATTCTTTTGAACATATCTTCTTGCTTTTTATTTACAGGTTTAGGATGACAAATAAACATTACATCTCTTAGTTTAATAGCATTAGGTCTATTCCATTTAGAAAATTGATACTCATTAAATTTAAGAAAACAAGAGGCCAAACCTCTTTTAACAGAATTAGCTACAGGACATTTTCCATCTTTCCAATACATAGCTAAAAATTCTGCCATTTCATCAGGTCTATTGATAATTTGAAATAAAGTATCAGAAACATAAGGCCTGTAAGCTGGTAATTTTACCATAATACTTACAAGTAATAAAGGTACATGACGAAGTTTCATATCATAACGTGCTTTTATTGCCAGCTCAGCTACTTTTTTAGGGGCTACTTTAGCTACAAGTTGTTGAATTCTATCTACAATAGATTCTCCAGACTCATAAAAAGATCTTTCCCAAAGCATACAAGCCATAACTGTCCTTTCAAGTTCAAGTGCAGCATTGATATGTTTTGCTTTACCACCTTCATGTGTAAATTTTACTACTGGTTTTTTGTTTAAACTCGCCATTGTAATTCCTCCTTACAAGGTATTATTAATTATATAAATATACTTGGGCATTCAGGGAGTCGAACCCCGGATCGATCGGTTATGAGCCGATGGCTTTTGGCCAGCTAAGCTAAATGCCCTTAAAAATAGAGAGGAACAAACTAGTACAGTGTTAGTTTCATTAAAAGTGAAGTAACTGTACTATACACCATCTCTAAACATACAAATTTAGTTACTTATAGTTCTATTTTTAATAATTTTTATAATTTTATTTACTTGGTCAGTTGCTGTAGTAGTTCTATCTTCAAAAACTTTTTTAAATGCGTCAGCAGTTTGATAAAAATTACTTTCTTTAGTTGCATTTTTAACCAAAGTATTAAGTACTTTTTCTAATTCAAGATATACCATAATTTATTTTTTACATCCATTGTTTACATTTTTTACTTCTTTTCCAAGATTGTGTACGATTTGTGTCTGAACGTTTTATATCGTCCCAATAACTTGGCAAATTTTTTCTTTTAGCTCTTACATACTTTTTATAAGTACAATTAAGTCTTCTTTCTTGAGTAGTTTTAATATGTCTTAACCAACAATATCTACCCCAACCACCTGTATAAGGTACAGGACCTTTTCTAAAGCCAGGATAATTTTGATGTCTTGCTTTCCAACCTATATATCTTATTTTAGAATAATCAGGTTTAAAATTTTCAGCGTAATAAGCATCATCTTCAAGTTTTTTACAATTAAGTACTTTACCGTTTATATCTTTAGCTATATATTTTATTTTTATAAGTTTTGTAGGACCCATTAAAAATACATTACCCTTATAGGACCAAGTATCTTTAACTTTTATTGTGACCCTACGTTTATCTTTAAAAGAATGTCCAAATTTGCCCCAATTACGTAGTCTTAAAAAATTAAGTAAATGATAATAATGTACAAAAGATTTATAAATTCCTTCTTTAGTATAAACAAAAAATTGATTTTTCATGTATGACCTCTTAATAAGTTTTTAAATTTCCTTATTTGGTATCATACTCTTGATATAGTTTCATTTGTACTCCTTTACATAAATATAATTGACACATGTGCTACAATAAATTTAAATACAAATTTTATAATTTCCCAAGCACATACAGTAGTAGCTATAAAAACTAAACCCATAATACTAAATACACAGTAAAAGTCTTTTGTATCAGGCATATATTTTTCCTTTTAGTAATACTAAGATATTTATCGTAACACTCCTCACATCCCTTTACTCTTGGGTGTTTTGAACCGCTAGATTCTTCAAGTACCATATCTCCAGTTTAAAAACATTGGATATGTTCGGTATACTTGCCAGGGTTTGACAACAAGTACATTAGTTTCGCTCCTTACTAACGATAAATAATTTTTATGGGCTAGAGAGTAGGACTCGAACCTACACTAGGATTAACCTAACCGGTTCCCATTTGAAGTATCTTTATTCTACACCACTGAAATAGCAACCATCCTAGACGGTTACATATAAAGGGAATAAGCAAATAAAGGCTTTTTTTACCAGCGCGTATACCAGTTTCGCCATCTCTAACATTTTAATTGGAAGGTTGGGATTGAACCAACGACCATCAGCTTGAGTATGAAGTATCTCTATTCTACACCACAGTTAAGGGAATAAGCGAAAAGAGATTTTTTGGGGGCTGAGGCTCTACCACTGAGCTACTTCCAATATTTGTATTATAACACACTACTCAATTAATGTCAAGTATTTTTCTTTTAATTGTTTTATCTTTGAATGATGACTACACCCATAAGAACCGCTCATCCATCCAGCACTTTTAGGACTGGCATCATTTGTACAGTAATCAGATATTGCAACTGTAGAGTACTCATGATAATTACACTCATCACAAGATGACTCTATACATTCTTCTAATAATTTAAATAATTCTTTACAAGTATCACACATAAAAAACTCCTTAATTTGTTGGATATCCATAAAATTCAATTTGCTGTTCAATTTGCTCATTAGTACAGTCATCAAGAAAATTAAGAATACTTGTATAAGATAATTCTTGTAAACCTTCAATATCTAAGTCGTCCACAGCAAAATTAGCTATACTTTTAAGTTTTTCATAAGGCGTAGTATTATTTGTACCAGTAATCTTTTTTACATCTTTATTAATAAATTTAGAAAAAAATTTATTAATATCTACCACTTCTGTTCTTACAATAATATTAGTATGTTTTACAATACAAGTCCAATGTATAGTACTTTTATCTACAACAATTCTTGCTATGTCAGGGATAATTTTAGAGTCTTCTAAATATAATTCTTCCCATTTAGGAGCATAATTAAAATCATCTATGTACATTGCATTTACATTTTTAACAGCTATTTGTAATTGTTGTACCCGGTCAAACATTTTTTTTGTAGGTAATACTTGTACCACAGTTTCTTTTTTATTTACATATTTTTTTGAATCTAAACTTAAAAAGTCTTCCTCAATATATGCTGTTATTAACATTTAATTCTCCTTAAAATAAATTCTAATCTGGTGTGCTATTACGCCAAAAGAGAGTGCCGCCTTACCATTTCTGGGGTACTTCACTACTTACCATGTACAACTCGTTCGCCTCATCAGGAGCAGGACTGCATCTACCATCTATATACTTTTATGTTGTCTTGTCGTAGTATAGACAGGCATCACCTCTTATAAGTATGACGTCATTTACTTATTACTCTGGCCCAACTTCATCTCCACTACAAGTGTTTTGGGCAACTCGTAGCTTCATCGTTTGCGATCCGTACTTGCTCTACTCTTTAAAGGATTGCTGCTTCTAAGCCAACCTTCCAGATTAGAAATTTTTTATTCAGGGTGAGCAGGATTCGAACCTGCAGAGCTTTCGCACCAGGATCAAAACCTGGCTCCTTACCGTTAGAATATCACCCTATAATACTTAATATTCTTGTTTTTTTGCCCAGTAACCAAAAGCAAAACCTATAACAAATGTACCTAATGCAAATGTAACACTGGTTATATACCAAGAAATTTCATTTAAAAATTCTGGTGTCATAATAATTACCTTTAATTAAATTTTAAAATAAAACTGTTATTCGTAGACCGAATTTGTAGGGACAGCCAGCTCCTATACAGACATACATGGAGAGGGTCATGTAGTCACTTATGTCAATCTTTACACAAAACCATTAATTTTTTAAAGTACCTTTTAATATATAGTACTCTACCACAATTAGCAAATTTAGGCAAGCTTTTTATTTTAGTTAATAAACAATTATCAAAACCTGTTGTATGATGACAATCACAAAGAACAACTTTCATTGTGGATGTTTCTAAGTATTTTAATCTTCTCACATAAACTCCTACTTAAAATAATTTGGGCATGGAGAGATTCGAACTCTCACGATCATAAGATCAAGGGATTTTAAGCTGTGTGTCTACTATTTTCATAGTAGCATGGACTATCTCATTACCTGCAACTTTATTTGTTAAGGTATCGGACGCTCTTGCCTGTTATTAAGAGAACTATATCTCTCAGGTAGTCTCTGCACGTTCCTTAAGTGTACTTAAGGCTTCGCTCAGGGTTAGCATACCTAATAGTTAGGTTTAGCCTTCCTTGAATTCATCCAATTTTCGATTACTATTTCTAATAAAAGGGGACTGACTTTCTGGTCCTCCCATGCGTCTGCCGTTCCGCCACACGCCCATGTTTGTTCAGAATATAGTAGGAATTGAACCTACGTCATAGGGGAAAGCCTATCACTCTTCCAATTGAGCTATATATTCTAAGTAGTATAAAATTTAGTTGAGTTAAGCCAAATTTTAAATTTCACTATGAAATACGTACTACTTTCACTAATGTAGTTACTGTTCATGCACTACAAGTGCCTTTTACAAGTATTAATTTTCATTAAAAAATACTTTATGACTATGATACTACTGGTACGCCCAGCAGGATTCGAACCTGCGACCTACGGCTTAGAAGGCCGTTGCTCTATCCAGCTGAGCTATGGGCGCTTAATTTTAAATATTAATTTTACATAAGTCTTTAAGTTCAAGATCATCACCGCATTCTTGACATATAGGTACACCAGTATCAATTAAATCAGTTATACTTACATTATCAACACCAGCAGTAATACCTCCACAATTTTCACATGAAGATTTAAAATGTAATTCCACTTTGTTTGTTTCTATAATTTTTACAATCATTACTACACCAATTCAGCTAATCTCTTCTTTGCCGAAATATGTACTTTTGAATTAGGACAACTACTGCTAAGAAAAGCTACAAAAGCTATAAGTTCTTTTACAGTATAAGTATTAATCTTTTTCTTTTTCTTAATAAAAGATTTATCTTTAATGTTAGCAGTTGTAATAGGTTTTGGTCCAGTTCGTTTTTTAGCCATCTTAATTACCTTTTATCCTAGTTAATTTATTATATAAAATAGAGAGGAACAAACTAGTACAGTTTTACAGGTCAATTTACAAGTTGAAGTAACTGTACTATACACCATCTCTAAACTTTATTATACTACTTTTTTTACAAATTGTCAATAATTTTATTACTTAAAAATTTATTTGACAATTTATTTTTAACAATTTCTTCAATAACACCTTCATGTTCTAACCAATCTTCACTGTGTTCAGCTATTAAATTTTTAAGTTCTGAATAATGTTTAATATCCCAGAACAAATCAAAAACATAAGGTAATTTTGGGTCTTTAGCATTAGGAAAATCCTTCAACTTATTTCTTTTTTTCCAGCTTTTTACTTTTTCAAAGCTTATACTTCTTCCACCTTGATTATCATCAAAGTAGTAAGATACAACTCTTTTTAACCCATGATACCCGTAGATATAAGCAATTTTTCCATTAGGTAATTCATAATAAGCCCCAACAACTATGTGGTCTCCTTCACCTTTTTTCATAGGAGCATATTCAGTTAAAACATATTTATCATCACCTTTATACTCAAAATCACTATAAGACATAAAAATTTTATTGTATAAAGAAGCTATTTGATCAGCATTAAGATCAACTAAAGCTTTACCTAATTTTTCACAAATTTCTAAATGCGTAAATGTAGTTTCTTTTTTAAAATCTTCCATTTTTAACACTCATACTTTAGTACAATATTTTTAACTACCTCTCCATCAATAGATCCATCAGGAAAATTAGCCTTTACTTTACTGATAGCTTGCATTTTATTTTTAAATTTTGAAAAATCAAGTGTATCTAAAAATGTAATTATAGCTTCATCTGAAATTTGAGCTGGAAGATAAACACGTTCAAGATACTCAGCATCAATTAAATCTTGACTAATACCTAAAGCGTCATAATTACTATAAAGCATTCCAGAAGTTTGTTTAATTACTTTAATAGCTTTTACATCAGAATAATCTTTATTAGGATCACGATTAATATCTGATACTAAAACTTTTAAAAGACTTTGAAGACTCTTATTATGATCCTTCATAGCCTGAACCATATCTTTTTTTATTTTATCATAAATCATTTTTTACTCCTTTATTAAATTTTTGCAGGCGGGGAGAGTCGAACTCCCAATCCTAATAGGCCGATGCTTCTAAGGCACCGATGTATACCAATTCCAACACGCCTGCTTAAACATTAAATACCTGTAAACCACCAGGGTAGTTTAACATTACCAACTTCCGGTGTGCTCTTGTGCTCAACACTTTCTACATAGGCTCGAACATTTGGTACACCATAAGGCATAGCATCATTAAGAACATCTTTTGCAATATTAGCAATCTCTTCGTACTTAAGTTTTTCGGGACCCTCAGTATTTACAGTAATGGAGTTTCCTTTTTCCATACGACCTTCAATAATTGCATGAGCTTTCTTTTTAGAAAAGATGTCTAAAGGGCTACAAAAACAAAAACTTAGTTTAAGCCCACGCTCTCCTTCAAATTTATAACCGACACAGATAACACCGTGTTTTTTTCCAATATTCTCTTTTCCGAAATAAATATAACGCATTTTTTAAATCTCCTTTGGTATGCAGGGATATTTCCCTCCCCACACTGGGTCTGTTTTTTACCTATAAACAATAATGACTCGAACATTATTCCCTATCTTTATTTATAAATAGTTTCTATTTTTAGGATAAACATTAACTACTAAACAAAACCAAATTAACATATTACCTGATAGTTGTCAGAAATAATATGCCCTCTTTTCAATGATGGAGAGGTTACCAACCTATTATACCAAGGTATTAAAAAATAGGATTTTTTGTATAAATAAAGTTAGCGTACTACCCTTGACTATAACGTATGTTTATGTTTTTAACTAATTCTTTTCCTCATCTATGACGGTACTTAGTAATTAGTTTTGATGGTAAAAATACATGTCTATATATTTAATTAAATTTGATCAAGAATACCATCTTCCAGGTCTCCAAGTTCATGTGATTCTTCTTTGCCGCAAAATACTTTTGTATATCCGTCTGAACAATTATCCTCTTCTACGAGTAACCCAGTAGTTTTATCTACAATGTAATGAGTTTCTCCGTCATCTATTCTGTCTACTTTTATTTGACTTCCACAAACAGGACAAGCGTAAGGTTTTGCTTTTTTTATAGCTGTAAATTTAGAAGCACAAACCCATTTAAAATTAAGTAATTGAGTACCTAAATCTTCATCAAATCTTAAAATTTCATGCCATTTACCTTTATATTTGGCAAAGTACCCTATTTTAGGAGTTAACACCTTAATACCTCTCATAATTAGCAGTAATTGTTTCTCTTCCGTTCTTTACACCTACATAACCTTGTTCTTCTAAATACATTCTACCTTTAGCAGTAATGCTTCTTCCTGCCCCAGATCTTACCATGTATTCATTTCTTATTAGATAGGTTTCAATTTCATTTTTTATTGTTTTAGCAGATTCACCTGTTATTAAAGATAGTGTTTCTAAACCTACAGCTTTATCTGAATTATATAATGATTTCAATATTTTAAGTTCAACAATATTAAAACCTTTTTTATCTATTCTCATATTATCAAAAGTAATTCTAGATAAACCACTAGTAATAACTTTACTATTTACAGCAAACATCATATCTCTACAACACTCAAGATACCTAAGCATTACTCTTGGAACGCCTCTACCTCTTATAGCTACATCCAGTATTGCTTTATTTGTTATGTCTATTTCAAGTTTATTAGCGTGGTACTTGACAATACTACACGATTCTTTTTCATCGTAAGGATTAAAAAAAAAGTTAAGTTTAAATCTATCAAGAAATGGTTTGGACAATTCTCCAGCAATTGTAGTTGCACCTATTATAGTAAAATAAGGAAGCCAAAACAATTTATTTGCTTGACCAGTTTCCATAGTAAAATTTTCCATAGCTATACCTAATTTTTCTTGTCCAAACATAGGTAATCGATGACACTCATCTAAAAAAATAACGGTGGGTTTTATGTCATTTTTTCTATTACCTTTATTGTCGTAACCTTCATAATTAAGAGCATCTAATAAATTTAAAACTGTTTTTTGATTTTTAATATCTTCTGGTATTACAGATATAAAATCTCCTCCTAAAATTTTAGATACTTCTTTAGCCATAGATGTTTTTCCACAACCTGCATGACCTGAAAATAACATATGGGGAGGTGCAGTATTACGTTGTTTAGCAGAAGCGATTGCTACATCTATCTGCTTTTTCATATTTTTATTTCCTATAATACCCACCGTATCCCCCATTTCAATCGTAAAACCTATTACTTTCATCCATATACTCATAATCATCAGCATCATACATACTTTGTCCTACAGATTTTACATGTTCATACACTTCATCTGTTTTTGGTAATTTCTTTTCTTTATACATACCTTCAGTAATTTTTGCAACCTTTTTTTTCATAGAGACTAAGAATTTTTCAGAAGGCTTCTTAGTTTTTCTTCTAATATAGGTAACTTTTTTTACAGGAGGTTGGTATATTTTTGTATTATATATAGTTTTAGCAGGTAAAATAGGTTTAGTAGTTGCAGGTAATTGATTGTTAAGACCAAATACATTAGTTTTTTTCTTAAAATTTTCTGCCCTTTCAGATAAGTATTGTGAGGGTAAACCATTATATTTAGTCATAATAACTGCTCCTTCTCTATCTACTTGACCGCTTTCACGCATTTCTAAAATAACATCTTTTATATTATTAACAGCATTTGTTTGATCCTTTTTATTTAACATATAAAAAGTTTGTTCTGTACCTTCAGTATGAACAATTTTTAAACGTTTTACACTATAATGTCTTGTGTTAAAATATAAATTAGATACTGCATTTTCTAAAATTCTAACATACACCTTTGTATTATCTATTGTTAAACCTGTTAGCAAACCTTTTTTTTCAAAATTTAAATTACTAGTAGACATTATTTCTACTTCTACATAGTTAATTTTTCGTAGCACTCGTTTCCCTCCCTAACACTAATATATAATAATTACTCATTGTTTTATGATAAATATACATAAATCCAAGTTTTTCAGTTAAATATAAACAAGCATTATTATTACTTCTAACATGCATTTGTACATACATTGTCGGACAAATACTTATAACTTTTTTAACTAAAGATGTAGCTGCACCTTTATTTCTGTATATGTTGTCAATACATAAATGTTTAATTAAAGTGACTTCTTCAGATAAATAGGAGTAACCTACTACGCCTATTACTTTTCTACTACCATCTTTAATTCTTTCATTAAATCCGCCATATTCTAAACAATAAGAAGTACTGCTATTTAATATTTTTGAAGGAGTGTAATGAGTGGTTAATTTGTTATTATTATTTAATAATATAGCTACTTGTTTTGCAACACTTTCTGTATTTATAGCTACAGTAAATTTACACATACTACACCCCTATCAAATATTAAGCCATACCCATTTTTTTCCAAAGATTTTCTAATGCTTCAAGTTGAGCGTTATCAGCCGCATCTACCATAGCTTCCATCATTTTAGCTTTGGCTTTAAGTTTTCCTTTAACAACATCTTTTGCTATTTCCTTACCAACACCAACTACCTTCTTCTTTGCCAAAACAACTTTTTTAGCATCAGCCTTAGGTTTTATCAACTTAATAAGTGCTTTTACCCAAGCATCAAAAGAACTTCCTTCAAGACCAGGCCCAGTATTGCATTCAATAATATACGCATCATCAGCATCAGTAATACAGCAATCTACTGCCGCATAGTCAAGACCTAAAGCTTCTACAGCTTTAAGTGCTTGTGCCTTTAAGTTAGCAGGAAGATTTTCAATATTAATTTTGCTAAATTTCCAACCACGAGTGTTAGATCTTACGATCATATCAACACCTGTAGCCATTTTACGTGCAAGTCTTTTAAGAATAAAAGCAAGTGAATCAGCATCTACATTAATATTATTTTTACCTGCATAATTAATAATGTAATTTGTATAATGATTTACAAAAGCATCTTTAAGATTTTTACGTGCAACCTTCTTTACTGCATAAATTACTTTACCATCAACTACATGTAGTCGATATTCATCTTTTATATCAATATATTTCTGATAATATTGGGCACCTTCTTTTGCAGCTTGAGTTACTTGAGTTTTATTTAAACAAAGCCAGAAACCTGCACCGCCCTGATGATATTTTGTACGAGCAATCATAGGAAATTCAAGGTCTGCTACATTTTTAGAAAATCTAGCTACGTTACAGTTTACATCTTTCATTTTTACAAGAGCGCTTAATTTGTTACGGTTTACTTGAATATTATTTGGATGATTAAATACTTTTTTTGGAGCCAAATTTACATTATCTTTAGTTTTTGTTCCCCAACAAATAACTTTATCAAATTTTGCGGCAGGGCGTGCAGTACCACTCTCACACCCTAACTCTTCTGCAAGTTTTTTACCTGTAACATCTGTCGCTGCTGAATACCATACATAAGTCTTTTTCATATTATTCCCCAATTATGTTTAATGTTTTTATCTAATTTATCAAGTGATTTTGAATTTTTAGATAACAATTCTCCTAAAAACTCTACACTGTGTTCATATTTTCCGTAAGTAGGTAATTTTCTAATATTTTTTAACCATCTTTTTATGTACTCAACACTAATATCTACTCTGGAACTTTTATCCATAATATTACGCATAAAATTAGTTGTTTTTGTACAATTAAAAGTCTTTGCTAGCGGAATTTTTTGCCAGTCTTTAAAAAGTTTTGAATATATAGTGTTAGAATCAAAATTTTTGGGCAAAATAAATTCTGAGTTTAAATCGTTATTGATGGCTTCTTTGTATACTGCTTCAACAATAGCTTGTCCAACACCGAACACAGCCTCACAAATTTTTGGATCAGAAATTACTAATCCAGATAAACTTCTGTGTTCTAATCTTCCTTCACAGACACGCCACTCTCCAAAAAATCCATAACCGACACCGTAGTTATTTCCAAAACCGCCCACCTGACTCATTTTACATTTAGCTCTTCTATTATGTCCAGAAAGGCCATCTAAACGTATCATAGGTACTGTAAGTAGTTCGTCAATAATTTTATTGGTTACTGCAAATAAACGTTTTCTTTGCATCATATCAATATTTTTTATTTTTGTAGGATTGTCAAAATGTAAATGAGTTCCTACAGGAAAATCTCTATTAGCATTTTCAAAATAACATGCAGATAACCAATCATATTTTTTAATGCTAGCTGTTAATTCATTATCTGTTAATAATTTACGTATATTTTCTACAAGGCCTTTAGATGTAAATGCTGGATCAGGGCGTAATTCTGCCATGGCACCGTCACTACCGAATTTTGAAAGTTTTGAGAAATTAGGTATATTACTTGCATGAACTACTTCGTTATTATGCATTAAAAGTAATTCTGGGTCTGTTCCTATAAGTAATTTATCAAAATTTTTATCTAAAATTGCAGTAATAAATTGTTTTTCAGGCTGTTTTGTAAATTTATTAAAAGTACTAGTTGTTACGAAGCATACTTTATTTAAATCTTTTTCTTTAATTATACCTGCTTCTTGTAGTTCTTTTACTCTTTTAATATCTCTAGCATAAGCTTTAAAAGGATACAAGTCATCAGAATATTCATTTTTTGAACTATGAATATTTTTTACAACATCAGCGTCTAGTTTTAAGTAATCTCTAGTAGTATTTGCTGCACGAAGAAGGGTATTTTCTTGTCTACCCTCCTTCTTATTATTATCCATACTATTAGATTTTACCAGCAGTATGTGCCTTTCCATCATTAACCTCTTTTATTGCTTTTTCTAAAAGTATTAAAGATTTACAATCAGTTTTATCCCCTGTAGAAACCAGTTTATTTAAATCTTCTGTAGTTAATTCTTTTTTAGTATCTTCTTCTCTTACACACTCTTCCATACAATACTTTTTAGATTGATCATTATTATTGTTTATAGAACGTAATTCAGTGTTTAAAGCTAAAATTCTTATAATTTTTTTAGAAAACTTAAGGATTTTTTGCAGTTTATCCAATTTAGTATTAACATCTAATTTTTTATAAAAAGTTGCGCCGTCTATAAAAGCAGCTTCATAAGCATGTTTTCTTATCCTATTTGCTAGAGCGAAAGCTGGAAGTGCTTCTACGGATTTAACATCATTCGCTTCAATATCTTCTGCTAAATCTTCGTTACTTTTATATTTTAATAAAGAGTCATTAGAATTTTTTGAACCCTCAATTATATCTGTATCTACATTTAAATCAACTTCTTTAGTAGTAATCTTTGGAGGAGTCACATCAGCTACTTTCATAAATTCAGCGTCAATAATAGGATTTTCTTCAATTCTTAATACTTTTTTACCTGTATTAGCAATTTCTACACAACCTATTTTTGAAGTATACTCTACAGATTCAGGATCAATATACTTATTAAGCTCTTTACAGAATATTTTTCCTTCAATACCACTTTGTTTTGTAGTATCTCCCTCCGCAAAACTAGTGGAGGTCAAACCCGACTTTTTTTCGGTAACACCAGTAGTTTTAGTAGTGGTTACATTAGTACTTTTTGTATTAATATTTTTTACTTGTTTGCGTCTATTATAATAATCATATACATCAGTACTTTTCCAGATTTTTTCAGTTTTAAAAACATCTTTTTTAATTATTAAATCATTTATAATTGTATCTTTATTAATTTTTTGGGTAAGATCTATAATACCCACATAATTATTAAGAAAAGAAGCATTTGACACATCAGCAGCTTTAATCATTTTAAAACTTGTTTTATATAATTTAGCATACTTATTGTAATCATATAATGCTTTATCAATAAATTTCTTTTCTGAAGCTACAACTAACAGGTTTAAACCTTTAATTAAAGCAAATTCCATAGGTCTTGCATCTCTAAAAATACCAATTTGATATGGAATATTAGCATTATAAGTTAAACAACTGTAAGAACCATCCAAACGACGTACAGTTTCTTCAAGAATATTAAGTGTAAGAGGTTCTTTACAATCATTAGTGAAATGCTGTATCAGTCTAAAAATAGCTTCACTATCTACTACACCATCTCTTTCACATTCTAAATTTTTAAAGATTTTATTATGATTTTTAAGTGTACCATTATGGATACCTACAATTTCTCCTGCTTTAATTGGATGGTTATTTTCATTATCATAAGTATTACCAACCGAGCTTTTTCTACAATGACCTATCAAAGCTTTTATACGTTTTTCATTTTTTAAACATAAACTTGTATAGCCTTCAAAGTCACTTGCCTTATTTCCAAAACGGCTAATAAATTTAGGAGAAGAGATACCCATTTTTTGAATCATGTAATCCCCATTTTCAAATAATGTAGTTACACCTGTAGCATCTTCTCCTCTGGCACTGGTAGTCTGTAAAAGCTCAGTAAATAAAAATAAAGCAGCTTCTTTTCTTGCTTGTTCTTGTTTATCTTGTAAATTATTAAACGGAAATATTCCTACAATTCCACACATTTATTTTTCCTCTCTAACCTTGTGTTAATAGGGCAACCATGAATCAGATACTTTTTCATTTTCCAATGGAGGCTCTATATCTGAAATTTTTGATTTATTTACTAATTTTCTTTTTCCTGGTATATAATGTAAATCTTTTGAACTGTTTTTTGTTTTAAATTTAATTTTAGGAATTGGAGAACAAACTTTATCAGCTACCTCTTCTTCTATTTCATAATAAGAAGTTTTAAGCATTCTTGCTTCTACACTACTAAAATCTATTGTAGCAGAGTACTGTTTTGCAAGTTTTCTGTATTTTTCATTATTTTTATCTTCTCCCATTTTTGTTCGTGCTGTAACCCATATATCTTTTTTTTGTGACCATTCTTTTTGTTCATTAACACTATGTAGTGTTGGACTAGCAACATTTACTACATCTTCTCCTACAGATTCTGACTCAAGGTATTTAGCGTAAAAAGTACCTGCCTGTTTTGGTATTGCAGTAGGTTTAGCTGCTTTAATAGAACCTACTGCTGTAAATACTTTTTTATCATTACGTGATGTTAATTTAGAATTATTATAAGCATTCTCTGCTTTTTTAAACACAGTCGTGTAAATTTCATGATATTGGATAATACCTAAATTTTTATTTATTACTTGTAAATTTACACCGTCTACATAAAATAAATTATCTTTATAATTACTTAAAATATAATAAAGATTTTGTTTAAAAGAGGGTCTTTTTTTATAACGACATTTTTTTATATTAATAACTTCTACTGCTATACCTAAACCATCTACATTTTTAGCATTAAATATAGGACAAAAAGATTTAATATTATGAATAGTTATTATAAAATAAACATCTTTTGGATTTACAGATAAAATAAATTCTAAACCTCCATAATCTGCTCCAGGTTCAAAACAAGTATTATATTTAAACTTTTTAGATAAACCTTCTATATTTTTAAACGATTTTAAAAAAGTAAATTTATCTAAAAATACAAAAGAATGGGAACCGTAATGCATAGTTGATGTATACATATCCCAAACACTTAAAACTTTATTTGAAACAGTTACAGGTTGTAAGTAAGGTTCAATAGAAGGTACACTTATCATATTATTACGACATTTTTGTATCTTCCAAGGTTTTCCTAGTTTTTGAGGCATACGTCTTACACAAGTTACAATCTCGCCTTTAACATATTTATTTTTAGATAATAGAACAGGTACACCATTCGTTTTTAAAGTTCCTTGAATGATATAATCATTTGGGTCAGCTTTATTACAAATAGTGTATTTTGCTGTTAATAAATCTTTAATATTCATGAATTCTCCTAAAAATAGGGTTGTTATAACCTATTCACTATACTTTTAGCATTGTTCCAAGGTTATCAGACCAAATGTATTCACCGTCACTTTTATTAGCAGTAACGATAGTTTGTAAAGCTTCTGATACGTCCTCTTTTTCTTCTTTTGATATATCTTTAATAACATTGATACACCATTCTTTTTCATTTGCACATTTAACAAAAGTACGCATATCAATATGAGATGCAAGTAATTTTTCAAGCTGTGTTTCTTTTGGAATATATACAGATAGCTCTTCTTCAATTTCTTTCCAAGATTTACCAGCACACCTTCTTATAGCTGCGGGCGAATATGCTAATTTTTCAATAACTTCGTATACAGGGCCTAATTTTAAAAGAATATGTTTTAATTGATTATTAAGTTCATAAGATTCTCTTTTTAAATAATCAAAATCTTCTTCCGTTAAATCTGCTGTACAAGAAAGTCTAGCACTATCATAACTACCATTACCATTTAGAAGTCTGCTTTTAACACTCACAGCATTTTTCATCCATTTTTCATCACCTACTTCTAATAACCCGTATCTTGATATTTCAATAGCTTTAATTACCATAGCATAAAATAAACAAGACATAGCTGTTACAGCACTCGGAGACATGATACCATCCAATGAACGCATTTCAAGATGAAATTTAGTTAAATCATTATCATCATTAAATCTACAAAACATGTAATTTACCCAACCATATTTACCTCGGGATTTACCTGTTTTTTCTTCCATAATATTAATTACTGATGGCATACTATTACTAACAGGTGAGACATTTAAAATGGACTGTCTAAATTTTTCCCAACGAGTAAAATACTCATAATCATCTAAACCTGCACTCATCCAAGTAATAGCATTTTGATATTTACGACAAAGTTGATGAAAATTAGCCATAACTATCTCAGGTAAAGGTTTTTCAAGTTCAGACATTGCACGTCCTCCACCTAAACCTTCACTACCGTAATAACTAGCTAATATATGGACATGTATAGAACAACGTTCATTAAAATAAGCGCCTTTAGCGGAAGAATCTTTCATAATTTTTGTAATCATTTTGAAAAATTCCCAATAATCTATACGTCGGCCAGTAGTAATAACTTCAGCTCCTCTACCTTCAGCCCCTTTACCCAGTAAAGAACCATCACAAACAACATCATGAACACCAGAAGCGTTAATTCTTCCATAATTTTGTGATGGCATAAAATCATCTCTTAAACGATTTCTAATATTATCTGGGTCTTTTTCTGGATCATATCGAAACTCACAAGTTTCACAATCAAGTGTAAAATTTTTACAAACAGCACAGTACATTATATAACCTGTGCATAATTGTTGTGAACATTCTTCTTCAAATTTGTCGCCGAATTCTTTTCTACATATAGGTTCTCTTACACATTTTTCCCAACAATCATTTTCATCTACTTTATGAATACAAGGACAATGATTACTTGTACCTTTACAAGAACCTTTTTTATTAGGTAAATTAAATTCAAATTCAAGCCCTACTTTTAAAATTTTAGCCAGATTATTTTTCCAATATCTTACTTCTTCTAGACTTAAGGCTGGTTTTGAAGGTACCTGGAAAAATACCCATTTGTTATTACGCATACTGCCCCCATTATTCTTTCCAATTATTCCAAATATCATTACTTGTATTTTTATAAATACTATCTTTAAAAGCAACAACGTTTTTTTTATGTTTTTTATAATCCAACATGTTGGATAATTCATCAAATATAGATTCTGAAATTTTTACAGCACTTGTGGTATCAGGTACACAAATTAATTGGTACAACTCTTTTATTTCTGGTACATTCGGATATAATTCTTTTAGTAATATTTTTTCGGCAGGTATTTGTGTATGTTTAAAATCATTTGTATAATCTTTTAATTTAGATATAACATCTGTTGATACTAATGAGCATAAACTCATGAGTCCACAAGCCAATGCTGGAGATTTTAATAGTGCTCCTCCTGGTACTCTATATTCTAAAGTACGATTATCTATTCTATAATCAGATACTTTACCATAACTTACAAAAGGTGCACATCTTCTTTGATTTTCTGCTGTACCTTCAGGAATTATAGATAAAACACCCACGTAATAATCTAAAGTTTTTACTAACATATTTACATATGTTTGGTAATTAGGTGAACGTTTATTAAGTAAATTTTTTGGTATGCCCATATGACAATGAAATCCTGCGGTAAGCCCAAAAGCTGCAGAAGAGGCATAAGACATTAGTTGTGTAAGTCCTTGTTCGATATATTTATTTTGTATAGTATTAATCATACCAAATAAAGTGTTAGTTACAATTTCAGGTTTTATATGTGGATTAGGTCTTAATTCGCATAATAAACCGTCATAACCTATAGAATCCCATTTTTTAAAAAAATTAGAAGACGGTATAAGTTTTCCACTATACCTATTAACAATAAATAATTCTGGGTCACAACCCATAGTTATTGTATCTACAATTTCTATGTCATTATTATTGTCAATAAGATTAAAAGTATCTGAGGTAACAAATATTTTATCTTCTCCGTATTTTAAAATATCTTCATTAAATGCTCTATCTACTTGTAAAATAGTATCATTTTTAAACCTAATAAATTCTCCTAAATTAACATTTAATTCTTTTCTAAGCTTCAAGGACATTCTGGCAAGTTTGTACTCTAACCATCTACCACTCATTATGTTTGATTTTATTACTATCATATATACCTCCAAGATTAAGTACTAGAACTCACTACAATACTTCGTCTTTTCCGAAATATATTTTTAAGCCTTAATGTTACATTTTAATTTTTTATACACATTATATCTACAACCTTTTATTCCAGGATTTCTAAATTGATGTCTGGTAAGACCGTGTAGTATATCTACGTAATCAAATACAAAAGCATCTTTTTTTCCTTCGCAAGATCTTTGTACTCTACCAACAATTTGTTCACATTTATTTTCATCTCTAAAAGGTAAACATATAAAAAGACGATTTAACGGTGCATGATCAAACCCTTCACCAAGTAAATGTGTAGTACAAACTAAAACACTAATTTCTTTATTTTCTAAAGCTTTAAGTGTGGTTTTTCTAAATTTATCATTATAATGCCCTGTAGCTATACCAACCTTAACTTCTAATTTTTTTAAAAGTTCAAGTAGTATTTCTGCATGAGCTTTTCTATCAGTAACTACAATACACACATTACCCTTATTGTATTCAGTTACTATGTCATTTATAATAGTATTATTTCTAACTTCATCTTCTACCAAAAATTTTAATATCTTTTGGTAATTTTCAAGATGAGTTATAGGAGTATTTAACTCTACAGGGATTACTGTAGGAGTGACAACACGATTACCTTTAGCTACGGCCTCTCTTGGCACAGTGTGCCGTATAGGACCGATATTTTGAAAAAGAAGACTTTGTAAACCATCCCTTCTTGTGGGTGTAGCTGTTAAACCATATAAGTAATAAGGATTAAATTGTCTTACTACTTCAGTAAATGTAACTGCTGCAATATGATGTGTTTCATCTACAATTACTATACCGAAATCATTAGATATTTCTTTTAATTTTTCTGGCGAACGTATTAATGTTTGTACCAATCCAACTGTTATTTTATCACCTATTAACCAATCACCTGCTCCTATATAACCTATATCGTCTGCATCAAAATTTGTTATAAATTGTTTTGCACGGTCTATAAATTGATTAGCCAAAACTTTTGTATGAGTTATCCATAATAGCTTCTGATTAGACATTATAGTAATGCCTATACCCATAATAGTTTTACCACTACCTGCTGGGGCCACTAAGACACCTTCAGTGTGTTTTGCAAGATTTTGTAAGGCCAAGTATTGATAGTCTCTTAATTGGATTGTATGCTCATATAAAGGCTTTACAGGAACTGTACTACAAGTATTAATTAAGTTGTACGATATTTTATTATAATTTAAAATTTCTTTTAAACGATCAATATAACCACGAGGTAAATTTGCTATACCTGAATTATCAATAAAGAAATTTTTTATTACTGGAGGTAAGCCCCAAGTAGATCTACCTGATGCTACTGCTTCTTCAAATTTTGGATTAGGAAAAGTAAGTTCTTTAGCTATAAATTTAGCTATAAATTCATGTTCATTACTAATTTGTATAGTATTATCAATAAGTATTTCCACTACTCCCCCATTTTTTTAACTGTTTTTATCCAGTTTTCACTTCCTCCAAAAATAATAGCAGGTTTATCTATTTTAATTTTAAAAGGTAAAGTATTATAATTAACAACTTTAATAACATAAGAAACGTGTGTAGAAGTAAAAATATCTAAACAACTTTTAAAATTTTTACATTCTTGTCCTTCTGTATTACCACACAATTTAGATTTACAAAACACATTAGTAAAGCACTCTTCTTCTTTGTAGTAAGCTACTGGCCAATTAGGTAATTTTCTTAATTTTTGATAAATATGTTGTATAAATATAGAGCTGTTTATTTTATAAGCCTCATAACAAAATGTAGAAGTGGCTCTATTTAATTGGTAATCATGGCAATGCTTACATACTGTACAAATACTTTGTTTAAATTCTTCAAATTTTAGCATTATTTTACCTTGTATACTTCTTTTAGATTTCTACCATCAAATAGTTTCCAAAAAGTCCAACCACTTCTTCTTACACCACTTACAAATTCAGCAGAAGAGGATAAAGATTTAAATTTTTTACTTCCTACTTTATAAAGACCGTTTTCATCAACTATAAGTACAAAAGGGTACACAGATTTTTTTGTAAAACCTATAAAGCTACTATTTAAAGGTATACCATCTTTATTAAAAATATCCTCTGCTTTTTCAATATTTTGTTCACTTTTGTTCTTTTTTCTGAAACGTTTTCTTAAAGCATAAAACATCTCATTAATAGCCTCAAGTTTAAAACGCATATCTGCTACTTCTTCTTGCATATTAGTAGGATTTGCTTTTATATCTACAATTTTTTGTGTTTGTGCACTCATACTTACAAAACCTCCAAATAAAAAGGGCGCCTTATAGACGCCCTTAATTTTTTAAATATTAGCCTGCTGGAAACCCAGGCATGTTACTTTGGGGACTACCGCCTCCTTGACTTGCTTGAGCATCTGGATCAAACATTGTTTTGGAACCAAGTTTAATGGAATTAATAATAACTCCACAATTAAATGTTCCATTCTGTTCTTGCCAGCCTTTTACATAACCCTCAACATACAACTGTCGTTCATCTTGAACAAACTGTTGCAATGTGTTAATAGTTTTAGGATTACTAGTCATAAGTGGTACAATACACTCTATTTCTGACCATTCTCCATTGTTATTTTCAGGAACAACTGTTTTAAAGTACAAACGACACCATTCCCCAGTCATTTCTGGATTTCCCATAACTCTTCCGAGCCCAGCCCAACGATTTACACTGAGTCCTAAAATTTTAGCCATACACCTTCCTCCGTTTAATTTTACGTAGTGAACATTTTATCCACACATTGAAATAACTCTTTAACCATACTATATTCCATAGTATTATAGTAATGTAAAGCCTTTAACATTCTAGCTTCTTTAAATTTATCAAGCTGTGTTTTAGTATTACTATACTTACAAGACATAATCTTATAAAAAATACTACTTGGAATATCTACTACTTTAAATTTATCTATACTATCTAATGCTACTGTTAAATCTACACTAGAACGACTAGCAAAATAAAGTTTATTTTCTTCCCTAACAATCCTGTTAATAATGTTAGAACCACCCATTTTTTGTATGTATGCATGGTATCTTAAAAGGTCAGTTATTTTACGTTCAACTGCCCTTTTTCTAATAGTTGAGCACACAACTTGTACTATTTCGGGTTCAAAACCATTATCAACAAGTACTTGTTCATCTGCTGTACATACTGCATCCATTACTATTTTATGTAAAGATTCTTTACCATGTTTTTGTTTAAATACAGAATTTGCAACCGTATCAATAAATACTTCTATACCAGCTTTTACTTTATCTGTGTGTTCAATAGGAGAATTTTCCATAATACGTAATAAATTATAAGCAAGTGCTACAATAGGACCTGTAAAACTTTTTACTCCTGTAAGCTTTCCTATAATTTCGGCATGAGAATCTACTGTTAAAGGTTCAAAAATTTTAATGTCGTAATCAGATAGAGACATCTCTTTTGTTCTTGGATGTCCCATTTTTGCATTAAATTTATTTATATAGTCTATGCAATACTTATTAGGATTATTCCACTCACTTACTAAAAGCTTTTTTGCCGCAGGACTATGGAATGAGGCTAAATAGATAACATCACCATCAAAGTCAAGAGTAAGAGATCCTAAACTATTACCACTTGCCCTTATAGTAAATTTACAACTTTTATCAGAAGTTATAGTTATTTTTTGAGGACGAATAGACATAAAACCTAAACAAGGGAATCTTTCTACTAAAACTACGTCTCCCTCTTTAACATTCAAACTGTTTGCCATATCTTTATGTATTTGAACAGTATTTTTAGGTATACTATTACTTAAAGTTGCAACAGCTTTTACTGAATAAGGATAACGAACAGACATACCTAATTTATTTATATCACCTTTTTTTGAATTTACTCTTTCTTTGACACAATTAAAGTAATTATAAATAGCTTTATAGATAAGTGATAATCCTACGCCTGATTCTGGATCATCTTTATAACGATGACACATTGTTATTAAAATATTAAGCAAATTACTTGTATCACTTAAACCGTATTTACCTACAGAGTGATTCCAACTTTTTCTTAGATTATAATACGGAACATATATTTTGTCAATAACAATCTTTTCTTTAACAGGTATTCCATTAATGGTCTCTCCTACAGAACTTGGAAATCCATCAGATAATACCTCACCAGCTTCACTTAAAACAAGTTGATATTTTACTGGTAACTTAAGATAAAAACCTTCCAAATGTTTATTTGAATCAGCAATGGTATCTTTAAGTTGTTCTTTTGAATATAGTACGCCATTAGTAATTGCAGGCTTAATATCATATATGTCTATTGTTCCAGAGTTATAAATAAATTTTCCAAGTTTTGAACGGAGTACATTTATCCATTCTCTTATGTCTTTAGCACCACTAGCATAAGATAGAATTTCTTTTTCTATGGCATTATTATTACCAAATCTAGTGTTTAATGCTCTAAATTCTATAGTTGAAAATTTTAAACCTGAACTTCTATGCCCACGAGTATTGGTTTTATTGAGTCTTTCTTTTGTCCATGTAGTATCATCTGCATCATGAGTTGTTCCCCAAAATACTTTACCACAAACACATTTATATTCTCCAGCGTAAGTACTACATTTCCAAACACCTTCTTCATTGTAACCTTTACTTTTCATAGTACTTTTGATTTCTGCTTCAGATGTTTCAGCATAGTCATCTATTATTATAGGAGAATTATCATTAACAGTATTAAGTAGTGCTTCAAGTATTTGTGTATAATTTTTACGTTTTAATACAGCTTTACTTGAAACAATTACGTCTATTTTTTGTTTTTCTCCTGTAATTGGGTGAATAGCATAACCTAATTTTTTAAGACGTATAATTCCTTTATTAGCTGCTAAATTTGTTATTTTAGCACCATCTTTTAAAAAGCGTTTATACGTAACAACAATTTCTTTTACATCATATACTACACCACCTACTACAGATTTACTATCTTTTATATCAGTTACGGTAGCCTCATCACATACTATATCAAACCTTACTTTTTTATCCTCAGGGTCTGTATATAAAATAGAATTATACCAAGGTTTATCTCCTTTTACTGCTTTAGTTTTACCGTAACAAATATACTTTTTTGTTGCTTCAGTAAATTTATCTGCATGAGATATATCTACCATTATCTGATCTTCCCAAACATCAGGTATATCTACAAATACAGTGAGTAAATTCCAACCTGTCCTACTTATACCAGCATCAGCCAAATTTTTCATAGATTGTGTTTGTAATAGTGGCTGTTCACTGCCTTTCATACCAAAAGTAGAATATAAATTACGTTGAGGATTATGAAATTTTTGACCAAAAGGTGTAAGATTACGGACGTCATAAGATAATATATAATTATGACTTGCTAAACTTCCATCTGATAGGCCTAAAGATGTCCAACCTTTATCAAAATAAAGTCTATTTTTTTCTACTTGGTATTCATATTGTTTTTCTGGATCATGAATCTCATCAAAATTAGGGTCTATAATAGTAATTCTTTTATTCATTACCCAAGAATTCATAAAAGTATTATGTAAAGGTAGAAGATTAACAAAATAATTAATTTGTTTTTGAATAGTGTATACTGTATAAGCAAGGCTATTATTTTCATAACCATACTTAATTAATTGCATAGTATTAGCTTTACTTTTACAGTATATTTCTGGTAAAAATAAATCTACACTTCCTAGAAATATTTCATTGATTATTTCTAAGTAACTAAACTCTTTATTTAGTTCTTTATGCAGATATTTACAAGTAGGACGTACAACATCATTTTTATTAAGAAATTCTACACCATTTAGAATATAAGGAATAGGTATATAAATAGTACTGATTTCATTGTTAAATGTTAAATTTATATTTATACTTTTTTCATTTACATCTACTTCAATACCACCAGTTTGTTCAGGATTAAATCTAAGATAACTAAATATAACACGATTAGTAAATTCAGCTTTTATATTTTTAATCATCAACTCTATTGCTAACTCCGACATAACTACTCCTGATGTGCTTTATAGACTAACTGTCCTTGTTTTATTACTACTTTTTTAAACGTATCAGCAAATTTAAAAGAAGCATTATACAGCCCTTTAAAATTATTTTTTAGATTATTATACTCTACCTCCATAAATAAATTTTTACAAATTGAATTTGAAGATATATGATCCATAAATTTACTATTCAAATTCTCATTTCTAGTGTATAAAGCTGTAAGTAAATGTATAAGTTTTAAAAGATCTAGTATAGCAGATTCAGGGAGATCGTGTAACCTAAGCATAAGGGCTTTATTATCTAAATCACGTAATAATCTACGTATAATTTCTCTTACTAAAGGTGGGGTATTTTTAATTATATTTTTATACTCCTTATGTCTTGCATAAGCTATAATATTTAACTCATTTCTTACACTATTATTTTTAAGATAAACAAATAAATATTTAATTACATCATTATTAAAAACATTTATTGGAGAAGCTACTACACAAGGCTCTCTAAAATCATTTTTAATGGCTTGTCTACTTAGTTTATTTATAAATTTTTTATAATTAAAATTTAAATTATTTATATTTAAGAACATATCTGGAGTATTTACATATATTCGTTTAATTTCAAATCTTTTATTTTTTTCATAACCATAGCGTGTAAAAAGTACTTTTAAAGGTTGTATATGTAAATCTTTTTTGTAATTAAGTATTTTTTTAACACCTATAACAGTACCTATACTACCTACTCTTGGTCCACTTTTTCTTTTTATATTTGAACTTATAATTATAATTTCAGACCCTATATAAAACATTTTTGCCTCAAAAGTCTATGTGTTTTTCAATTGCTTTTAAACCATCTTTAACTATAATATTTTTTAAAATTTCTACTTCTTTTATTGCTTTTTTTGATGCACTTACATGCTTATAATAATTTAATAAATTTAACACAGGCCGTTCATCCATAAAAGAAATTGCTAATAAATTTTTTATAAAATGATTAAAAAGTAATCTTTCTACTTCTCTTAATCCTTGTACAATAATACGTCTTTGAATTTTTTCAGATACTTGTAATATAGCTGCTGTACGATCGATATTAAAAATATGTCCAATATTTTTAATTTTATTAAAAGCATGACTTTCTTTTTTTGGTAACCTTTTTAAATTATAATTACTTGCATTAAAACTGTTAATAATAAATAATCTATAAGCTGTACACCAAGCTATAAAAGATAAATTAGACATTTCTAAAATATTTGTTACAATAATATTTGTTTTTAAAACTGTATTTTGTTTGTATACTTTTTTAAAAATTTCCGGTTCTTCTTTTGCAAATGCATCGTCATATATAATAGGCGAGGTTAAAGATATAATTTCAAGTCTATCTTTTCCTTTTTTGCCTTTTCTGGTTAATACCAATTTATTTTTACTTGATATATTTCCTGTATTAAAACCAAACATGTTGTTAGAATAAGCTACAAACCCTTTTGAATTTGGAAGTAAGGCACCATAATTTTTTATAGGAAAGTCATCTCTTACTTTAAATTCATAACCAGGAAGAAAATTTGTATAAATCATATAGTACCTATACTAATTCTAAAGTTAACCAATTATCTTCATTATCAAGAAAACTTATACTTTCTACTTCTTTATTTTCTGTACCTTCTTGAGTCATGATACAGTTATAAATTTCAGCTAAAGGTCTTGAAATAAATAAACCAGAGTTTTTTTTACTTTTAACAGCCATAACAATTCTTCTATTTAAATAACTAGCTTTATTAAGCTCTGTTAAATTTATTGTTCGACAAGTACTTACTTTACTAGTAACATCTGAAGCTCTATTATAAATATGTGCAAATTGTTCTTTATCTATAAGTCCAAGTAGTCTGCCCTGATATGTTTTTGTTTTTTCTAAATAATAGGTAAGCTCTACCTTTTTCATATTTGACTCCTTACAATACTTTGTAAACAAGCATGATTTTTTTCTTTTACTAACTGTTCTAAAGTTGTATCCATAATTCTATAGGATAGTGTTATGTTATAACCGTAAAGTATAAAAATATCTTCTATATTTTGATTTTTTAAATTTAAAATATAGTCAGATACATTTTCTGCATCTTTTTCGGTTACATGTTTATCCACTAAAGCTTCGACAATTTTTTGTAATAGGTATATAGATTCTACTTCTAAAATATAACTATTACTTTCTTCATCTGCATCAGGAAGAATTATAAATATTGAAGTATCTTCTGGTATACTATTTGGAATACTCAAAGCAGTAGTTAAAATACCATGAGCTGCTATAAGTTCTTCAGTTATATCTACTTCTATTTTTTCTATTTTATTTTTAAAAGCAAATAAACTTTTTTCAATAAATACTGACATTGGTGTAAAGTTGTCTACATTACTACCTCCTATATAAACTTCTTTCCCAATTTCTTCTTCTAATAGTGTCATATCATACCTTTAAGTGCCCTTACATTTACATAAGAGCACTTATTAATTGTCATTAAACAGTACCTCTACCCCAAAAATCCCTAAAAGATTTAAACAGTTGCTACTTGTGTAGAGACATACTTTTTTGTAAAATCTTCAGTAGAAAGTTCAAGCAAGTCTTTTACACCTTGCTCATACCATTTATAACCTGCACTATCTTTATTCATATATTCTGGGTGGTATTGTACAGCAAATACCTTATGTTCTGGATAGTAAATAGCTTCTACTTCTGGTCCAGAATAGGCGTAAGGTTTATCTTTGTCTCCTACATACATTGTTGCACGTTTAGGAGAAGCCCATGCAACTACGTACCCTTTTTCCCCCGGAATACTCATTTGATGGTGTGTAGATGTTACGTTAAATGCTTCTTTAGAGGTGTTTGACATAGCACCATGTTCTCCACCAATTCCATGACTATCAAGATGATGAATCATGGTACCACCACTAAGTACATTTAAGAGCTGACTACCACGACAAATACCTGTCATGGGAATGCCTAAATTAAGGGCAATTTCATAGATAGGTACTTCTTCTGCATCTCTAGCAGCATTTGTACCACACAAACCTTTAGGACTTGTATGGTTATACAAACTAGGACTTACATCTGCTCCACCAGTAAACATTACAAGTTTAAAATCTTTTGGATTTTGCATAAATATATCAATATCAAATACAAAATCTTCTTTATTTCCAAGTGCTGTAATAGCATTTACATAATAATTACCATTTACTACAAGAATTTTCTTTTTCATTTTTACTCCGGTAAATTTGGAAGCTCAGCTTCTTTTTGTTTTATAGCAGTCTCTACAGCAATATCAATTATGCCAGAATCTGCAGGAATTACTCTTTTTATGGTAGAGTCTTTAAATTCTATTACATATACAGGACCTCTAAATACTTTATCATATACAGTACTTATAGCCCAATATTTAATTTTAGAAATTTTAGGTCCTCCCATATCCTGAATATTTTTCATAGGACTTTGACCTACAATAAAAGTTTCAGGTGCTACATCATTACTTTGTCTTACAAGACTTATAATTTCCATTATTTAAATCTCCCAGATACCTGAGTCTATTTTTGGTAGACAATCTACACTATGATTAAACTCATAAGTTAAACACTCTACAGTATTTCCATCAGTATCTTTTACTTTTATTTTTAATATATTATATAAATTGTCAGAGTCACCTTCACCATAAAAACCTTCTATACGGTTAAAAGCTTTCTGTATTTCTTCTTCATTTTTATATTCGTGTATTTCTCCAAAAATTTTATTGTTAGTATTGAACATTACTGCTGGAAAATTACCATTACCTACAGAATACATGGAGCCGTTTGCAGTAGCTTTTTTTACAGAAGTTCTATGACCATCAAATTTGGTTGCAAAACGACCTCCAACTTTTAAAGTACCGTACACAAAAAATTTATTTGTTTTCATTGTCTAAAATTGTTACCTCTATTTTTTTTACTTCATAGATTTGTTTTTTAGCTTCATTTAATAAATAAGGAAATACATAAGAGTGTATTTTATCAAGTTCTAAATGTAATGTTATTTTGCTAGTCTTTATAAAATTAGCTATATCTTTTGAAAAAATATGCTGTTTTATAGCAACACCATTAGTAAAAGTTACGGTACTTAACCATTTTGCTTTTTTTGTATCAGCCTTTTCCATGTTGTAAAACCTTATTATTTTCTGCAAAAAATGTTTGCAGTAATTTAACATCATTAAGCTCTTCTGGATGCCACTGAACTCCTCTTAATTTACAACCATTTATAGTAATATCTACTGCTTCTACAATATGTTCCTTTACATTTTTAGTCTTAAGACCAAAAATAGTTTGGGCAGTTTCTTTAATTGTATTTCCATTTTTAAATTCAATATTAAGTACTTTTGTAGCAATAAGTGCTTGATGATGCATACTATTTACAAACATATCTGTATGATTTTTTTCTCCATACAATTCTTGCATGTTTGCGTAAACACTATGTGTAGGAGTACTTCTTTTAGCATTTCTATCACTAGCTAGAGAGTGATTACTAACATGTTGATGAAATACTGCACATTTTATTTCATGACCAATAATAAACTCTCTTACCATTAATTGGAAGCCTCTACAAATACCAAATACTTTTTTTCCAGCGAGGATAAAAGCTTGAAGAACCTGACGTTCAAAATCATCACGTTCAGGATCAGAGCCTATACTTCCTACATTATCTTCTCCATAAAAAGTAGGTTCAAGATCAATACCACCAGGCAAAAGCAAACCATCACAAATTTGCGCCATAAAAGTGATGTCATTATAGTCATTGATAAGTATTGGATCAAAGCCTGACTCACTAACAAAATTAACATAAGCCTGATTAATAAATACTTGAGTTTTACTTTTTGCTACTGGAATTCCGATTTTCATTTAAATATTCCTCTCTTAATACATTTAATTTTATTTATACAGATAAAGACCATTCTTTTTTAAAATCATACTCAATTTTCATACATTCTGCTAAGTAATACTTAGAATCTTCAGATAAATGTTCCATCAAAAAATTATCTAAAATTTCTTTTGCAACTTTTACATCTCCTGTGTTGATAGTGTTTTGAATCTTAGCAGCACCGATAGTTTTAATAATTGCCTCATTCTTGTTTTCTCTAATAATACCAAGAATATTTTGTGTAAGACTTGCAATAAGCATTACAAGACTTGGTGATTTCAACCAAAAGGAACTTAACGTTCTATACTCAACACCATAAGGAGTTCCTCTATGATCTCCTGCTTTTCCATAAATTTTACGTCTTTCCACAGAAGCTTCGGAGTTATCAAGAATAACACTTATAATACCATGGAAAGTGTCACACATTTTTACAACATCAACTTTTCCATATGGATCATAAAGAAAATCATTACCATCATCTTCATTTTTGCCTATGTGGATATGTCCGCCACAACTTCTAAGATTAGTAGTTGAGGCGTCAGCAGGATCATTAGCTTTTAATTCCCAAGCATCATAAGAAGTAGAACAACCAAACAATTGAGCTTGATCTGATTGAAGTTGATCTTTATCAAAATTTGCCGATGGTGATACATCAATATCTGTACCTTCAGGCAACATAGACATAAGTTCTCCAAATACAGCTTTTAACTTATTAACCATGTCTTTTCCATCTTCTGCAACAGGACTTGCAAATTCTACACATACATTGTCTGTTTGAAGACCGGCACCACTTTTCATAATAAATGGTTCCTCTTTTGTGCCTGGGAACATTGTTTCGGCATTTAAAAATTTGCCAGTTTCTTTATCTTTAATAAAGAACTCGGGATCTGTTCCAATACTCATTTGTTAATTCTCCTAAAAATTTAATAAAAAAAAGGATAATCATTTAAACAATCATCCCCAAGAACTCTAACTATTTTCTTCTTTTCCGAAAGTATACTTATTGTAGTATATTAAGTTTTTTTGCTTTATTTATTAAGTCTTTATCCATATGTTTTTTATCAAGTAAAGAGGTAATTCCTACTTTTTTATAAAAATCTATATCTTGATCCCCATTATCAGCAAAGAAAGCTTGTTCAGGAGTTTTGATGAATAAATCTTTACGTAGATTTATAACATTACATATAGACTTATGTTTTTTATGTATGTATACATTTTGATGTGAATCATCTTTAATATAATTATAAAATTTCTCCCAATATTTTCCAAGTTTAATAGGAGAAATAGCATCTATAGTCCCAATAGTTGCAGCAGCATTTTTTGCAGCTCTAATAATAAGTACATATATGCTAAACATTACTGGATTTGCCATCCACTCTGCAGAACTTGTAAATAACCAAGCAGTGCTTAAATCTTCTGGATGTTTAAGTTTTACAGTGGAAATTGTACTTTTTTCTAAACCGTATGCATGTTCGTAAGCATTTAAAACTCTTTTAGCAAAAAACAATTCTTGCCAAGCTTTATGCAACTTTCCTTTGCCTTCATTAACTCCAACAACTTGTACTACAAGTCTTGTTTTTGTAGTATCTATTTTTGCAGTATTACCCTTTCTATAGGCAAAAGCAATTTTTTTGTCGCAATTATCAGATAAACCAGCTCGAATAGAAGCTATCATATGTTCTCTACATTGTGTAAAAGAAAAACATTGACGCCTACCTTCTTTGGCAGAAGACACGATAGAAGCTTCAAAAGAAGAAGCGTCATAATTATTATATATTGGCACACTGTATTGTGTAACTACTCTAAGTAATTTTTTTGGCTTAGGTTTTACTTTTTCAACTAGAGGTTCAATTTTTTCAGGTAATTCTTTTTCTTGTATTTTTAAATGTTTTTTTACAAGTTTTTGAAAATTAACTGAAGAAGGTGCGTATTTATAATTATTTTTACATAAAGATACTATACCCATGTAATTATGGTAATCATATACAGTAATATCATTTTTCTTTTGTCTAATACATTTTTCATAACGTTTACCATTTAGAAATATTTCATCGTAGTATTGCGCTATTAAAGACATTTTATTCCAAGTATCTTTTAGATACTTAGCATCATTATTACCTTCAGGATCAGCATGTTTTTTCAATTGTAATTCTAAATCATAAGTATCTTTAAATTTTATACGTAATTCACCTAAACGAAGTAAGAAAGTGAACATAGTGGTTAATACAGGAGATTTAAACCAAAAATTAGGACCATTAATTACCCAAATTCCAGGATTAACTTCATACTTTTTTGTTCTTAATTTAATACCTGCAATATTTTCATAATGATTTATAAGACGTACTCCATGTATAACGTCTAAAGCTAAGTCTTTAAGTTCAATACTTTCATTTTTAACTAAAAGTCTAATACGTCTTGTATCAATTGGAGGATCAGTTTCATAATTATAACTAAAACCATAAATTTTACATGAATTTTTATGTATAAAAGCTCTAAAAGCATCATGTAAATAATCACGACACTTAACCCAAGGACAGCTTTGTAAATTACCATCTTTTGGAGCAGACATTAAAGCAAAACGCATGCCTGATTGTTGATAAATTTCATTTAAAGATTGTACTTTATCGTAAACTTTAAATTTTTTAATTTTTTGCATTTTATTACCTACTTAATTCTTGATAGTTAAAGTACCCACAATACTTTGTTCATTTATATTATTACTATCTGTTTTTGATAGACAAAAACCTTTTTCTAACATTATTTCTTGAATAAAAGGGTCTACTGTAAAAATAGTAAGTCTGCTTACTTTTTTTAACATAGCAAGTTTTGTAAATCTTTCTATAGCCTGCTCACATATAGCTACATATATATCTTTTATATCTGATATGCCAGAATCTGCTTTTTTTAAACTAGAAACTACTACAGCATCAGAGTTACTGGACCTTGTAAATGATAATATATTATGAGTAATTTTATTGACATCTTCTTTATCATAAACAGATAACCATAAACGTGCTTTATCATTAGGATTTCTTTTTGAAATTCGTATAGCTGTATTTTTAAACATATACTCTTTTTCAAAATCTGTTAAACACTTAAACATTTAATTCCTCGTCATATTAAAAAAACAGAGCCAGCCTTACGACTACATTTTGGACAGCCTGAAATTAATACTATATTTTTAGCATATTTTATTTTTGATGCTGGTTTATACACCCATTGTGATTTTAAACAATCTATACAGTAAAGAAGTACCCAATTAGTATCTTCTATTCCGTCTTGACATTCTTGACAAATAGGTACAGCAAATTTGTCTGTTTCTTTTTGTGTTTTTAAATCTCCGAGTGGAATGATTAACCAATTTATGGCTGGTATTTTAGAAGTATCAATACCTGGACCATGACTTAATTTACAATTTTCATTACTGAGTTCTGCCATCAAACTTAATTTATCTGTTGCATGCATAACTACCTCCATTATAATTTAGTCTCTATTATAATAAAGGTAGATTATTTTAATTTTTATACATCACACAACAAAACCAAGTAGCATAGCATCTTTTAATATCTGAATATCCATCCAATTTAATAGTTTCAATATATATAGAACCTGTGGTTACCTCAAATTCTTTTTCTAAATACTCAGTAACTAAATTATAAAAATTGTCAGGATCATTTTGCACAGTTAATTTTTCCTCACCATAATTATTATGCAAATTTACAGAATAAAACTCTAAAACATCATTTAATTCAGCAGTTTTATTTTTTTCAGGTGCACCTGTTTCTATTGATTTTATATAGGTAGAGCCAGTTACATGTGCAAAACCATTCTGTCTCTGAAGAGCAATTTCACGTTTAAAATCTTGATAAGCAGATTCAAATATAAATATTTGTTTCATTTTAGTCCTCATCCCAATAAAAATCATCTACATTATCAATATCTTTGAGAGACCCATGTAAACTGCTAAAATCTGTATTATTCAGTCCAATTTTTATTCGTTGCTTATTTTTTTTACTAAATTTAATAGGCCTGGCTTTTTTTTCACCATCTTTATTTTTATATTTCATTTTTTTGTCGTATTGAGTATCTTCTACCATTATTTTTCCTCGACAGTAAGGTGTTTTTTAATATTTTTATTATCAAGCTCTTTAAATGCTAAAGTTAGCCTATCTCCTACTTTAATATTTTCAAGCATGCCATGCATATTCCAAGAGTCATCTTGTAATATTTTATATTTATTATATTTTTTTGGATTATTTATAAAAAGTTTAAGAGCTTTTGCTAATGTAACATCGTACTTATGAATATCTACTTTTTCAGACACTGGGTAACCAGCACTCATAGGAAGTATGTTATGACCTTTTTGTGGGGCGGCATGGTAAGTACTGACACATATAGCTAAAAAATAGTCCATTTTTAAATTATTTACAAGATGTAACATGATTTTAACAAAACCAGGATCTTCTTTAGTATAACGAACAGTGGCTAAATAAACATACAATTGTTGCATATTTACTACAGATCTTAACTTAAACGTAACATTTAAATCTTTTTTAGTTACAATTTTTGTAGGAGCTACATAATGGGGTAACATTTTATGTTTTTTTGAAAGTATTAACCAATCAATCATTTCTTTTTTAGTTAAAACTTTTCTAGTTTTTTCATCTATAGGTATAACTGTGGTCAAATGTGAATAAAATTTAGCAGTTATAGGGTGTTTAAGACCTGAATAACAAATAGAACTATGATACTTACCTGTATTCATATTTCGTATATCAAGTCTATCTGTAACTCTAATTTTATTTTTAGATGTATGTAGTCTCCAAGTTACTTCATGATGCCCATGTTCCCAACTGTGGTTCAAAATTTTTTCTGTTTCTTTTATAATTTCCATGTTAAATCACTCAATTCTTAGTTTTGATTAAAAAATTATTACCAAGTAATACACCTATTATTCTTGGACACTCTTTTTTTATCTGTAAATAAATATTCTTATTAATTACTACATGTGTTTCATTTTTATACATTTTTTTTAAAATCTCAAAATCAGGATCTAAAGTGTGATTAGATAAATTAGAAAAGGATAGTTTTATTTTTTGTTGATATTTAAAGCCATTAACTATAAAAGGGCCGTATTTTTTTTCTTCAATAACATTTAGTATTCTGTAATCAAAAGTAAATCTACTACCTGTATCTGGATGTTCAAGAGTAAGACCTAACAAATTATCAGGAGTTTTAACTATATCTAAAACTATTAAGTTTATACCTAACATGTCAGACATGTCATCTTCCCAACCAAAATTCATATCCCATTCTTCTTTAAAACATACTACTGTAGCACCTAATTTTATTTTATAAAATTCTTCTTTTAACATTTTAATACCTTTATTTTAATAATTTTTCAAACCATCCACTGTGTTTTGCCATATTTAAACAGAACCAACTTGTATTATTATAAAAGCCAGAAATATTATGATGAAAATGACCAAAATACCATAATTTAGGATTATACTTTTGTAAAATATAAGATAAAGCATCATAACAAGAATCATTATATTTTCTTAAGTCAGACTTAAGTACTTCAGGCAAAAATTCTCTTGGACAAGTATGTGAAATAACTATATCAACTTTTTTATCTTCAAGGTTATAAATATCATTTTGAGTAATCACTTCTCCTGGAAACCAGTCAAACCCCAAAGTCCTAGAATTTTTATCAATAGATGTAGCACCTCCCATAAATAGTATATTTCTTCCGTCAGTAGTCCCTACAATACTTCCTCTTTTCAGATAAAATATTTTAGGACACACTTCATACATTATATCATCAGGATTCTTATCAACAATTTCCCTAAGTGCCCAATGATCTTCATGATTACCGTCACACCAATAAAGATTTGTACTTCCCATTTTCATTCCATCTTGGTACCATTTCTTTTTTATAATACCACTAGAAGTCATTACTCTATCACCTAAAGTAGTTTTATTATGAAAAGCTGGCCAGAAGCCTAAATCTCCTACTTGAAGTATTGTAGTTGGTTGTTTTTTATTAATAAAAGTATTTAAATGTTTCCATTCTCCATGTATATCCCCTAAAACATAACAATTTGATGTATCTATAATATCTTTCATTAGTAGTACCAATATAGTAAACCTGTCATCATTATAAGATGTAGAGTGTTATCAGCAACAGTATATACGATAGAGCCAAAAGATATAGCTACAGCTTGATGTACCAAAGTTGTATCATCTAATTTAGCATCTATACTATTCCAAGATCTAACATTTAAGTGTTTAAACCACCAATCAAGTAATTCATACCTATCAAGAATCCAGTGTGACATAAAAATCCAAAACATTAAAGAAATTGGTACTGTATTTATTGCTGGACAAACTACTAATGCTATACTAACAGTTAGAGTATAAACTACACAATGATTAAAACAAGGTAAAAACTGTATTTTTTTATTATAAGCCATAACAGATGTTTGTAAAAGATAATCCCCTACAAGATGTCCCAAAAGTAGGAACCAGAATATTTCCATAAAATCTCCTTATAAATTTAAATTAATTCACTACTATTTTCTTTTTTTATAAAAAATATGATTATTTATTTGTGCTACTTTTACCATACTTTTTGTCCAATAAGGTTTTACAGAAGTATTATGATAAGATTGAGCTCCTACAACTTTATTTTGATATTTACCAAGTAAAGTATCAACAGCTATTGAGTAAGCTTGTTTTTTAGCTTTTTCATTTGTCATTATATCTGATTTTTTATCCCATAACCAGGAAAATTGTCCTGGATCTTTAACCACACCACAAATAGTATTTGGATATGTTTTGGAACGTACTCTTTCAAGAGTTACTTGTGCTACAGCTGTTTGTCCTTCCTCTACTTCTCCTCTCGCCTCAAAATATATATTTTTTGTTAAACATTCCAACTCTGTTTCAATATTAATAGTATTTATATCAGTAAAATTTGAGGACAAATTAAGTACAACTAAAGTCAGTATTAAATAGTTCATAATTACTTTATATAGTTTTTAATATTAATTTTGCTTCTTTTAATAGAATATCTCTAGTGTTAAACTCTTCTCCCATTTCTATTACATAGTTTAAAAGATATTTTTGAAGATTACCTACTATAGGTCCAGGTATTAGATTAAAATAATCAATTAATTCTCCACCAGAAATTGTTAATTCCTTCACAGTAAAAGGTATTTCTTCTTTATAGCCACGAATTCCGGCATTTACTATTAATTCTTTAATTGGTGTAAAACGACTAGCATCTTTAGCCATATTAGAAGATCTATCCGCAAGTTTTAAACGGATAAAGGAACGTGAATCTACTTTTTTATCTGCTAATTTTTTATGTAAGCGTCTAATACCTTTAGCTTTTAAACTTCTGCATTGAAGCATATGTGAACCTACAAGATTGGCTATAGTTGCTACTTCTTTATTAGAAAATTTTAAATTTTGTAATCTTTCTATAACAATTTTTTCTCCATAAAGTTCATGACATATAAAACTTCCATCACCTTGTTTCTTAAATGCTTTAGGTTTTCCAACATCATGTAAAAAAGCGGCCAAGCGAAGTAAAGGAAATCTAGAAGATACTACATCTCCTGCATGCATACAATGTTCGCCTATATTTTCTTTATGATATTTACCGTGATCATGTTGAAAACATTTGTCTAACTCTGGAAAAATATATTTTAAACCACCAATTAAGTGTAGAGCACTAAAAAATAAAGAAGGTACTTTAAGTTCCATAGCTTTAAGTATTTCTATACGGATACGTTCTGGCTCAACATAAGATTTAATATAATGAGCACAATCTTGTAAAGCCTTAAAAGTTTCTGCTTCAAATGTTCCTTCTATTTTAGCAAGAAATCTACAAGCTCTTAATATACGACACGGATCTTGATTTAAACGAGTGTAAGGATCACCTACAAGGCGTATAACACCATTATTTAAATCATTTATACCACCATGTAGGTCAAGTATAACTCTTTCATTTAGGAGCGTTTTATGCACTTGTATAGCCATTGCATTTATAGTCAAGTCTCTACGTTCAAGATCTTCTGTAATATTTTTAGCATATTCAGGCTTACAATGTTTAGGGTTAAACATTACTTCCTGTAAATCTTTCCTGTAAGTAGCAATTTCTACATCATTAACTAATACTACTTTAAAAGACTTACCTACAACACATATTTTTTTATCATTAAAAATTCTAATAACTTCATTTGGTTTAGCATTTGTAGCAAAATCATAATCTTTAGGAATTTCTCCTAAAATAAAGTCACGTACTGCTCCACCTACAATATATACTTCAAAACCTGCTTCTTCAAGTTTTGATGTTATTTCTTGTTCTATCATTATTTTCCTCTTTCTTTTAGACCTGTTGGGATTGAACCAACCTCCTTATTTTTAAGGAACAACTACCAGTTGTAAAGTCTATTTTTTTTAAATATTTTAGTCCTATAAATAAGTATCAATTTTATTTAAAATATTTGTCCTTAAAGCATCTGATTTATCATCCCATACAAACCATGGCGGAACAGCTTCAAAGTACTCTTTAACTTCTTTAACAAATGAAGTGGTAGCATCATTTTGTTTTTTAATTTCGTCACAAATATTTTTTGTATTTTCTTCAAAATTAATTCCAAACATTACTTTACCTGTAGTTAAATTAATACTAAATGTGCTGGTTTAACATGTTTGACAATGTCTTTATCAGGAATTTCTATACCAAAACAACATAAACCAGTATGTTTTGTGTAAGTACCTTCTTCATTTTTTGTTAACACATCATCCTTAAATAAAAGTATTGTTCTTTCAGATTCAGCCTTACATGGCCATGGATATTCTTTTTCTTTTTTAATACTTAACCATTTATTTATTTTCATATTTTATCCATACATATAATAATTATTAACTTTAGCTATTGCATCTGGATGAATACCCCCAGTTTTGGTAAATTCATCTCTATATTTTTTAGGCATACTTTTATACACTCTTGCTATATAGCCAGGATAGTATTTTTTAGGATCATCTTTAAGTTCTTCACAAACTAATGTAAATACTCTTAAGTTATTATCTTTTCCTAATTTAACATGCTTTGTAATATCATATAAATGATAATGCCCAAATTTATGCATAGGTCTGGCACCTTCATTGTAAAGTAATGCTTTAAGATCAAACAATGAGTGTACTTTAAAGATAGTTCCGAATACTTTTTCTTTTTTATTTATACTAACACTATAAAAACGAGCAGTATCTCCAAAATGATTAACTACTGCTTCAGCAGACATTGTTCTTTTTAAACCCTCTACTGTTACAGGTATTAATTCTTTATTACTACGATAAAGATGCCATAAGCCTCTACCATTAATACCTGAATAATACATGAGACTTCCATAGCCAAAAAACATACATTCTTTAGGTAAATCTTTAATGTTCATAATTTCTTGCATTTTAATTCCTTTAATATAAATCTGTGGCTAAGTCTCCACAAAGAGTTTTAGCATTTTCAATTTGATGTAAATCTTCTACGCCTTTAATTTCCAGCCCTTCATGTATTTCTACTACCCTGCTTTCGATAGAATTTAATATTTCTTCAAATTCTTCTTTAAATTCTTCTGGACAAGCATTCATCATTTCTTGTCTTCGCATTTATTACCCCTCAATATCATACCCTTTAAATTTAGAAACAAGTAATGCTTTACTTCTAATTTCAGGATGTTTTCGTAAGTGTCTTTTAAAAGCTTTTAAACTTTTACATCTTTTTGTAGAACTATACACACAATCTACAGGGTCTTTTACCCACATGTCAGCTTTATAACTCCACCAAAGATTACTAAAAGTAGTTATCCATATAAATTGCTTATGTAGTCTGTTACCTTTACACTGGTTAAATTTCATCAACTATACCAAAGTTAGGATCGTTATATTGATGTATCCAACGAGTAATTCTAATATTATTTTTTTTAATTTTTTCGATACGTAACCAAGGACCTTTTTCTAAAGAAAATAATACTGTGTTTTTTACTTCAAGGACACGCCACCCTTTAGTTCCATCACGTTTTAAACGTTCTTTACTTTTTTTGTTTTTTGTTTTTAGATTTAAAATATGGTTTCGTAATATTTTCATATTTTACTCTTTTACAATTTTAAAATCTGGATCATTTGTTTGATGAACCCAACGTGCTGTATTAGCTTTAAAAGCTCCAACTTTTACAAGATGTAACCAGGGCCCTTTTTCTGTAGAAAATAGTACGCTATCTTCAATGCCTAAAACATACCATTGTTTTTCTCCATCTCGTTTAAGCCTTTCTTTACCTTTTTTACTACGGGAAGTCAAATTAATTACTTGGTGTTGTACTATTTCCATGGCTTTTTCTCTCAATTTTTAAAGTTAGAGTTATGTATAAACAAGCTAGTGTTAAAAAAGTTAGCATAGCGTATTCTTTTGTGTAAATCAAAATAATAAAAATACTATATAGTATAATTTTTGAAATAATTTTTAAAAATAAGGGTGTATCTTCATCCATATTTTGTATTATTGGAACAAAAGTCATATCAAAAATACAAACTCCTATTAATAATGTAATAAGCAGTATAGCTATATAATAACAAAATAAATTATTAGGCATAAAAGCAAATACAGAAAAAATCAAAAGTTCAAGTACTACTTCGTTTATACTATCTTTTATAGACATTATTTTTTACCCTCGTCAATAAAATGTTTAATATCATAAGTATTTACTTTTCCTGCAGTCATCGAACCTTGTATAGTTTTATTACAATTAAAACCATGCATATTACCTTTAATCTCTTTAGTAGTTGACATAGTTTTTATAAATTTTTTAAAGGCTTTTATATTGGAAGATACTATTTTAATTTTATTAATATGATTAGTATCTAAATAACCTTGACACCAATTTGCTGGTAAATAATGATGATTACTGTTATCAATTGCTAATTTACTTGCAAATAATACTGCTACAAAGTAATCAACATTGTATTTATCAACAAGTGTTATTATATTGTTTACCAGTGACGGCTCTGCTGCCATAAAACGTACTGTTGATAAATATACATAAATTTCATTATTATTATGTTGTGCCATATCAAGTATGAATTGTTTTGAAGTTACAATTTTATTGATATTAGAGTAACTAGGCATAAAACCTGCTTTTTTGGACATACTTAACCAGCGGCGTTGTGCTGATTTATTTATATGAAAATTATTATTATTATTATTATTATTATTATTATTATTTAATGTATCTTTTGTAGTTTCTATTTTAAAACATAATTTTGTAAAATTTGGCGATTTTTCTCGTTGTTTATTTAAAGCTGCAAAACAAGCATTATTTATTGTATCTTCATATTCAAATTCTTTTCTTATATTTTCCGGACGATAAATAGTTTTTTTAGATGAATTTTTTCCATCACTATAAATACAATAGTTTATAATAGCGTTACCTTGCCTTACTTTAGAAATAATACCTTTCATGTTATTCTCTATTTTTTAAATTAGTTAAAATATTACGTAAATTATTATCATTAATCCAAAGCTTATTGTATAAATAGAATCCCTCTTTATCTTTTGCTAAATGAATATCATTAAAATTAGTAACTAATTTTTCTAAAAAATCAAGTAATTGTGTATCACTGTATAATATAGTTTCTTTATTTATAGCAAGACAACGCTTACATGTTACTATTTTTTTGGTTACTTTTCAATTGTGATAATAAGCATCTTTAAAACTTTTAAAATAATTTTTATGGTTACATACAGTTCTATATACTTTTTCTTTGTCTACTGTTATATAACTATCTTCTACTAAATGTATACAACTTGATGGACTTTCTACATTCATTACTTACTCCTTAAAGTAACTTTAAATGCTTTGTTATGTTGTCTATTTTCCATTCTTCAGCTGGTCCTATAGCTACACAAGTTTTTGTAGAAACACCTTTAAATTCGGTTAATCCTGCGTCTACTACAAGATAAGCAAGTATATTTTCTTCAAGAGCTTTGTTGTACAGCTCTAAAAGCTCCTTTTCTGAATTTACACTTACAACTATCTTTTTTGTACCTGTGAGCAACCAATGTTCAATGTCTTCGTCTTCTTTAACTTTAAAACTATAGTCTCTCCACTTACTTTCTTTTGGTCCCCAAGAAGAAACTGTCATTATTGAATGAAATATTCCAAAAGATGCGTGTGCAACCTGAGCACACATCTTACCTTTTCGCATATTTAAATCTTTTCTTACTACTATAACTTGTTTTGTTTCCATAAATAGCCTTATAAATTAAATATTAAATTATTTGAAAATTTATGTATAAAGTCAAGAGCACAATCTGTACAATTATCTCTCATTTCAGATTTTATAACAAGACTTGTATTGTTTCCATGCCAACCATAAAAAATTAAAAGTTTTACTACATCGTACTTAGGATAGTTATTGATAAAATTGTCTAACATTTTTTTACTTGAATCTTTAGTATTTTTTTTTAAATTTAAATTCAAGTGTTAATTTAAATTCTTGTTCTATTTTACTTTGTAATTCAGATAAAGTTTTCATAATTAACCTTTAAACAAAAGCTACAGAATAGCTATTTTCTCTTACTTCTATTTTTTTAATATCTAATTCGGCCATAGAAACAGACTTAAATAACACTTCATCTCTCATTGTGTGTATTATGGAATACTCCTCAAAATCAAACATAATCATAGCTGGAAAAGATTTTGGAACTATATCTTCATTCAAATCTTCAATTAATTGAAGGATGTCAAAGTCATTGCTTAAAAAATTAAAATTATCTTCTCCTTCACAAAAGAAAGCATACCAATCTTCTATAGTTTCAAAAACAGCATTATCAATGATATAAAAATCCATAACGAAATTTTCAAAGGCATCTAGATCTTCTACATAAGCCATGCCTTTTAAATTTTCTACTATTGGCGTGTACATAATTCTCCTTTATTTTTTTATTTTTGGAAATAGTACAAATCCAATAGCTATTACTATATAAACCCATACCGGTGCAGATAACATTACACCTAATAGTTGTAATACTACTCCTATAAAGAATAGACACATTAAAACTACTAAACATAAAGCCATTATTGCCATAAATAACTGCATTTATTTCTCCAAATCTTTTTTATACCAAATTTTACCAAAAGTTTCAGAGGACTTACTTCTTTGCCGTGAACGGGATTTCATGGCCATCTGACTATTTCCTCCAAGTTTGTCGTACCACTTCAACATATATGCTATACAAAAACCAATGTCTTTTTTACTATTACAAGCCATTTCGTCAAGTATAGTTTCTTTATTGTACAGGCGACAATGGAATTTTTTCCCTATACGTGTTACTTTAGTTGATAGTATTTCTTTTTCCATAATATTTAAAAACAATTAGTTAATTTCTTATGTTTTTTCTTTCTATCATATTTATTTTTATCTTTATGTGTCTGATTAGGAGGAGGTACAGGTATCCTAAATTTTATTTTTTTATCCTTTTTCTTTCTTTTTTTGGACATAAGAAGCCTCTGGCAATTTCATAATTGTAACAGGATTTCCAGCTTTTCCTGTAAGAATGTACTTTTCAATATCAGCGCAGATAATTTTAATTATTTTTGTACGGTCTTCTTCGTAAAATAATTCTGGCTTAGGTTTAGTATAAATGGAACCATAAAAACAATTATAAAAAGCTTGACCAAACCTTAGATATTTAAGATCAGTAGCCATAAAAGCCTTATTAAACTCTGCTATATAAGAATTGTACAAATCTTTTTGTTGTGCATTCATTAGAAACTCCTAAATTTACCATTTTATTTTTTGTATTTTATTATCATCAAGTACTTTTAAGACTCTTTTTGCATACACTTTAACGGCAAAACGCTGTATACTTAAGGCTCCCATACCAAAACCACCGTGATATGAGGCTACACCTTTACCTTTTACAATATTAGTAACTTTTTTAGGGTAAATACGTTTAAGATTTAATCCTTTAATAATTGCTGGATGGTTCCTAATAAGAATTCCCATAATATCATTAGTTAAAACATATTTTAACACTGCTGCATCTTTAATGTTTTTACTTTTTAAAATTTTAAGAGTATTTTTATACGTTATGTTCTTTCCATATAGATGCATTGTTCTTAAAAAAGCAAACATTCCATGCATAAGTGCAGGAGATTCTATATATGTTTTATCTGCAGTAAATACAAAAGCACTTTTTAATTTATTTTTTTCTATATGATTTTTACTTACAATCTTAACTTCAGTAATTGTTGTAGTAGGTAAACCATTTTTTCTTTCAATATAATTTAACATACGTTTAGTGCTAATTACTCTTTTTTTAGTATCATCATCACTACTAAAAAACATTACAAATTGTAATTTATCTACAACTACTCCAGCATTACCGTTATAACCACAAAATGATTTTATTTTATTTTTATGTATTGAATTACAAATAGCTTCATGAGTATAATCTTTACAAGTTTGAGTATCACCTAAAGTTACATAACCACCTTTTATTTGTTTAACAAAAGCCCACTCATTTGTATCTATACTATACATACCTTTATCTAAAAATGTTATTTTTTTCATTTTTATTCACCAAATACTTTTTTAATTAATCCGGATGTTTCCGGTTTTTTATTTAAAATTTCTATTATATTATCCAAAGAATAAGGATAAAAATTATTAGTATCTACACCTACATCCATAGATTTATTTGGAAAAGAAAGACTTCCATGATGATGTCCATATAATTGATAACTATTATAGTGACTTCTTGGCCAACTTGCCATTGCATAATGACATGCTACTATGTAATAGTTACCTAATTTTTTCTCCCAAATTTCATGAAAACCTGCTCCCCTTTTACCCATCCATTTATCGTGACTTCCACGAAGAAAAATAAGTTGTCCATTCATCTTTGAAATTACTTCTTCATAAGTCTTCTTTTTATCAGCAAAAGAAAAATCTCCAACAATTACTACTACGTCTTCTTTTCCGACAACTGCATTATGACGTAGTATTAATTCTGAATTCATTTTTTCTACATTTTTAAAAGGCCTGTTACAAAATTTAAGCACGTTTGTATGGAAAAAATGATGGTCCGAAGAGAAAAAGTAGTTCATACCAACATTCCTGCAGTAACTGTTACTGTATAAAAAAGATAGTGTTCCATAATAACTGGCATGGAATTACTTACAGTTATCCATTCCCATTTTTCCATTAAATTTTTGCATAAATCTTCTAAAAAGTCTTCTTCTTTGTCTGCTTTAAGCAAGTAAGTTCTTCTAAAATTTTCAGAATGTACACAGTCTAATTTAAGTAGTGCCATAATTTATTTTTCCTCTAGAGTTCTTAATTCTTCTCTTTTGTAATAACCTATCCAAGAAGCTTCAAATTTTACTTTATACTTGGATTTTTCTTTTAAGTACTTAACTACAGTTCCTAATTTACCATGTGTCATTACTTTTTTATTATAGATACACACTTCTTTACCTATAAGTTCTTCTTTAATAAGCTGTAATTTTTTAGAATCCTCTTTATTAAGGTAGTCAAGATTTATAAGACAAATGGCTACTGTATATCTACTAATATTTGCTGTCCAAAGTGACCAACCTCTATATTCTGGAAAAATTATTTCTGTTGGGTTATACTTTTTATCGTCAGAACTAGCTTTTAAAAGTCCAATTAAAGGTGTATCTCCATTAGCCCCAGTGTAAGCAATAGTACAATGTTTTTCTTCAATATCCACATCAATGGCTACTACACTTTTATTTCCTGCTAATAATAAACAATGATTTATAGTAGGATCGCCCTTACGTTCTACTTTATATTTAACATCTTTAAACTCTTTCATTATTTTACCTTATCTATAGGACCTTTAATAAAATCAGTACTTATTTTTTTAAGGAGTCCATTTTGACAATTTCTAATAAAAACCACTGTATAGTCAGGCCCATCTTCAATAGTACTTCGTATTACTAAAGGTTCTGAAATAATTTCATGTTTAACATTATTATGTATAAAAGTGTATCCTTTCATTTATTTCTCCTAAGTCTGTAAATTCTAACAAGTTTCCAATCAGTACTAAAATATTTATATTTTTTCCAGTGGTATGAATATTCTATAAATTTAAGCCAAGAAAAAAGAGGACGCCATTGAAATACATCTTTAGACACATTTTGTTCTTTTGCAAGTGTGTCTATAGTTTTTAATATTTTTTCATGCATGATTTTCCTCCTTAAATATTTTAGTGCTTATTTTTAAAAAGTAACGTTGGACAAATTAAAGTTGTTATTATTATAGCTAAAGTTCCTGCTAAAATCACTGGTAATACTACAAATATAAACATAAATAGTTTTAATCCTATTTCAGATGTAGTCATATTAATTTTCCTTGATTTCAAAAAGTTCTGTTACGGGGTCTCCATATGTTTTAGTCACTTTCCTTCTAATCTTTTTAAAAATAGTACAGTCATTTGTTCCTAAAGCTATTTTTTTACACTTACTATAAGAAACAACTTCTAACACATCATTTTCATAAATACTTGTTTTTATATATGTTCCTTTTACTATAGGATTTATTATATAGTAGATACTTGTTAAATCTACAAGTATAAATAGTAATAAAGGTATTAAAAATATACCGTATACTTTTACAATGTATTCCGTATTATCTTTATGATTATCGTAAAATGCTAACATAAAAGCAAGTATAATTAGTACTATTATTGATAAAATAACTGCTAAAAAGGCCATATTTTTCTCCTAATTTAGTAAAAGACACATAATATATCCAATAAGATAACCAAAACCAAGACCTACCATGATACCATATTTAAATTGTTTTTGCATGTTTAACTCCGTTATTAATTGGCTTAAGGTATATAACCCTGTCATTATCATAAGTAGAAAAATTAGTATCTTTTTTAGTTGTTTCTTTAAGCATTACTGCTGGTAATATTGGAACTACTTCTGTTCTATTTTTAGGATCAAAACCGTACATCATAATACATCCGACAGGTTTATCATCTGATTCAGGGAAAAATACATCTTTTTCCCCACCAATTCCATGTTTTAAACCACAAATACATTTAATAATTGCTTCTGATACAACCAAGTCTTTATCCATACATTTTTCAATAATTTTATCAATTTTATTAGAAGTCGTATAATATTTGCCGCAATCATCACATTGGTTCAATAATACCAGCTTCTCCAAGACGCATTGCCCAAATAGCATTAGTATTTTTACTTCTTTTATAAATACTAAGTTAATTAATTATTTTGTTCCAGTCATTTTAAATTATTATCCGTTCTTAAACTTTTAGTTTGTTACTTCTTTTATTATTACTTTTTTAGCGTCATTTATTTGTTCTGATAACCATTTATCTGATTCACGTTTTATAAAAGAAGCAAATTTTGGGTCCATACTAGTAACTTCTTTAAGTGTGTCTGATTGTAACCCTTTACCTCCTAAATATATTACTGCAATTTGACCTGTACTTGGCAATAACGCTACAGTAATATTACATAAAAGTTGTACAATAAAAGAAATTAAAATTACTTTTCTACATAGTTTTAATTTATAATTATTATAAGGTTCAAAAACTGCAGAAAATGGATCATAATTTTTTCTAGTACCATCTTCTTTTTTCCTTTTCCCTGTGGAGATAAATAAGTAAACAAGACAAATTAAAGCAATAGTAACTGTAAAACCATAAGTATTTGCTAAAACTTCTTTAAAATCGTTTAATTTAACAAGTAAGTATAAAAGTAAGTAAGTCATTATTATTCCTATTTAAGCTTTAAAGGTCCTTCTACGCCGTCAGAAAATACTTTTGCATTATCTTGACTCTTAACAATTTTAAAATTATCTAAGTCAATTTTAGGAAAACCAAGTATGGGGTAAACTACAGAACCTGGAAATGTTTCCAACTTAGTTTCATACAGCCGTTTTTTGTCAATAAGCATTTCTTGCTCATGAGCAAAACGGGCTCTTCCTGCTTCAATCATATTTTGAAGCTTGGTGTAAAGTTCTGAATTAAAATTAAGGTTACGTTCTTTGATCCATTGAAAGGTTGCTTTGGAACCCTCTTTACCATAACGACCTTCCATGTCTGCCTGAATAACTTCTTTAAAGTCATCTTTATACATAGCCGGAATTTGTACAGCCTCAGCAATAGAATTGACATATTGTGACCGTGAATTCTGATTCTGTTCATACTGAGCTGTAATAGTTTTCTCCATACGGACTGCTGTATTATTCATTCCTACAACAATCATAATAAGAGCTACTACTGTAAAAATTCCCATACCTACTACACCTAATACTACGATTAACCCTTTACTCATTGTTTTTCTCCTTTAAATTAAAAATCTTCTTTATAAGTAAAATAAGAAACTACTCCTGAGGCAGTAAAACTCATAAATACTGTAAGTAGTAATAGCCATACTGGTGGGACGGTTTCCTCTTCCAAGTAGGCGTATTCTTCATTACTTCTTTTATTAAAATTCTTCTGTATCTGTTGTTTGATTATTTCTATTGTTTTCTCCCTGTTAAGTTTTCCTTCTGCAAGTATCTCATTTCTTATTTCAATCTCTAAACTTGCATTCTTAGACCAGGAAAATACATCTACAAAGTCTATTGTAGGATATTTAGTAGAGCCAATCACTACTACTGTGTCGTTTTTCTTTCCTCCTAACCAGTATTCTTTCAGTGCTTTTGCGTACTGAATATCATTAGTATTAACTACTACAATTACTACATTGGACTTCTTTGCAGGTCCTAGTTTCTTTAGTATTACAGATAAATCTCTATTCCAGTCTCGAATATCAGGTACCTCTACCCCAACTGCTAATACTCGATTAATTTTGTAGTAGTCGTAGATACTATTAGGATACTTAGGTAATTTATTTTCAAACTTAGTAACTACTGCTTTATCGTTAAATAAACTATCTGGCGCCCCTTTAATATAATTTTTAAAACGTTTTGTATCAGAGTATGGTTCTCCTATTTGTACTTGTGTCCAACGTGGAGGCTCTCTTAATCCTTGTTCATCTATTCTATTAATTGAACTAGTGTCCATTACATTTGAATACACATCCCAATCAATATCATAACTATGGTCATAACAAGTTTGACAAGTAGTAGAACTATTACCTTTCGAATCAGTAGTAGTAACACAATTACATTGATAAGAGTGCTCACAAGAAACTCTTACTTTCTTCTTTCCTGTTACTTCTCCACTCCATACTTCAATGTCATAACTATTACCTACCATACCTATATAATAAGTAGCACACGTAACGGCCAAAACGATAGCTATATGGATAGCAAGTTCTTTATTGGTAATCTTATGTGGCCAGATATATTTTGATATCCAAGGCCAAGATAAGGGTATTAACAGTATTAATAATAAATACATATTACTCTCCTTTAGTATAAATTTCTCCATGTTCATTAAAATAAGACCAGGCTTTAAATACTTCTTTATTACCTATATACTTTGTTACGTCTTTATTTTCTGTTATTAACAGACGAAGGGCAGAACTACTAATATGTGCATTTTCTAGCTTGGGGCTAAAAAAGATAGTATCTTTGCCAAGTTCTTTATTCCATTGCGCCAAGTTTTGTTCATATTCCCAATCACCAGATCTAACACCTCTAATAATAGGAAGTTCTTGTTTTGGACAATTAGGGTGATAAAAATCGGTAATAAGATTTTCAGTAAGATAAATATAGGCTTTATTTTTAAATTGTTCTTCAAGCGGTGTAAGAGAACGAACAATATTAGTAATATTTAAATTTTTATTAGGATTTTTTGCTACAACAATATCCACTGTATTAAATATTTTTAATGCCCGTTCTAAAATATCTTGGTGTCCTCTGGTCCAAGGATTAAAAGAACCTGGATACATAGCACGTTTTAATTTCATAATATACCTATATTATATAATTATCTTAATCTTTTATTAATTATTTGTTTTACGTATAACCTTTCTACGTATAACTTTTTTAGGTTTAAGTTCTTTAGGTGTAAGTTCTTTTTCAATAATAATATCTCGTAATTGTGCATTTTCTTTTAAGGCTTGTGTAAGTTTAGCCTTTACTTTTTTTAATTCAGCCTTAGCTTCTGCACTGTTATTAGATATGCTACAATTACAATTACTTGAACAAGCTCCACAATTACTTCCATCACAACTAGGCATGATTAGATCTCCATTTTTGAAAGAATATGGCTATTTACAAGTAGCATTAAACTACAAGTATCGCCGAAATTATTATTAAGCTTACAACCACCCCGACAATATTCCTTTATTGGGCAATCATTGCAACGTTCAGGTGTAGTATGTTTAGGTATAGTCCTTGGAACATACTCTTTAATATGACAATTAGGTGTACCATATATAGCAGTTTGACAGTCATAAACATAACCTTTAGTATCTATGGCTATTAGATTTTGACCAGCAGTACAACCGTCATAAGTAGAAGATAATTTTACATTATTAAATTTAAACTTATTTAATACGTCATAACCTTTATCAAATAAAATGTCAATAACTTGAAACAACTTTTTTGCAAGAAATTCAATATTAAACTCATCATCATAATAATGATCAAGGTACACTCCCCAATTCATATTTCTAATAGCTACCCATTCAGCGAGTATTTCAATATCATTAATACTTTTAGAAGTTATTACTGTAGATATATCTATTTTATTGTACCCACCTTTTGTACCTTTAGCCAAAGTGTCGATATTATGTCTTACATATTCAGCTGAGGATTTGCCATTTTTAAATTCTTTAGAAAAAGACCAACCATCCAGAGAAATACCAAAACCAAATTTATTAAAATTAAGATAATTAATATGCCAAGGTTTAAGTATAGTAAGATTACTAATTAAACCTGCAGATGCTTGTTTAGGGTAACTTTGAAGAAAATATTCTATTGGACCAGCCCAAGTATTAAAAGCAAGCATTGGTTCTCCACCTGCTATTCGTAGTACTACTTTATCTACTTGCTTTGTATCAAGTAATTTAGAAAATTTATTTAATATGTAAAATAAAGTAAGCTCAGACATATCAAAATCTTTTTGCTTAACATAACAATACGGACAAGCAAGATTACACTTGTCCGTAGTGAAAATCCAAGGAGAAATATAATTTATTCCACTCATTATGCTTCCTCTAAATGACTTATTACTTTCATTTCAACAAGTTTAAAAATCTTTGCATTACAAATAACAGACGTATTTAAAGTGTTTACAGCTTCTTCTTTGTTCAACTTGTTTGATTTTATAGTAATAATATTATTATTACTATCTACATGACCTACTACATAAGTATCTTTTGATTTTTTGAATTGAGGTATTTTTGTAGAAGTACTTTTACTTTTATTCATAGCAGTACACAGTTTTAAATCATCTTCATAAGTAAAAGAACGTAAAATACTACGTATACTGTTTATAGTATTAAGGTTGTATTTTCTATTTTTATACATGTGATTAACGCCATGTACGCTATGGTAGTGTACTTTAAAATAATTAGCTATCTGTTTAAAAGTAACATTATTAGCTCTAGCGGCAATTATTTGAGCTCTTTCTTCATTTGTCCATATTTTTCGATGTTTTCGAGTTCCATATTTGACAGGTTTATTAGCACACATAAGTATATCCTTACATAATGTTTCAACACTTTCGTATGGGAAAAAACTTATTATCTTTTGTACTAAATTTGTGTTTTCTTCACTTAATTTACCAGTTCTATACTTACTTATCACATTATATATGGCATTAGTACTTACTTTAAAATAAACAGCTAATTGTTTACTAGTAATATTTTTATCATTAGCAATAATTACTTTAGCTATAGACCTGTTGTCCCATTCTTTTTTGTTCATTTTATTTCCCTCTCAAAAAATAAATAATTATTTAAACAAGTTTACTTAAATCAAACTGCGACGGTGGTACATGTGGTGGCATGCCTATAATTTGTCCATCAATACCAAGTTTTACTAAAACTAAAGCCATTTTAAAGGCTATAACAATTTGCCAATTAGCACTAAAGCTAATATCTTCAGGAATAAAATTTTCTGGCCAATTTCCTGTATAATCAAGCACTTTATATGCTACAAGATGCTCAACATTATAAGGATCAAAGAAATCTATAATATCTTTACTTTTTATTGCCATTATTTACCTCTTAGTGCGTTAATTTTTTGAGTTACTGCTTGGGCTAAAGATGCATTATTATGTTTATCTGGATGGCACAACATAAGTAGGTCTTTTAATTCTTTATCAGTAAAACCTATAGATTCTGTATCTACTATTTTTGCTTTTTCTAAAAATTCTTTTCCTCCAAGAAGATTTATTCTATCAATAAGAGCATTATACTTATTATATACGCTACTTTTATCAAGTCTTAACTCAATAACTTCATAACGTACTTTTATTAATTCAGCTCTTATGTTATTATATTTTGCTTTTGATACAAACATTTTATACCTCTACAATATAGATTTTTTGCCTATCAGGACGATGTGTAAAATCTTTTGATTTTAAATACTTAAATATTTCTTTAGCCACTATAGGTACTGGTAAAATTGGGTATAAAACGTTATTAATATCTTGAAAACATGGTAAGAATTTACCAGAGGATACATGTTTAAACTCACTACAAGTTTCACACATAGCTGAATTAAAATAATGCATACAATTAGCACATTTTGTATGTTTAATTAGTCTTGGATTTTTAGAAAAATTGGATAATGCTCTAACTTTTTTACTTTCTTTACACATAAGACTTTATACCTTAATTTTAAAATAACGACGAAGTATTCTTCGCCACCATTGAGAGCTGTCTATTTCTACAAATTTATTAAAAATTCTATTAAGAGTCAAATTAAATTTGTCAGAATTTTCAATTTCATAATCACAACTGAAATGTTTTCCTACAGCTTCTCTTCTTGGGCTAGCAAGGTATCTACCATTATTAGCACAAAGAGCTTCATGAAAAAGTTTAAATTTATCTACAGGTATTCTTTTATTATATACTTTCATAGCAATCATTTATAAATTTTTGTAGAGGTTTATAAGAATACATTTTATCATATTCTTGTCTTAAACGTAGTATGGCAGATTTAAAAAATCCTTTTGCTAAATCTCTTCTAGCCATAACTGTTACAGTATAAATTACTTTTGTATCCCAAGTATCTAATAATTCGTTTAATTTCTTTATCTTTTGTTCTTTTGGCATGAATTGAACTTGATTACTTGGCATTATTTTACCTTTATTTGAAATTAAACTTTCAATAGAAGTAAGAAGAGCTTCAACAGTTTCTGGGCAAAAAGCTAAAGAATTAGAGAGACCACTTTTCTTTGCTGCTAACACATCTTCTCTTAATTCTTTAAAAGAAACTTCATTACCTGCTATTTTACAACCATAATCTCCTTTATAAATATCAATTTTATCAGCTATTTCTTTTTCTTCCATTATTGACACGGGCAGAAAATTTTCAAAATTTGTATAGTTTTTTTCTACCCATTCACAAGGATCTACCCAACCATCAACTGTTACTCTTACATAATCTGTCCAAGGTTTTATATAGCTGAGTAAATATATAGCTACTCCATGTTCAAAAGGTATTCCCTTTTTCTTCCAACGATCTTCATACCCGTAACATTTATCACCATGAGTTAAAATAATACTTTTATTATTTTTCCAAAGGTCTCCTTGTTCAAGATTATTTAAAAATACTTTAAAGTTTTTATCTAACCATTTATAATGATTCATAATTACGCCTTTAAATTGAAAGTAATATATACAATACTATAGAAATACATACAATTATATAATTCATTATTTTTTTGTCCTGTCTATTTGTGTAGTTGTAGTTAATTCACACCAAGTTGGTATTGAATTTAAATTAGTTACAGGCTTGTCATTTGATATTGAACAACCATGGTTACCTAAACGACTATAAATAAGGTAATGACATTGACCACATCTTTTTATAGGTAGTAATTTTACTACTGGCATATTAATTCTCCTTAAGTTAATTCGTACCAATCAAAATAGTCTTTTTTTATAACCATGGCATCAAGTACTTTTGTTGTTTCAATAAAAGGTTCATGTGTAATATTTTCTTTACTATCCATTTTAACTTTGATTTCTTCTACAGTATCAAATTTTAATACAAGAGTTTTACCTTCTACAAGTAAAGTTATTAACTTTTTGTACATATTAATATCATAATTGCCAATAACGTTTGATTTTGTTTTGCGCCAGACAATCTTTTTTGGAGGAGCTGTAAAAGAAAGATGTTCATTATTTACAAAAAGCCATCTACCGTCATGTTGAATAATTACTTTACTATGCTCATCATTTGTTCTTTCTGTTACTCCACTTTTAGGAACAATTCTTATTTGAGCACTACCCTGTTTCCAAACATTACCTGAAGAAAGAACATCAATATAACATTCTACCCATTTATACCATACTATTTTTTCAAGATACAATTTTTTAATATCCATTGTAATTCTCCTTAATTTTTTTACTTGCCTGGATTTAAACTATTTAATACGAGTAGTTTTTTTATTCAATAAGCATTCTATAGATAATTTTGATATGACTAGCCTTTTACATTTAATATAGGTTTAACATAATTTATTACTTCGACAAGATTTTTTTGTAATTTCATTACTTCAAAAATATTTTTATAGGCCATAGGAGATTCATCCAAAGTACTTTTTGATACATTTGCTACTATACCCTGCATAGTTTGTGTAAATTCTTCCATATCAAGACTTTCTTTTGCTTTTTTGCGTCCTAATATTCTACCTGCACCGTGAGAAGAAGAACATAAAGAGTCAGGATTACCAAGTCCTTTTACAATAAAAGAACCATCTCGCATATTACCAGGTATTACTCCTAGCATATCTTTTTCTGCATGAGTTGCACCTTTACGATGTATCCATTTTTTGCCATCCTTAGTTTCGGCATGATTATGATTACGGTTGATAAGAGATTGAGAGTTATAATAACATTTTATACCACATTTTTCAATCGCATCCACTACAAGGTTAATCATAATTTTACGGTTAAGTAAAGCGTAATCAAGACAAAAATCAAGATCTTTAATATAATTTTTACCTTCAAAAGAATTTACATCAAAACCATAGTGACCTTCTCCTGCCTTATTATTTGGATGAGCTAATTTCATATAATGAGTAGCACAACCATGACCAATACCTCGTGATCCAGAATGTATAATTACCCATACACGTTCTGTTTCATCTACTCCTACTTCAATAAAGTGGTTGCCCTGACCGAGAGTACCCAACTGTAAATTACCTTGTTTTTTACGGTAAATATGATACATTTCATGAGTGAGTTTGTTTTTAATAGCTTTATCTTTTAAAAAAGTAGAAGCGTTTGCAACTTCTTTTTTATGTTTTTGAAAGCCAACAGGTATTTCAAGTAGAATTTGTTTTTGAATTTTATTAGCATTTTCTCGAATATCTTTTATATTAGCCATTATTGGAGCAGCACAAACTCCACAGTTTCCTGTAATAGCTATTTTACCACCTCTACGCATAACCCAATAACCAGTAGCAGTATAGAAGCAGTAAGATTTTCCATCTTTGGAGGGCACTTCTTGTATGTATCCAGGATTAGGAAATTGTGTGAGTATATTTTTAGTTGTATATACTGTATAGGTAGGTGCCCAATCTTTATCATCTTTATAGGTAACCTTATGTATGTTTGTCCTAAAACCTGTAACGGAAAAAGCATATTGAACTACTTGAGCATTACCTTCTATACTTGTTGAATAAGTTATACGCTCATCTTTTTTTATATGCCCGTCCCAATATCTTACCTCTTCAGCAAGAATACAAAGTTGCCTTGCGCTAGCTTTCCAAAAAATATCGAGGTTTTTAATAGCCTTGTAGAAAGATATAGAACAGGCAAAGGACCCATCTTTGATGTTATACTCCTTGAGCACAAGTCCTAATGATTTAACTAGCATTTTTAATCTAGTAATTTTTCTGGTTTTTACCATATGAAACTCAATACTACCATAAGCTCTAATACATCCATCTGCTGAAATGGCCACTATCATTCGTATCTCGTCATCCGTAAGGGCTAAGCCTAAAGAAGAGTCATTTAATGGTATTATTGTTTTAAAACCTTGTGTTATTCCTTTAGCAAGAGCTTTATTTTTATCAATTAGAGTTTCTAGATAGGCTACACTTCCCATACTATTAAAAGGATTCCTTTGTGGAAAAAGTATGACTCTATGATCACCAGTAAGCATTTGATCTACAGATTTATTCTTCAAATGCCAAAAATTCTCACAATCATTAATTATATAGGCTTTTGGATGATCAAAATGACAAGAATTGGTTAGATCATCGTAGATCATGACCTCTTCATTGTTATAGGCATCTATGCATTTCCATCCATTTTTTGTGAGAAATTCAGTCTCACAGTCTGTACAGCCAATATCAAACCCTACGTAAGAAGGAAATATCATACCATTTGTTTCAATTACTGCACCTATAGGTAGAGTATATCCTAAATGTGCGTCTGGCATTAAAGCACCACGAATAGTAGTAGGCTGACTTAAAGCATCTGTAAATTGTATAATAGTGTCTTCTTCGAGTATTTCTGCAAATATTGTATTAGCTTTACCTATTTTATTTAAATTAATCATAATTTTCCTTTTTAAACATTACAGATAACATCATGCCCTTCAAACATACTTACTAAAATAGCAGTACATTCCTTAAGTTCAGCATGTTTTCTTATATGCCGTTTAAAAGCCTTAACAGAACTACACCTTTTTGTGGAACTGGCATCAAATATTGGTTTTCTAAGCCAAATATTATCTTGTTCTGACCACCAAAGAGGTTGACCATTTTTATAAACAGTTAACCAAAAAAATTGATTTCTTATTTTCCGACTTCCCGGAAATTCAAATTTTATTTTCATTTTGTAAGCGTCATATTTAGTAATTCTCCCGCTAAAGCAGAAAAAGCTGTTAATAAACCTTCTCTTTCTGTTTTAGCTGTGTATTTATTTTGAGAAATAGTATCATATAGTTCACTATCGATAACAAATTCTCCTAGCCATTCTGCTGTAGACTCTCTAAACCTTGTAGTTATTTTTATATCAGCTACCTCTGTAATATTTTTATTATGTGGTTTTAATTTAGGAATTAATAATTCAAGGGCTTCTACTACTGATTTATCATTAACTTTCCAGTCACCCTTAGCTTTTTTTAATTTAATAGTTTTACGAACTAATTCCAAAGCTTCTTTTTTTTCCATTTTTGTTACCTTTTCTTAAGTTTTTATCCCAACCGTATATACCTAAATAAGAAAGTTTTCCGAGTTTATATCTTTTATATCTTCGGCGACGTAAAAGAGAAGGCATATCAAGTTTATGATAGGCAAATGCGTAAGGTTTTGTGTGATCAAAAATAGTATCAAGTAAAACAATGTGTGGTCGTTTATCCCATCTTTCTACAATATAATGTCTACCTTGCAGCTCTTCTCTTCTTATTATGCTGTAACTACCATATTGTTGCCCGTCTATACCTATAATAGATAATCCTACAAAAGCCGTATTGATTGGTCCTTCATTCCAATTACTGGAATTAAACATGATTAATAATTCTTTTTTAGCTTCTTCTGAAGATTGTAATTTAACACGCATAATTAACTCATTCCTATAAGTTTACGTAAATCTTTTTTTACAGCTTCTGCTCCTACATTAAATGCTTCAACATAAACAGCTTTCATTGCTCCTGCAGGGCTATTAGATGAAAAATCAAAAGTTTTTCTTATTATTTCATGATAGAAAAATCCAGGTATTCCTTTTACTTGTTTAAATCCAAGTGGATAAAGACGCATAGCTAAATCTTCATAGTTTTTTACAACATCATTTTTTAAATTCATTTATTTCACCAACATATTCAATAACTCTCTTACTGAATTTCCTGAAACCCATTGAGTATCAAAAGTGAACATTTCTATTGAAGAAACTTCTTCCTTTTCTTCCTCACCATCACCTGTATCTTCAAAAGAAGAAATTTCAAGAATAAAATCAGATTCTTCTGACTTGGCTAAAGCAATTATAGCTTCAATACGTTGAGCATCAGTGATTAAAGGAGCATTAACTATACCTTCAGGCTCTTCAATTAATTTTCCGGGCCAAGAAGTTAAAGACAGAGACCAAATTTTTCCATTATCTCCTTGATAAACTACTTGTTCTGGATGATTTGAATGTTTATTTTCAGTATTGGTTATATAAAGAACTGTATAAGCATTATATTTACCGACAAATGATTTATAACCTTTTTTTACCCATCTAGAGTGTATCTTTGGTGTCATTAGCACTATCCTCTTCTTTCTTTTGTTTACAAGTATATTGTGTACCATCTGTAGCACTACTTGCATATATTGGAATGCCTCCATTTTCTATACAAGCAATAAAAGCTTTTTCAGGTGGTGGAAATTCTTCTGAACAACCTGTAAGTAATAACAAAGTAATTGTTAAAAATATAAGTATTTTTATCATATTATCCCTTATTTTCACAAAGTTTATTGAATCTTCCTGCTAATACCAATACACTTTCATTACTGTGACAAATTTTACCTTTATGCGTTATAATTATACTTTGTACTTTTTCACCTAGTACAGTATGATGGTTAATTTGTGCCACGCTGTTTGTTGAAACACTGCATAATTTTTCAAGATCATTAAGGTACTTAAACATTAAAGTCATCTTGCTCTCCAAAAAATATTAAATATTACATGCCATAGGGTCTTTCTTATTATAACCAAACCAAGCAATAATAAACATTTGATCGCCTATATGTCCAACAATAATTGGATCTGGCATAGGTTCAATTGAATCAACAAATTTTGGTTGTGCTACTAATATCTTAGTCATATTAATGTTCATAGCTTCTTTTACAGCATAAACAGCTTCATCTGGTATGTAACGTTGGTAATAATCTGAATAAGGTATATATTTTACTTTACATACTTTAGCATAAGTATTTATATTTTTTAACTCTGTAGCAATTTCTTTTTTAAATATACATTTTTTTCCTTTAAATAATCCTGACCAGGCAAAGGAAGTTTTTTCATATTCAATAGCAGTTTTCCATTTTCCTTCATTAAGATTTAATTTAGCAGGACGAACAGTTTTTATTTTTACTGAGTACTTTCTAGGTACTTTGTTCATACTTAATCTGTACCATATGTGCTTTAAAATATTAGAAGGGTAATAATATGCATTTGTTAAACTATACATAAATTCATTTTCAAATATTTTCTCATAATCTTTTTCAAAAGTTTTTAAGATTTTATTTACTTTTATTTCCTGCTTATTTTTAAAAGATTGACAGGCTTGTGTAGTAGCATCATCTACTTTTAATAATTTGGCTACACCTTTATGACATGTAGTTTGAAAACCCAAGCGTAAAGCATCTTGAGCTATACTGCCAGTACTTTTTAACTGTTCCATTTTAGTACCTTGAATTAATTTTTTTGTTTAAGTAAGTGCGTCTGCAACTTTTAAAGCATCCTTATAATTAACAATTTTTAATAAGGAGTTAGCTTTTTTAAGGTATCTTTTACGGCTAGAATCTGTCCAATCCCCTTCATCATAATACCATCCACAAAGATCTATATGGCTTTTATGGCAAAATTTACTATGGAGAAGCTCAGCTAATTCAATCTCTTCTTTTGGTATTTTAAGTAGACGCTGTTTTTTTAATTCTTCTTCAAGCTTATTCTTTTCTTGCTCATAAGTAGCTTTAAGAGTCGATAGTTTATCTTTTAAGACAGTCATTATAATTCCTTATCAATGGTTTAAAAGTAATAATTGAATAGCACCAAGTGTAGCAGAATTACCATGACATCCTTTAGGATAACAAGCATTAACCATAACTCTTCCCCAAGTATCATGGACAGTTGCTAAACCAGTACTATTAATAGTTACTACTGCTCCTTCAGACATATCTTGGTCAGAATTTTTATAAGGAAAACCTGAAGGATCAATAAACCAATCTACTTGATTTGTAAGATCAACTATAGTACCGTCAGGCGTTATACCCATAGCTTTGAACTGTTGTGTTTCATTCTCATAAAATATGCCAACATCACTTGGAGTAATTTTTAAAGATATTAACTCCGTATCTTCAGAATTATTATAATCAATAGTTTTTCCTGGAAAAAATTCTATCCTTGTACGTTCAGTAGCATTACAAGTAGAATTAGTATGACAAAGTGATGAAATCATTGTACCTATCCAATTAGGTACATCATTGGCTCTACCTTTGTGTGTTGTAGAATTAGTAATATAATCCCAAGCTAATCCTTCATATATTTTACCATTATCAGGAGTACGCCAAGCCCATATTCTTCCAGTAGCAACTGTTGATCCTTGAGGCCAAGGACTATAAGTAGGTAAAGGCCCCCATTCCCATGTTACTGCTCCAGGTATATAATTTACATTACGAAGATAATGTGTAACGTCATAATCAATTACTTCTGAAGGAGATGCATCAGGCTCTCTAATAAAAGTAGCATTTACTACTACTATAGAAGTTTTAGCTACTATTATTGAAGGTTCCTCTTCTGAAATTTTGGTTATAATTTTAGGGGTATCTTCAGCTATACTTTGAGTAAAATTAGCACTAAAAAGTATTAGTGTTAATACTACTAAAATAAATACTATTCTAAATGGTCTATACTTAGTAAACATGTTTGAATCCTTTTACATAATTTTTACGCCGGGCAAAGAATGAAGCGCTGTAGGAATAATTTCAGTATCATTTATATTGTGTACATAATCAACTTTAAGCACCTTTTTTGCTTTATATTCATTTGTTATTTTAGCCATAATAAAATTATGCCTCTTCAATAAAAGCCAATAATCTTTTTAATTCTAATGTATGTGCACTACGATTAACTGGCATTTTATTTTTATAATCAGGCGAATCATAAACACTGGTAAAAGAACTTACAACATATTTTGTTTGAGCAACAGCTCTTTCAAGATTTTTTACTTTTTCTTCAAGAGTTGCTACTTCTTTACTTAAACAATTAGACATGATTACCTCAATTATTTTACAAAATTAATACAAATACCATCATCAGCATAACAAGTTTGATCATGTTTTAAACATATACCTCCAGCATCAAAATTAGCATTACCTGAAGAAAAATGAAGACAAGTACTACAAGAATAAACGTCTCTTAATTCTTTACTGTTTCTAGTATTCCATTCTTCTGCGGCATCTTCTTTAGTAGCACATCCGTCAGTTCTAACTAAACAATTAGAACATTTTACTATTGGATATTCTATCATTATATTACAACGTGATTCTTCTTCTACCGTGTCAAAAATAGCATCACCTTCACAAAAGGGACATGGTAGTAAATAAATTACAGACATTAGATACTCCTACAATTCATCATAAGTTTTCCAAAATTCTTTTGCCCCGGCGATAGAATGTGAATAAACACCAAACATACCATCATAAGGTATACCATTTAAAACAAAAGCTGTACCAATAAATATACTTTTAATTTCTGAAATTAATTCAGTAATTTTATTTTTATCTTTATTGTTAAAATTACTGAGAAGTATGACATCATCACCATAAGTAAATTGAACACAAGCTTCATGTTCTAAATCTGCCAAGTGTTGTTCGTCCATATCAATATCAGATAACATTTAAACACCTCAAAATTTTAATACCGAAAAAGAAAGTTCTGCACTTAAAGTAGCAAGTATCATTACATCAATAAATAAGCATGATAACCATACTACATATACTGGCCATAAATAGTAGTTTAATTTTTCTTTTATATCAATAAATATTACACCTAAACATATACCTATAAGTATAGAAAGTATATTATTTATAAAAAGTAGTGTTTGCATACTTAATTCTCCTATAAGTTAAATTATACAATAATTATCAAACATACTTAATCTGAAAAAAGGCCTGTCTATTACGTCTTCCAACATTTCAGTTGTCCAATTTTGAATACAAGAAATATCTAATTCTATTATTTCTTTTATACAATCTTCTATTTTATAGTTAGGATCAAAAGATTCAATTGTAATAGCTTTATAATTCTTTTGAAGTGCAAGACAAACTATTCTAGTTATTCTTTCTATAGCTACCTCTTCAGTCATTGTTTGTGTTGTTTGTATACTCATTATTTTCTCCTTCTATCAAAAGCTTCTGTAGCTAATGCCCAGGCCCAACTTTGAGCTGGTGGCAAGTGGCGTTTTTTACAATAATCCATCATCCAAAACCAACGTTTTATTTCTTTCATAATTGTCCTCACGGGCTAAAAAAGCTATTAAATAAATGCCGAAACAGATTTTCCAACTAAAGGAGCATACCAAGTATAAAACTCCCTAATAGATCTTTTCAAAGGATCATGTAACTCAACAATAAGATACCAATCAAATACTTCATGTCCAGCACCCATAATTTTATTATATACCCAAGTAACACCTACAACTTCTAACGTAATATTAATATTACCATGACCATAATTATGATTAATTATAGAAGTGATTCTATCACCTACTACAGGTCTTTCAGGCAGACTTGTAGGCCACTCTTCATTTAGATCAAGATTAGTTCTACAATGGATTTTTACCATTACTATTCTCCTTTAAAATAGCACTGTAATTGCACGTAATTAGACGTAATAATTAATGTAACAGCTTGTAATACTTATAAATATTACTACTATTTTACTATTTTTACAAGTATATAGTATTACTACTATTAATTAATTGCTATTTCCTAGTATTTAAATAGGCTTTAATTTGAATTTTAAGTAAAATAGATACCCAACTATGCCTTATATTCTATTTTTGAATTACAAGGCTATTTTGGGCTATTTAGAGACGTATAAAAAGAGGTTAACATGATGCCTCGTAAGGATGATAAACAAAGAAACTGGGTACCTTTATTTTATAAATCTTTCGCTTCTTTTTTACTACTTTTTTGTCCTTATTTGTTTCAGATTGTTTATATGTGTAAGGATTGCAAGTTTTAAACATAATATACTCCTTAAGTACTTATTATTGTTATTATTTAATCATATATTTAAGTTTATGTAAAAGCATAAAAATCTCTCTTTGCTCACCAGATAAATTCATCAGGTCTTTTAAAGTGTTTTGCTCTTTAAATATTTTTAGTATGTCATTACCTAAAGGGCTTTCTAAAAAAGTTATTATTTTACGTAACCTACCAATATTAATACGTGTATCTAAATAATTTTTATCAGTCATATCAACTCCTTATAAGAATAATATATAGTATAAATCTACTAGTAAAGATATAGCTAGTGAAGTAATAGAGAAGTAAATAATAAAATCAAGCATACAATTAATAAACTTATTATGTTCTAACCAATCATTAAGTATATACTTGTCTACTTCACCTAATACTACTGATACTACAAGAATAAATATAAGTATTTTTTGAAAAAGTATAAGCCATTCCGGTATGTTAAGTAAATTAATCATTTTTAATTTCCGGGCTAAGAATTGGTTTATCCCAATCTTTAATAAGACTAAAAGAACTACAACTAGAAGTACCATGAGTACTACCAGTACCAATAACAGTACATTTACCAGTCAACCCTAATGTACCAGGTATCCAATTTGTACAAGCACAACAATATTTTAAAGCTTCCAAAGTTTCTTTCTTACTCATTTTAACACCTATAATATATTGAATTTATTAGATTTATTACTTAACTTTACTACTGTACACTACTACAAAATAACTTCTTTTCCGTTGTAGTACACACTACAGCAGTTAGATAACCGATTCATTATCCTCTTTTTCATACATTGCTTTAACTACATCATAACATGCTTTATGTATTTGTTTACATTCAACATTATTACCATTTTCAGTTCCAGGAATAGGCACTAGTACAGTTTCTACTTCTTTGGCAGTATCACAAACTGGACAAGTTACCCCATTAGCACCATTAAATTTTTTAAATATTCGCATAACTATTCTTTATTACTATTAAAATTATATACTTATACCATAAAATACATCATAAGCAAGTTCGTTGCCATCTTTAATTTCACCAGTAAGTATTAAGGCAAGTATCCAAGCAAAAGGTATAAACCACCAACCAATTAACAAAAAACGTATAACAAATATTATCTTTTTAAACATTATAACTCCTTGAAATTATTTAAACTATTTATATTTCCAGGCTATAAAATGTTGTTAAAGTGATCTAACTTTAATATCACTAACTAACAACTCAATATCAAACTCCTCACCACAAAAACCACATACTAAACTAGTAGTATTTAAATAAAACACATAATCATCTACTTTACCGCAATGAGGGCAAGTAGCAGGCAAATCTTCTTTCCAATATAGTACTCTTTCACTCATAACTACCCCTTATTATTACTATTATCCTCTACTACGATTTACAATCCCGGCGAAATGAGAGGCTTCATCACACTCTTTTTCTACACGTTCCTGTTCTTCTTTATGTTTAACACACAAGTCAGAAGGCTCCATATATTCAAGAGCAAATTCAGGCCATTTACACTTTCTACAAACTATAGAATTTTCATTAGCTTCTTCAATTACCATTATAACTACTCCTTATCATTACTATTATTCAGAATCAACACACTCTTCACAACGGTAAAAATCCCCAAATTCCGAGGAATAAATAAGAGAGGTGTCAAATAAAAGACACTCACCTTCTCTCTTATAATCACATCTAAAGCAAGTATCTTTATATTTATCACAGTTTATTTGAATAAGTACAAGTGCTGGCATAACTACTCCTTATTAATATTTAACTACTTGATATTATACTACTATTTTTTCATATTAATTGAAGATATTTTTATGATGTATAACAGTACTAGTAATAACAATAGCATCATCTCTAACTTTCTTCTTACTAACATAAGCAATAACTTCTTTTATCATACCTTTAATTTTTGTAATACCATCATAAGTAAGGGTATTACCGTAAAAATCACCTGGTTCTAATAAAGTCTTACTAAGCTCACCTTCTTTCTTTTTGTACTTAAATT
>Ga0164315_10000016_pt1 | contig 84195 bp, 66 predicted proteins | sample GuaBasSedimGuay6_FD_113737 | JGI IMG/M metagenome (GOLD analysis project Ga0164315, IMG submission 113737) | Subseafloor sediment microbial communities from Guaymas Basin, Gulf of California, Mexico - Guay6, Core 4569-2, 0-3 cm | ecosystem: Environmental > Aquatic > Marine > Hydrothermal vents... | reverse complement strand
CTTAGCTATGCGGGGAACCTGGAAAACCTGAAAGACATTGAGAGTGCTTCCAACTACCACTTTGTCCGGGGAGACATTACAGATGCTGCTAAGCTTGAAAAACTCTTTGGTGATGAGAAAATTGATAGTGTAATTCACCTGGCAGCTGAGTCACATGTGGACCGTTCCATTGCCGATCCCATGGCATTTATAAATACAAATATTATTGGAACGGTGAACCTGCTGAATGCCTGTAGAAAAGCGTGGACCAGTTTTGAGGGAAAACGTTTTTATCATATTTCCACCGATGAGGTTTATGGCAGCCTGGGGGATGAAGGCCTGTTCACCGAAGATACCGCTTATGACCCCCGGAGTCCCTATTCAGCATCCAAAGCCAGTTCTGACCACCTGGTCAGGGCCTATCACCATACCTACGGCCTGCCTGTGGTGCTATCAAACTGTTCCAATAACTATGGACCCAATCAGTTTCCGGAAAAACTGATACCACTCTGTATTCACAATATTCAACATATGAAGCCCTTGCCTGTATACGGGAAGGGTGAAAACATCAGGGACTGGCTTTATGTGGAGGATCATGCTTCGGCCATCGAAGAGATTTTCCACGAAGGTGCTCTTGGTCGAACCTATAATATCGGGGGACTCAATGAATGGAAGAATATCGATCTCATTCGTGCCCTCTGCACTATAATGGATCAAAAACTCGAGCGTGAACCCGGCTCCTCGGAGAAACTCATCACTTTTGTAAAGGACAGGGCCGGACACGATCTCAGGTATGCCATCGACAGTTCCCGAATTGAAAAAGAACTGAACTGGAAGCCTTCGCTTCAGTTCGAAGAAGGGCTCGAAAAAACGGTGGATTGGTACCTGGAAAACCAGGAATGGATGGAACATGTCACCTCCGGTGCTTACCAGTCTTACTACAAGACTCAGTACGAAGAGAGGTAGACTACAAGCCCCCGGATCTCTATTCCACCGTTACTGATTTGGCCAGGTTTCTGGGTTGATCCACATTGCATCCCCGCATCAGGGCAATGTGGTAGGCAATTAGCTGTAAGGGAACTACAGCAGTCAGCGAGACCAGTGATTCGTCCGATTTTGGAATCTCAATTACATGATCGGCAATCTCCTTGATAATGGAATCCCCTTCAGTCACAATGGCAATTACCACACCGTTCCTGGCCTTGACTTCCTGGATATTGCTTACAATTTTTTCGTAAGAACTATCCTTTGTAGCGATAAAGACCACCGGCATTTTCTCATCAATAAGGGCAATGGGACCATGTTTCATTTCTGCAGCCGGGTACCCTTCGGCATGGATATAGGAGATTTCCTTCAATTTAAGAGCACCTTCCAAAGCCACCGGGAATGAGACTCCGCGACCCAGGTAAAGTGCATTAGATGCATCCTTATACATTTCTGCGATATGCTTGAACTCTTCATTCAGTTCCAGGATTTTTTCGATCTGACCAGGTACATCATTGAGCTCCTTAAGAAGCTGACTAAAACGCTTCTCCGATAGAAGCCCCTTTTCTTTCCCTATCATAATAGCCATCATAGTCAGCACGGTCACCTGTGCGGTGAAGGCCTTAGTGGAGGCTACTCCGATCTCTATTCCGGCATGGGTATAGACGCCGGCATGGGTTTCACGGGAGATACTAGAACCCGCCACATTACAGATCCCCAGCACTAATGCTCCTGCTTCTCTGGCCAACTGGATGGCTGCCAGGGTATCGGCAGTCTCCCCACTCTGACTGATGGCCAGAACCACATCGTCGGGCCCGATCATAGGATTACGGTATCTGAACTCGGAGGCATATTCCACCTCTACCGGAATCCGGGCCAGGTCCTCAATCAGGTACTCGCCAACCAGCCCGGCATGCCAGGAAGTCCCACAGGCAATCACCACAATTCGTTTGGCATTTACAAGCTGATCCTTCACATCCAGTAGTCCACCCAACCTGATCTCATTGGTTTCTGAGTTGATCCGTCCCCTGAAAGTATCCATTATGGAGCGTGGCTGTTCAAAGATCTCTTTCAGCATATAGTGCTCGTACCCTTGCTTCTCCATCTCGGAGATACTCATATCAAGGGTTTTGATATTGACTTTAGTGGACTCGCTAACCAGATTCTTAAGGACCAGCTCGTCTCTTCTGATCAGTGCGATATCGTCATTGTTCAGGTAAATGACCCGATCGGTATATTCCACAATGGGTGTCGCATCGGAAGCGATAAAATACTCATTGCTTCCAAGGCCGATCACGAGCGGACTGCTGCGCCGGGCTGCAATCATCAGGTTGGGATCTTCTCTGGAAATAACAAGCAGTCCGTAAGCACCAACCACCTTCTGTAATGCCAGGCTTACTGCCACCTCAACGCTTATATCCTCCGAAGTATATATATACTCAATCAGGTTGGCAAGCACCTCGGTATCTGTCTCGCTGTAGAATTTCATTCCCTGGTCCATCAGAGTCTTTTTCAACACCGAATAGTTTTCGATGATTCCGTTGTGGATGATGGTAAATAGCCCCTTCTCACTTTGGTGGGGATGTGCGTTCAGATCGCTGGGCTTGCCATGGGTGGCCCATCTTGTATGACCTATTCCGATGGTGCTAAGGGTCTCCTTTCCCCTTACATAGGCTTCAAGTTCACTTACCTTCCCCTTCTTTTTATAGATGGTGGTATCGCCATTGAGCAAAGCCACTCCCGCAGAATCATATCCGCGATATTCGAGTCTCTTCAATCCTTTGATCAGTACAGGGTATGCATCCCGGTTACCTATATATCCAACAATTCCACACATGACAATAAAAATTAGAACATGAAGACCTGCGCTAAACTGATCTATAGCTTAAGGTACACTATTTCTAACCTTATACGTCTTTTATTGGCAGGAAGGTTACTCCAAAGTTTGGAATATAAGGGATTGATCATACCATCATCCAGCTGAAGAATAAAATCATTATCATTTTTCTCCCCATCCAACATGTATTGAAAGTGAAGTCCCATGTTGAAGCGGTAGGTGTAGGTAGTATCGCTGAACAGGCCCTTTGACTCGGCTTTTTTATATCCGCCAAACCTGCTGGCCGTTTGGTTGGGATCGCTTGACAGCAACACAAAATAGTCATAAACGGGCTCATAGTCATCATCCTCAAGGACGGTCCCCATCATCAACCTGAAAGGCAGATCATCATAAAGAATCCCACTCTCCTCCTCCGGGACCACATCAAATACCATGGTGGCACTGTTGATAATCAGAGGATTTTGATCTATCCACTCTTGTAGATTGGCAAAAGAAAAGCGGGTATTGACTCCAGACATACCCTGTGTATAGAGATAAGGAGAATTTGATTCTTCATCATCGATGATCTCCTCAACAGCGGTACCGGTATAATCATGCTCAAACATATTGATTTTCTGAGAGGAATACTGATCGATGGTAAAGTGTGCATAGGAAAAATCACGCTCGGCTGTGGAGTCCACATCCGTGGAATCATTGGCATATTTCATGGTCAGCCTCGTTAGTGAACTGGCAAGCTGAATCCTGGCCATGGTTCCATCGGAAGAAACCGGTTCTGCGGTAATATAAAATCCGTTAAAATAATCCTTGAAGATGGAATCGTTATAAAAAATATTTGTGTCTGCTTGAACGGCCATGAACTTATCGATAAATTCCTGATCTTCAATTAAGAGCTCATAGGTAGTCCCATTTACAGGAGCGATGGTTTTTTGAACAAGGGGAACCGGATTATACTTCCCGGTTATATCATAGTCGGAATAGTAACTATGGGCAGTATCCAGATAAATACGCTCTGTAAATTCATAGACACTCAGATTGATATCCTGCTCCATTTCTCCTAAGAAGTCATAAATATGAAGGGCAAGAAACAGGGAATCAATTTCTAAATTATTAGCCACCTGATAGCTTGAAGTTGTATTATATTGTGTGACCGCCTCGGCCGTTGACCGACCAATAATGGTATCATGCAGTGAACCCAGAAGCATCAGGCGTGTGGCAGAATAAGTAACCTCAGAGGTTCTAATCGGTTTGCCAGTCATCGTATAGGCATCAACTTCAAATATGGTATCGTGATATACAACTACATTGTCGCCTGGAGGAAGTATATCTGTTCCCAGTGAGTTTTCATTATACTCGCACGACACAAGTACACCAATCAATCCAGCGATGATCGCCGCGCTTAGCCACCTAAACTTCTTGTTCATTTGAAAATTAGTCTTATTCGTTGATGATCCTGTCATAAAAAGCGGTAAACTCCTTCACATATTGCTCTTCACTCGCATAATTCAAATAGGGTTTCCCGGATTTCTTCAGTACTTCGTCAACATTAGCAGGCAGGTCAGCACTCCCCTGGATCAGTCCATCTGAATAAGTGGCTGCCAGGTTGGCCAGATTTTCATACCCCGGATTTTTAATCATGGAAAGATGTTCCTCAGAAACACCATCCACCAGAATCTTCTTTGAGAAAGAAGCATCCAGAGAATCATCAAAACCATTATTATAGAACGAGAAGACCACCTTTGAATCTGCAAACAGCGGGTCTTCCCGGTAAGCTTTTTTAATATAAAGAGGCACCAGGGAGGTAAACCATCCGTGGCAATGCACCAGATCGGGTGACCATCGTAATTTCCGAACGGTCTCAAGGACTCCACGGGCGAAAAAAATCATGCGCTCATCATTGTCCTTAAAGTGCTCATCCTTTGCATCAACAATCGTATGTTTCCTCTGGAAATACTCCTCATTATCAATGAAATACACCTGCATCCTGGCAGCCTGAATGGAAGCAACCTTAATGATCAAGGGATGGTCCGTGTCATCAATAATCAGGTTCATTCCTGATAGTCTGATGACCTCATGCAACTGGTTCCTTCGCTCATTGATAATCCCGTACTTCGGCATAAAGGTCCGGATTTCCTTACCGGTCTCCTGTATGGCCTGGGGAAGTTTTCTACTGATTAAGGAAAGCTCAGATTCGGGCAAATAGGGTGTAATCTCCTGAGAAACAAATAATACCTTTTTACTCTCCATTATGCAAGCCTCATTAAAGAAATCATGCAAATTTACTAAAAATAATTGATACCATTTTATCTATCTTTGTTCTCTTTGCCGTGGCATGATAGTATACAGAACCAAAACCGATCTCACCGGGCATCTCCTCTCGTTACAAAATGAGGGAAAATCCATTGGCCTGGTACCCACCATGGGAGCACTCCACCAGGGACATATGTCCCTTGTTGAAAAAGCTGCGGCCGAAAATGATGTAGTGGTGGTAACCATCTTTGTGAATCCCACCCAGTTCAATGACCCTTCGGACCTCGACCTCTATCCCAGAACACTCGACCAGGATTTGGAGCTGCTTCGACAGCTGGAGGCCGACCTTGTTTTTGTTCCCGCAGTTAAAGAAATGTACCCGGATGAGGAAACGCAAGTCTTTGACCTGGGCGGACTTGATAAAGTGATGGAGGGCAAGCATCGGCCAGGTCACTTCAATGGTGTGGCACAGATCGTCAGTAAACTTTTTCTGATGATTCGCCCACACCGTGCCTATTTTGGGCAGAAAGATTTTCAACAACTGGTCGTTATCCGTCGACTGGTTGAGATCCTGGACATGAATCTTACCATTGTTTCTTGCCCCATCATCAGAGAGAAAGACGGCCTGGCGATGAGTTCTAGGAACACCAGGCTTAGCAAAGAGGAACGAAAACTTGCACCTTTTATATATGAAACCCTGGTACATGCCAGCGAGCTTTTGGATGCTCTAAGTCCTTCACAGTTGAAGGAGTGGGTGATTCTCCAGTTTAAAAAGCAAGGTGCTTTGGAGCTGGAATACTTCGAAATTGTTGAGGATAAAGGGCTTATACCGGTTAATAAGTGGGACGAAGAGGTGAACAAAGTGGCCTGTTTGGCTGTTCTTTTAGGGGGAGTGAGGTTAATAGATAATCTGATTTTTGATTAAATTTGTGAATTAACTCAAGGGCCATGCATATTGAAGTAGTAAAATCGAAGATTCACAGGGTTACAGTCACTGAGGCTGATCTGAACTACGTGGGTAGCATTACCATTGATGAGGATCTGATGGATGCTGCTAACCTCATTGAAAATGAGAAAGTTCAGATTGTCAATATCAACAATGGGGAGCGTCTGGAAACATATGTTATTACCGGCCAGCGGGGAACCGGGCAAGTCTGCCTGAACGGGCCTGCAGCCAGGAGAGTTGCAGTTGGAGATATCATAATCATTATCTCCTATGCTTCAATGGAGTTCGAAGAGGCAAAATCCTTTAAACCAGTATTGATTTTTCCTGATACCGCCTCCAACAAGATAAACTGATCCCCCTTTGAAAAAACTCGTAGTTCAAATTCTGAAAATAGCCGCATTCCTGGCACTTGGAATTCTCTTGCTATATTTTGCTTTCAGAGGAGTGGCCTTTGATGAACTGGCTACAACCTTTCAAAAAGTCAATTTCTGGTGGATCGGACTATCTCTGTTATTTGCCTTCATCTCATTTTTCAGCAGGGCACGCAGATGGATGCTTCTCATAGAGCCGCTGGGTTTTGAACCTTCCTTCAAAAACACTTATCACTCCCTGATGGTAGGCTACCTTTCCAACTATGCCCTGCCGCGTCTGGGTGAGGTTACCAGGTGCGTTACCCTGGGAAAAAGAGAGAAAATCCCCGTTGATTCGCTTTTTGGGACAGTGATTGTAGAGCGGGTGGTCGACTTGTTGATGCTGATGCTGATTCTGCTGGTCCTCTTATTCAGCTGGATGGAGAAGTTTGGTGCTTTTTTTGGCGAGCAGGTATATGGGCCCATACAACAAAAGTTTACAGAGCTCTTCGGAGGTACTCTGGTGTTCTGGTTGATTGTGGTTTCGACTGTGTTGCTCATTCTCCTGCTTATCTACCTGTTCAGAAAGAGGCTGGCCCGCTTCTCCCTGCTTCGTAAAATCAAAGCCATCCTAATTGGAATTCTGGATGGATTGAAGACCATTTATCGCATGAAACGAAAATGGGAGTTTTTACTCCACTCCCTGCTGATCTGGTTCCTTTATATCCTGATGACCTGGGTGGTAGTTTACGCACTTGAGGAGCTTTCGGGGCTTACCTTTATAGATGGTATGTTTTTATTGGTGATCGGTGGACTGGGCATGTCGGCACCAGTAACAGCCGGTATTGGTGCCTACCACTGGATTACATCCCGGGGATTAATGTTCGTTTATGGTTTCTCCCTGGAAACCGGAAGCGCCTACGCCATCCTGGCTCATGAATCAAACTCTCTGCTCACCATACTCCTGGGAATCTTATCTTATACCCTGTTGATAATCTCCCAAAAAAGAATCACCTCCAATAAACCCGAATCCTGAAATGCTCACCTACGAACAGATCATACAAAAAACCATCACCCTGGATGAAGCCGCCAAACTGTTTGGCCCCGCATTCCGAAGTGAGAATAAAATCGTTTTCACCAATGGTTGTTTTGACATTTTACACAGGGGCCATATTTACTTACTCTCCAGGGCCAGGGAGCTGGGCGACCTGATGGTTGTAGGGCTTAACAGCGATGCATCGGTCACCAAGCTCAAGGGTCCCGACAGACCGGTCAACAGCCAGGAGTCCAGGGCAGAAGTGCTTGGAGCCCTGGCCTTTGTGGATTACATTATTGTATTTGAGGAAGATACGCCCATGGATATGATTATTACCCTTGAGCCTGATATACTGGTCAAGGGAGGTGACTATAAAATGGAAGATATTGTGGGACACCGTGAAGTTAGCTCCAGGGGAGGCCAGGTGATATCCATACCCCTGCTGGAAGGATACTCAAGCTCTTCGATAATTGACAGAAACAATCCCTAAATGGCGAAAATTAAATCGGTATATGTGTGCCAGAGTTGTGGCGCTGAATCAGCCAAATGGATTGGCCGTTGCAATGCCTGCGGAGAATGGAACACCTATGTGGAGCAGAAAATTCACAAAGGACCGGTCCGCACAGGTATGTCGGAGAGGCGGGATTATGCCCAACCGCAAAAGCTGGAGGACGTGGCTGCTGCCCCTGTCTCCCGTATCGACCTGAAAAATGGTGAATTTAACCGGGTTCTGGGAGGTGGAATTGTTCCGGGGTCTATGGTGCTGATCGGTGGCGAGCCGGGGATTGGGAAATCTACTCTTGCCCTGCAAGTGGCTCTACAGATTGATAAACAGACCCTTTATGTCTCCGGCGAGGAAAGTCCACATCAAATCAAATTACGTGCCGACCGGCTTGGAGGAGGAAACGGAAATTGCCAGGTCCTTGCAGAAACAAGTCTGCAGGCCCTTGTTACACAGCTTGAACAAAGCAGACCGGAGCTGCTGATCATCGACTCCATTCAAACCCTCTATTCTGAGGCCATTGAATCTGCTCCTGGAACCATTTCACAGGTCAGAGAGTGCGCAACACAGCTACTTCGACTATCCAAGGAAAGCCATATGCCCGTAGTACTCATCGGCCATATTACGAAAGATGGCAGTATTGCAGGACCCAAGGTGCTGGAGCATATCGTCGACACCGTGCTTCAGTTTGAAGGCGACACACACCATCTCTACAGGATCCTTCGTTCCATAAAGAACCGTTTTGGGTCGACTTCGGAGATCGGGGTTTTTGAAATGACAGGTGAGGGGCTGCGTGAAATCCTGAATCCTTCCGAATTGCTGATTAACCAGCAACCTCCCGATCTGAGCGGATCTGCCATCGCTGCCAATGTGGAGGGCATCCGCCCCATATTGATCGAGGTCCAGGCCCTTGTGAGCTCGGCCGTATACGGAACCCCGCAGCGCACCTCTACTGGATTTGATACCCGCCGCCTGAGCATGTTGCTTGCTGTGCTGGAAAAACGGGCCAGTTTTAAACTGGCCAGTAAGGATGTATATATCAATATTGCAGGCGGACTCCGGGTGGACGATCCCGCCATTGATCTGGCGGTGGTTGCGTCCATTCTTTCTTCCACAGTGGATATTCCGGTGGATCCCAATACCTGCTTTGCCGGGGAGGTGGGCCTATCAGGCGAGATCCGTCCGGTAAACCGGATTGAACAGCGTCTGGGTGAGGCGGATAAGCTGGGCATGAAAAGAATCCTGATGCCGGCTTTCAACCGGCAACGCATCGATCCTGCCAGATTCAGCCTTGAGATTGTCGAAGTAAACAGGGTTCAGGATCTGCCCAAATACCTTTTTGGCTAAAGGCCTTTAGAATTCGTCATACACACTGCCACCGGTGGTCTCCGTAATATTGGGACAATCCATATCCACATAGAAATCCAGCGGTCTATTAAATTCATCCTCCACGGTGATTCCAAGGGTTGAGTCGGCATATACCCGCTTCAGAAATTCCGCATAAATGGGGAGGGCCATATTGGTCCCTGAACCCATAGTGAGGTTATCGAAGTGTATGGATCTGTCTTCACCGCCCACCCAAGCTGCAGCTGTAAGCCTGGGAGCAAGGCCAATAAACCAGCCATCACTCTGGTTCTGGGTGGTTCCTGTTTTCCCGGCCAATTCACCCTTAAATTGATATCTCCCGCGAAGCCTGCTGGCGGTCCCATAATAGGGCTCTCCACGGTACCTGCCAGTCATATCCACCACATTCTTCAGTAGTGAAAGCATTAAATAAGCAGTTTCCTGGCTAATCGCCTCAGATTCAACCGGGTGAAAAGAGGAGATCACATTGCCATAGCGGTCCTCAATGCGGGTTGCATAGACCGGGCTCACGTATATACCACTGTTGGAGAAGGTGTTAAAGGCTCCCACCATCTCCTCCAGGGAGATATCGGCAGGACCATAGATCATGCTGGGTACAGGTGCAATGTAAGAGGTCACTCCCATTTTACGCATGAGGCTGATCACATTTTCAGGATTGAAATTCTTAAACAGCCAGGCAGAAACCCAGTTATGGGAGGTGGCCAGTCCCCATTTCAAGGAGACCATCTTTCCGGCAAAAACATTACGGCCGGGAGCTGTTGGGGTATAGGTGGAATCATTCACTACATCCTTAAATGTAATAGGAACCAGCGGAATCATTTCACAGGGTGAATAATTTTCCTGCATTGCCAGCAGGTATAAAAACGGTTTGATGGTAGATCCCACCTGGCGGCGACCCTGGTAAACATGTTCATACTGGAAGTAGCGGTAGTTATGTCCCCCCACAAAAGCCTTTACATTTCCATTGGCAGGATCCATGGCCATAAAACCAGCCCTCAGGATATGTTTCATGTACCTGATGGAATCCAGCGGTGTCAGCATGGTATCTATGGGGCCGTCCCAGGAAAACAGGTTCATTTCAGCCGGCTTATTAAAAGCCATCAATATGGAATCCCAGGGAGTCCCTCTGGCTGCCATGGACCTGTACCGATCCGTCTGTCTTAATGTGCGATTAAGGATCAGCGTGCTCTCCTCACGGGAAATATCTTCGAAGGGTGCATTGGCTCTTCCTTTCTTTTCTTTAAAAAATTCAGGTTGAAGGTAGTCCTTCATCTGTGCTTCAACAGCCTCCTCGGCATATTGCTGCATCTTATAATTAACTGTTGTATATATCCTCAGCCCGTCGCGATAGAGATCGTACTGTGTGCCATCGGGTTTGTAATTCTTATTGATCCAGCCATAGAGCTTGTCATCTGCCCAGCGTAAAGAATCCCTTCTGTAACGTTCCCATGACAGGACACCGGCATCCTTGTTTGGCGGAGTCGGTTTGGATCTATTCACAAATTTCGAAAGAAATATTCTGAAATGCTTGCCATGACCGGTCAGGTGACTGGCCAGGTTATAATCAACACTGATGGGCACCTGCTTTACCGAATCAGCCACTTCCTGGGAGAGGCTCCCATACCTCACCATCTGGTTAATAACTGTATTTCTGCGGATTATGGAGCGATCCGGGTTAATCCTTGGGTTGTAGGCGGTGGGAGCTTTTAACATTCCCACAAGGACTGCTGCCTGATCGATGGTCAGAGAATCTACATTAGTATTGAAGAAGGTCCTGGATGCCGATTTGATGCCCACAATCGATTCGCCCCCAAAGGGAACCGTATTCAGGTACATGGCCAGAATTTCGTTCTTGGAATAGCTTCTTTCAAGTCTTACCCCGGTGTTCCACTCTTTGAACTTATTAATCGCCAGGTGACCCATCCTTCCAATCTTTGTTTTATTAACAGTGGTATCCCTGGGGAAAAGATTCTTTGCCAGCTGCTGGGAAATGGTACTACCTCCTCCTTCATCCTTGCCAAGCAGAACTGATTTTACAAGAACCCGTGAAAGACTTCGCACATCAATCCCCGAGTGTCTGTAATACCTCACATCCTCCGTTGCCACCAGGGCATCCACCAGGTGGGGAGCCAGATCCTCATAATCAACATAGGAGCGATTCTCAATAAAATACTTCCCCAGCAATTCCCCATCCTCGGTAATCAATTCGGACGCCAGATTGGATTGTGGATTCTCAAGTCTGGCAAAATCGGGCATAAATCCCATTTTTCCATGACCTATTAAAACCATGATTACAATGAACAATAGCACCGCAAGAGTGTATAGTGTCCAGAGGATGTATAAATATTTTGTAGTTTTGCCGGGTTTATTGTCCATGGCCAGCTTGATTTTGGGTCAAAAATAGTAAATATTAGGTTATTTTGTATTCTAATGGTAAACGAAGGAAAAGAAGGAAAATGATAGAGAATCTTGTTATTGTTGAATCACCTGCCAAGGCGAAGACCATTGAACGCTTCCTTGGAAAGACATTTACAGTCAAATCCAGTTTTGGCCATATACGTGACCTGGCTAAAAAAAATCTGGGAATAGATGTTGAGGGAGGTTTTGCCCCTCAGTACATTGTCCCCGCTGATAAGAAAAAAATTGTCAAGGAACTTAAGAGCCTGGCCAAGGAGTCCAATATGGTATGGCTGGCCACTGATGAAGACCGTGAGGGGGAGGCCATTGCATGGCATTTGTTTGATGAGCTGGGGCTGGAAAAAGAGAAGACCCAGAGGATCGTTTTTCATGAAATTACCAAAGATGCCATCCTGAATGCTCTAAAGAGCCCGAGGCAAATCGATACCCACCTGGTGAATGCCCAACAGGCAAGAAGGGTACTTGACCGTCTGGTTGGTTTTGAACTCTCACCATTATTATGGAAAAAGGTAAAACCATCTCTTTCTGCAGGAAGAGTGCAATCGGTAGCCGTAAAACTGATTGTTGAAAAAGAAAGGGAAATACAGAAGTTTACTCCCCTTAAGTATTTCCGCGTCACCGGAAAGTTCCTGGTCCCAAATGGAAAAGGGGGAGAAACTCAACTGAAAGCTGATTTGTCGAAGCGTTTCGATAATCTGAAAGATGCAGAGTCCTTTCTCTCTAAGTGCCTGACCAGTGAGTTCAGTGTGGATAATGTTGAGAAAAAACCTTTGAAGAAAAATCCAGCAGCTCCATTTACCACCTCCACCCTTCAGCAGGAAGCCAGCCGAAAACTGGGTTTTTCAGTGAACCAGACCATGTCAGTGGCACAACGGCTCTATGAATCAGGAAAAATTACCTATATGAGGACAGACTCTGTTAATCTGTCCAAATTGGCCATCGGAACAGCTGCAGGAAAAATCAAGGAGGATTTTGGTGAAAAATACCTCAAAACCAGAAACTTTACCACAAAAGCCAAAGGTGCTCAGGAGGCTCATGAAGCTATCAGACCCACCTATATGGATAAATCTTCCGTTGAAGGTAGCAGGCAGGAACAGCGGCTCTATGAATTGATCTGGAAAAGAACCATTGCCTCCCAGATGAGTGAGGCACAGCTTGAAAAAACTACCATATCCATTCTGGTCTCAGGTGCACCCGAACGCTTTATTGCCACTGGTGAAGTGCTTATATTTGATGGTTTCCTGAAAGTCTATATGGAATCCACTGATGATGATCAGGAAGAAGAGGCCAAAGGACTGCTTCCCCCGGTAAAAGCCGATGATAAGCTAAGTCGTGATATCATTGAGGCCACCGAAAAAACAAGTATGCAGCCGGTCAGATACACTGAGGCCAGCCTGGTTAAAAAAATGGAGGAGCTGGGAATTGGCCGGCCCTCTACCTATGCTCCCACCATCTCAACTGTTCAAAACAGAGAGTATGTGGTTAAAGAGGATCGAAATGGTGTTGATCGTGAAATGGCCCAGCTGGTCCTCTCAGGGGATAAACTTTCGAAGCAGCATATTACTGAGAAGTATGGCTATGAGAAAAGTAAGCTGTTTCCCACCGATATCGGAATGATTGTAAACGATTTCCTGGAGCAGAACTTTCAGAACATCATGAACTTCAATTTTACGGCTTCTGTTGAAGAGGAATTCGATAAAATTGCAGAGGGAGATAAGGATTGGCCCAGCATGATCGAGCGTTTTTACACACCCTTTCATACCAAAGTAGATACAGCCACACAAACTTCGGAACGGTCCAAAGGAGAAAAAAAACTGGGTGAAGATCCCAAATCGGGTAAGCCCATTAGTGTAAAAATAGGCCGCTTTGGACCCATTGCCCAAATTGGTGAAGCCAGTGATGAGGAAAAACCCAGGTTTGCCAGCCTTTTAAAAGGCCAGAGCCTTGAAACCATCACACTGGAAGAGGCACTTGATCTCTTTCGACTGCCCCGCACACTGGATTCCTTCGAGGAGGAGGAACTGGTTATCGGTGTTGGAAAATACGGTCCCTATGTAAGACATAAAAGTAAGTTTTACAGCCTGTCAAAAACTGATGACCCCTTTACCATTGAATCGGAGCGTGCCATTGAGATTATCATCGAAAAGCGTGCCCAGGAGGAGAACAGGAATATCAAACAGTTTGATGAAGAGCCTGGACTTCTTATTCTCAATGGTCGATATGGCCCCTATATCTCTTTTAACAAGAAAAACTACCGGATTCCCAAAAGCAGGAAACCTGAAGAACTGACTCTTGAGGAATGTCGTGAAATAATTGAAAAAGCTGGTTCCCGCACTAAGAAATAAAACATAAGAATCACACCCCATGGATCTGAATGGATATTTCGACCCCGTTAGCCTGGAAAGGCCCGAATTCGAATACCTGGATAATAATGAATCTTTCAGCCACCATATTTCAGTCCATACGCCTGATCATCCCATTCGTGAATTGGATAAACACCAGGTGGCCCTTATGGGAGTCCCGGTTGATAGCAACGGTTTTATTAAAGGGAGTAAGGATGCCCCCAACCACATTCGCAGCAAGTTATACCAACTCCGAAAGATTAATAGGAACCTGAAGATCTATGATCTGGGAAATGTAAAAATTGGGGGGGCCATAAACGACACCTATTTTGCCCTGAGAGACATCCTTCTGGAACTCAGGGAACGGGAGATCACCACTGTGATATTCGGAGGTTCCCAGGATCTGAGTCGTGGCGCCTTCCTGGCCCTCGAAAAACATGAGGGACTACACCAGCTGCTTACCATTGACTCCATGCTCGATTTCTCCCTGAACGAGGATCAGTTAAATTCCCGAAACTACCTGAACCAGGTGGTAAACAGTACCGGACTCAAACAATTCAGCCTCACCAACCTGGGGCATCAGGCCTACTTTGTTAGTGAAGAACAACTCCAGCAACTGGATAAATCCTACCTGGAAAGCATTCGTCTGGGGGAGGCCCGGAAAGAGATCAAACAGGCCGAACCCCTGATACGGGACTCCGAATTCATCAGCATCGATATGGGAGCTGTAAGGCATGCTGATGCTCCGGGTGCCTCAACACCGTCGCCAAATGGATTTTTTGCCGATGAACTATGCCAGATCACGCGATACGCGGGATTAAGCGAACAGACCAACATCCTTGGTTTTTTTGAGCTCAATCCAAAGTCAGATATCAATGGCCAGACGGCCCACCTGGCTGCCCAGTCTACCTGGTACTTCCTCGAGGGACTAACCCATCGCATCCGTGAAAATCCAAAGGACACCCCCGAGCACATAAAAAAGTTTATCGTCACTCTGAATGCCGCCGGACATGACATTATCTTTCATAAAAGCACCCTTTCCGAAAGATGGTGGATGGAAATTCCTGTAAAGAATCCTGCCACAGGGTACAACTTTTTTGTCTCCTGTTCGTATGAAGATTACCAGCACGCCTGTAATCAGGAAATACCAGACCGCTGGTGGCGCTTTTTACACAGATTGGGTAATGAAAAAGATTAATCCACGTTTAATTAAAGAGGATGCAGGTCTAAATTTTTTGTTAAATGACCTGGAACCCTTGATTTTATTGACATTATGGTATTGATAAATTTTTGTGATCTCGAACTATTTTTAGTTATTTTAACACTGTAAAAGAGCCATAGAAACGAAGCTCTGGATTGAGTTAGACAGACAATGAGGAGATTGGTATATATATGTATTTTTGGAGCTGTTTCGCTGAATGTTCTGGCGCAACAGGATCCGAAATTTAGTCAGAACATGTTCCTGGCTCCGTTCTTCAATCCCGGAGCCGTTGGAAGTTCAGATAAAATATGCCTGGCAGCTGTTTTCCGCAATCAGTGGACAGGGCTACCAGATGCGCCTATTACTACTGCTTTTACTGCCAATATGCCGATTCATCTCCTGGGAAGAACCCATGGTATTGGAATCAGCTTAATGAATGACAACCTGGCATTTAACAATGATTTTCTGTTTAGTGCCGCCTATGCCTTCCGAATGGACCTTGGGCAGGGAAGCCTGGGTATTGGCGCCAATGTAGGGCTGGCCAACCAGGCCTTGTCGCCGAATTGGAACGGCGCCGATGTGATTACTCCTGAGACGGATGATGCCATCCCTAAAAATGGAGGAAGCGCATTTGGTTTTGATATGGGCCTTGGGGCATTTTATAACACGGATAATCTATATGTTGGTATATCAACTACGCATCTGAATCAAACCTCTTTCGATTACCCTGAGGATGTTGCTGAATCGAAACTGATCAGACACTATTACCTTATGGCCGGATATAACATCCAGTTGGCCAATCCAATGTTTGAAATTATACCTTCAGTGATGATCCAGACCGATGCAAGGTCGCACCTGATCTATCTGAATACAAACCTTCGATACAATAAAAGGTTCTGGGGGGGAGTTTCCTATTCTGTAGGAGGTGCGTTAACAGCTCTTTTTGGCATTGAAATGATGAATGGGATCAAAATTGGATATTCATACGATTTTGAACTTTCGCCCCTTATGAATTACAATAGTGGGTCTCATGAAGTCACTGTTCGATATTGCTTCGATCTCAGTGTTGACAAGAGTCCCCAAAAATATAAGAGTATCAGGTTTTTGTAATTGATTAATTATCTATAATAAAATGTTTTTGTCTAAAAACAGTACGTATAAAGTTTGGTTTGCATCTTATAAGCGATATGCTATGAAACGAATAGGGATATTAGTTGTTATTGCGATATTCATCGGAGGTTGTGGTTCATACAACACCGGTGAGCTGGTTGGAGTTGAAGGTAGAAAAGCTTATGCTGAACCTGATCCATTTGGAATGGTGGCGGTCCCCATGGGATCATTTGTCATGGGCGCCGGTGATCAAGACGTCACCTGGACGCAGAATACCATGGCTAGGACCGTGGCTGTTGATGCGTTTTGGATGGACGAAACTGAAATCACCAACAACGAATACAGACAATTTGTATTCTGGGTTCGCGACTCCATTATCAGGAAAGAGCTTGCTATGAATGGCGTTGAGGATTATATCAGGAAAGATCGTGAAGATCAGCCCTATGAGGACGCAAATGGAGACCCCATCATCGACTGGGAAATGCCACTTGACCCATCCAAGGATAAGGAAGGAAACATCAAACAGACCATTGAGGATCTGGGCATCTATTATTCAGGGGAGGACCGTCTTTCGCTGTATTTCGCGGAGATTAATCCAACAAAACTTATTTATAACTATTACTGGATAGACCGTGTTCAGGCAGCTAACCCTGCCAATGGTTTCCGCCTCGAATATTCAGGTGGCAACGCTGATCCGGTGGTACAGTACGGAGGTACAATCACCAGGCCCAATGGTGATCGGGAAGAGATCACAGGGCGTTCTTCATTCGTAAACAAAGACTGGGTTCTGGTTTACCCCGATACCCTGGTCTGGGTCAAAGATTTTACTTACTCCTTTAATGAGCCCATGACCAACCTCTATTTCGCTGCCCCTTCCTACGACAACTATCCGGTAGTTGGAGTTACCTGGAAACAGGCCAAGGCATTTTGTATCTGGAGAACCAACTTCCTGAACCAGGCACTTATTAACAATCAGGAGCCCATTGTACAGGACTTCAGGTTGCCCATTGAAGCTGAATGGGAATACGCGGCCAGGGGAGGACTCGATCACAGCATGTATCCATGGGGTGGAGTCTACCTGAGGAATAAACTGGGTTGTTTTATCGCCAACTTTAAGCCATTGCGAGGCAACTATACTGACGATGGTTCTATGTATCCTGCCAGGGTTGGATTCTATGGCGTTCCCAATGAATATGGCCTCTACGACATGGCAGGTAATGTAGCTGAATGGACCATTACTGCTTATGATCCTTCAGCCTATGTATTTTCGCATGATATGAATCCTTATTATAACTACGAAGCCTCACCTGATGACCCACCGGTAATGAAGAGGAAAGTGATCAGGGGTGGATCCTGGAAAGACATTGCCCGTTACCTTCAGGTAAGCACGCGGGATCACGAATACCAGGACTCTACAAAGTCATATATTGGGTTCAGATGCGTTCGTTCATATTTAGGTGATCAATAATTAAATACTTAATATAATGGGAATTACAGAAATAGTTCAAAGTTCAGGCTGGAAGAGTTTCACGGCCAAACTCTATGGCTTTGGAGCCTCCATTGTAATTATTGGAGCACTCTTTAAAATCCAGCACTGGCCAGGAGCAGGTATTGCATTGGCCACAGGACTTATAATTGAATCGATTATCTTCTTTTTCTCAGCTTTTGAACCGCTGCATGAAGAATTGGACTGGACCCTGGTTTATCCTGAACTGGCAGGCATGTCCGATCCCGATGAGATCGACGAATACAAGGAGCAAGCCATTGCAGACCGGAACGTCGGACTTCAGAAATTCGATGAACTTTTTGAGCAATCCCAGATCAATGCAGAGGATGTGAGAAGTTTGGGTAAGCACCTGAACACCATCTCCACCACTACGGAGACCATTGGTGATATTACTTCAGCCTCACTGGCTACCAAGGAGTATTTCAACAAGATGGGGACTGCCGCAGAGAAAATGGACAATGTGGCCACAGCATATGGTACCAATACAGGTGAGTTAAATGAATCTGTAAACACCCTGGCGGCTTCATACAAAAATACTGCCAACCTGATCGATGAAAAAGGCAAGGATATTGCAGATAAATTTGCTGAATCAAGTTCCAACCTTACTGCAACTTACGAAGCCATGTCGGGCGAAGTAAAGCAGGAGCATACCAATATTTCACAGAGTCAGAAACAGTTCAACGATCAACTTGAGACACTAAATAAAAATCTGGCCGATCTGAATATCTCCTACTCCGACCAGGTGAAAGGAAGTAAGGAACACCTGCAGGGGACTGCCGGGGTTTACACCGGATTGAATGAGATGATCACCAGTCTGAAGGCTTCTGTTGATGAGACACAGAAATACAAGAACGAGATTGTGAAACTCAGCGAGAGTCTCTCAGAATTGAACAATGTATACGGCAATATGCTCACAGCCATGAGCATTAGAAAGAAATAATAATATTTAATCTTGCTCTATGGCACACGGTAAAGAAACACCGAGACAAAAAATGATCGGCATGATGTATTTGGTGCTGACAGCGATGCTGGCATTGAATGTATCAAAAGAAGTGCTGGATGCATTTACCCTGGTGGATGGTGGTCTTACAGTAACTACTCAGAATTTTGCAGCCAAAAACGATGGTCTTTATGACAAGTTTAATATGGCATTTGAGCAGAATCCCGAGAAGGTAGGTGACTGGAAAACCCGGGCAGATGAGGTGAAGGCCCGATCCAATGAATTGTACGAGTTTATGAATGAGTGCAAGGTGGAGATTACTCAGGTGAGAGATGAGGATGCCATTCATGATGGAGAAGTACATCTGGCCGATGTAAGATCCAAAGATGACACGAACACACCTGGTGAGATTATGATCGTGGGAAAGAAAGGCACCGAGCTCAAAGCCAAGATCGAAGAGCACCGTGAGTTCATGCTCTCCATGATTGAGGACAAAGAGAAATATACGAATACCGTGGAGTCTGTTGAAAGCATCTTAAGCACCCATGTTCCTGAAAGCTTTTATCATGGCAAAAAGAAAGGTGTGACTCCTACCTGGGAATCCACTTATTTTGAGCACCTTCCGCTTGCATCGGTTATTACACTGCTTTCCAAAATGCAGGGTGATGTCCGGAACGTGGAAGCAGAGATGATCAACTTCCTGCTGGGACAGGTGGATGCAGGCGACTTTAAGGTCAATGTGATTGAGCCGGTTGTTATTGCCAAGTCAAACTATGTCTTCAAGGGAGTGCCCTACCATGCCGAAGTATTTCTTGCAGCTTATGACTCCACCAATATACCTGAAGTCAAGCTTGAGAACGGGACTCTTCTGGAAACTCACGGGGGGAAAGGGATTTACGAAATTTCCTATAACAGCATAGGTATTAAGAAATGGGGTGGTGTTATCTCCATTGAAAAGGATGGCCAGGTTACCAGTAAAACATTTACTGCTGAATTTGAAGTGGCCGAGTCCAATGCCACAGTATCAGCCACCGCCATGAATGTATTCTACCGCGGCATTGCCAATCCCGTTGAAATTTCGGTGGGTGGCGTAGCGGAAAGAGATGTTATAGCACAGATCTCCTCGGGCAATATAAGACGTGTTAGTGCCGGAACCTACCAGGTCAGGCCTGGTGTTGGTAAAAATACAGCTACAGTAAGTGTATATGCCAATATCGATGGTTCAAGAAAGCTCATGAGCCGCGAAAATTTCAGGGTTTACGATCTTCCCACACCCGATGCGGTTGTGGATGGGATTCCAGGTTCATCAGGAGCTCTTACGGTGGGTAAAATGTCCCAGTTGCAAAATGTAAAGGCCGAAGCCAAAGACTTTGTATTTGAAGTAGATTACAAAGTGCAGTCTTTTGAAATTGCTTTCCAGGGTTCAGGTGGAATCTGGGATTCCATGCCCTCGAGCAGCGATCGTTTTACCTCTCAGCAAAAAACCTTATTCCGCCAGCTCAGAACAGGGCAGCGGGTTATGATTGAAAAAATCAAGGCCACAGGGCCTGATGGTGTTTTAAGAAATCTCAATAATATTACCATAACTGTACGATAAGATGAAGGCAAAAAGGTATATATTCGGAGCAGCAATTCTGGCAATATGGACATGTTCCCTATCTGCGCAGAATGTAAATACAACCGTTACCCCGGGAAATGCACCGGTAATCACAGCATATACTCCCTCAACGGATGTATATAAATCGGAAACTATTATTCCGGAAAAGAAACCGGTTCCTTACAGTTATATTCGTGAGGCAGATGTCATATGGGCAAAAGATGTCTGGAGGACCATTGATCTCCGGCACCGTCAGAACATGCCCCTGCGTTATCCCCTCGAAGGACACATGAGCGGTGGTGAAAGGTACAGCCTCTTTGGCCTCCTGATGGAAGGGATCAAAACAGAGGAGATTACTCCCTATGAATTCAACGTGATTACAGCATGGAAAGATCCCTTCGCAGTGGTATCCAGTCTGGATGAGATATATCGGAAGACCGAAGGTGATTCCATCTATGATGTTGATGGCAATTTCGAAAAGATGGGGCAAAGTATGACCAATATCCTCCAATTCCAGATTCAGGAGCAGTGGTTCTTCGACAAGAAACACTCCACTATGCAGGTTCGTATTGTGGCTATTGCGCCGGTTTATTATTCATACTATGATGAATTCAACCAGCCATTGCCCTCGCCAAGGCCCGGTATTCCTTTTGTAGTGCATTTTCCGCAGTGTCGCAGGTTATTTGCTACCCATTCGATATACAATCCGAAAAATGATGCCCAGGCCATGTCCTTTGATGACCTCTTTATGCAGCGCCGCTTCTCAAGCACCATTATCGGGGAATCCAATGTATTTGGAAACCGCCTGCTAACCGACTACAAACTGGGTCAGGATGTACTGCTTGAAGCTGAAAGGATTAAAAATGATCTGTTCATCATGGAGCATGACCTCTGGGAATACTAATAAGCTCTAAACTCATAAAAAAACCGCTCTCTTTACGAGGCGGTTTTTTTTATGTCTCAATATTTACACCTGTTCGTATATATGTTTTCAGGCACTGAAGCCTTCGCCAGCCGAAGGCTGGGTTCAACAGGCTTGCCTAGAGGAGAATATCTTGGTGTGCAAGCCTATAAATGTTCACGCAGTCAAGATTTTAAGCTGCGAAACAAGATATGCGACTATACCATATCTTCCCCTATCTCGGTCTTGATATCGGTCACATATTGCTTAATCTTCTGTTCATCCTCACGCTTGCAGACCAGGATGATATTCTGGTTCTGTACAACGATATAGTCCTCCAGACCTTGCAATACGACCAGCATATTATCCTGAACATTTACCAGGGTTCCTGAGGATTCATACATAAAAACATGCTTCCCTGAAACTGAATTCTGGAGCTCATCATGATTCAGTTGTTCATATAGGGAGCCCCATGTTCCCAGATCCGACCATCCAAAATCCGAAACCAGTACAAAGACATTATCAGCCTTCTCCATGATCCCATAATCAATGCTAATGTTCTTGCAGTTCCCATAGGTTTCATGAATGAATTTCTGCTCATCCTCTGTTCCATATACTTCCACTCCCTCCTTAAACAGGGAATGAATTTCCGGAAGGTACATCTCAAATGAGTTCATAATGGTTTCAAGTGACCAGAAGAAAATACCGGCATTCCAATAGAAGTCACCGCTATTGATAAACACCTTGGCAAGGTCAATATCGGGTTTCTCCGTAAAGGTCTTCACCTTTCTCAGGCTTAGTGTCTCATATCCTTTTACCTTTTTCTCAACGGACTGGATATAGCCATAGCCCGTCTCCGGTCTACTGGGAAGAATACCAAGGGTTAATAGGGCATCATTTGCTGCCACAAACTCAAGACCCTGCTCTACCGAACGAAGAAACTCCTCCTCTTTCATAATGAGGTGATCTGAAGGAGCTACTACAATTTTGGCATTGGGATTTTTCTGATAGATCCTGAAATTTGCATAATCAATACACGGAGCCGTGTTCCGGCGCAAGGGCTCCAGAAGTATATTCTCCTCCGGTATCTCGGGCAGTTGTTCAGCAATTATCTCCTTATACTCCAGGTTGCTTACAACATAAACATGATCCGGGGGCATGATTTTTTGAAATCTGTAGAAGGTCTGTTGCAAAAGTGTTCTTCCGGTTCCAAGAATATCCAGGAATTGCTTGGGGCGTTCTGTTTTACTCAGGGGCCAGAAGCGACTCCCAATGCCACCAGCCATGATCACACAATAGTAATTTTTGTCCATTATCTTGATGGGAAAATTTATATGCTTATTTAATCTATTTACAATAAATATACTCGCTTTTTAACGAATAGTTCAGACACTCAAGATGTTTTATACAATATTAATTATATTAGATAAAAATGTTGGGGCCCATGAAGTTGTTCGCACATATAGGAACCTACCTTCTTCTGATGAGGAGAACTTTCGGTCAGCCCGGAAAGCACTCCATTCTCTACCGGCAGGTCATGCGGGAGATCGAAAAGGTAGGCATCAACTCTTTTGGAATCGTGGTGATCATTTCTATTTTTGTGGGAGCAGTTATTACAATTCAAGTCAATTTTAACATTGAGAACCCTCTGCTCCCCACCTATCTTGTGGGCCTGACGGTGCGTGATTCACTTCTTCTGGAATTTTCCTCCACCATGATGGCTCTGATCCTGGCTGGAAAGGTGGGCTCAAGTATTGCCTCAGAGCTAGGAATGATGCGCATAACCGAACAGATTGACGCCCTGGAAGTGATGGGAATTAATTCAGCCTCCTACCTGATCCTGCCCAAAATGATTGCTGCAGTGATATTCTTTCCCATCCTCTGCTTGCTCAGTATTATCGTTGGCCTCTTTGGAGGTTATCTCGCATGTACCCTCGGTAATACTATACCTCCTTCAGAATATATAGACGGTATCCAGTATGCTTTCCAAGCTTATTATATAAGTTATGCCCTGACCAAAACGGTTTTCTATTCCCTGATTATTACCTCGGTCTCTGCCTATTTCGGCTATCATGTAAAAGGCGGTGCTGTGGAAGTAGGAAAAGCCAGTACCAAGGCTGTGGTACAGAGCAGCATCTTAATCCTGTTGGCAAATCTGATTCTTACCAGAACCATACTCGGATGATCGAAGTAAAAAATCTTTTTAAAAGCTTTGAAGGCGAATTTGTGCTCAATGATGTGAGTGCCCGGTTTGAGCCGGGAAAATGCAACCTTATTATTGGACGAAGTGGTTCGGGAAAAACGGTATTGCTTAAATCCATCGCCGGCCTGATTGAGGTAGATCAAGGAGAAATCTGGTATGATGACCAGAAATTCAGTCACCTGAATGCGAGCTCAAGACAAGCAATACGCAAAGAGATGGGTGTGCTCTTTCAGGGAGCAGCACTGTTCGATTCACTCACGGTGGAAGAGAATGTCCTCTTCCCTCTCGATATGTTCACCCATCAAAACCGTAAAGAGAAACTGGATCGTGCCAATTTCTGCCTGGAACGGGTAAAAGTAACAGGTTCCAATGGAATGTTCCCGGCCGAATTAAGCGGAGGAATGAAAAAGAGGGTCGCCATTGCCCGTGCCATTGCGCTTAATCCCAAGTACCTGCTCTGTGATGAACCAAATTCTGGTCTTGACCCTGAGACCGGGATCATTATTGACAACCTGATCAAGGAACTCACCGTGGAGTTCCAGATGACCACCATCGTAAATTCACATGATATGAATTCCGTTCTGGAGATTGGTGATAAGGTCATATTTATCTTCCGGGGATGCAAAAGTTGGGAAGGCTCCAGGGAAGAGATCCTGAAGACCGATAATGAAGCACTTAATAAGTTTGTTTTTGCTACGAATATGGCCAAGAAAATTAAAAAGCCCTAGACCTCAGTCTGATCAATATACCAGGGGCCTGTCCCCGTCCAGCTCCAAACACTTCTTATATCCGAAAATCAGGTTCACTCCGAACCAAAAATTAACTGCTCGTGCTTCTGCTGTCCAGAATATAGCATTCAGTGTATTATCTGAGATTAGATAGATATTTACAGGACCAGCGTTCAGAGAGATCCCGGCTCCGATATTCTTCCAATAGGTAGTCGTGTATGTATAGCTCAAGGTAAAATTAAGTACTCGACCGGCAGCAAAATTGGCTGAAGCTGTGAGCTGTTCAAAAATAGTCTCTCTGAGAAAATCAGTTCTGGAGAGCAATCCGAAATTAATACTCGGGGTCGCCCACCAGGAGGCTCCTACATACAATTTGGGATTGAGGTGACTATTGTAGGCCCCTCCGGCGGCAAATTCAAGTCCCCCTGCCAGTGAATCGGCCATGGCTGAAAAAGAGCTGTCCACATAATCGCCAAATGAGAGATCACCCGCAAATTCAAAGGGGTTCACTTCCAGACCTGTATAGTCATAATCTGTCTTGAAACTTACTTTATGAACTTCATCTGTCCAGTGAATATACCCGATGTCCAGCACACTTGCACTAAGCAGCCAGCGGTCTGTGGGTCTGTAATCAACACCCAGATCAACACCCAGTCCAAAATTTTTCGCATTGAATGACTGCTTGAATAAGGCTGCAGGACGCATATTACTTATTTCCTCCTCGACGATAATGTCCTCTATATTCCCATCTTCATCATATACAAGCTCTGCAAAGGGTAAAGAAGCATTAAATTCCATATCTGCGTGAATATTCCAGAGCTCTTCCGAAGTGCTTACTTCAAGCTCTGAGTGGGAGGTGGAAAGGTCTCCAAAACCAAATAAGGCCTTAGCCCTGACTCCGATCTTCCAATGGCTTCCAATGGCTCCCGACCAGCCCAATGCAATTTCATTAAAGCCAGTAAAATCTGTTCCCGTACCATCCATGTTATAGACTCCACCTTCATCGGCACCCTCCAGAACCAGTCTGGCCAGGTCGCCCGGGATATAGAGATTCGCTTCAGCCCTGGTTGCAAGATCCAGTGAAAAAAATCCGGCCTCGGTACCAAACCCAATAGATAAAACTGAAGTTCTTGTATCAGCAGTCACTACATTTAAGGGCTTTAGCTTATTCAGAAAGGCCTCCTGGTCGCCCAATGGATGAAGGAAGGTGATCAGGGAATCCTCCGTTGGATGGGGATAGATTATATCCTCATACGCCAGAGGATTTGATGAGAATTGAGTACTCAAGGGAGAGAGTATGGGAATCCCAATATAGAATCCGCAATCGGGACTTCGTGCAGGATTCACCTTGTTCGCCTGGGGAATCCCATTCATAAAATAAAGGGAATTTTGGGTCTGGGCCCATGTATACAAACCCGCTCCAAAGAGCAGTACCAGACTAAAAGTGATCTTGTAGATTATTTTCATAACTCCCTGTTATTTATTCTAAGTTCAGCATAAAAGGAAATCTCAAAATCCAGTGTGTAATCGGAATAGAATTTAACGAACGGCACTCCAGATTCGGCTGTGACCATCCGCGCCTTGATCCATAAAAACTCTGTTTGCTCAAGAGTTCCAAGTTTTTCTGCTGGAAAATTAATGTTATGGGAAGTTTCACTGGCATTCAATAGTTTTCCTTCACCGTCCACCTCCGAGGATGCAAGGAATACCGGGTCACCGTTAAACAGAGAATCAAGAACGGTTTCTGAGATGTCCAGTAAATATACCTGTAAGCCCAGTTCAATGGGCACCTCATTAACAGTAGAGAGCTTAACTACCACATTTTTCACAAACGAGGTATCGACGCCCTCTTCCACCAGTGCAAACTCCATTGTGTCGCTCAGGCTATATTCCGTAAATGCAAGGTCCAGCGGCAAAAGGAATTCCATCTCTGTCATAAACCTGCTGGTATCGAGCAGGAAATGGCTTGGATTCTGCGAACCGACGTCTCCTGTCACTTTGTATGAAAGTGTATGGGGAGCAATATTTAATAAATCCTGAATATTGGAGGTCTGGTTGTTGATATAAAAGGCTCCATACGCCGTCTCGCCCAACATATCAATGGTAGGAGCCGGTATGATAAATGGATGCCCTGAATAAAATTCAAGTGTTTCCGTAGAACCATCCTCCGCGGTGCCTATGACACTGTCAAGTGCAAGTTCAAAAGGAATCCCCAGTGAGCTCTCCGTGTAAATGCTGATTCGAGGATCGGCAAGTTTCAGGTGTGTCAGCTCCGGAAAATCGGCATAGATGGGGATATCGATCACCCCACTTTCTGAAACTACATCGTCTGGATCCAAATAGCCAAACAGTTTGTAAAATTCCATATCCAGGAAGCTGGAATTGATTTCGCAAAAATCCCCCGGATTAACCGGGTTGCCACTGTTGATCATGGCAAAGTCATAATCCATCCTGAATATGCTGGAATCGCCCTGCTGATCTGCTTTCAGGAAATAGCCATCCAGGTCCACACTTTCCGACCAGGTAAAGTTGCCGGAAGGATCACTGATCGCAACGGTATAGGTATATGGGTCACCGTTACTGTCCCAGATATACTCACTGCTTATGGTTAGGATCCCTGCGTGCTGAAATGTACTTACGATTTCGGTCAAAAATTCACCCCCCTTAAATACAATACTGTCGAAGCGATTGTCCCCACTGGTTTCAAAGCCGAAGTATTTACTTTTGATAAAATGAATGGTATCACCTGGGGCGCTGCCTATGAACTCGGGATCACCCGCTATCTCCGTATCAAAATAGATTTGCGTGTAAAGCCCATCGATCATCAGGTGGAGCGTATCCACCATCACATTCACCAGGGTATCAACATAGCTTAGATAGATCAGACCATCCTCAAATTCGCCTACATAGCCAGATGAATCAAACTCAGCCACAATTTCTCCCATGCCCATGGATCCATGTATCAACGGAGCAACCAGGTTCGTATGAATTTCTATCTCATCTGACAACTTGTCCAGTTGAAATTGCTCTTTTTGACAGGAGTACAAAAAAAAGCCCCCAGCCATTATAAATATCGCGATATAGAATAAGGTAAGCCTCATGATTACTCAATTGAATAATTGTAAAGAAAATTGTTTTCACTTCCCACAATCAAATTGAACCTACTTTCCGAACCTTTAAAATACCCGATACTGAACCTGGTGGATCCCTTTAGAGGAAACCCTTCGTAGAGGGAGCCGTCCGAATTGATCAGGTATATTCTGTTCCTGGAACGATCGGTGATTCCGATTTTTATATCGGAAGCCGAAAATTTATATATATCAGGCCTTTCGCTGATACGCTCCTTCACTTTGTAACTGAACAAGCGTTTGCCATCTTGCATGACTACTTCCAGTTCATCACCATCCACAAAAATATATTCGGGAATTCCATCTCTGTTCATATCCTCCATGGAGAACAAGTGATTCGGTGACATCTCTCTGGATAACAGACTGGACACAGATCCATTCAGATAGATTGCTCTCACACTCCCTGAGGTATCCGTTGAGATCCATCTGGGTCGCTCCTCTCTTATATTCATATCGAGTATAAGTGGATTTTGCTGCGACAGAACAACTCGTTCCTTCAGCCTGATCCTTTCCCTACCCCGTCGATCAAGAAAATAGGTTCTGTTCTGATCAACAGCAACGATATAATCCTTATCGCCTACTCTGAAGTGCTGAAGTGCTGATGAAACCATCGATTCTGTTTTCCCAAATTTCCAACCGGTAATCATATTCCCCTCAATATCATACAGATAGATCTTTCGATCCTCTGTGGCTACGAAGAGGCGATAATTCCGGCTCTTATCATAGTCGAAAAGTGCCAGTGGATTGGTTGCATCGGACCTAAGAGAAATTGGGTAACGCTCCACATAGTTCCCGTTCCTGTCAAGCAAATGAATCTTCTTTGCTGTATTAAAGAGGTACTGTAGCTTGCCGTTCCTGTAAAAATCCACCTGCTGCACAGCTCCAAGTATGGGGCCATCCACAGCTTGCTTCCATAGAACCCTTCCCGTACTGTTTATCAAGTAGACCTTATTGGCCATGTCCTGGACAAAAATTTCCTTTTCCGAAGTGTTATGGTTTACAACCAGAGCCGGCTTGATCACAACAGCCGTATCCATCAGGCTCTCCCAAACTGTATGGGCCTTGTCCTTAATCTGCAGTGTATATTTGCCAGAGATGCTTTGATATATAAGATCTCCTTCGGTACTATACTGTACAACCACACCCGGGATTCGTCGAAAAAAGAGTTCCATCTTTTCCAGATAAGCTGACATCTTTTCATTCAGCATCTCTTTTCTATAGTCCATGAATGCGTATGGTCTGAAGAACAAGGTTACATTGCTGCGGTTGGAGAAGTGGGCTGAAATCTCTTTAAAAACTGGATCGTTAATAAAAGTCTTTTGAAGCACATTCTGGTAGATTACCCTGGAAAGGGCATCCACAGAGGGTCCAAAAATAAGGTAGTTTTCATATACAGTAAAGTACTTATTGAACAAACGACCTGTAGCGCATCCTTTGAAGAACTGGTCAGGTAGATTGTAAATGTTAAAGCTGGTCTGATTATCCAGCTGATACACATTTCGAAGTGACCGCATATCAAAAGCATGTACCTGGAGGTAAGTCTCTAGCCAACGCATAACCACCTCAGCCGTTTCGCTGCGACTTCTGGTCTCAATAACAAGAAACTCTTCAGAAGCATCCTTTGTCACTCCTTCGATAGCAAACCAGGCCATTTCATCAGCCAGGATCCGGGCCAGGTCATCCAGGGGGTCAATACCATATAGCGTGCTAATCCGTTCTGTTTCTTCTTCAATTTCCGGGCCTTTCCCCAATCCATCCAGATAAGAAATGGCCTCTTGCTTAAATTTTACCCTGTCGCTAATGCCCAGGTGTAGAAAATAGCTTGTTCCGGAAGGCAACATTTCATGCAACTCCATCTTCACTGGAGATTGATCCCTGAAGGCACCCAGGAATAGCGGAAGATCTGGATTGGCATGTGTCATGCCATTCAGAGTCATTGATTCTTGCTTTATATCCAGATCCAGTTCTCCCCAGGAAGAGAGTAAGGACAAGCCGTTCAGTAAGTTCCATGCAGATTCTTTGAGAAATGGGTAAAAAAGATCAGGAAGCCTGTTATAATTTAAATAAACGTTCGCATGTACATACTTTCCTTCTGTCTCCCTCACCTTTTGAAGTCCGGCTAAAGAAGTAAGATTAGTTTCGGCATGAATGGTTCTGATGGACTCCTCCACAAGCATGGATGAGGAGCTGATCAGGCACAATCCGTCCAAACAGGCAAAAGAGAACTTGCCGGGCACAAATCCGGGTCCGCCCGAAACATCATACACCACTTCTGTTTCATATTTTCGCTCATTGATCATGGCCCTTTTCTCCAGCAAGCTCAGCATCAAGTGTTCAAAATCATTATCGCTATGTGCAGAAGAATACTCCAGGTAAAAAAGCGGTATCAGCTGATCTTTGCCCACCTTGTGCAGGGAGAGGTTCACGCCCTCATCCAATAAGAGATCATTCAAGGGCTCAGAGGAACGAATCTGACCAAGTGTTGCATTCAAAATGGAATCCAATTCGCCCCTTTCGATAATGTTCACAAAATCAATCCAGATCCTGCTTTCTGGCAAAAATGATTCTGTCAGGTATTCAAAATCAATATCCTCCGCAAATAGAATGGCATCTTCTGGAATTGCTCCCTGAATCTCAACCGGTTCGATTTTATCGAACCTATTGAGCAGGAACACCGTGATAAGTCCCAAACAAACTACCGCAAATAGGCCACTGTATATTATACGTCTTGTCATTCAACTCCTGTTTGAACCAAAAATATGAATTTCATAGGCTGTATCTCGGGAAATTTACCAACACTGGAGATTGGTATAGTTTTTGATATAATAATGCGTATTTTCTCCATGGATGGTATATCGTATTATATTCATATTAAGTATATTAGCTGCTAGCGGGGTCTTGAAAGGTCAGCAAGTACAGGTTCTTAACTCCTCCGACCGGTCTCCCATTGAAAGTGTGGCAGTATTTAATGTCTCAAGAGAGAATGCCGCCATTACAGACTCTCTGGGTATGATAGATATCTCCATATTCCAGGACAGCGATACCCTGATCTTCCAGCACCCATCTTATCATTCATTAGAATCCTGCAGGTCAGATCTGAGCGACCAGTATGAAGTCTTTCTAAAAAGAAAAAGGATCCTGATTGATGAGTATGTTATATCTGCTTCCAAATACAGGGAGAGCAGCCTGATCATCCCTTACATGGTGGATGTACTGGAAGACAAAGTATTGATGGAGTCAACCGGACTCACAGCAGCCGATATTCTGGAAGAGACAGGAAATATACTGGTTCAGAGAACCCAGGGCGGAGGGGGTAGTCCCATCCTGCGGGGATTTGAAGCCAATAAGATTCTGCTTGTTATCGATGGAGTAAGGTTAAACAATGCCATTTACAGGAATGGCCATCTCCAGAATTCAATCACCATTGATAACTCTATTCTCGAACGGACAGAGGTAATTTTCGGACCCACATCCATTATGTATGGTAGTGATGCCCTTGGGGGCGTGGTCCATTACTATACAAAGGATCCTCAGATAGGCACTGACAGCACTACCCTTTTTGATACGCATGCTTATATGCAATATGCTTCGGCCATGAATGGCATTACAGGTCATCTCGATTTTGCAGTAGGGGGGGAAAGATGGGCCTCACTTACCAGCATTACCTATAAGGAATTAGGCGACATCAGGATGGGCGCCCGCAGAGATCCTACCCTGGGAAATTGGGGTGAATTGATGCACTATGTGGACCAGGTAGGTGGTGTGGATTCCACACTGACCAACCCTGATCCGCTTATTCAGCTTAATACAGGCTATAGCCAAATGGATATCCTACAGAAAATAAGGTACACTCCATCACAGTATGTGGACTGGATCCTGAATATGCAATACTCCACCTCATCGGATATTGACCGCCTCGATAAACTAAACGACTATAACGGAGATCAACTTAAATACGCTCAATATTACTATGGTCCCCAGAACAGATTCCTTGTCTCTTTGAAAAATGTGCTGAAGAAAGACAACCCGGTTTTCACCAATATGACAAGCCTGGTGGCATTTCAAAGCATTGATGAGGACCGCTACTCACGTAAATTCAGGAATGAAGACTTGCTGACCCAGCAGGAAGATGTCAAGGTATTCAGTCTGAACATCGACCTGTTAAAAATCTGGGGGGCCAAGCATAAATTGCACTATGGTGCAGAAGTAAACCACAACCAGGTGGATTCTGAGGCCTGGTATGCTAATATTCAGACAGGCAACAGACAGGTAGCCCAAACCCGTTACCCGAAGGGTGGAAGCCAGACCTGGAGTGCCTCGGTCTACACCAGCTATAAGTGGATCATGCATGAAAAACTTCTGCTCAACCTGGGGGCCAGGTACAACTATGGGGCACTGTACTCAGCCTTCAACAATCCGATGCTTCCCTATGAGGAAATCAGCATAAACCATGGAGCTCTATCGGGAAGTATGGGACTGGTCTACTCTCCATCGGACCGTTGGCGTTTGAACGCCATTCTTTCTTCTGGTTTCAGAAACCCCAATGTGGACGATTACGGGAAAGTGAGAGCAAAGGAGGACTATGTTACAGTTCCCAATCCTGATCTCTCTCCCGAGTATACATACAATGCAGAGATAGGAATCAACAGGTATATAGAAGATTATATAAAGATACAGCTGGTAGGCTTCTATACCTATCTGGACGATGCCATTGTCAGGACCGGCTTTCAGCTGAATGGGGAAGATTCTCTTTACTACGATGGTGATCAATACAGGATAACCGCCAATTACAATACGGGTGAGGCTTATATATATGGAGCCTCCATGGGCATAACTACCAACCTGAACAAGAACATTAGCCTGGCCGGAACCATCAACTATACCAAGGGATACAACCTGAGCGATGATGTCCCTCTAGGGCATATTCCTCCACTGTTTGGGCGCACCTCTCTCAGCTACCGGACAAGCAGGTTTTTCCTGGATACTTATTTCGTATACCAGGGCTGGAAACATACAGAAGATTTCTCGCCTTTCGGAGAGGATAATGAGGGGGAAGCTATGGAATATGGATTCCCCTCGTGGTGGACCGCCAATATCAAATTGGGTTATAATGCCGGCAAACATTTTGATTTTATGCTGGCAATAGAAAACCTGTTCGATCAGTTTTACAAACCTTATGCTGCAGGAGTGAGTTCCCCGGGTAGAAACTTTATACTTACAGCCAGGTTTACACTCTAAACCATTGCGCTGCTGCTCCACTTTAATTACTTTCATGCCATGCAAGCAATTGATCCAATCATTGAAGCGGGTTGGAAATCGGTCCTGTTGGATCAGTTCCAGTCCCCATATTTCAGAACACTTAAAGAGTTCCTGGTTGAGGAGAAAAAAATATATACCCTCTACCCCCCGGGCAGACTAATTTTTAATGCATTTCAGCGGACTCCTTTTGACCGGGTAAAGGTGGTGATCCTGGGGCAGGATCCCTATCACGGCAAAGGTCAGGCTCACGGATTGTGTTTTTCTGTTCCCCAGGGTATTCCCAAACCTCCCTCGCTGGTCAATATATTCAAGGAGCTGCAAGCTGATTTAAGTATAGCCATACCGAAACATGGCACCCTGGATAAATGGGCTGATCAGGGGGTTTTGCTTATCAATGCCACCCTGACAGTACGTGACAGCCAGGCAGGATCTCACCAGAAACATGGCTGGGAAACCTTTACGAACCGGGTTATTGAAGTCGTTTCACAGGAAAAAAGCGGAGTGGTCTTTCTACTCTGGGGTCGCTTTGCACAGGCCAAGGAATCCCTTATCGACAGCAGTAAACACCTAATCCTGAAATCGGCACACCCATCGCCACTCTCCGCATACAACGGATTTTTTGGTTGCAAGCACTTCTCCCTTACCAATGATTACCTTGAAAAGCAGGGGAAACCTGGGATTGATTGGGCACTATAGCGCTTTTGGCACGCATTTTGTTTTATACTTAGCGACAGTTCATCCATCATATCCCTGACAATACAGGGCCAGGTCCGTCTCAACAGGCGGACTTTTATTTTTTTATACCCCCCTTACTCATTCCGCACATTTATATCTTCAGGGTATCCCACTCGCAGCAATCTTCAGGATATATTAATAAATGGGAATGAGTATTCCCGGGAGTGATAAAAATGGGGAGGCGGTGAACCTGATATTCTGATGAGCTCCTTGAAATAGAAAGGCTTCCCTTCTTCAACCTTCGTGATTTCGGGAGATTTCCTGTATAAGCCTTTACAAAAACCGAAGTATATGCTGTTGATGCCGCCTATAAAATTTTGCGCAGCAAAAGTCTTAAGCGGCGAAGCAGTATATACGAGGGTATATCCTAAAAGGGCTTATAACCGATAATTTCGCGGACCTCGCGAACGGTCTTCGATGCGCTTTCGCGGGCTTTCTCAGCTCCCATTTTCACCACTTTGCGCAGATAGTCTGAATCATTGTAGATGTCGTTGATTCGTTCGCGGATGGGGGTCGTGAAGTTGATCATGTCTTCGGCCAGCTGCTTTTTTAAGTCCCCGTAACGAATGGTGCAGTCATTGTAGCTATCCCTGAAATGTTTCACCGTATCCGGAGTGGATAGTGTCTCCAACAGGTAGAAAAGGTTAGCAATGGGTTCGGTCATGGGTGCATTGGGCTCCTGGGGGCCGGCATCAGTCACTGCGCGCATTACCTTCTTGCGGATAACCGCGGGCTCATCTGACAGGTAGATCCCGTTCCCCTCACTTTTACCCATCTTGCCTGTTCCATCCAGGCCAGGAATCTTTACCAGTTCCTCACCAAAATTATAGGGTTCGGGCAATGTGAAATACTCCACCCCATACATATGGTTGAATCGCCTGGCAAATTTTCTTGCCATCTCCAGGTTCTGCTCTTGGTCCTTACCCACAGGGACTTTGTCCGCATTGTGGATTATTATATCGGCACACATCAGCACCGGGTAAGTTAACAGTCCGGCATTGATGTTCTCCGGCTGTTTGCGAATCTTCTCTTTAAAGGTTGTGGTACGCTCCAGTTCGCCTACATAGGCATTCATATTCAATAAGAGATAGAGCTCCGAAATCTCCGGTACGTCGCTCTGAACATAAAGAGTGGCCACTTCCGGATCCAGTCCGGCCGCCAGGTATTCCGACAATACGGTCCTGATATTGTTATGGAGGTTTTCAGGTGTAGGATGCGTAGTCAGGGCATGATAATCGGCCACGAAAAAGAAACACCTGTTCTCGTGCTGCATCTTCACAAAATTCCTAATAGCTCCAAAATAATTCCCCAGGTGAAGTTTGCCGGTCGACCTGATTCCGCTTAATACTGTGTCCATCGTGCAAAACTATAAAATGTTATTGAAAAAACGTACTTTTGCCCCGATGACCACAACCCGCCAGCATAAAGTATCCAGGTTGCTTCAAAAAGAGCTTGGTGACTATTTCCAAAGACAGGGTTCTGCCCTTACAGGAGGAAAGATGATTACGGTCACAGTTGTCCGAATAAGCCCTGATCTCGGCGTAGCCAAGGTCTATCTGAGCGTCTTCCCGGGCGAAAATGCGAAGGAAGCTGTTCAGGCTATCTCTGACAAAGCAGGACTGGTAAGGAGCGAATTGGGTAACAAACTCCGAAACCAGTTAAGACACATTCCCGAATTCGCTTTTTTCCTCGACGATTCACTCGATTACATCGACCGCATCGAGGACCTTCTAAAAGATGAATAATGCAGTACGATCCCATCAAGCATAGTCTGGGTAAAGTATTTAACAGTACTCCTTTTTTAAGGAGGCTTTTTTACAGGCTGCTAGATTTGCTTCTATTGCGCTCCTGGCATATACGCAGGGAGTTAAAGAATTTGAAACTTACAGGATTCACTCCTGAACAGATTGCCGATGCAGGTTCCGGTTTCGGGCAATATGTCTATTTCCTGTCGATGCGCTACCCCGGAGCTCAGATCACCGGTCTGGATATAAAGCAGGAGCAGGTAGATGATTGTAATCGATTTTTCTCCGCTATCAAGCTAGATAATAAGGTAAGCTTTAAGTACGCCGATTTAACAAAGCTGGAGGAGCATGAGGAGTGGGACCTGGCACTTTCTGTTGATGTGATGGAGCATATAGAAGATGACCGAACCGTTTTCCGTCATCTTTACAAGGGCTTAAAACCGGGTGGCATACTCTTGATTTCTACTCCATCGGACCAGGGAGGATCGGATGTGCATCACGAACATGATGATTCCTTTATTGATGAACATGTCCGGGATGGTTATGGCGTAGAAGAGATTGATGAAAAACTAAGAGAAGCCGGTTTCGAAAATATTCAAATCAAGTACTCCTACGGCAGACCTGGTAAAATTTCCTGGAGACTCTCTATGAAGTATCCCATTTTGTTAGCCAATTTTAGTAAAATTTTTCTGCTGGTACTGCCTCTGTACTACCTGCTGGTCTACCCATTCTGCTATTTTTTAAATATGGCTGATGTAAGGGGTACGCACTCCACCGGAACCGGACTTATCGTGAAGTGTAAAAAGTGAACCTTCCCTTTTATATAGCAAAGCGGTATTTACTGGGGAAAAAATCCCAGAATGCCATCAATATTATCTCAGGTATCTCGGTTCTCGGTATCACTACAGGCACCATGGCCCTGGTAATTGTACTATCAGTTTTCAACGGTTTTGATTCAGTAGTTAAATCCCTCTATAACACCTTTGACCCGGATATTCAGATCTCTGCCAAAGAAGGTAAAACATTTACCCCTGATCCAGCCACTACTCAAGCCATTCGATCTCTTCCAGGAGTATCTGCTCTATCGGAGGTGATGGAAGAGAATGTTCTCCTACTTTATAGCGACAGGCAGCACATTGCTACCGTTAAAGGTGTTGATGAAGCTTTCATGGATGTCTCCGGTCTCGACTCCATGATCGTTGACGGAGAGATGAAACTGAAGGATCAGAACAGACCCTATGTCGTGGTGGGTCGTGGTGTGGCTTATAGCCTGGGAATCAGGCTTAGCTTTATTGATCCACTTTTCATCTATACCATCGACCGTACGGCCCGAATCAATATGTCACAACCCGAAGAATCGATCCGGAGAGATTTCATTTACCCCTCTGGTATATTTGAAATTGAACAGGACTTCGATTCCAGGTATATTATCTGTCCCATTGACTTTGTTAGAGAGCTCCTTTTGTATAAGGATGAAGTCACCTACCTGGAGGTAAAGCTGGATCCTCTATATCCCGAAGAGGAAGTCCTGGAGGAGATCCTGTCCCTGATGGGGGAAGATTTCCATGTGAAGAACAGGGAACAGCAGAATGAGATATTCTACCGGGTGATGAGGGCGGAAAAGTGGGCCATTTTTCTGATCCTGACCTTCATCCTGATAATCGCCTCATTTAATATAATTGGCTCCCTTTCCATGCTGATCATTGATAAGAAAAAGGACATTCTTACGCTGAGGAACATGGGTGCAGGAAACAGACTTATCAAACAAATTTTCCTGATGGAGGGGTGGCTAATCTCTATTCTGGGAAGTATAAGCGGACTTTTCCTGGGAACTGCCATCAGCTGGATCCAGCAGCGCTTTGGTGTCATCGAACTCACCGGAAGCGGTTCCTTTATTATAGATGCCTATCCTGTTCGAATTGAGGCGCTTGATATCTGTTTGATATGGATAACGGTACTCTTAATCGGGTTGATTGCTGCCCGGTACCCCGTACGGCAGATTTCGAAAAAATACCTGGCCGGCATCGAAAAGGGAAGCATTGTTTAAAACTTTGCATTTCTCCTATACTCAGAACTTCTAATTTTATGGCAATCTGGGAGCACTAAAAGATAGTGTTTGCAACCAATGACAGGCTATTCCAGTTTTATCTGGGTATAGCACGAATTAGAGTCCATATGAAAGCATACAGGTATTCCATACTACTTTTCCTATTCCTGGCATTTTCAATTATTCCACTGGCGGCGCAGAACCTTGAAATCAGAAATGTCACCACCGGTGCTACCTCCTGTTCGGATGGAACTGATGGCTGGATCTCTTTCGAGATTTATGGGGGAACCGCACCATACGAATGGTATATCTATGAGGGTATTGGTTTACCAGTCGATTTCGGGCTAGCCCCAACAAGTACTACCATTACCTCTGTGGGACGAAGAAAGTTAGATGTATTCCTGATTGGAGTCAAAGATGCAGATGAGACTTCTGTCTACATGATTGCCAATGTGGGGGGACCCGATTCCATGTCAATTACCTCCTATGGATACACCGATATTACCTGTAACAATGACAACGACGGTAGCATTACCGTAACTGCCACAGGCGAATCGAACAGTCCTGTATACACCCTTACAGGTCCAATTGGTGCCACCAACACTTCTGGATTCTTTAACAACCTGCCGGGAGGAAGCTATACGGTAACAGCAGGAGATGGAGGTGGCTGTGGCTCTACGGCTGTTACTCCTTCTATCATCATCAATAATCCAGACCCGGTTGATCTGAACCTCGATCTTGTGACCAATGTGGCTTGTAATGGAGATGCCACCGGGGCAATAGAGATTACCCCAACCGGAGGCACACCAGGTTTTACCTATGCCTGGACCGGGCCCAATGGCTTTACTTCAAATACCCAGGATATTTCTGGGCTTGCCATTGGACCCTACAACCTTACCCTTACGGATCTAAATGGATGTAGCAGAGATTATACCCCTGTGGCGACCATTACTGAAAATAGCCCTATTACTGGCACCTTTGTCCCCACCGACCTGAGCTGTGGTTTGCCCCTGCCCAGCAATGACGGGACCATCGATGCCACCATCTCGGGAGGTTCTGGACCTTATACCTATTTATGGTCTGGACCTAACGGATTTTCCGCCTTCACCCAGGATATCTCCGGACTGGCAGCTGGCTCCTATGTACTTGAAGTTACTGATAATGCAGGATGTGTTCAGATCATGGCTCCCCACACAGTTAATATGCCTGCAGAACTCACCGCCACCACCACCCAGACAGATATTACCTGCTTTGGAGATGGGGATGGGACCATTGATCTGACTGTGGCAGGTGGCACACCCCCCTATACCTATGCCTGGACCGGTCCATCCGGCTTTACCGGAAACACCCAGGATATCTCCGGACTGGAGGCGGGCGCTTATAGTGTCACAGTCACATATGCTGGTGGCTGTTCGGTACCATTTACAAACATTGCCACTATCGCAGAAACCCCCGAAATCCTGGTGAGCTCTGTAAAAACTGATATAAGCTGCGGCGGACTCAGCGATGGGACCATTGATATCACCATAAGCGGGGGCCTGGGCCCGTATACCTTTGCATGGACCGGCCCGTCTGGATTCACAGCTACAACTGAAGATATTAGCGGACTGGCAGCAGGAAGTTACAGTGTCACCGTAAGTGATGCCTTCCTTTGTTCTGTCTTATTTTCAAATCAGGAAACCATCCTTGAACCATCCTCTGTTGTAGCTACTTACGATACTCACCAGGATGTGCTTTGTAATGGTGATGCAAGCGGGACCATTGACATCGATGTAAGCGGAGGTATTGCACCTTATATATATGAATGGAGCAACAGTTCCGGAGTACCTGTCTCCAGCATTCAGGATCCTGTGGGATTACCCGCCGATACCTATTCCCTGGTAATCACCGATGCAAACGGCTGTATATTCAGCTTTGCAGATCTGGCTACCATATCAGAACCACCGCCTCTCACAGCCAGTTTGAGCAAAACTGATATTAGTTGCTTCGGTGCTGGAGATGGCACCATAACAGTTTTAGCTGCAGGAGGAGCCGGCGGCTACGAATTCTCAAGCGATGGTCTCTCTTACCAGGGTGGAGCCACCCTAGGTTCATTGACTCCCGGCTTATATACCATCTGGACCAGGGATGTCAACCTGTGTGTCATCACAGATACCATTACCATCGTGGAGCCCACAGAGATTCTGATCCAGAGTGAGACCGCCACTTACTTTTGTCCTGGAAATCTTCTGGGGACAATTTTCATTAACGGAGTTTCAGGAGGCACTGCACCCTATTCATACTCCATAAACAACGGAGCAGACTTCTATTCCACCAACCTATTCTCCAATCTGGCCCCCGGCAGCTACCAAACAGTAGTCAGAGATGCCACCGGATGTCTCGTGCCTGGTAATCTGAATGTTCTTGTGGAACCGGCACCATTTCAGATTACATCCTACGTCCAGGATGATATCACTTCCTGCTTTTATAGTGAGGAAGGAAGAATCCAAATTAGTGCAATAGGAGGAACCGGCACCGTTCGCTATTCCCTGAATGGAGATCCACCCGTCACAGCAGGCGATTTCCAGGACCTGCCCGGGGGTACCCATGTTATTACCCTGATAGATGGCAATTCGTGTACCCACGATACCACTGTTGTAATTCTAACGCCACCAGTGCTGTCCATAGATAATATCACGATCATCGATGTCACTGTTTGCGCTGGTAATACCAATGGAGGACTTGTTGTAACAGGATCGGGAGGGACTGGTCCTCGGGAATTCTCCCTGGATGACATAAGCTACCAGGCAACGGGAACATTCAATGGCCTGGCCGCAGGCGACTACACCGCCTGGATCAGGGATGCCAATGGTTGCACAGTTACCGCTCCTGCAAGCATAAGCGAGCCCGTTCCGGTGCTGGCCATGGTAACTAAAACTGATGCAAGCTATGGGAGTCTGGGTTCCATTAGCATATCAAATGTCACCGGAGGAACGACCCCCTATGAATATTCTATCAATGGCCTGGCGGGTCCCTTTACCGGTACAACAACATACACCGACCTGGCACCTGCCAGCTACCTTGTGATTGTCCGGGATGCAGATGGATGTACCTATGAAGAGATGGTACTGATTCTGGATGTACCTCCTCTGGACGTACTGGTCAATGTCTCCCATGTATCCTGTTTTGGAGCCAGTGACGGAAGCATTGAGTTTGTTCCTCAGGATGCAGAAGGAACGGTACAGTATTCCATCGATAACGGGGCCAATTTCCAATCTGATCCCTTATTTACTGATCTGCCCGGGAATATCACATACCTGCTTGTGGCCCTGGATGAGGCTGGCAAGCTCTTTACGGGTGCAGTCATCCTCACAGAACCTGCCGAAATACTCTTCAGCCATACTACGGATTCTGCTCACTGTAATGCATTCAGCGAAACAGGAGCCATCGATATAACGGTGTCTGGGGGAACGGGTACCTTTAGCTACCTCTGGTCCGATGGTAGTACTGCAGAGGACCGTTCCAACATTCTGGCCGGAGTTTATGGCTTGATCATTACCGATGGAATCAACTGTACAAGGATCGAATCTATCACCGTAAGCAGCGAAGTAACAGTGGATGCATATGCCGGAGCTGATGCTTCCATCTGTTCCGGAGCCTCCATTCAGCTACAGGGCGCCGGAGTCGGCATCCCCGTCTGGGATCCATCTCCATACCTTTCGGATGAGAACATTCTGGACCCGGTGGCCTCCGGAATGACTGCAACAAGCACTTTTGTGCTGACCATAACCGAGACCGCCAGCATCTACGGGTGCTACAACAAGGATTCGGTAACAGTGAACATCCATCCATTAATGGGCCTGGAGACAATCGAAGATACCTTTGTTATAGAGGGATATTCCATCCGGCTGGAAACTACAGGCGGGCCTTTCGAACAGTACAGATGGGAGCCCCAAACAGGACTCGATAACAGTACAGTTCCTGATCCCCTTGCCACTCCCGCAGTGCCAACCAGGTATTACGTTTTTGCCATCAATAGCGATGGTTGTGAGGAGGTGGACTCTGTATTCATTGATGTCATCGAAAATATACAGGGCTACAATGCATTTTCGCCCAATGGAGATGGAATCAATGACTATTTCGAAATTAGAAATGCGGAACGTTTCCCGGAAATGCTGGTTGAGGTATATAACAGGTGGGGACATAAACTCTATTCAAGCGTGGGTTATGACAGTGGAAAACGTTGGGATGGGACAGCACGTGGGAAAGAGGTGCCTTTGGGTACCTATTATTTTATTCTTGTCGCTTATCCGGGAGCCAAACCAATTTCCGGGAACGTAACAATAATCAGGTAGCATGAGAAGGATTACATACATCATATGCTTCATTATCATTGCTGGTTCAACCGGGTTGCAGGCTCAGCAAATGCCTCACTATACGCAGTACATGTTCAATGATTTTGTGCTCAACCCAGCCATTGCCGGTATACATGATTACTATCAGATCCGAACCAATCACAGGTTTCAGTGGGTGGGATTGCTGGATCCGCCCATGACCAATTCCATTTCCTTTTATGGTCCACATGCCACACTGCCTATGGGATATGGCGGGTATGTATATAGTGATGTCACCGGACCTACCAGCCGGACAGGAGTCACGGGATCCTATGCCTATAATATTGCTGTTACAGGTGATATGCGACTATCAATGGGCCTTTCTGCCGGGCTTATGCAGTATCGAGTCGATGGTACCCAGCTCAGTCCAGCTGATGTATCCGACCCCGCCATTCTCTCGGTAGTCAGTACTTCTTACCTGCCTGACGCAGGAATTGGCCTTTACCTATACTCCGAACAGTTCTATGTGGGCCTATCGATTGCCCAGCTTCTGAATAATAGTGTAAAGATCTTTGACAATAAGGATGGTGTGAACAGGCTGAAAACCCATATCAACCTGGTCGGAGCTTACCACTTCTGGATAGATGAAGATTGGCTCATCGAGCCCTCACTGATGATAAAAGGTACTGCACCGAAAGAACTCTCCTTCGATCTTACTGCAAAAGTTGAATGGCAAAGAATGCTATGGGGTGCTCTATCATACCGCTACAAGGATGCCATTGGAATCATGCTAGGTTATAGTTTCGATGAAACGCTTTTCTTTGGTTACGCCTATGACATTAGCATTTCCGACCTAAGTAATTACAGCACAGGATCGCATGAGATCATGATTGGGTATCGATTCAACGACATCAAGTAATGAATTCCAGACTCCAATATTCGGTTCTCCTCATCCTCCTGCTGACACTCTCTTTTACTGCCTGTAAGAAGGATCCCAGTATCAAGGGAAAAGAGTTTGTTGAACGTGAGGTGCTGGTCGATGTGCTGGTGGATATTCACCTGATGGATGGGGTAACCCAGGACAGGAGATTCGGCAGGAAATATGATGTGGACAGCATCGATATTTTAACACCTATCCTGGACAAGCACCTGGTAACCCGCCAGATGTTCGATACTACCATGTATGTTTACTCCCGGAACCCGGTACTGCTGGACCAGGTCTACAACGATGTGTTGATTAAGCTGAATGTGATGCTGGATGAAAATAACAAGGAGGACCCGGCTAGTATACCAGAATCGTCAGAAAAACCACAGTAAGACCCAGCAGAAACCCGCTAAGCACTTCTCCCCAGTGATCGCCCAGCGCAAGTCTTGAACTGCCCGTTAGGCCACCAGTAAGAAAGCTAAGCATAAGAAAACCCTGCAAGGGAGTTTCGTAAAGAAAAATCAGTGCAATAATCAAACCTGTCACACCCCCAATGGCTGCACTATGAATCGAGATTCTAAACCTCAGGTTCAGTACCAATACCAGTAAAAACGTCCCGGTCACAGATAGCACATAGGCATGAATCACCTGACTCAGTGGGAGCCTTTTGAAATAGACAAAGGTGATGATATAAAGTACCAGTATGATGATTTGTGGAACCAGTTGTTCTCCCTTTGTGGCTACCTGACCGTTTTTTATTACCAGGCTTCGGTATTGAAGAACCGGAAGCATCATTAAAGGAAAAACCAGTGTTCCAAGTGCCATCACAAACATAATAGCTCGCTTTGCAGCAGGATCAAGCAAGGAAAGATAGGTTCCCGAATTCAAAATAATAAGTAGGCCCAGTGTGGGCATAAGAAGTGGATGAAACAGGTAGGAGAAAAATGGGGCTGCTTTTTTCATAAGCTCCATTAAAGTTCCTTTCTCAACCGGGCTACTGGTAAGCTCAGCTGCTCCCTGTATTTGGCCACCGTCCGCCGCGCAATTTTGTATCCCTTCTCATTCAGAATTCCCATTAAGCGGTCATCGGTCAGCGGCTTTCGTTTCTCTTCGCTATTTATACAATCCTGAAGGATTTTTTTAATCTCCCGGGTAGAAACTTCCTCACCACTATCGGTCTGCATCCCCTCAGAAAAGAAATATTTCAATGCATAGATCCCGAAATGTGTCTGAATGTATTTGCTGTTCACTACCCTCGAGATGGTTGAGATATCTAGATTGGTCATATCGGCAATATCCTTCAGGATCATTGGACGCATCCTGATCTCATCTCCTTCGTAAAAATAGTCCTCCTGATATTCCAGGATCGCATTCATGGTCAGCAGCATGGTATTCTGCCGCTGCCGGATAGCATCTATAAACCACCTGGCAGAATCAAGCTTCTGCTTTACAAAAGTGATGGCATCCTTTTCTTCCTTACTGGCTGAAGCCTTGTTGGCGTTATAACTCTCAAACATATCAGAATAAGTCCTGCTCAACCTGAGTTCGGGCACATTATTCGAATTGAGATATAGTTGCAAGTCGCCTTCATTCTCTTCCAGGATAAAATCTGGAACGATCTGGTGAAAGGACTTGGACTGAGAATCTCCCATGGCTCCACCTGGCTTTGGGTTGAGCCGCAAAATCTCCTCCAGAGCAAGTTTCAATTCCTCCTCCGAAATATTCTGGCGCTGTATAATCTTGTCATAATGCTTATTGGTAAATTCCTCGAAATGATTTTTCAAAATAGAGTAAGCCATTGCAGTCACCGGTTGATCGAGGTCCTTGCGTTCTATCTGCAGCAACAGGCACTCCTGCAAGCTCCTTGCTCCCACACCAGCAGGGTCTAACTCCTGGATAATCATTAAAACTTCGTGCAGCGATTCATAGGAGGCCTCCAGGCCGGATGAAAAAGCCAGGTCGTCGGCAATGGCCTCCAGCTCTCGGCGCAGGTACGCGTCATCGTCAATGTTTCCAAGGATATATTCAGCCAGAACTTCCTGCTCTTCTGTGAGCTTTCTCAATCCAAGCTGACTCTTTAACTGTTCTCGAAAGGTTGATCCAAGCGAGAAAGGGATCTCCTCCCGCTTTTCATCTGCCGAATAGTTTTGCGCATTCAACCTGTAACTGGGAGTATCATCATCCTGCATATAGTCTTCCAGAGAAAACTCCTCAAGCTGATCTCCCGACTGCTCCTCTTTTATTTCTTCCGGCTCGCTAATTTCCCCCTCATCGCTTCCTTCCTCCAATACCGGGTTCTCTTCCAGTTCTTTCTTGATCCGTTGCTCCAGCTGAATGGCGGGTATCTCCAGCAGTTTGATCATTTGGATCTGCTGCGGTGACAGTTTTTGTAATAATTTCTGCTGAAGTCTTTGTTTGAGCATCTTTTCTAATTAAAACTCCGCACTCCTTGGTGTGCGCGGGAAGGGAATCACATCCCTGATATTACTCATACCTGTAATAAACATAATTAAGCGTTCAAATCCTAATCCAAAACCACTATGTTCAACAGTCCCAAATTTACGAGTTTCCAGGTACCACCACAATTCATCTTCAGGAATATCCATCTCTTTCATCCTGTTTTGCAACTTATCCAGTTCTTCCTCTCTTTGCGATCCGCCAATAATCTCTCCAATCTGTGGAAAAAGAACATCCATGGCCCGGACGGTACGTCCATCATCGTTCTGTTTCATATAGAACGCTTTGATATCCCTGGGATAATCGGTGAGTATTACCGGGCATTTAAAATGCTGCTCCACCAGGTATCTTTCATGCTCCGACTGCAGGTCCAGTCCCCACTCCACCGGAAACTCAAATTTTTTATCAGCCTTCATCAGGATTTCAACGGCCTCTGTATAACTCTTTCTTACAAAGTCATGCTCAAGGACAAACTTTAAACGTTCCAGCAAACCCTTATCGACCATTTTATTGAGGAATTCCAGGTCATCCATGCAATGCTCAAGAGTATACCTGATCAGGTACTTCAGAAAATCCTCAGCCAGGTCCATGTTATCATGAATATCATAAAAAGCCATTTCAGGCTCAATCATCCAGAATTCGGCCACATGACGGGGTGTGTTGGAATTCTCAGCACGGAAAGTAGGTCCAAAAGTATAAATGGACGAGAGTGCCAGGGCTCCAAGTTCACCCTCAAGCTGACCTGAGACCGTCAGGTTGGTTGGACGGGCAAAGAAATCCTGGTTGAAATCGATGTCTCCGTCTTCGGTTTCCGGAGTGTTTTTCAAATCAAGCGTAGTTACCTTAAACATGGCTCCGGCTCCCTCAGCATCTGAAGCGGTGATAATAGGGGTGTGCAAATTGAAAAATCCCTTATCGTTGTAGTACTTATGGATGGCATAAGCAAGTGCATGCCTGATCCGGAAAACTGCGCCAAAGGTATTGGTCCGAAATCTTAAATGTGCAATCTCCCGCAGAAATTCAAAGCTGTGTCCCTTTTTCTGCAAAGGATAAGCATCGGGGTCTGAGTCACCCAGTACCTCAATCTCTTTGGCCTGTATCTCCACGCTCTGGCCCTTACCCATGGATTCAACCAGTGTGCCGGTGACGCTGATGCTACAGCCGGTGGTTATCCTTTTCATTTCCTCTTCCGGAAATGAATTCAGATCAGCTACCACCTGGATACTATGGATAATGGTTCCGTCATTCACTGCAATAAAAGCTAGCTGATTATTTCCACGCCTGGTCCGAACCCAACCTTTCAGCAATACTTCTCTGTCTTTCTCTGTTGCACCAAGCAACTCCTTAACTGTCGATCTCTTCATTTCCTTTTATTTAATCAAGCTACAAAAATACAATTTTATCAAATTCGATTCGTTAACTTTATAATCTAAAAAGATTCTACTAAATTTACTTTCGACCAAAAAAAAAAGACCATGGAGCAAGAGCGAAAATCCATTATGGTTACCTGGGATTTTTCTGCTGTATCATACAATGCACTCAGGCATGCTATTAAGCTGGCTCACATTCTAAAAAACGACATCATTTTGTTTCATATTGTGAATGAGCCATCTGAAGAGGAGGGTGCCACTAAAAGAATGGCAGAGACAGCTGAGGAGATAAAGAAAGATCTTGGCGAAGACGTGGGGTATTTTGTACACTATGGTAATATCTTCAAGGAGATAGCAGATTATGCCTCAAAGGAGGAAAATAATATCAACTTTGTTGTGATGGGGACCCATGGAATGAAAGGGGGACAAAAACTCTTTGGTAGCTGGGCTCTGAAGGTCATTGCCGGTTCTACCGTTCCATTTATTGTTGTCCAGGATCAACCCCCGGATAAGGACAGATACACCGATATTGTATTTCCAATCGATTTCAAATCTGAAAACAAGGAAAAACTACAATGGGCCATCTTCCTGGGGAAATACCTGAATTCGAAAATCCACCTTTACAAAGCGCCCGTATTGGATAAGAATCTTCAGAAAAAGGTCAATGTTAATCTCAATTTTGCTATCCGCTTTTTGATCCAGAACAACATTGAGTATGAAATTCACTCATCCTCAAAATCGGGTTCCACTGGATACCAGAAGGATTTAGTAGCCTTCTGCAAAAAGATCAATGCCGACCTGATTCTGATCACCACCACCAAACATATCACCAAATTCGATTATATTTTTGGAGCGAAGGAACAGATGCTTATTGCCAACAGCGAAAAGATCCCGGTGATGTGTGTGAATCCCAAGTCCAATTTCGCCAAGGTGGGCCAGTTCATGTATGGTTAGAATCGTAGGCCCTTTAGATTTCGACCATTAACTATTAACCACTAACTATTTCCCTATGTCCATTGCAGTAAAAGAGATTTCCAAACGATACGGTTCTCAGCTGGCAGTGAACAAGGTCTCCTTTGAAGTTCATACCGGGGAGATTGTAGGATTCATAGGCCCCAACGGAGCAGGAAAGTCCACTACCATGAAGATGATTACCGGGACGCTTTCGCCCGACAGTGGATCGATACGAATCAATGATCTAAGTGCACTTGAACATCAGAGAGAGATCCGCGGAATGATCGGATACCTGCCAGAGAACAATCCCCTCTACCATGAAATGTATATCCGCGAATACCTCCAATACGTGGCTGGCTTATATAAGTTGAATGGGAAGGAGGCCAGGGAGCGGATCTCAATAGTTATTGAGATGACATCGCTCTCCCGTGAGGTGAGCAAAAAGATCGGTAATCTCTCAAAAGGATACAGACAAAGGGTAGGGCTGGCTCAGGCCCTGCTCCATGATCCGGAAATCCTCATTCTTGATGAACCTACCTCGGGACTGGATCCCAACCAGTTGGTGGAAATCCGTAATCTTGTCTCCAACATAGGAAAGGAGAAAACGGTGCTCCTCTCCACCCATATCCTTCAGGAGGTTGAAGCGATTTGCGACAGGGTCATTATCATAAATAATGGCGGGATTGTTGCAGACGATGATGCCCAGCGCCTGAAAGAGAAAGGTGCGGGCTTAACACAAACCATCCATATTGAACTGGATGAGGTCACTAAGCCAGAAATCTGGAAAAAACTTCTTTTTATAGATCACGTGAAATCCATTGGAAACAACCAGTTTTTACTGGAAACCCGCGAATTGCGCGATATCCGGGGCGACATTTTTAATTTTGCTGTCAGTCAGGGACTTACTATCCTGTCACTTTCCTTAAAGAAAAAGAGCCTTGAAGAGGTCTTCCGGGAATTAACAAGCCAATAAATATCTGTATTTCAAGTATTTCTCGATTAAACAAATTGGCATTGTATTTGTTTAATATTTTTATATTTTTACCCATTCATTTTGTTAACCAAACGAGACAGCATGAAATTTAGAGTATTGGCGATATTAATAGGAGTTCTATTTGCAGGTACACTGTCTGCCCAGACCCTCACAGACGTAATTAATGAATTTAATTCCGGTGTTGAAAAACTCAACGGCCAGGAATATGTAGTAGCACTTGAACACTTTAATCAGGTACTAACCATGGCTGAAGTAGTTGGCGATGAAGCTAACGATATGAAAGCACAGGCTGAAAAGCAAATTCCTGCAACATATTACAGGCAGGCTACCACCTTCATGAAAAGGAAACAATACGACAATGCAATTCCCTACCTGGAGAATACTGTAGAAACCGCAACCCTCTTCGGCAACAACGAAGAGATCAGTAAGAAAGCCACTGGTTATCTACCCCAACTGTATGTCAGAGAGGGGAACACGCAAAGGAAAAACAAATCATATGACGATGCCGTTGCATATTTTGATAAGGCATTAGCCATGAATCCTAATCTCTATCAGGCTTGTCAGGGTAAAGGAATGGTTTACCTCGAACAGGACGAAACCGAAGAGATGCTGAAGTGCTTCGCAAATGCCAAAGAGGGTGCCATGTCCAAGAATAATACCAAAGCCATCGAGCAGATAAATGGTGTCATTGACTCTTACTACAACAAATTCATTATGGAAGAAGTAGGTGCGATTGATCCTGAGGAGAATGACTATACTTACGTGGTGGAAGCCTGCGATAATGCACTTGCTGCAAATCCCAACAATCCTCGAGCCCTCTATAACCTGGCAATGGTATCTAACAAATCTGATCAATCGGAGAAAGCCATTGAATACGCTCAGAAAGCGCTACAATATGAAAAAGAGACTATCTGGCTCTCCGCCATCAATTTTGAACTTGGATCAGCCTATCAGAGTACAAAACAATACGATGAGGCTTGTGAAGCACTGCAGAAAGTGACAGAAGATCCTTTCCTGACCAGGGCCGAAAAGAAAATAGATATTGTAGGATGTGATTATTGATCCTATCGTAATATTCCTAAGAAAGCAGCGTTAATTACGCTGCTTTTTTTTGTCACATAAGCGAAAATTACTTCCTTTGTCGGGTCGATGTGGAGGAATTTGACTGATTGCAACCACGAAAAAAAATGCTAAAACAGGCGCCTTTCGACGATCAGTCACCTCTCTCATTTTTAAGGTGTTACATTTAACAATATACATTCATGGCATATTTATTTACTTCCGAGTCAGTTTCTGAAGGTCATCCCGATAAAGTATCTGATCAGATATCTGACGCATTGCTGGACGAATTTCTTGCATTCGATCCACAATCAAAAGTCGCATGTGAAACTCTGGTAACGACCGGACAGGTGGTGCTGGCCGGGGAGGTTCGAACCTCTACTTATATTGATGTTCAAAAAGTGGCCCGAGAGACCATTAAGAAAATCGGGTATACTAAAAGCGATTACCAGTTTGAATATAACTCCTGTGGAGTGATTACGCTTATCCATGAACAGAGTCACGATATCAACCGGGGTGTGGACAGGGAAGATCCCATGGAGCAGGGAGCTGGCGACCAGGGCATGATGTTCGGTTATGCCACCAACGAAACCGACAACTATATGCCGCTTCCCCTTGATCTGAGTCACAAACTGCTGATCGAGATGGCTGCTATACGCAGGGAAGAGAAAGTGATGACCTACCTCCGACCCGACTCAAAATCGCAGGTCACTATTGAGTATGACGATCAGGATAAACCCCTCAGGGTCCACACAATTGTGATTTCCACACAGCACGATGAGTTCGACAATGACGACGAACGGATGCTGAAGAAGATCAAATCTGATGTGAAAGATATTCTGATTCCCAGGGTGGTCAAACAACTTCCTGAGCGTCTGCAGTCGCTTTTCGATGATCAATTCATCCTTCATGTAAATCCCACCGGGAAGTTTGTAATTGGTGGTCCCCACGGAGACACCGGCTTAACCGGACGTAAAATCATTGTGGACACCTATGGAGGCAAAGGGGCCCATGGCGGTGGAGCCTTCTCCGGGAAAGACCCGTCAAAGGTGGACCGTTCAGCAGCATATGCTGCACGTCATATTGCCAAAAACATTGTAGCCGCAGGCATTGCCGAAGAGATCCTTGTACAGCTCTCTTATGCCATCGGGGTGGTTGAGCCCATCGGGGTTTTTGTAAATACTTACGGAAAATCAAACGTGGGACTCACAGATGGTGAGATTGCCAGGAAGATTGAAGAGGTATATGACCTGAGACCAGCTGCCATTGAACAGGGACTGAAGCTGCGCTTTCCCATCTATCTGGAGACAGCTTCCTATGGTCATATGGGTCGTACACCACAGATGGTCACCAAAACTTTCAACTCTCCATACTGGGAAGAAAAGACCCTCGAAGTTGAGCTCTTCACCTGGGAGAAGCTGGACTACGTAGACAGGTTCAAGAAGGCCTTCAACGTTTCTTAAACATATATTCAAGGTTCTGTTCATTGGAATATTGTATATAGCTTTATTCCACGAAAACGAACACTCTAACATTAATATATGTTTTCAGGGATTGTTGAAGAGGCCGCCACAGTGGTCCGTCTAGAAAAAGAGCAGGAGAATCTGCATATTACCATGCAGTGCTCCTTTACCGATGAGTTGAAAATTGATCAGAGCATCTCACATAACGGAGTCTGTCTTACGGTAGTCCGTATTGAAGAAGGTAACTACACGGTTACCGCTATTCTGGAAACCCTTCAGAAAACGAACCTGGGATTGCTCCAGGTGGGCGATAAGGTAAACCTGGAGCGCAGCACGCGACTCGATTCCAGGCTTGATGGGCATATGGTACAGGGCCATGTGGATCTGACCGCCACCTGCACAAAGGTGAAGGAAGCCGAAGGCAGTTGGTACTTTACCTTCTCATATGAACCCAAAGGAGAGGAGCATATAACCGTGGAGAAAGGTTCCATATCTGTGAACGGAGTAAGCCTGACCGTGGTGAACTCACAGGAATCAACATTCCAGGTAGCCATTATTCCATTTACCTATGATGTAAGCAATTTTCATCAGTTCAAAGTAGGAACTGTAGTTAATCTCGAATTTGACATTATTGGAAAATATATCGCTAAGATCCTGAAGGCTCAGTTAAAAAAATAAACCTATGCAGACAGTTCTTATCCTGGGCGCAGGACTTTCCTCTACCTCACTAATAAAATATTTCCTCGACCACTCGCACAATCAATGGAAGATCCGTGTGGGAGATATCAAACTTGAAAATGCTGTTGAACGGGTAAATGGCCATGCAAACGGAGAGACATTTCGCTTCGATGTTCATGATCCTGATCAACGCAGGCAAGAGATTAAGCAGGCAAGCATAGTGATTAGCATGCTTCCGGCCAGAATGCACCACCTGGTGGCCGAATGCTGCGTAGAACTGGCCAAGGATATGGTCACTGCCTCCTACCTCTCTCCCGCCATCAGGGCCCTGGACGGTGAAGCCAGGAAGAAGGGAATTGTGCTAATGAATGAATGTGGTGTGGATCCGGGGATCGACCATATGTCGGCCATGCAGATGATCCATAAAATCAGGGAAGAGGGAATCGAGCTGCAGGCATTTGAATCCAGCACGGGTGGTCTGGTTGCCCCGGGTTATGAAAACAACCCCTGGCGATATAAATTCACCTGGAACCCAAGAAATGTTGTACTTGCAGGACACGATGGTGCGCGTTTCCTTCACAATGGGAAATTCAAGTATATCCCCTATCATAAAGTATTTAGTCGTATCGAGACAATTAAGGTTCCGGAGCTGGGTGAGTTTGAAGTATATGGGAACAGGGATTCACTTACATACAGGGATACCTACGGGCTTCATAATCTGAAGACCATGTTCCGGGGGACCATTCGCCGGCCGGGATTTTGTGAGGCCTGGGACACCTTTGTACAGCTGGGAGCCACCGACGACACCTATATCATGGAAGATACCGAGGAGATGACCTATAGAGAGTTCATCAACAGCTTCATGGCCTTTCGAACTGATATTCCTGTAGATCAGAAGCTCTCAAATTATCTGGGGCTTGATAAAGACTCTGAGATGATGGGCAGGCTGAAGTGGCTGGGGATCTTCGATGATACCAAAGTCGGTGTTGCCGGACTTAGTCCTGCCAAGGTCCTTCAAAAGATTCTGGAGGAAAAATGGCATTTGGAGCCGGATGACAAAGATATGATCGTGATGCAGCACCAGTTCGATTTTGAAAAGGAGGGAATCCGGAAAAAAAGATACTCCACCATGGTCTGCATAGGTGAGGACACCGTACGTACTGCCATGTCCCTAACCGTGGGTCTGCCCCTGGCCATGGTGGCAAAAAGGATTCTTGAAGGAGAATACAAGGAGAAAGGTGTTCAGCTTCCCATCCAGGCAGAGATCTACAACCCGGTACTGGAAGAGTTAAAAGAATACGGTATCCGTTTTGTGGAAGCGGAGATCAACATTTCAGACACAAACCTGCAAATCTGAAAGCTACAGCCAGATTAAATGATGCGGCCGTCCTTCATGGTAATAATACGATCAGCCATTTCGGCCAGGCCATGATCGTGGGTTACAATTACCAGGGTTTTCTGAAACTTATCTCGTAAGGTCATAAAGAGTTTATGTAACTCTTGCTTGTTTTCCGTATCCAGGTTGCCTGATGGTTCATCGGCAAGGATCACTTCCGGGTCATTGATCAACGCCCTGGCCACTGCTACCCGCTGTTGTTCCCCTCCAGAAAGCTCCGATGGCTTATGATCAAGACGGTCCTCCAGTCCAAGAAAATCAAGCAGCTCCCTGGCCTGTTCCTCCACCTCTTTCCTTGGCCTGTTAGCAATGAATCCAGGAATGCATACATTCTCATGGGCATTGAATTCCGGGAGGAGCTGGTGAAACTGGAACACAAAACCAATATGCATGTTTCTGAAACGGGCAAGCTTGCTTCCTGTAAGCTGATCGGTCCGGATCCCGTTCATGGTAATATCCCCGGCATCCTGCCTGCTGAGCGTTCCGAGAATCTGTAGCAATGTGGTTTTACCTGCACCCGAGGGCCCCACCACAGAGACCACCTCTCCAGCAGCAACCTCAAGACTAATCCCTTTTAAAACCTGCAGGTTTCCATATGATTTGGTGATTTCAGTGGCCTTGATCATTCTTTCAAAATAAGAAATAAATATACACTAGATAGATAACAATCATTAAACTACCCTCCCACCGGGTAATACGTGAACGGGAGGCTGGCAGCATCAACAACAAAAAAAGCAGGGAGATTCCTAACATCCAGGGGATATCAAACCCGGCAATCTCCGTACTAACACTTATGGGGCTTACCAGGCTGGTAAAACCCAGAACCGAAAGGATGTTCATGATATTGGAACCGATGATGTTTCCTACTGAGATATCAGTCTCTTTCTTCAGTGCAGCAATAACACTAGTAGCTACTTCTGGAATACTGGTTCCTACAGCTACCATGGTGATAGAGACCACTCTTTTTGACATGCCCATCTTTTCTGCAACCAGGGCAGCATTTTCCACAAGCAAATCAGCACCAAAAGCAAGTCCTACAATTGATACAAGTAATAAGATCCCAGCAACTCCCCACTTCATATGACCCTGGTCAATCTCTTGCTCCACCACCCGTTTTGCACTCCTGGCGCGAAGCACAGAATAAAGGATGTAAAGTCCGAGCAAGACTACAAAGATGACTCCTTCCAGCCTGGAGATCCATCCATTCATGGCAAAAATGTAGAGAAGCAGGGAGACCGCCATCATGATGGGCCAGTCGCGCTTCACAGAGGAGGCTGGCACCGGGATGGGGAAAATAAGAGCAGTAATGGCCAGGACCAGGAGGATATTGGAAATGTTGCTTCCAACCACGTTACCCATGACAATCTCCGGGTAACCCGAAAATGCGGCCTGAAGACTCACAAGCAACTCTGGAGCCGAAGTTCCAAATGCCACCACGGTGAGCCCGATTATCATTCGGGGAATCTTTAAGCGTCGGGAGATGGCCACACTGCTATCCACCAGGAACTTGCCGCTGACAAAGAGTAGTGCAAGTCCGACAAACAGTAAGAGGTAAACTTTTGCCATTGGTATGGGGGGCTCGTGCGCTAACCGATATCCAGATTCTTCTTTACACCCTTCGCTACTTTATTGGCATCCTTGGTCAAATTCTTGCCGATCTCATTGGCATCCTTGGTGAGATTCTTGCCTATATCAGTGGCATCTTTGGTCAGGCTCTTCTTAATATCATTAACATCTTTGGTCAGGTTCTTCTTGATCTCCTTAAAATCATCCATCACCTCCGGTGTGCTGTTTTCAAATTCCCGTTTGATATCATCGGTGGCTTTTCTGAACTCTTTCATCCCCTTGCCAAATGTCCTGGCCAGCTTGGGAATCTCCTTGGATCCAAACAACAACAATGCGATCAATACAGCAAATATGATCTCCTGCCCGCTAATAAATAATATAGTCCCAAACATCCTTGCTAAGATTTACGCAAATATAGCAATTCCGGAGCATTTTGTTCGTCGCTGAACCTGATACTTCGTACCAACTTAGGCTTCCTTACAATAATCTCCTCCATTAGAAAGAGAAACCTTTAAACAAATTCAGCGGGAAAGTTTCCCGCTGAAACTTAAAAAGGCTGTCTCTTTCGGGACAGCCTTCTGGACGTAAATGGAACTTCGATATGCTTGCTCCTAATGTGTCATAAACGATAAGGTATAGCTTCCTTCTGCTTTGTCAGCAGATACTTTATATTTCCAGGCTCCCACGTATTTGCTTCTCTCCTCTTTATGGATGGACATGTTCTGGGTAAAGGAGATCTCAGCAGAGGAAGTGATGGACAGATCCTTGAAGACTTTACCCCCGGGGTACAGAACTTTGATATTGATCTTTCCTGAGCGCGCCTTCCCGTTGATTGTGCACCTGATATGCGTAGTGCTTTCATTCACATCAAATTCACCCTCGGATGAATCAGTCTCTCCATTAAAGCTGTTTCTAATTGTAAGCTGACTCTGGTTTTCCTGGCCGCCAGAGTAAATAAAATAGGATGGCTCGTCCGGGAACCCGGTACCGGTAGAGTAGACTCGAGCTGAACTCCTGGACCTGGAGGCTTCCCTGGCCTGCTCAGCATAGGCCCGCTCCAACTCAATGGTCTTGAGTTGCTGTTCTTTCATTTGCTGACGCTGAAATTCAATCTGCTCCTGCTTGGCTTTCATCTCCGCATCCTTGGCTTTCTTTTCTTCTTTTGTCTGGGCCATGGCCACGGATCCCAACAGTACAAACAGCAGGGAGAGAGAGAGCATCCTAAATATGGACTGTGTTTTCATATGGCTGTATTTATCTGGTTTCTAAAACAAAAATAGGGCGTCAGGCCGTGCATCTTGGTTAATACAGTGTTAATGATAGGTTAACGATGCAGGAAAGGGCTTATCTTAGCTGTACCATTGTCGCATGAAGAGCCGTTTTCTCATAGGATTGTCCGCCCTTGCACTGCTTGTGCTTATCGCAGTGCAGTATGTAATTATCACCGAGACCTACCGTACCAAAAAGGAGCAATTCGATACCCGCTTTGGAAATCTGGTAAAAGAGGGCATGTCCAAATTCAATAGCATGGATTACAATTTTGACTTCGATTCCGTGTTATTCCTTTTGGACGACAAGGCCGTTGCATTTATGTTCTCCGAACCCGATTCTCTATCCCAAACACCCGGAGAGATTTTCCATGAGATCCTGAACCAGTACAGGGATCCCGAGTATTTTCTCCGGGACTATATCAGCAAAGCCGGAGTAGATCCTAAGTTTACCTACCACCTGCAAGTGGATGAGCTCTACCTGGTGGATATTAACTTCCGGCAACAGGTCTATCCAAATGGTATTCAGCTGCCACGAGCCCCTGCAAGTGCCTTGCTGGCTGGCAACTTCACCCATGAGCGGAATTTTTTCAATATCTCCTATGGTATCTATATCGATTTTGTGAACCGGTCAAAACTGATCCTGAGAGAGATGTGGCTGATCCTGGTCCTGGACCTATGTACCCTGATCCTGGTATTTACTGTTTTTATCCTGACCCTCAGAAATATGCTACGGCAAAAACGTTTGTCGGAGATGAAGAGCGACTTTATCAACAACATGACCCATGAGCTTAAAACTCCCCTCTCCACCATTTCAGTAGCTTCCAGCTCCCTGGGTAACCGGACGATCATTGAGAGCCCGGAAAGAGTGGAAGAGCTTTCAGGGCTAATCAAGAGACAGAACAAACACCTTTCGGAACTCATCGACCGAATCCTGGACATCAACATCTGGGAGAAGGACCAGGTGAAATTAAAACCCGAACACCTGATGCTGGAGAATTGGACCAGGCAACTGGTTAAGGGATTTTTGCTGGAACAGGGTAAAGAAGCCCCGGAAATTTTGCTTGATATCCACTTAATTAATGAAACCCATATGCTTGATGAAGTTCATATGGCCACCGTCCTGAACAATCTCTTCTCCAATGCCGTTCGTTATGGCAACACTCCCTGTAAAATCAAGCTGGAGGTAAAAGACAGGGATCAATGTTTATGGATCAGTGTAACGGATAACGGACCAGGCATCAAGAAAGAGGATTTGAAGCACCTCTTTGAAAAATTCTACAGGGGGGCTGAGGCCAAACAACGGGTGGTCAGAGGTTTGGGCCTTGGACTCTATTATGTTAAACAGATTGTGGAGGCACACGGGGGAAACATCTCAGTTCAGAGCAAACCCGGAGAAGGCACCACTTTTCATATTAAAATTCCAACAGATGATGGACCTGTTACTTGTTGAAGATGACATAGACCTCCAGAAAGTACTGGCACAATACCTGGAGCTTTCAGGTTTTAATGTATATACTGCCAACCATGGCAAACATGGCTTAAAGGTTTTCCAGGAGAACCATGTGGATCTTTGTATCCTGGATGTCATGATGCCAGTCATGGACGGATTTACACTGGCCGGAGAGATCCGTAAGCTTGATGCTGCCATGCCGGTGGTCTTCCTAACGGCCAAGAACCAGAAAGAGGATCGGTTGAAGGGATTGAAAATCGGTGCGGACGACTACATCACCAAGCCCTTTGAAGCAGAAGAGCTGGTGCTCAGATTGAATAATATTCTAAAGAGGGCCGGGAAAGAGGATGCAAGCACTTTTAATATCGGATGCCTCAATATTAAATATGGTGAGCTATTGATTGAAGACGGAAAGAATTCCTTTAGCCTGACCCCAAGGGAATCGGAACTCCTGAAATATCTGATCGAAAATCAGAATACCGTAGTAAAACGGGAGGATATTCTGGAAGAGCTCTGGGGACAAAACGACTATTTCCTGGGCCGTTCCATGGATGTGTTTATATCCAGACTAAGAAAATATATTCAAGCCGAGCCCAGCGTGTCCCTGGAAACAAAAAGGGGTGTGGGCTTTGTCTTTAAAATCAGCTCCCACACCCCTCAATAAGGTATAATCTAAATATCTATTTTCTTACAGCACCTTTAAGTATACGTGTTGTTTCATCTCCTTTTACAGTATCATATACCACCGGTGTTGCAATAAACAGTGATGAATAGGTACCTACTATCACACCAAGCATGAGTGCAAATGCAAAGCCTCTGATCACATCCCCTCCAAAAACAAAGATGGCCAGCAGTACAAAGAAGGTACTCAATGAGGTACTGAATGTACGACTCAGCGTGCTGTTCAGGGCAGTATTAATGATATCTTTGCGCTCCCGCTTCTTCTGCAGTCCCACATATTCCCTGATCCGGTCAAATACCACCACGGTATCATTTATGGAATAACCCACCACGGTAAGTATGGCTGCTATAAATGATTGATCCAGCTCCAGCGAGAATGGCATTATTCCATCCAGTATGGAAAAGAGTCCGAGCACAATCAGCACATCATGCATCAGTGCTGCCAGGGCACCAAGACCAAACTGCCAGTTGCGGAACCTGGCCAGGATGTAGAGGAAGATGATCAGCAAGGAAGCAACAATCACAAGTATTGCGGTCCGCTTAATATCATCGGCAATGGTAGGACCTACCTTGTGCGAGCTGATAATATAGTCCTGTCCATTGATAAACTCATCCAGTGTGGCATCATCATCCAGGAAAGGCTGAAGTCCCTCAAACATCTGTGCCTTGATAATGGAATCCACTTCAGGACGATCATCATCAATCAGGTATTTAGTTGTTACCCTGATATTTGACCCATAGGTAATCACCGTAGGAGTCAATCCAAAGGCCGCCGTCAGTTGATCCTGCACATCGGTGGTCTCCACCTCCTGGTTAAAGACAATCACATAGTTGCGTCCACCCGTAAAATCCACACCTGTGTTCAGCCCTTTGGTGGCCAGTGAAGCAATACCTCCCGCAATAATCAAACCTGAGATAATATAGAAGATCTTTCGTTTTCCAAGGAAATCGATCTTGGTATTTTTAAATGCATTCCTGGAAACCTTGGTATCGAAAGTGATATTAGTTCCTTTGGCCAGCATACGCTCATACATCAGCCTGGTCAGGATAATAGCACTGAACAGAGAGGTCAGGATACCTATAACCAGGGTGGTCGCAAAACCTTTGATGGGACCGGTTCCGAAAAAGAAGAGGATCAAACCTGTCAGGAAGGTGGTAATCTGTGCATCAAAAATAGCCGAATAGGCATTCCTGTATCCATCCTTGATGGCTGTCTTCAGGTTCTTCCCGGCCGCAAGCTCTTCCCGGATCCGTTCATAAATCAGCACATTCGCATCCACCGACATACCAATGGTCAGCACAATACCGGCAATACCTGGTAGAGTAAGTACCGCCTGAAGCGATGCAAGCACTCCCATCAGGAAGAACATATTGGCAATCAAAGCAATATCTGCCACCATACCGGCCCTGCGACTATAGTAAAATAACATATAGGCCAGTACCACCACAAAGGCAATTAAAAATGAATTTAGTCCATCCTTAACAGATTTGGCCCCCAGTGAGGGTCCAATCACTTCGCTGGACTCAATACGTGCACGGGCCGGCATTTTACCGGACTTCAGGATATTGGCAAGGTCATCTGCATCGGTCTGAGAGAAATCACCGGATATGGAAGAACTTCCACCCTTGATCTCCTCCGATACGTTGGGAGCAGAATAGACAAGTCCGTCCAATACAATGGCAATGGCCTGGTTCACATTCTCCCTGGTCACATTGGCCCATTTTTTAGCTCCTTCAGAGTTCATGTTCATACTAACATTAAACTCGCCGGTGTAAGGATCGGTACCTACCCTGGCATCGGTCACATATTTGCCTTCCATCACCGGCTGGTTATTCCTGGTAGACTTCAGCGAGTGCAGCCTGATAAAATTTTGCTCTTCGCCCTGGGGCTGAAAGTGCCATGCAAATTTCAAATCGGATGGGAAGAGCTGCCTGATCTGGGGAATGGCCAGGTAAGCGTTCACCTTGGCAGTATCTTTTAAAAGTACAACACCTACCGTCGATCCGGGAATAAAATTCCTAGCATTATCCAGGTAGGGTGTTAAAACAGCAATCAGGGGGTTTTCACGGTAAAATTGGGTTTCCTGATCATCAAAGACCTGGGTGGTATCCAGGTCGGTCAACAGATCCAGTCCCAAGGTATCAAGCAGAAGATCATCTTCGGCAGCCAGTAGGTCCTCTTCTGCCTGGGCCTCCTCTTCAATAGTGGCTTCTCCTGCTTCAACATCAGCAATCTCCTCAGTGATCCCGTCTTCTCTCAAAATGTCAGCCAGTGTACGGTTGGCCTGATCCAGGTAGTTCCATACTTCAGAGGCCTGGTAGGTGGTCCAGAACTCCAGATTGGCAGTTCCGGTGAGCAATTTGGCTACCCTTTCCGGTTCTTTAACACCAGGAAGCTCCACCAGGATCCTGCCCTGACGCTCCAGCTTCTGAATATTGAGCTGAACAACACCGAAACGGTCAATCCTGTTACGCAATACATTATAGGAATTATCAATGGCATCTTCTGCCTCTACCTTTAAAAAGGTGACTACTTCATCGTTGGTAGTATTGAAATCTATATCACCGCGGGTCTCAGGGGTCATAAAGAACTGGGCCAGTTGTCCCCCTGGATTCAATTCCTCAAAGGCCTCAGCGAACAGGTTGACAAAGTCGCTCTGGCTATCTTTTTTCTTCTCATGAGCAAGTGCCATGGTCTCGATGAACACCGGATCTGTCAGAAATTGATTTGCAGCCAGGGAGCGGATTATATCTTCAACCGCGATCTCCAGAATGACGTTCATTCCACCTTTAAGGTCTAGGCCAAGGTTGACCTCTCTTTCTTTACACTCCAGGTAGGTATATTTCTTAAACAGTACATTATATACTACTTCACCTTTCATAGAATCCAGGTAGGATCGTTCAATACGGACATCACCGTTGGCTATATCCCTGGCATCACGCTCCACCTTCTGTGAAAACACGGTAAACAGAAGCTGATAAACACTAACCAGCGCCAGAACAGTCGTAAAAAACCTGATAGCACCTTTATTTTGCATTTTTAACTAGTTTATTAGTAGTTATTTGATTGTCTTTTTCGAATAGGCCGCAAATATAGCACTATTTTTTTGCACTTCGGAGGGTAGCCATAAAAAAAATGCGTAATCAGCAAGGAAGCCAATTACGCATTTCTTAAAACTTATTTCTTTGAGAACCTGATGCTTAGACCTATTCCTCGAAGAGTTTCATGTCGTCAAGTACTTTCATCACCTTTTTCACACTTTCGACAGAGGATGTAAGCAACTTTTTCTCGTCGGCATTCAGACTGATCTCAATGATCTCTTCTACGCCGCCTTTACCCAGTTTTACAGGGACTCCGAGGTAGAGCTTTTTCTGTCCGTATTCCCCATCCAGATAGGCACAAACAGGGAAGATCCTTTTCTGGTCATCCACAATGGCCTCCACCATCTGAGATACGGCAGCACCAGGAGCATACCAGGCCGAAGTACCAATCAGGCTAACCAGCTCGCCTCCCCCTTTACGGGTCCGCTCTACAATTTTTTCAATAACTGCCGGACCCAGTAACTCGGTTACCGGGATTCCACTAACAGAGGTATACCTGGGAAGAGGGACCATGGTGTCGCCGTGTCCTCCCAGCAACATGGCATGAATATCGATGGGAGATACTTCCAGGGCAGTGGACAAAAAAGCCTTGTAGCGGCCTGTATCCAGGATACCCGCCATTCCAAATACTTTATGCGGGTCCTTGTTAGCTGCCAGAAATGCAGCATAGGTCATCACGTCAAGGGGATTCGAAACCACGATAATAATGGCATCGGGTGAATACTTGATCGCCTTTTCTGTAACCTCCTTCACAATATTCGCATTCGTCTTGATCAGGTCGTCACGCGACATTCCTGGCTTCCTTGGAATACCAGATGTGATTACAATGATTCCCGAACCTTTAGTTTTCAGGTAATCATTGGTGGATCCGGTAACCCGGGTGTTGAAATGATTGATTGAGGAAGTCTGCCAGATATCCAGCGCTTTTCCTTCGGCCAGTCCTTCTTTAATATCAAGAAGAACCACCTCGTTGGCCAGATCCTTATGGGCAATAACGTTGGCGCATGTGGCACCCACATTTCCGGCACCGATTACAGTGATCTTGTTCATAGTTTAGGGTTTTAATATTAGACGTTGTAGTAACATTTAGGTTTATTATTTGATGTAATAGAGCATGGGCGGCTCTATTCCTTGACATTGGGTAGTAAATATAGTAAATTGAGGGTGAACCTCTTCTTTTACGCACCATGAAAATCGATCTGTCAAAATACCTGGATAATTGGTACAAGGAGGATTCTGCTAAAAACATCTTTCCGGGGCCGGTTGTGACCCTGTCGAGAGAGGTGGGATGCCCGGCCAAAAAAATAGCTGCCGACCTAAGCGAAAAGTTGAATACTTTGAAAAGGAAGCATTCGAAAGATCATCCATGGCGATGGATCGACAAGGAGATTATGATGGAATCAGCGAAAGAGCTCGAGGTGGATTCAAGCCAGATCCAGCATATCTTTGATTACAAAAAAAGGGGGGTTCTTGAAGATTTGCTACTTGCTCAATCCAAGGACTATTACAAATCGGATATGAAGATCCGGACCACCATTGCCAAGGTGATCAGGAATTTTGCAAATGCCGGCAATGCTATTATCGTAGGAAGAGGCGGTGTGGCCATCACCAGGGATATTCCCCGATCGCTTCACATCTACCTGGAAGCACCTCTGGAGTGGCGGGCCCTGCGGGTAGCTGACAAGCACAATTATACCATTGACCAGGCCCGGTCTTATGCACAAAACATCGATAAAAAAAGATCCACATTCAGAGATTTCTTTCAGGGGAAAGGCAACGATTATACTCGTTTTGATATCAAATTAAACTGTATGACTCTGGAACCGAACGAGTTAATTGATATCATCATTGGTGCCATAAGATCCCGTTCCATGATATGAAAGATTTCTTAAATTTACCCTAACCAACTCAATTCCATTCTATGTTTCGACTTGTTTTTCGAGCCCTTATCCTTAGCTTCTTTCTATATGCTTGCAATCCCTCAGGCTCCCAGTCAGGCGAGTCCGATTTTATCGCCGATTCCGAATATCCTTCTTCCTTTTTTCAGGGGGGGGAGATCGTATATGCCCTGAAAATCCCTACAGATATAGTCAACTTTTTTGAAGAGACAGGAACCGGATTCGATCCTGATATTAGCTGTCCGCTCGAAAAGATCCCCTTGTATGAAAACCCGGAACATATTGCTCTTTTGCTGGGGGTTCTGGGAGTAGACCTCAGCTACTGCGCCCTGTTTGGAAGGATAAGTGAATCGGCAGAGTATTACAGCCATATTGAAATACTTGCCGACAAACTCGACCTTCCCCGGGAAATTTTTGAAGATTCCCCCGGAGAACAACGATCTAACCTGGAGAATCCTGACTCCCTGAAAAAGCAGATCTACGAAATCTATATGGAGATGGACAATCATTTCCAGGAGAGCGAACAGCTATCACTTGCATCCCTCTCCTTATTGGGAGGCTGGCTGGAGACAATGTACATCGGGGTTATTATTTATAAAGAGAAAACAGTCCAGGAGATGGGTGATCGTATTCTTCAGCAGAAATTCTCTCTGAACAGCCTGTCAGGAATACTCGCTAATCAGCAAGAATCTTTAATGGTGCGACGCTATATGCACACCGTAAATAAGCTCAAGCAAGTATACGACCGAGTGGATATCCGTTATGAAAGCGAAGGCTTTGAAATGGACGATAATGCACAGGTCTTCCATGCAAACGTGGCAGAGATTAGCTACAAGCCGGAGGATCTGGATGAAATCTGCAGAATCATTATGCAATTACGAGCGGATATGCTCCCCATGATTAACCGCTAGGAGATACATCTTCCCTAGGATACCAATACCTTACCTGTCATTTCTTCCGGCTGCTCCACTCCCATGATGTGCAGAAGAGTCGGAGCCACATCAGCCAGGATTCCTTCACCAACACTCGAGTAGTTTTCTGTAACCATGATACAAGGTACCGGGTTCAGGGAATGAGCTGTATTGGGTGAGCCATCAGCATTCACCGCATTATCGGCATTTCCATGATCGGCAATGATCATGACATCATAGCCCTTATTTCTGGCTGCCTTCACCACCTCACCAACACATTGATCCACGGTGCTTACTGCTTTTTCAATGGATGCATAGACGCCGGTATGGCCCACCATATCGCCATTGGCAAAATTGAGACAGATAAAATCCGGACCGTTCTCATTGATATCCTTAATCACCGCATCTTTCACCTTGAAGGCACTCATTTCAGGCTGAAGATCGTAGGTGGCTACCTTTGGTGAGGGAACCAGGATCCGGTTCTCATTTGTAAATTCCGCTTCCCTTCCTCCCGAGAAGAAAAAGGTCACATGGGCATACTTTTCTGTTTCGGCAATACGAAGCTGCTTCAAGCCGGCTTCTGAGAGCACTTCGCCCATTGTGTTGCTTACATTGTCCTTATCGTAAATTATGTGCAGTCCCTCGAATTTGGCATCGTAAGGAGTCATGGTGCAATAATGCATAGGAATGGTATGCATATCATACTCCGGCATTTCCTTCTGGGTAAGAGCAATGGTCAGCTCTTTGGCCCGGTCGTTCCTGAAATTGATAAAGACCACCACATCGCCATCCTGGAGAGTCCCCAGGGGCTTGTTCTCCTCATCCACTATTACGATAGGCTTAACAAACTCATCTGTCACACCATTGTCATAAGATTGCTGGAGAGCTGTCAGCACATCAGTAGCTGCTCTGCCCTTTCCGTGCACCAGCAGATCGTATGCTTCCTTGATCCGCTCCCAGCGATTATCCCGGTCCATGGCATAAAACCTTCCTATGAAGGAGGCCACTTTGCCGTTTGACGTGGCAAGATGTTTGCTCAGGTTCTCCATATATCCCTTTCCGCTCTGGGGATCGGTATCGCGACCATCACCAAAAGCATGCACAAAAACATCCTTGATCCCGTAATCGCCAGTCATGTCGCAAAGCTTGTAAAGGTGCTTGTCCAGCGAATGGACTCCTCCATCAGATAACAAGCCCATAAAATGTACCTGCTTCTGATTGTCCCGTGCATAACTGAAAGCCTCAACCAATGCAGGATTCTCGCCAATGGATCCATCCTTCACGGCCATATTAATCTTCACCAGGTCCTGATACACCACTCTACCCGCACCAATATTGAGGTGTCCCACCTCCGAATTACCCATCTGTCCGTCTGGCAATCCTACATTCTCTCCTGAGGCATGAAGTTGGGAAAAAGGATACTCCTTCTCAAGTCTGTCCATATTTGGGGTAGCTACGTGACTAATTACATCGGCTTTGTCGCCTTTTCCAAGACCCCAGCCATCGAGAATCATCAGGAGTGTTTTCTTAGTGCTCATATCTTATGCTATTTAATCGCACAAAGATAGTTGATTTTCTATCAAGCCAGTTCATTGAATTTATAAGCTTGAATTCTTAATTTTATTTGCAATTGAGTTCAACGTTTTTGTGAGACCATTCCACAAACCAAAAAAACATGAAATTTAAAAAACAACTAAGTCTATTGGTCCTGGTACTTTCCTTTTTATCACTGTTTTCTTGCAACAGTATAAAAACAGATAAGGAAGAGAATCCATCGGTGATGCTATGGTATGATAAACCTGCCACGAACTGGTCTGAAGCACTTCCCCTTGGAAATGGTCGTTTGGGAGCTATGGTATATGGAGGTATTGAAAAAGAAGTCATTCAGTTTAATGAAGAAACACTTTGGACAGGACAGCCCCATGATTATGCACATGAGGGTGCCCATGAAGTATTGAGTGAACTCCGTCACTTGCTATGGGAAGGAAAACAAGAAAAGGCTCACAGACTGGGTAATGAGCGATTTATGTCGCAACCTTTTGGTCAGTTTTGTTATCAGCCATTTGGAAATGTAGTGCTAGATTTCCAAAAGCATAAAAATACAACCTCTTATAAAAGGCAACTGGATTTAGAGGATGCTATTTCATCGGTGGTTTATGAAACGGAAGGCACGATATTTACACGTGAGGTTTTTGCATCAGAACCGAATCAGGCTCTTGTAATACATATCGAAGCATCAAACAGGGGCGAATTAGATTTTACGATCGGTTTAGATTCTCCACACGAAAAATATGAGGTATTAGTAGAAGACGATGAAGTTATTCTAAAAGGAAAAGCGAATAATTATCCTAAGATCTTAGATGCGCAGCTTAAGCCTTATCCTGAAAGCAAACTCACCTTTGAAGCACGCTTAAAGGTAGTAAACGAGGGGGGAGAATTGGTAAAAGATGGAAATACAATCAAAGTCATTAACGCCGATAATGCCACTTTGTATCTAGTCGCCGCAAGCAGTTTTGTCAACTATCAGGATATCAGCGGAAACCCTGCAGAACTTTGTGAAAAGTACCTCAGCAAGCTAAATGGCATATCATATAAAACACTAAAAGATAATCACATAAGAGATTTTCGCGCATTATTTAATCGGGTTGAACTTGATTTGGGGAAATCAGATATTTCAATGCGTCCAACCAATGAACGATTGACCTCTTTTAAGCAAGATGAAGATCCGAATATGGTTTCCCTGTTATATCAATATGGAAGGTATTTGTTGATTTCGTCATCGCGGGCAGGTACGCAACCCGCCAATTTACAGGGAATTTGGAACGACAAGCTAGCGCCCCCCTGGGATAGCAAATACACCATCAATATTAATACCGAAATGAATTACTGGCTAGCCGAGATGACTAATCTTTCAGAGTTAACTGAACCACTGACTCTGATGATAGAAGAGCTGGCGATCACCGGACAAAAAACTGCGAAAGAACATTATATGCTGGATGGTTGGGTCACGCATCATAATACAGATATTTGGCGAGGTGCTGCACCCATTAATAATGCAAATCATGGCCTTTGGCCTACTGGCGGAGCGTGGTTAAGTCAGAATTTGTGGTGGCATTATCAATATACCAATGACAAAGAATTTTTAAAAAACACAGCCTATCCTATTCTAAAAGAGGCATCAAGGTTTTTTGTCGGATACCTGGTTCCCGATCCCAATAATCCAGAATGGCTGGTAAGTGGTCCAAGTAATAGCCCTGAGATAGGTGGATTGGTAATGGCCCCGACGATGGATCATCAGATTATCAGAAATCTGTTTGCCAACACCGTTGAGGCTGCCGAAATACTTGGCGTGGATGCTGAGTTCATTGAAATAGTCAAGGAGAAACGAGCTAAGATCGCGCCCAATTTAATTGGTAAACACGGGCAATTACAAGAATGGCTCATTGACAAGGACGATCCTGAAAACGAGCACCGTCATGTGTCTCATCTATGGGGGCTACATCCGGGCAATGAAATTCATCCTTCAACAACTCCCGCTTTAGCCGAAGCATGTAAAGTGACCCTTTCACATCGGGGCGACGGTGGTACCGGATGGTCCAGGGCTTGGAAAATCAATTTCTGGGCAAGACTTTTAGATGGAGATCATTCATTTTTATTGCTTCGGAATTTAATGGTGCCATCCATTACTCAAGGTGTTGAAATGAAAGATAAGGGCGGCTTATATCTGAACTTGTTTGATGCGCATCCTCCTTTCCAGATAGATGGGAATTTTGGTGCTACTTCTGGAATTACCGAAATGCTGTTACAATCGCATTTGCGGGATGAAAACGGCGACTACTTTCAGGATATCCTTCCTGCTCTTCCCTCAGCTCTTTCCAATGGAAGTATTTCAGGTATTTTGGGTAGAGGTGCTTTTGAGATATCCATTGAATGGGAAAATGAAACATTGATATCCGTAGAAGTTAAATCTCTTGCAGGAAACAAATTGAATTTGAGGTACAATGGGAAACTTATTTCCCAGGAGACAACAAAAGGAGAAATATTATCATTTATCCCCACTGATTTTAAAGACTTGCTTAACTTGTAGATATATAGCAAAGCAAAGTAATATGATAGAAAACACCAGGTTACCAGGAAATTTGATCACTGTCATTGGTTCTGAAAGCAAAGATTTCGCTGTGAAGGCAGGACGTGCTCAGCCGCGCAGGAATTCATATGCACTAATTATATTTGGAGCTTTCTGGACTGCGTTTACCAGTATCTTTGTAGTTGTCTTTTTGGGTCCACTATTTCTTGGAAATGAAGTCCACTTTGAAGCGAATGGAGTACCTACCGTTGCAAGTCCTGACAATTTAGGACCTATCATGTTACCAGCGCTCATTATTGGTTTGTTTGTACTCATTGGACTTGCTATGTTAGGAGGAGGTATACGCTCACTATTCAGAAAAGGCGGCTATTTCGTTGGCACTTCAACCAGGTTAATACATTCCTACAAGGGTAAGATCAGATCCATTGATTGGGAACAATTCTCAGGCGATATAGAGCTAAGTGGGGATACCCCTACAGGCAGTATTGCCTTACAGATGAGAACGGGCAGAATGGTAAGTAAAAAAAATGGTCCGGACAGGTATGTCCCCGATCTTATCCACATTACAAAAATTCCCTATGTGTTTGAAATTGAGAAAATTTGCAGGCGCAGAATTAAAGAAAATGATCCGACACCAGCCCTAAGGTGACAATAGCATACCTTTCCATTATAATAATTGAAAAAATACTGTGCCAAAAAAACCATCATGAAAAACGTTAAATATATCCTGATCGGTGTGGCCGTAATAATTATAATTGGGCATATCTCAGTTACAGATTTTGGAGATTTAAGCTGGTCAAACAACGCCGGAAGCTATCTCGGCATTTTCGCAATGATTTTACTGGTCATTGTCATGGTAATCTCTCTTTTGGAAAAAAAGAAATAACTAGGCATATGAAATCCATATTAGTTTTCTTATTTGCCTTTGCTTTGACAGGATCACTAACAAAATCGTATATTTCGCACTCCAATTGACTAAATAAAATCCAATGAAAAGACTCATTACTCATCTGTTCCTGGTGACACTATTCTGCTTTTTCTTAATGCAAAATTCCTGTACGAGCTCGGGTATCCCGGATAAGGATGAAGTAAGAATGAAAGTGGGCCAGCTATTTCTTCTTGCTTTTACTGGAGAAGAGGCTGACATTGTTTTGCCTTTTATCGCTGAGCGAGGAATCGGGGGACTATACCTGAGTAATGAAAATCTTAGGGAGCCAAAGCAATCGGCCCTCTTGATGAATGAGTTGCAGGCTGCCGCCATGAACGGAATCTCCAAACAGCCGCTTTTGACAGCCTGTGATCAGGAAGGTGCATGGGGGATTATGGTTCCATATTCCACTACCGGGCCTGGCAACATGGCTCTGGGTGCGTCTCCTGTGGCCAATACGGAGGAGATGTATTCCATATTTGCCAAAGAGCTAACATCGATCGGGGTTGTTTGTAATCTTTGTCCGGCAGCAGATGTGAATTCAAATCCGCTGAATCCCATCATTGGAACACGTTCCTTCGGTGAGAATCCCCAGGCTGTTGCCGACCGTGTTAAGGCAGCCATTACAGGGCTTCATAGTAATGGCATCATCGCCGTTGCGAAGCACTTTCCCGGACATGGCAACACCAGCACAGATTCCCACAAAGGAATTCCCAGGGTAACCCGTTCCCTGGAGGAGATTGAATCCATCGATTTACTCCCATTTAAAGTGGCAATAGATGCCGGTGTGGACCTGGTAATGACTTCACACATCATATTTGATGCACTGGACCCTGAACATCCTGCCACCCTTTCTTCGCTTATCCTCATCGATTACCTGAGGGATAAACTTGGTTTTAAAGGAGTGGTGATTACAGATTCGTTCAATATGGGATCGATTCAAAAGAGTTACGACCCACCTGAGGCTGCTATTCTTACCATATTAGCCGGAGCTGATATGATCATGCTTGCAGAAGAGCGTTACGGAGAGGACGTAGGCGATTATATTAAATCCCAGAATGAAATGATCGACAGGGTAGAACAGGCTGTCATAGAGGGAAGGATCCCCATGGAACGTCTCAACGAGGCCTACAATCGTATTATCTCCCTGAAGGAAAAATACAAACTTACAGAGAAACTAACTGTAGACGCTGCATCTGCTTCTTCTTTTGTGGGCAATCCGGAGCATAAGGCGGCTGCCCTAAGAGTGGCTGAATCTTCGTTGTACATGGCCTATGACAAGCGCTCTTCAGTACCACTAAAGCCGGGGAGTTCTGTATCGGTCGTTAGGCTTACTAAGGAGAATGTGGAAGAGATTATCACAATCGCTGCCGGAATCGGTCCCAATTATTATACGGCCTATGCAGACTTTGTAAGCGAAATGATCGCGGCCGGATTTGATGTAAGTGAATACAACTATGAAGATGAGATTCCTGGTGAGGATGTTATTATATGCGTTAGTGAAAACTATCCCTTCCCTGGCGCCTCGCTGGACCTGGAAGAGCAGCGAAGAAGGCTGGCTGTCGTGAAGGAGAACACTAAAGCACCCCTTATCAATGTAGCCCTGAAAGATCCCTACGATGCTCTGATTGTGCAGCCTGACACTTATATAAGTGCCATAGGATCAAATATTTCCAATGTAAAAGCAATGGTGAATTTGTTATCTGGAAAGATTGAAGCCAAAGGCAAGCTACCGGTGACTCCGGTGGCTCCTTAATATACCGTGTTTATTCTTTGCCTAAAGTTTGAGGATAATTTTCCTGCGTGTGAGCAGAGCAGCAGCACCCAGTGTTAAGAGGGAGAAAAGAATCGATCGCATGATACCTAAAGCGCCCTTGTTGAAGGCTTCACCCACGTAACCTACAGTGAATATGCCATAGAATAAATAGGGCAAGATGTAAGTAAGTAAGGGATTAATACCTGCCGGCTTTAAAAAGTTTGCCCATCGGGAATAGCCTTTCACATCAACCAACCAATATATCAGAGGGAACAGGAAGCAACAGATGGCAACACTATAAAGCGCCCAGGATGGGGTGGCATATATCTTGGAGATACCCCCCACCGGTGCCAGGAAAAAACCGGCTACCATGAAGAATAAGGCGGTGATCAACATGCCAGTAATTCGTTGCTTATGGGTTTTGCTGCTGCCCTTTTGAAGGAACAACAAGGTGAAAACGATACCCGCAAGGGTCATCGAAGCATGGGTCAGGTGAAACACCTGGGAATCGAACCAGGAGAGGAAAGGTGGCAAATGGAAGGCTTCGCTCTGGAGACCAGTTACCATAATAACAAATAGTGCAAGCATCCCGACAAGTGCCCCAATGCTGTTTTTAAAAAGAAGAAAAGCAAGCACGGATAGAAGATAGGCCCAGCCGATCAGTCCCAATATACCCCAGTAACTGATCTTCATACCAATTAACACTTCACCCTCGCCTTTGGGATAAAGTAGAGCCAGGACAAGTAGAACTACAATTCCCAGTGCCTGCAGACCAGTATAAAGTTTCTTCCTGGCTCCATCCGCTTTAGGATACTTGTTCCAGACTAATATTGCACTGAGATATAGTAATATATCCCACCACCTCTTTGAAATGAGCGCTGATCCTTCGGGCCACTCCCAGGAATTGACCATAAACAGGCCAAGGAAAATCAATCCCGCGGTCCGAATAAAGACATGCTTCCCAATTTGAAGAGAGCTCTCGCCTCTGGCCAGGCGTACGCCCATGGCCAGGGGTATGGATATGCCTACAATGAACAGAAAGGCAGGGAACACCACATCCACAAAAGTCATGGTATTGGCGTCGGCACTGGCATGTTTCAGCCAGGAGGGAATTCCGGTTACCGGCATCAGGTCATTAACAAATACCATAAGGAAGATGGTGAGTCCGCGGCTTACGTCAATGGATAGAATTCTGTTCTTGTTCATGGGGCTGAGTTATAAAACAAATATCGTAAAATGCATGAATCCTGACAATTCTTAAGAGCCTTACCCGGAATGCATGCCAACAGTCAATTTGGAAGAATAGATGGATATCAAGCAAATAATCACTATATTTCATTGCCGATGCATGGCATAACTCCCTGGTAATCAATCATGAATATTGATAATTTTCATATTGCATCACAGAAACCAAAAATCTATGAAAAAGGGGATTCTATCATTTGGACAGACGACCACATTTCTAAGAAGCTATTAGAGATACACCTGAATCCAGATATTGATTCAGCAAGTCGAATGCCGGAGAGTATAAACCGAACTGTTGAGTTTATAAAAACCTTTTGCACAGAATCCTCCATGTCCATTCTTGATTTGGGTTGTGGCCCCGGAATTTATTTGGAGAAGCTGGCAGCGTTAGGACATGCGTGTACAGGTGTCGATTTTTCAAAAAACTCTATCTCTTATGCTAAAAAGACAGCTAAAGAAAAGGGTCTTGAAATCAACTACATATGTCAGAATTACCTTGAACTTGATTTTGAAAATCAATTTGACCTTATCATACTTATCTATACCGATCTGGGAGTTTTATTGCCTGAAGAAAGGGAGGGCTTACTTGATAATATCCATGGGGCTTTAAAGCCCCATGGAGTCTTTATTTTTGATCTTTTAAACGATACAAATGTTGAACAGAAGTTTCAGGAACAACAAAACTGGACCTTTGAATACAGTGGTTTTTGGAAGTCAACACCTTATATGGAACTAGTAAATGGCTTTCATTATCCGGATGAAAAAGTATTCCTAAAGCAGCATACTATAATCGATGAGTCAGATCAGGTAGACACGTATCGCTTCTGGACACATTATTTTAATTGTGAAGAAGTAATTGCTTTGCTCTCTACCCGAGGATTTATATTGACCGAGTGTTTTGAAAACATCCTACCTGCAACAGATATCTGGAATGGGGAAAATGTAACGTTTTTTAAAACTCAGAAATAACAATTGCATCGAGAGAGAATAAGTGGTAATTTGCCTATCAATTTGACTCAAGCCCTAAATTCACAAAGACTCATCATGAAAAAATTCGCCATTTACGCCATAGGGATTCTTTTCCTTATGCTGGTTTCTTGTACCTCAAGCGGGGAGAAAACAGATTTCTCAATCGACTATGAGAAGTATACTCTTGATAATGGACTGGATGTGATACTGCATATCGATAAGTCCGATCCCATCGCCTCAGTAGCTATCCAGTATCATGTTGGTTCGAACCGTGAAAACACGGGACGCACAGGTTTCGCCCACCTGTTCGAGCACATGATGTTCCAACAATCGGAAAATGTGGGTGAGGACCAGTTCTTTAAAAAGATCCAGGCTGCCGGTGGAACACTCAATGGTGGAACCAATTCCGACGGAACAGTATATTATGAAATTGTGCCGAAGAACGCTTTGGAAATGGCCTTGTGGCTGGAGTCGGATCGTATGGGCTATCTGATCAATACAGTGACCCTATCTGCATTTGCCAACCAGCAAAATGTGGTTCAGAACGAAAAGAGACAGATGGTAGATAACCGGCCCTATGGTCATAACTCCTGGGTAATGGATAGAAACCTGTACCCTGAGGGTCATCCATACAGCTGGCAGGTGATTGGTGAGATGGAGGACCTCTTTAATGCCACCGTGGAAGATGTAAAGGAGTTTCACGCTACCTTCTATGGGCCCAACAATGCTACCCTTGTGATAGCCGGAGACATCAACCTTGAGGAAACCCGGGCACTGGTAGAGAAATACTTTAGTGAAATTCCAGGCGGTGATCCCATGCAGGACATGGAACCCATGCTGGTCACTTTGAATGAGACCAAAAAACTATACCACGAAGACAACTTTGCCAAGACTCCCAGACTTACCATGGCCTGGCCCACTGTGGAGCAATATACAAAAGATGCCTATGCACTGAATTTCCTTGGTCAGCTGCTTTCCAGCGGAAAGAAGTCCCCCATGTACAAGGTTCTCGTTAAGGAGAAAAAACTTACCTCCAGAGCTTCTGCCTACAACCGTTCCAGGGAACTTGCAGGTAGTTTCAGGGTCACCATCAATGCCAATGCGGATATAAGCCTTGCCGATGTGGAAGACGCCATATTCGAATCTTTGGAGCTATTTGAAGAAGAAGGCATTACAGAAAACGACATGGAGCGGATCAAAGCTGGTCTTGAGACCGGTTTCTATAACAGCATCAGTTCCATCCTTGGAAAGGGATTTCAAATGGCACGCTATAATGAGTATGCCGGATCACCTTCCTTTATCGAAGAAGATATTGCCAACATTCAGGCCGTTACAATCGAAGATGTCCTACGTGTTTATGAAAGCTATGTCAAAGACAAACCTTTTGTTTCCACCAGCTTTGTACCCAAAGGATCCATGGGTCTTGTGGCTGTAAACTCTGTAAAAGCAGAAGTGGTGGAAGAAAGTATCACCGATGCCACCGAGGTCACACAGGAGGAGACAGAAGAGGAGGAGATTGTCCTTACCCCCTCTTCCTTCGACCGTTCTGTAGAGCCAGAGATGGGACCCGATCCAGTCGTAGTTCCCCCGGAGATATGGAGTGATGAATTGTCCAATGGAATTAATGTCTATGGAATCGCTTATGATGAAGTGCCCCTGGTCAATTATTCCCTGGTCATCAAAGGAGGACACCTGCTGGATCAACCCGAACTGCCAGGAGTCGCCTATCTTGTTGCTGAGTTATTGACTGAGGGTACTGCCACCAAAACACCCGAAGAACTTGAAGAGGCCATTGACATGCTGGGTGCCAGCATAAATGTTTATGGAGGCGAGCAATCCATATCCATTAACGTTAATACTCTTGCCAGAAATTTTGAAAGCACTGTGGCCCTGGTGGAAGAAATCCTTCTGGAACCCCGGTGGGATGAGGAGCAATTTGAGCTGGCTAAAAGCAGGGTTACCAATAACATCAAACGAAACGTTGCCAATCCCAACTACCTGGCCTATATTACTTTCAATAAGCTGGCATTTGGAGAAGAAAATCCGATGGCTGTTCCTTCCTACGGAACCCTTGAGAGCATCGAGGCCATCACCATGGAAGATTTGCAAAATTACTATGAAAACAATTTAAGTCCATCCCTGGCATCACTGCATATGGTCGGACCTATTCCTTTGGTGGATATTAAAGCTGCCTTTGAAAGTATTAACACCCGATGGGAATCAAAGGATGTTGTCCTTCCCGAGTTCGAAATTCCGGGAAATCCCGATTCACCGGTAATCTATTTTGTAGATGTTCCAGGAGCCAAACAATCTGTTATTCAGATTGGGAACCTGGCCTTAACGCGGTCACACTCCGATTATGATGCTGTACAAACCATGAATTACAAGCTGGGTGGTTCCTTCAGTAGCTTCCTGAATCTGATACTACGAGAAGAAAAGGGATTTACTTATGGTGCCCGCTCAAGTTTTAGCGGAAATAACATTTATGGTACATTCCAGGCCAGCTCAAGCGTTCGCTCCAATGCTACTCTGGAATCCATGGAGATCTTTACGGAGGAGATGAACAAGTACCGTGAAGGGATCTCAAAGGAGGATCTTGACTTTACCAAGGATGCACTTCTGAAATCAAATGCCCGTCAGTTTGAAAACATGAGGTCCTTGCTAGGGATGCTGGAAAGTATAAGCAACTATAACCTTCCCTTTGATTACCTCACCTTACAACAGGAGGTTACTGGATCCATGACCCTTGAAGAACACAAAAGTTTGGCACAGAAGTATATTCAACCACAAAACATGTATTACGTGGTGGTTGGAGATGCCGCCACCCAACTTGAGCCTTTGAAGAGCCTGGGAATTGGGGATCCCGTTCTGGTGGAAAAATAGCATTCCTTCTAATAAAAGATATAAGCTTTTGAAGGGGATAGTGGGTATAGTATTCGTAAGGAGTACCTATACCCCTATTTCTATATGCCAAAAACAAACGAGCCATGCAGATTTCATCCGAACAAATGCAGGATGTACTTTTCAAACTGTTTACGAAAAATAAATTTCCAGAAGAAAAAGCCAGGTCCCTAGCTAAAGTATTTACAGAAAGCACATTAGACGGTGTAAATTCCCATGGAATCAACCGTGTCCCGCTTTTTATCAAATATGTGGAAAATGGTATAGTAAAAATTGATGCTGAAGCCAAAAAAGTGGAAACTTTTGGTAGCATAGAAAGATGGGATGGTGGGCTTGGCCCGGGTATTCTCAATGCAATGAAGTGCACAAACCGAGCAATTGAACTGGCAAAACTTCATGGAATGGGAATGGTGGCCTTGCGTAACACAAATCACTGGATGAGAGGTGGTTCGTATGGATGGCATGCAGCAGAGGCCGGTTGCATTTCCATACTTTTTACAAATACACAAGCAAACATGCCTCCCTGGGGTGGTAAGGACAGCCGATTAGGTAACAATCCGCTTGTTGTTTCAATACCAAGAGAGCAAGGCCATATAGTCCTGGATATGGCAATGTCTCAATTTGCCTTTGGAAAGATCAATGAGTACAAGCTGAAAGGTGAAAAACTTCCATACCATGGAGGCTGGGATGATAACAACGAATTATCCAATGATCCTGAAAAAATCCTCTTAAATGAACGTGGACTACCTATTGGGTATTGGAAAGGTTCTGCTCTTTCAATGATTTTAGATATGCTGGCTACCCTGTTGGCAGCTGGAGATTCTACTTATAAAATAGGTTTGAAGGGCTATGAAACGGGGATTTCTCAGGTGTATCTCTGTATATACCCTGAAATATTTAAAGATAATGCTCTACAAGAAAAACTCATTAATGAAATTATTGATTATGCCCATGATGTAGAACCCATGCATCCTGGAGATAAAACTTACTATCCCGGAGAGCGAACTTTGCAAACCAGAGCAAAGAATCTGAAAATGGGAATTACTGTAAGTGAGGAAGTCTGGCAACAGGTAATGGAATTACTGGGCTAAGAAAATTATTATCAACTTTACAGCCGGCTAAACACAAGAATAATGACGTACCAGGACTTGGGGTATAATGACACGCTTGAAAGGTATAGAATCGAAGAAAATTTAGATTCGTTTGAAGTTGGTCGGGTCATATCTGAACACAAAGAAAGATACGTTGTCAAGACCCCTGAAAATGAGTACGATTCTGAACTTTTAGGTAATTTAAGATTTACAGCGGAAAGCAGATCTGACTTTCCTGCTGTTGGAGATTGGGTTTCATTTTCCGAATATGATGAAGGCAAAGCCTTGATTCATGCTATTTATCCTCGCTATTCTATCATAGAGAGACAGGCAGTTGGTAAATCAGGAGAGATACAGATAATTGCAACGAACATTGATTGTGGTTTAATTGTTCAGGCGGTTGACAGAGACTTTAATTTAAATAGATTAGAACGCTACTTAACCATTTGCAATGTATCTAATGTTGAACCTCTTGTTGTGCTTAGCAAAATAGATTTGATCAGCAAATCTGAATTGGAGTCTCATATTGATCAGATTAGTCAGCGAATCAAAGATGTCCCTATTATTTCTGTAAGCAAGGAAGCCTCTGGGTACACTCCATTGGACTCTGTTATAAAAGAAGGGAAGACCTATTGCCTGCTAGGTTCTTCCGGAGTTGGTAAATCTACACTCCTGAATAGTCTTTCAGGCAAGCAGCAAATGGAAACAGGCGAAATAAGTTCCAGCGTTAACAAAGGAAGGCATATCACTAGCCACCGCGAATTAATTGTATTGGATAGTGGAGGCATCTTAATAGATAATCCAGGAATGCGAGAAGTCGGGATTGCTGACACAAGTGGCGGATTAGAAACAACATTCGAAACCATTCTGAGATATGCACAGAATTGCAGATTTCAGGATTGCACACACATGCATGAGAAGGATTGTGCTATTCTGGCAGCAGTCGAAAACGGAGAAATCGATAAAGATTCCTACTCCAACTTTCAAAAAATGGAAAAGGAAAAAATGCATTTTGACTCCGACCTTTTGGAGAGAAAAAAGAAGGATAAGGACTTTGGAAAAATGGTTAAGCAGGTCAAAAAACAAAGAAAAAATAATAAGTATTAAATGAAAAAATCGATACTGATAATCTTCACTATTATATGCTTAGTCTTCGAATATGGTCTGACACAATCAAGCAATTTATATGAAATTGGTACAAAGGATAGCCTCTATTCAAAGACGCTTGAGGAACAAAGAGTATTCTGGGTGCAGCTCCCTGAGAGCTATAACCAGGAAAGCAAACAGCTTTACCCTGTCGTCTATGTATTGGACGGAGCAGTTCATTTGCAAGCTGTATCAACAGTACTAAGTTATAATTGGGGTGGATTCATGCCCGAAATGATCATTGTAGGGATTTCAAACTGGGAAAACAGGACACGCGATTTAACAACTTCAGAAATTCAAACACGCCGAGGGGCTACATATAATCAAGAAACAGGCGGTGCTGAAAATTTCACACTTTTTATTGAAAAAGAGTTGATCCCTCATATTGAAGCCAACTATCCTGCAACTAACTACAGAACTTTGATTGGACATTCTTATGCTGGCCTGTTTGCTATCAATATGCTAATGAATCATTCTGCGGTTTTTGACAATTATTTAGCCATAGACCCGAGCCTGGATTGGGACGATCAGAAACTACTTAAGCAATCGAATGAGATATTGAGCACCCGGGATTACAATGGGTTTTCCCTGTTCATGTCCCTTAGCGGACAACTCCACATGCAAAACAGCGAAATCACTATTGAAAACGTAATGCAGGATAGCAGTGATTATACACTGTTTGCACGTTCAAATATTGAATTCTCCAATTACGTGAAGGAGAACGATAATAATGGCTTGAGTTACAAATGGAAATTCTATGAACGAGACCTTCATGGCACTGTTTCACTACCATCCATTTTAGATGGCCTGATATTTCTCTTCAATTGGTATCCCATTGAAAACACCGACAAGTTCAATTCTCCTGACACTCCTAAGGATGAATTGATCCAGATTATCAGAAAGCGGGAAAAGAAGCTCAAAGATCATTTTGGATACTTTGTCCCTCCATTTGATGAAGAGCTACTAATCATGCTGGGCTATATGAACCTTGAATGGGGCGAAACTCAAAAATCCCTTGCCTTTTTTCAACTAGCCCTTGAATACTACCCGGATAGCGAAGAGGCTTTGCAAAATATAGAAGAACTCAATGAGAAAAAAGAAGTAGAATGATCGCCAGGACACCTGAACCTCCGTACTATGCAGTGATATTCACTTCTACCCGAACTGAAGGCGATCATGGTTATGCCGCTATGTCCGACCGGATGATAGAACTGGCAGAGAAACAGCCTGGCTTCCTGGGGGTGGAACATGCCCGGGAGGACCTTGGTATTACTGTGTCCTATTGGAAGGATCTGGAGTCCATAAATAATTGGAAACACCACGCCGAACATTCTATCGCCAGACAAAAAGGCCGCCAGGAGTGGTATAAAGATTATAAAGTGAGGATTTCCAGAGTGGAACGAGATTATGAATTCAAGAAATCATGAAAAAAACAATTTTATTACCCATCCTGCTGCTTGTGATTGCCTGTGATTTTCAAAATAATTCGGGGAATGACAAATTATGGATCGTATCAGCTCCTGCTGGAGATGAAATCACAAAAATTGATAAGGACGGGCAAACGGTGATCCCCAATGGAAGATACATTGCTCCTGCCGGAATAAGTATCCTCACTGCACCACACCCCTACGGATTAACACTGAGTCCAAATGGAAATATTGCGGTAACCGCCAATTCAGGGACCAGTCCATTATCCATCACAATTGTTCGTAATATCTTAGCAAAGCATCCGGAAGTTCAACAAATTCCGCCCGGACCCTCCACCGAGGAAGGTGTATTAGCGTCTGTGTTTATGGGTCTTGCGATATCCCCGGACAATCAAATAGTATATGTTTCAGGAGGGCAGGAGAATAAAATATTTCTGTTTGATGTCTCTTCAGGTGAGGCGAGGGGAACTATAGATTGTTCCGACATTTCGGGAAACACTGACTATTCCCACGGATATATTGGCGATCTGAAATTATCTAAAGATGGAAGAACTCTGTATGCGGTGGATCAGATAGGATTCAGAATGGTCATCCTCGATACCAGGGCCAAAAAAATAAAGCATTCGGTTGCAGTGGGGCGCTATCCATTTGGAATCTGTCTGTCCCCCGATGAAAAAAGAGCCTATGTGGCAAACGTAGGAATGTTTGAGTATGCCATAATAAAAGATGGTCCAGGGAAAAAATCTAAGCTTAAGTCCATTGATTATCCCGCTTTTGCTTATGGTTCAAAAGAGATGTTGGAGGGAATTGAAAATGATACCCTGTTTGTCCCCGCCCTGGGAGATCCAAATACAATCGAATCTTTCTCCGTATTCACTGTGAATTTGGAAGATTCAAATAATCCTTCGGTTGTAGCCAAAATAAAGACTGGACATCTGGTGGGAACACTGGTGGAAGGTATTCCGGCGGTAGGAGGCTCCAGTCCAAACTCCATTGTAGCCACAGATCAATATGTATTTGTTAGCAATGGAACCAATGATAATATCTCTGTTATTTCTATCGAGAAAGATACTGTTGTTTCTACCATCTATCTTAAGCCAGATGACCGGATGAAGCAATTTCGGGGAGTTATTCCTTTTGGCCTTGCCCTGAGCCCGGACCAGGAGCGCCTCTATGTTGCCGAATCAGGAATAAATGCAATTGCAGTTATTAATGTTTCAAATTTGAAGGTCCTGGGACATATCCCCTCCGGGTGGTTTCCATCAAAAGTTGAGGTGAGCAAGGATGGGGAAAAGTTAATCATTGCCAATGCCAAAGGATTTGGAAGTGGCCCTAATGGAGGGAAGGCATTTGAACAGGGACCGGAGGGTAGCTATATCGGATCCCTGATGAAAGGGACTGTTCAGGTTGTAGATATTCCGGATGAGAAGAAGCTAAAAGAGATGACAGAACTGGTTATCTCAAACAACTTCAAATTCACCTTATCCAATGACCCAGTCTTTGATAGCAGGAAGGACAATCCCATTCCACTATATCCTGGCGAAAAAGAGAGCCCTATTAAGCATATTGTCTTCATTTCTAAAGAAAACAGAACCTATGATGAAGTATTTGGCCAGATAGAAAAAGGCAATGGAGACTCGTCAATAACACGATATGGCAGGAATGCTACATTTTCAAATAGAGATAAAACGAAATCTATTTCAGGAACTACTGTTATGCCCAACCATCTGGCTTTAGCAAAGCAGTTTGCGATGGCCGACAATTTTTATGTGGATGCAGACGTCTCAGCGGATGGTCACCGGTGGTTGGTGAATACTTACCCCAATGAGTGGTGTGAAACAGCTACTGCAGCCAGTTATGGAGGGAACCGGGATTTTAAGATTGACTCAAAAGCACCGGGGGTATTTGCAATGAATGGAGCAGCAGGCGCAATCTATCCGGAAGATTATAACGAGGCAGGGTCCATGTGGGATCATCTGGAACGCCATAGCGTTGATTTCTATAATTTTGGATTCAGCATTATGTTTGAACCTGCACTCTATAAAGCTGAATATAAATATTCCGGCATTCAGCAATACATTAATTTCCCCATGCCTCAACCCCTGTATGATAGAACTTCCAGGATGTACCCCACGTATAATATGGCCATTCCGGATCAATTCAGGATAGACCAGTTTATTAAAGAGTTTGAGAATAAATGGATGAAAGGACAGGATAGCTTGCCTGCATTTATCACTGTGATTATCCCCAATGACCACGGGGCGGACGATCGGCCTGAAGCCGGATATCCCTTTCGGGAAAGCTATATGGCCGATAATGATTTAGCCGTGGGACGCATTGTGGAATATCTTTCAAGAACACCCTATTGGGAAAATATGTTGATTGTAATTACAGAAGATGATGCTCAAAATGGGGTAGATCACATTGATGCACATCGCAGTATTCTTATGATGATTTCACCTTGGGTGAAAAGAGATTATGTTAGCCACGTTCACTATAGTTTCGGAAGTCTGTTTAAATCGTTCTGGAATATCTTAGGCTTACCTTACTTAAATCAATACGATGCAGGAGCAAATGATATTAGTAACTTCTTCACCTCTACGCCAGATTATGCTCCTTACGATGCCTTAGCGGTTGATCAACGCATTTTTGATCCTCAAAAAGCATTGGATCCATTTGATGAAAAATTTAACTGGGAAGCGATGGAGGAATCTCCGCAGATTGATAATGTGGAGGATATGTACCGGGAAAGTAAAGAGCAGGATGAATACCGCTTAGAAAACAGAGAAAAGAACCAATAAGACATACCATGAATTATAAAAATTTGCTGCCTGTACTCTTACTTTTTCTCGCAATACAGGCCAATGCACAACTAAGTGAAAGTCAATCTCAAGCAATAGATAGCCTCTTCCTTGAATGGAACAAACCCTTTCGTCCGGGTGGAGCCATAGGGATCATGCAAGATGGAAAGACCGTATTTTCCAAAGCTTATGGACTTGCCAGCATGGAATACTTAGTTCCTAATACCGCCGGAACCATATTTAATACGGCGTCGGTATCGAAACAGTTTACGGCCATGGGAATTATTGTGCTTCATCAGCAGGGTAAGCTATCGGTAGATGATGATATTCGGATTTACCTCCCCGAATTGCCTGATTTTGGAGAGACAATTACCATCAGGCATATGCTTCACCACACCAGTGGACTTCGGAGTCTTCATGCCATGCTTGGATTGGCCGGATGGAGAGGTGATGATTCCAGGACCAATGAGGATCTCAATCGCTTCATGCTAAATCAAAGTGACCTGAACTTCAAGCCGGGAGATGAATATAATTATTGCAATACGGGCTATATGCTTATGGTAAATATTATTGAAAAAGCGACCGGGGAGAAGTTTCCGGACTGGATGAAACATACAGTGTTCGAACCCTTAGGGATGACCAATACTTATGTGGAAGATAACTACAGCCGGATTGTAGCTAATAATGCAACATCTTATTACCAGGTGGAGGAGAATAAGTTTGAAAGAGCAGTAGAATACTGGGGCTATATAGGTTCTGGAAATATGCACTCAACAACCAGCGATTTACTTAGATGGCTAAGCAATTTTCATGATCCTCAACCCGACTGGGAAGCTCATTTCCAGATGATGCAAACAGTAGATCCCCTGAATAATGGTGAAAAGAATAATTATGCTTTTGGAGTGGTGACTGGATCAGTCAATAGCCATAGAACTATTGGTCATAGTGGATCCATTGGTGGTTTCAGATCAAACATTATTACTTATCCTGACGAAGAGCTAAGCATCGCTATTCTGACTAATTTTTCGTCATCTTCTGTCGGTCAGAAATCCAATGCCATTTCTAATATTTTAATGGGGGAGCCTGTTGAAGAGAAGCCCGTCGAAGTCCGTGATCCTGTGAAAACCATCAAATTATCGAACAAAACACTGGCAGCATATGAAGGCTCCTACTGGCACGAAAAGGAGAATATTGCCAGAAAAATATACCTGAAAAATGACACCCTCAGGTATTATAGGTCAGCTAGTAGTGAAAACCCCCTTGTTCCTGTTGGAAAGGACGAATTCCAAATGGCGGATGTAAGCGATGTGGTCAGCGTTAAATTTGAAATTAAGGGGCCAGACCGAAATATGATTGTAACTGTTGGTGATGGTCAGCCAGGCATATTCAATGGTTTTGATCCCACGGAACCCTCCAAAGAAGAACTGGAATCATACACCGGAGAATTCTATAGTCAGGAACTGGAAACTACCTATAAGATCTATTTGAAGAATGATTCCCTGTTCTATCATCATGCCAGACACGGAGACCATGAAATGAAGATTCTTAAAAAAGATGTATTGGAAGGTGAATGGCCACTGTCTAATTCCAAATATAAGAGAAATGAAGAGGATCAGGTTACCGGAATCCGGGTCTCCAATGGAAGAGTAAAGAACCTTTGGTTTGAAAAACTGAAATAGAAGATCTCTGGTCAATTACTGGCTGCTTGCGGTCCATGTCATATCCGGATCGAGGGGGAAGATGGGCCTGCGAACCTGGAGGTACTCCATTTTTTCCAGGGTCTGATTTGCAAAACCTGGTGTCAGAGCCATGATTGCCCGTGGGGCGATATCCCTTAAACCCTGAAACAGGTAGCCCTCTTTGACAACAACTATTTTGAAAGCAAGCGGATCGATACCTACAGCCTGGAAATGAACAGGATCGGTAAAGGCCCTGTGTTCGCTCAACAATACAAGTATAACATCATCTACCTGCATCACCACATCGTACTTTTCACTATTCGCATCTCCTTTGGGCAGACTCAACACAGTGCCAGATATGGAAAGTGGCCTGCTAAACACATAATCAATTTTACCGCCAATAGTTAGTTCCATCTCAGCTCCTACTCCGGCTTTCACACACAACTCCACTGCCTCCGGATCATAGATACCAGCCAGAACGGCATTTGATACCTGGTGTGCCAGCAATCGTTCGAGGACCAGGGTACCATCACCTGCTGCACCTGCCGTAATATTATCTCCCGAGTCTGT